>ERZ941748.100-NODE-100-length-41934-cov-9.739129_pt1 | contig 41934 bp, 40 predicted proteins | sample MGYA00521092_ERZ941748 | MGnify/ENA primary metagenome ERZ941748 (study PRJEB32759, sample SAMN07749897) | skin metagenome | biome: transportation; feature: city; material: polyester macromolecule | host: Homo sapiens | place: Hong Kong:ISLAND line | collected... | reverse complement strand
ACTCGCGCTGAAGAGGCGAATCCTGATAAGCAATGCCAACAGCCAGTACCTTCAGGCCGCTCAATCAGCGCCCTCGTGAATAAGGCGGGTGGATGTAACGCCGAGCATCATGCCCAGCACGTCACCGGCCCAAAGGCCCACCAGCATGCACCCTGCCAGCAGGGCAACACCGTAAATCACCATGGTCATTTTCCTCTATTGTCATTGTTGTTAGGTAGTGCGTGTTCGATGGGCCGCCGTGTCTGGTTTCCTCGGTCGCGGCGGCGCCATCTTTCCCGTCAGCGGGGAATTCGTGCGTGTTCTATGGCTAAGTTCCAGGACTAAGACAGGGCCGCGTTGCTTGCGTGGCGCTCGAAGGTGTCGGCGTAACGCTCGCGCAGCTGGTTTTTCTGCACTTTGCCCATGACGTTCCTCGGCAGCGCTTCCACGAACACGATGTGCTTGGGTTGCTTGTACCTGGCCAGCTCGTTTGCCAAGGCGGCGCGAATCGGCTGTTCATCCATCTGATCAGGGGCCGCCGGGATCACCACGGCGACCACGCCCTCGCCCAGGTCGGCATGGGGGACACCAACCACCGCCGACTCCAGAACCCCGGGAAGGTCATCGATAATGGCTTCGATTTCCTTGGGATAAACGTTGTAACCGCCTGAAATGACCAGGTCCTTGTCGCGGCCAACAATGTTCAGGTAGCCGTGCTCATCGATTTTTCCCAGGTCACCGGTAATGAAGAAACCGTCTGAGCGAAACTCGGCGGCCGTCTTTTCGGGCATCCGCCAGTACCCCTTGAAGACGTTGGGACCGCGTAGCTCCACCATGCCGGTCTCGCCATCGGCCAGGGGTTTGCCCGATTCACGGTCGGTAATACGCACTTCCACGCCGGGCAGCGGCATGCCCACGGTTCCTGGCCGACGCTGGCCGTCATAGGGGTTGGAGGTGTTCATGTTGCTTTCGGTCATGCCGTAGCGCTCGAGAATCGCATGGCCGGTGCGGGCTTCGAAGGCTTCATGGGTGTCGGCCAGCAAGGGTGCCGAACCGGAGATGAACAGCCGCATGTGGGCGGTGGCCTGCCGATCGAGCCGGGGCGATTGCAGCAGGCGGGTGTAGAACGTGGGCACACCCATCAATACCGTTGCCTTCGACATGCGCGTAATCAGATCTTCCACCTCCAGCTTGGGCAAGAAGGTCATGGAGGCGCCATTCACCAGCGTGATGTTACAGGCCACGAACAGGCCGTGGGTATGGAAGATGGGCAGGGCATGCAGCAAGTGATCGTGCTCGCTGTAGTGCCACGCTTCGGTCAGCGCCTGGCAGTTGGACGCCAGGTTGCGGTGGGTCAACATGGCGCCCTTGGAGCGCCCCGTGGTGCCGGAGGTGTAAAGGATGGCGGCCAGATCGTCCGGCCCGACCTGGCAGACGTCGCTGGTTTCCTCCACCTGTGCCAGGTCGTGCATCAAGCTGCCGTCAGCCTGGGTGCCTAGGCTGACGATATGCGTGACGCCGCTGGCCTCGCCGTGCTGGGTGGCACTGTCGAGGTCGTCGGGACGGCAGACATAAATATGCGGCTCGGCATCGGACAGAAAGTAAGCGATCTCCTTGCCCGTATATGCCGTATTGAGCGGCAGGTACACCGCCCCCACTTGCAGGCTGGCCAGATAGAGCATCAGCATCTCGGGGCTTTTGTCGATCTGCACGGCTATGCGGTCGCCGGGCTGAAGACCCCAGGCGCGTAATCGGCTGGCCAGGCGGCGGCTGGTCGAGAGCACATCCCGGTAGCGATACTGGCGGCCATCGTCGGTATCCATCAATACCTTGTCAGGCTGGCGTTCGAAGTGTGGGTAGAACAGGCTGAAAAGATTATGGTTCATGGTGGGTCCTTGTTGTTGTAGTGAAGTCAGGGTCATGCCTAGGCCTCGACGGTCATGTAGTGCTGTGCCTGGCTTGCCAGGCGGCGAATGTCGCTGGTGCATACCACGCTCTGCTGTTGGCTGAAGGCTTCGTGGTTCTGCTCGATGCGATTGAGCTGGTAGAGGTAATTGACCATCACCCCATGGGCCTGCTGCCACCCTTTGGGGGACGTGTCGGCGGGCCAGTTGAGGCGGTGCAGGCTGGCGCCATTCCCCAGGTGGAAGCGGGCCACCTGGTTGAGCGGCTGGCCGCTCTTGTGTTTGACCTCGGTGAGGTAGTAAGCCACCAGGCGCAGCAGCGCTTTCTGGTGCGCGGAAGGCGTGTCGTGCTGGGTCAGCGTGCCTTCTTCCAACTGCTGTTCCAGCGCTTCGGGCAGCGTGACCGCCCCCGAGCGGCGCTGGGTGGCCAGCCACTCTGCAAAGCCGGGCACCGGGGAAAGGGTGACGAAGTTCTTCAACTGGGGCAGTTCACGGCTCAGCTCCTGCACGACCTGCTTGATCAGGAAGTTGCCGAAGGAGACGCCCTTGAGCCCCGCCTGACAGTTGCTGATGCTGTAGAACACGGCGGTGTCGGCGTCGGCCAGCGGCAGCTCTTCTTCGTTCTCCAGAATGGCCTGGACGTTGTCGGGTATGCCCTTGCACAGCGCGACTTCCACGAAAATCAGCGGCTCATCGCCCGTGGCAGGGTGGAAAAAGGCGTAGCAGCGGCGGTCTTCCGGGTCCAGGCGGCGGCGCAGCGCGGTCCAGTCGCTGATCTCATGCACCGCCTCGTAACGGATCAGTTTTTCCAGCACGGCCGCCGGGGTGTTCCAGTCGATGCTCTCCAGCACCAGAAAGCCGCGGTTGAACCACGAATTGAAAAGATGCGAAAAGTCGGCATCCAGGGCCGCAAAGGAGGGCGAGGCGCTGAGCCGTTTCAGCAGGTTGGCGCGCATCTTGACCAGCTCGTAGGTGCCTCCCGGGCAGAGGTTGAGGCGGCGCAGCAGGTCTTGCCGCCGGGGCTCGCAGGCGCTGAAAAGCCGCGCCAGGGCTTCGTTGTCCTGGCGCTCGCGGTACACTTGGTAGGCCGCGTGGATCTGTTCGGGATCAGCCGAGTAGGCATTGGCCAGCAGCGAGAAAAACGCGTCCTGTTCCTGCTCGGTCAATTGGCTATAGTGGCTAAGGGCTGCTTGAGCGGTCAGTATTTGCGTGGCTTCGCCACCTGGCAGCATCAGCTTTTCACAAGCGTCGAACAGCCCCTTGAGGTGCACTTCGGGCGAGTAGGAGGTCACCGAGCGGTATTTGGTGCGGGTGCGTTCACTGATGTTAGTGAGCAAGCCCTGTAGAAACGTCATGTTCATCTGCATACATCTGGCTCCGCGCATGATTGTTATGAGATTGTGGCTGCAAGGATGTTTCGATGCGATTTGTTATATATAACAAATAGACTTTTAAAATATTTCAGTCAAGGGAAACAGAGGCGACTTATGGCTAAGGTGTCACAGGCACATCGACTGCGCGATCTACTGGAAGACGCCATCGTGGAAGGGCGCTTTCTTCCGGGCGACCGCCTGGACCCTGATGCGCTCGCGCTGGAGTATCAATGTTCCAGAACGCCCATCCGGGAAGCCATTCAGCAGCTGGCCATGTCGGGCATGGTGCAGGTGGTCGCCAAGCGCGGCACTTTCGTCACCGAGCTGAGCATTTCAGAGCTGGTAGAGCGGTTCGAGGTGATGGCTCAGTTGGAGGGGCTATGCGGCCGGTTGGCGGCGCGGCGCATTACTGCCGACGAGCTGGCGCTGCTGCAGGACGTTCACCGAGCCTGCCAGGCCAAGGTGGAGGCGGGCGACAGCAATGGTTACTACTACGAGAACAGCCTGTTTCACCAGCGCATCTACGAAGCCAGCCATAACCAGTTCCTGGCGCAGGAGGCCGCGCGGCTGCATGCCGCCCTGCAGCCTTATCGCAGAATGCAGCTACAGGTGCGCATGCGTCTGGAAAGCTCGTTTGCCGAGCACGACGCCATTGTGGCGGCGATAGCGGCAGGGGAGGCCCAGCAGGCGGAAACCCTGCTGCGCGACCATGTGATGATTCAGGGGGAGCGCTTCAATGACCTGGTGGCGTCGGTGCAGCAGCTCAAAAGGGCGTAGCCTGCCAGGCGCCTGATCGGCGCCCGGCAGGGAGCGCAGGTGCCAGCCTTACCGCGAGGCCGAAAGCGGTGTGGCCACGGTAGTATCCACCGCATCCGCCAGCATCTCGGCGGTGATGGCCGAGAGTGTCCAGCCCAGGTGGCCGTGGCCCGTGTTGTAGAACACCGTCGGCATGCGGCCCGGGCCCACTTTGGGCAGCATGTTCGGCATCATCGGGCGCAGGCCAGCCCAGGGGACGACCCGCTGGGTGCTGACACCGGGAAAGCACTGCTCCACCCAGCGCACCAGCGGCTGAATGCGGTCGTTGCGAATGTCGCGATTGGCACCGTTGAACTCTGCGGTGCCCGCCACGCGGAAGCGGTCGTTGCCCAGGCGGCTGGTCACCAGCTTGGTTTCGTCATCCAGCAGGCTCACGGTGGGGGCGGCCTGTTGCGAGGCTTCGTCGTCCAGCTGCACGGTGATCGAGTAGCCCTTCACCGGGTAGATATTGACGCGGTCACCCAGCTTGGCGGCCACCGCCCGGCTGCCGACCCCGGCGCACACCACCACGCTGTCGAAGCTTTGCTGCACCGCCTCGCCATCAACGACTGCCTTGACCCAGGCGCTGTTCTCATCGGCGCCCAGGTCGGTCACCTGATGGCCGTAGTTCAGGCGCACGCCGCGTTTCGCGGCGGCTTTCGCCAGCCCATTGGTGTACTTGTGAATATCCCCCGTGGCGTCATTCTCGGTAAAAAAGCCGCCGTAGTAGCTGCCGGCCAGTGTGGGTTCGATGGCGCGCATTTCATCCGGGGTCACCGCGCGGCGTTCGAGCCCGCCCTGGTGCAGTAGCTGCGATACCCTGGCGGCATGCTCATAGCCTGCCTTGTCGCGATAGATATGCAGGATGCCTTTCTGCTTCACGTCGAAATCGATCTGCTCGTCACGAGCCCACTGGAACAGGTGTTCTCGGGCGGCGATGGCCAGGCGGGTCGTTTCGGTGGTGTTGTCGGCATAGCGGGGAATGGCGGCGATGAATTCTGCAAACCAGCTCAACTTGTGCCAGCTCGGGCGCGGGTTCACCAGCAGCGGGGCGTCGTTCTTGAGCATCCAGCGCAGGCCCTTGATGACCGTGGGCCAGTGGTTCCACACCTCTGCGTTGGAGGCAGACAGCTGCCCACCGTTGGCAAACGAGGTTTCCATGGCGGCGTAGCGATGCTTTTCGAAGACGGTGACGTCGAAACCGCGCTTTACGAGGGCGTAGGCACTGGTGATGCCAGTGATCCCACCGCCAATGATGGCAATGCGTTGCATGAGTCTCTCCACAGATTGTATGAGCGTCGGGCGATACCCCCGGCAGCCTATTGGCCGGGCGTACCCCTTCCGTCATGGAACCTGAGAGATTCACGCCGCTGGAATGGCGCTTGCTCCTTCGGTGGGCTGAGTGACGCAGTCATCAACCGCTCTTCGGAACGTCATGGATGGCCGTCGCGGTCCGTTGGCCTGAGAGTTTCCGGGGTCGTTGCTCCTTCGGCGCTGGTGTCAGGCACCAGTCTCTCCCGCGATGGCATACTGACGTTGTAACGCGACGGTGCTAAAAAGGGAATAGGCGAAAGGTGGAAACATGAGCAGCGGCTGCTTTGCCAGCCTCCGTGTTTTCGCTGACAATAGCGAATCCCTTCGAGCAATGGAAAAAGCGCATGCAGGCAAACGGATTTTTTGAGGGCATTGGCGAGGCGATTGGCGATGCGATCCGCATCGTGGTCGAGTTCTTGCTGGGTATCTTCACCAACTTTTTCGGTGCCTTCGACGATTTTATCGGCGGGCTGACGCGCTCGCTGGGCATCAACGACTCGTTCTTGAGCCTGGCGATTCTGCTGATTGGTCTGCTGGTACTGTGGGGTGGGCTGCGTGCGTTTTTGCGTGGCTCCATTATTGGCGGCATTTTCCGCACGCTGATTGGGCTGTTTATCCTGTCGTGGCTAATGATGTAGCGCCCCGGCCTCCGACCCACGCCTGCGCGACGCCGCAGGCGATCACTAGCCCACAGCCGCTTAACTGCAAAGGCGAAAGCGCTTCGCCAAACAGGCTCCAGCCAAAAATCACTACCGCCACCGGCTCACAGTAAGCCAGCGTACCGTATAGCGCGGTGGGCAGGCGGTTAATCGCCATCACCGCGCACAGCAGCGCCAAAAAACCGGGCACCAGGCCTGCAGCCAACAACCACGGCACTTGCCACGTGCTGGCCGCAAGCCCTGCTGGCTGCCATAGCGCAAACGGCAAGATCATCAGCGCCCCGACCGCCAACTGCCAGAAGGCGCAGGTGCGGTCATCCAGGTGGCGCGGCAAGCGGCGGTTCGCCAAGATAAAACCGCTGTAGGCTAGCATGGCCACTAAGCCAAAACCCATGCCAATCACGTCCTGCTGATCGTCCAGGTTGAGTCGAAACTCCTGCATCATCGCGAACCCAAACAGCGCCAAGCCAATGAGCGAAACCTGCGCCGCTGCAAGCCGTTCGTTAAACAGCGCATGGGCCGCGATAGCCGCCACAATCGGCGCGAGATACACCATCAAAATGGCGTTGGCCATTTGGGTGTAGTTCATCGCCTGCACGTAAAACAGGATGAACGCCGCCAGCAAACTACCGCTAATCACCACCTGCCGCCCTGGCAGTGTGGTGAGTCCTGCATGGCGTTTTGTCAGCAGTAAATAGCCGAGCAAAAACAGCGCCCCTAACCCCAACCGGTAGAAGGTAATGCTCTCTGCATTCAGCCCGGTGATGCGTGAGATCACGCCGATGGTGGCCATGCCCACCGCCGCCACCACCGCAAGCAATAGGCTGGAAGGAGCAACGGTGAGCGAGGGAGTCGGTAGTGGCATGCTGGTCGTCCTTGAGCGAGTTTCATGAGCATATGACGCATCGTCATTTGCTTCTTTGGTGCATTTTGTCATCATCTGCACTCTTTTTGTGCAAAGGCGAGTGCGATGAAAACGTATCTTGGCAAGATGCGCGGAGAACGAACGCCGCGCCCCCGGGTAGGCTGGCAGGATGCCTGCTGGTCGTGGCTGGGTGCCTTTACTGGCATGGCGCTGATTTGCTGGCTAAGCGCCGAGTGGCTCTCCCAGCAGCTGTTGATCGTGGGCTCGTTCGGAGCAACCTCGGTGCTGATTTACGCCGCCCCGGAAAGCCCTTTTGCCCAGCCCAGCCATGTGCTGTTTGGCAGCGTGCTCTCTGCCTGTGTGGGCGTGGGCTGCTATCAACTGTTGGGGGCCACGCCGCTTTCGATGGCGTTGGCGGTGTCGCTCTCCATTTTGGTCATGCAGCTTACCCATACCGTTCACCCGCCAGGGGCTGCCGCTGCGCTGATTGCCGTGGCAGGCGGTGCCAGCGTGCATCAGTTGGGCTGGTGGTATCCGCTGATCCCCATTGGCGCAGGCTGCATCGTCATGCTGGTGGTGGCGATTCTGGTCAATAACCTGGCGCGCCACCGCCGCTATCCGCGCTACTGGTAACGCTGTAGCTGCGCTTCCAGGGCAAAAATATGCGCATCTTCGGTGCCCAACTCGCGCAGCGCTTGGGCTAGGTTCAGCAAGTAAGCACTGTTGGGGCCGCTAGGGCCGTGGGCTTGGGCAATTTGCTGGGCGATGTCGGCCAGCGGGGCATCGCCTAAAAACGCCGGGTTGTCCTCGCTGGCCAGATAAATCAGCCCCTCGCTAGGCGCTTGGTCGGCGTCAGGGTTGCCCGCCTCATCCAAAAACGTCAGCGTGACTTTTTCCCGCAGGTAGCCGTTTTTCTCCCGCACATCCAGCGGTGCCAGGACCTCAGGGGTGATGCGGTAGGCCATGCCGTGGCACACCGCGCCTTCGGCCCGAGTCAACGTCGCCACACGCCCCGGTGCTTCGGGGGTGCCGCGATGGTCGTGGGAGCCCTGCCAAAAGCGCCGCGCCCAGCCGGTAATGGCCGCAGGGCGGCGCTCCAGATAGTCGAAATCGGCCTTCCAGATCAGCGAGCCGTAGCCAAAAAGCCAGATGTCCGCATGGCCGTCGAAGAAGTTTCTTTGCTGGTTTAACGTCGTGGTATCAAGCAACATAAGCGATCTACATGTTGATCAAAGTGGCTGCACGCGCATGGCGTTAACGGTGGTTCATCATCCGGGTTATACGATTGATTTACCAGCCAATCACCCCTTCCCCATGGAAAAGTTTCGGGTGCTTCGGCAACCGCAGAGCCTCGAATGGCATCCCCGCCGCCCGTCATGCTCGAAAGCTTACCGCGCGTGCACTCCCGTGAAGACTGCGATTGAAAAGGATGAACCCGATGCGCGCTATTTTTCTGGTCGATAACGGCTCTCTGCGGCCTCAGGCAACCCACAGCCTGCGCCGCGTGGCGGCAGCGCTGAGCGAGCAGGTGGGCGACACCGTTCAAGCGGCTTCGCTGCTGCACTCCAACAAGATCCCCGCTGAAGCGGTCGATGGTGTTCCGGCCATTACCCTGGGCCCCGCCGCTGAGCGCAGCGCCGAAGCGGGGGCCACCGAGATCATCGTGCTGCCGTATTTCTTTGGCCCCAGCCAGGCACTGACCGGCTACTTGCCCGAGCGGATGGCGGCCCTGCAGGCCCGTTTCCCCCAGGTGAAGGTACGCGTTGCCCAGCCGCTGGTGGACGAGCGGGGCGGTAACGACCTGCGCCTGGCCGCGCTGCTGGCCGACCACGTGCGCGCGCAGTTGCCCGATCGGCAGGCGGCCAGGGTGGCGCTGGTAGACCACGGCAGCCCGCTGCCGGAAGTCACTGCCGTACGCAACCGCTTGGCGGGGCAGCTCAGCGCGCTGCTGGCCGATGACGTGCACTGCGTGGCGGCAGCCTCCATGGAGCGCCGAGAAGGCGACGCATACCGCTTCAACGAGCCGCTGCTGGAGCACCTGCTGGATACGCCCGAGTTCAGCGCCAGCGGCGACGTGGTGCTGGCCATGCTGTTTCTCTCGCCTGGCCGCCACGCCGGGGAAGGTGGCGACATCGCCGAGATTTGTGCCGCCGCCGAACAGCGCCACCCAGGCCTGCGGGTGCGGCCGACGGCGCTGGTGGGCGAGCATCCTGCGATTGTCGATATCCTGGCCACGCGGCTTCGCCAAGCACTTGATGGCGAACGCTTTCTACTGGAAATGCCCGCCCAGCCGCCAAACGCCTGATGAGCGGAAACGCGCCGGGGAGATGTAACGTCGCCCAAAGGCGCGTAGAATCGCGTGCTTTTGCACGCGTGCCGCTCTTCCACCAGGGCTATTTCGCCAACCAGGGTTTCTATCTTGATCGCAACCGCCAATATCACCATGCAGTTCGGGGCCAAGCCCCTGTTCGAAAACGTCTCCGTCAAGTTCAATAACGGCAATCGCTACGGCTTGATTGGCGCCAACGGCTGCGGCAAGTCTACCTTCATGAAAATCCTCGGCGGCGAACTGGAGCCCTCTTCAGGGCAGGTGATGCTGGACAGCAGCACGCGGCTGGGCAAGCTGCGTCAGGACCAGTTTGCCTATGAGAACGAGCGGGTGATCGACACCGTCATCATGGGCAACGCGGAGCTGTGGAAAGTAGCCGCCGAGCGGGAGCGGATCTACTCGCTGGCCGAGATGAGCGAAGAAGACGGCATGGCCGTGGCCGACCTGGAAGTGCAGTATGCCGAGCTGGATGGCTACACCGCCGAGTCCCGCGCGGGCGAGCTGCTGCTGGGGCTGGGCATTCCGCTGGAGCAGCACACTGGCCCCATGAGCGAAGTCGCCCCCGGCTGGAAACTGCGCGTGCTGCTGGCCCAGGCACTGTTCTCCGACCCGGACGTACTGCTGCTCGACGAGCCCACCAACCACCTGGACATCAACACCATCCGCTGGCTGGAAGATATTCTGAAAGCGCGCAGCAGCACCATGGTGATCATTTCCCACGACCGTCACTTCCTGAACAGCGTCTGCACCCACATGGCCGACCTGGATTACGGCGAGATCACCCTGTTCCCCGGTAACTACGACGACTACATGACGGCGGCCACCGCTGCGCGTGAGCGTCAGTATGCCGACAACGCCAAGAAAAAAGCGCAAATTGCCGAGCTTCAGCAGTTCGTCAGCCGCTTCTCGGCGAACGCCTCCAAGGCCAAGCAGGCCACCTCCCGGGCGCGTCAGATCGACAAGATCAAGCTGGAAGACATCAAACCCTCCAGCCGCGTCAGTCCGTTCATTCGTTTCGACCAGAACAAGAAGATTCACCGCAACGCGGTAAACGTCGATGCCATTACCAAAGGCTACGACGGCGAACCGCTGTTCAAGCGTTTTTCCATGACCGTGGAAGCGGGTGAGCGGATTGCCATTATCGGCCCCAACGGCATTGGTAAAACCACCCTGCTGAAAACCCTGGCCGGTGACCTGCGCCCCGATGCTGGCGAAGTGAAGTGGACCGACGCCGCCGAGCTGGGCATCTTCGCCCAGGACCATGCCGACGACTTCGCCAATGACGCCACCCTGTTCGAGTGGATGAGCCAGTGGACCAAAGGGGGCGAGCAGGTGGTGCGCGGCGCGTTGGGCCGCATGCTGTTTTCCAGCGACGATATCGGCAAATCGGTGAAGGTGATTTCCGGCGGCGAGCAGGGGCGGATGCTGTTCGGTAAGTTAACGCTCACCAATCCCAACGTGCTGCTGATGGACGAGCCCACCAACCACCTGGACATGGAATCCATCGAAGCGCTCAATTTGGCGCTGGAGAACTACCCCGGCACGCTGCTGTTCGTCAGCCACGACCGCGAATTCGTCTCCAGCCTGGCCACGCGCATCATCGACATGCAGCCCGATGGCATCGTCGACTTCAGCGGCAGCTACGACGACTACCTGCGCAGTCAGGGCGTGATCTGAGTCAGCCGATGATCTGCGCGTAAGTGGATTCGCTGGCCGGTTCTCGGTCAGCGTCCAGCATCTTCCCGCTGAAGGTCTCGTTCATCTCCTTGGCGAGCTCTACATACACGTGCATCTGCTGATTGCGGCGTTTATGCAGCGGCGGCTTCACCAGCAGGCTCACACCACGGATCGGCTCGTGGGTTTCGCCCCTCAGCAGGTCGGGCATGTCTCCCGGCGGAAAAGCATTGGCCACGGTGATAGGGTTGGAGGGCTGCTGCCCATCGATCAGAAAGACTTTCTTGATGGCATCGTAATGGGCGCCTTTTTCTTTTAGCCACTCGGTCAGTCGGGCATCGGTCGAGGCATCCGGCTGATGGAAGATGACGAACAGCGAATGCTGTTTTACCTTGCCGGTTCGTTTGGTGGACGGCGGCGGCGGAGGCTCTTCAGCGGGCGGGGGCGTGGTGTCCTTGGCCACGGCGGGGGTAGGCTCCACGGCCTTTTCCCTGGCGCGCCGCCGCTTGGGCATGACGACGTAGATGAAGATCAACGCGGCCACCATGCCCAGTAACAAGGAGGCGAAAGCCAGCAATACGGAAAGAGAAGTCATATCCATGGAGTGAATCCCTGTTGTCCGTTAACGCCTAGGCGCTATTCAACCGCCAGATGGAAGCATTGAGCGCCAGAGCCAGCGCGACCCATAGCCAGTAAGGCACCATCAGCCACGCGGCGAGGGTATTGACCTGAGCAAACAGCCCGATGGTGAGCGTAATCAACCCTAACAGCAGCACGATATCCGCCAGCGCCGCCGCAATACGCTTGCGCCCAAAGAAAAGCCAGGACCACGCCGCATTGGCCAGCAATTGCGCGCCATACACGGCCAGGCTGGCACTGCGCAGAGGCGCATCTTCGGTCATGTAGACCCGCCATGCCGCGATGGCCATCAGCAGGTAAAGAATACCCCAGGCAATGGGAAAAGCGAGGTCGGGCGGTGTCCAGCGGGGCTTGCGCAGTGCCCGGTACCAGCCATCGGGGCGAAAGCGTGCCCCCGTCATGGCGGCGGCTCCCACCAGCAGTAACGAGACGAGCAGCGCCATCAAAGAACCGAACATGAGCGACCTCTCCAGCAGCAGGGGGTATCGCGTTAAAACGATAGAATCAACAGATTAACAGCGTTTCACGCGTTCAAGGCATAAAAAAAGCACCACCTGAGTGATGCTTTTCATGCTTAAGGGTTCCCCCAAGTGGGGAGACCCTGAACACGCATTGGCCTGAAATGCTTAGCCGATACGGTCGTAACCGTTATCCAAGAAAGGATAATCGGTGTAGCCCTTTTCGTCGCCGCCGTAGAAGGTTTCGTGGTTCGGCTCGGTCAGCGGGGCGTTGATGCGGAAACGCTCCGGCAGGTCCGGGTTGGCGATGTAAGGGCGGCCAAAGGCCACGGCATCGGTGGTGTTTTCCTTGATGCGCGCTTCGGCACGCTCGGCGTCGTAGTTGCCGCAATAGATCAGGCTGCCGCTGAAGCGCTCGCGCATCTGCTCGCGGAAACCATCGGGAAAAGTGATATCGCCACCTGCCCAGTTGGGCTCGTTCAGGTGCAGGTAGGCCAGGCCGCGCTTGGAAAGCTCTTCGGCCATGTAGAATGCCATGGCTTCCGGCTCATCGTCGGTCAAGCCAAACAGCTCGATGAACGGCGTCATGCGGATGCCGACACGCTCAGCGCCAAACACGTCCACCACGGCATCGACCACTTCCAGCGGGAAGCGGGCACGGTTTTCCAGCGAGCCGCCATACTGGTCGGTACGCTGGTTGGTGCCGGTGGCCAGGAACTGGTTCAGCAGGTAAGCATTGGCAGCGTGTACTTCGACCATGTCGAACCCTGCCCGCTTGGCGCGAATGGCCGCCTGGCGGTAATCTTCCACGATACCGGGGATCTCGTCGGTCTCCAGCGCGCGGGGCGTGCTGGTGGGGTGCTGACCCGCGGTGCCGTCTTCGAACTCGACGAAACACTGGGCGCCTTCCCCTTTCAGGGCGCTGGGGGCAACCGGCTGCTGGCCATCGGGCTGCACCATCTCATGGGAAACGCGGCCCACGTGCCACAGCTGCAGGGCAATCCGGCCACCCTTGGCATGCACGGCATTCACCACCCCTTTCCAGCCCGCTTCCTGCTCATCGGTCCAGATGCCGGGCGTATAGACATAGCCACGAGCCGTAGGGGAGATATTGGTGGCTTCGCTGATGATCAAGCCCGCGCCTGCACGCTGGCCGTAATAAGCTTCCTGCATCTTGCCCGGCACGCTATCCGGCGTGCGCGAACGGGTCAGCGGCGCCATGATGACGCGGTTAGGAAGATTCAGGCTACCCAGCGTGGTGGGGGACAGCAGCGTTTCGTACGCCATGAGGCAAACTCCTTGTAACGCGGTGAGAGTGACAGTGGCAAAAGAATAGACCAGTTTACTACTTGGTGCCAATGATTGAGCCAGTGCCAACGATTACCCTATGAACGTATTAGTGGGGACGCTTCAGCAAAACAAAACCCCTCTGAAGGAAATTAAGCGGGGAAGCGGGATCATGACGAATCCTGCACCAGGCGACCTTGGCTGAAGCTCGGCACGGGTTGCTTTCAGGGGTACCGTTCTACATCATGAGGTCAACTGAACAGTGAGGAGGGTTTAGCGTGTGTCATATGATGCCAATCAAGTGTCTGGGAAAACGGCATGACACCTAAACTCCCCATCAATATCAATGACCTGCTCCATCACCGCACGATAGAAAGTGAGCGCATTGAATATAAGGCGGGGTGGAATCCTGAAGCCATCCTGCACACCTTGTGCGCCTTCGCCAACGATTTTCACAATCTGGGTGGTGGTTATGTGCTTGTTGGTGTTGCAGAGGAAAATGGTCAGCCACAGCTACCACCGGCTGGTTTGTTACCCGAACAAATCGATGCCATCCAGAAAGAGCTGTTGAATCTGGGGCATTCAGCCATTGCGCCACATTATCATCCGTTAACGGCTACCTATGAGATCCAGGGCAAAACGATCCTTGTACTATGGGCGCCTGGCGGAGAGACTCGCCCTTACAAAGCCAAGGCCAGCTTGAGCAACAAGAGCGATTGGGCTTATTACCTGCGTAAACACACCAGTACCGTGAAGGCCTCGGGACAGAATGAACGTGAGCTGCTCAGTTTGGCGGCTACCGTGCCTTTTGATGATCGCTACCGCCAAATGGCCACCTTGAATGATCTGTCACCTTATTTGCTGCGTGATTTCTTGCACGAGATTGGCAGTGAATTGTTGGCTGAAGCTCGTGAGCTGGATATTGAAACCTTGGGGCGCCGTATGAACGTAGTGGGTGGGCCAAGTGAAATGGCCTTTCCCAAGAATGTTGGCCTCCTGTTTTTTAATGAGCAACCCGAGCAATTCTTCCCCGCGACTCAGATAGACGTGGTGTACTTTCCTGACGGTGCAGGCGGTGACCATTTTGAAGAAAAAGTGTTCAAGGGGCCGCTTGGTCGCATCACTCGCGATGCTCTGGACTACATCAATCGAAACTACCTCAAAGAGGGCGTGACAAAACACGCTGATCGCCCTCAGGCTGAACGTTTCTGGAACTACCCATTGGCTGCCATTGAAGAAGCGGTCGTGAACGCGGTGTACCATCGTTCCTATGAAATTCGTGAACCCATTGAAATACGTCTCGATGGTCAAGAACTGGTGGTGCTGAGCTTCCCGGGTCCTGACCGCTCTATCCGTTTACAGGACTTACAAGCCGGTAAAGCTGTCAGCCGTCGCTACCGGAATCGACGCATCGGTGAGTTTTTAAAAGAGCTGGATTTGACGGAAGGTCGTTCAACGGGAGTGCCCAAAATCCTCCGCGTGATGAAGGCAAATGGCTCCCCAGAACCGATATTCGAAACTGACGATGAACGCAGCTACTTTCTCATTCGGCTGCCTGTGCATACAGGCTTCCTCATTGAAGCTGCTGCTGAAGAGCCTGCCTTGGATATCATGGATCCAGCAGGGCCTAAGCAGGGACTAAGTAAGGAGCAAGTAGAACTTCTCCAGGCCTGCGTGGAAGAAGTACCGATCACCTTTCTAATGAGCATCATGGGTCGCGCTAACCGAACCAAATTTCGCACTGGGCTGCTGAATCCACTGCTCGATGCAGGGTTGATTGAAATGACTCAACCTGAGTCGCCGCGCAGCCCAACGCAAAAATATCGGTTAAGTGCTGAGGGCAAACAAATAATTGCCCATGGGGGCAAAAAATGAAAGCAAACGGTTAGAGACGGCTCTTTGACCAAGGCCAGCGGCGCTTGGCGGGCGTGTCGATCTGCCCGATGGCGCTGGCGAGCGGCAGCATGATGGCGCTGAGCTGGCGGTGGCAGACGGCGCTGCTGAGCACGCCGGGGCACTGCTTGAGCAGCAGGTCGCACTGCTGCGAGGCGATGAACAGCTGCTCGACCACCGCCGGGGCGAATAGCGGCTTGGCTTGCTGGCAGCAGCGGGTCAGCTCGCGGGAGAGCAGGGAGAGCATGCTGCTATCCAGCCAGCAGGGCAGCGGGTCTTCCAGCCTTCCTGCAATCGAGTGCTGAACGGCTTCAAACGACGTGCGTAAAAACAGCAGGGTTTGACGAAGCTGACGCTGTTCACTGGTCATGGGACGTTCCTTCACCTCAACGGCTCTTTCTCTGCCAAGGGGATGGTAAAAAAGAGAGTGTTTCTCATTTGCATCTTTTGGTGAAGATAGCCTCCTTCAATCGCAGTGTCAATCACAGGCTATGAGCGGGCAGGTCGGCATTCGCCAACCCATGGGTGCTGTAAGTGCCATCAACGCTTAGCGTGTCAGCAGGTAAACCCCCTGCAGGAAGTAGAACACCCCGATGCCGGTGACGATCCAGCGGGTCCAGGTGCGGAAGTTGGCATCGGTCAGGCGGTGCAGGATCCGCGTGCCGGTTTGGGTGCCCAGCATGGCAAAGGGCGCGGCCAGCAACACCATGGCCCACTCGCCAGCGCTGAGTGCCAGCGCTGCCCCCAGGTAAAAGATGATCTTGATGGAGTGAGCGACGACCTGAATCATCGCCTTGGTGGCCACCACCTGGCGGCGGTCCATGTGGGAGCGCACGAAGAAGATGTCGATCAGCGGACCAGACACCCCGGCGGCGATGGTCAGGCCGCCGGAGGCCAGGCCGCAGCATACGGCATGGCTGGGGCGTTTGGCGTCCAGTTGAAACCAGTGTTTGGGCATCCAGACCAGTAGCGGCATCAGGCCGATCAGCAGCGACACCGTCGCCGCGTTGGGCGCGTAGTTGAAGAGCAGCAGCAACCCGGCGGCGCTCGTAACCCCCAGCGTCATGAGCGCCACGATCCGCCAGACGATGAAGCGACGCGATAGCCATGCCCGCGACCCATTGGCGGTCAGCTGAATGACCCCATGCACGGCCATGGCGGTGCCTGCCGGGAAGATCACCAGCAGAAACCACAGCAACACCAGCCCGCCCGCCATGCCAAACACGCCAGACAGTAGGGAAGTAAAAAACACCACGCCAACGAATAGGCTACCTACCCACAGGGTCATGATGCGTGCCCTCAGCTACGGCAAAAGGGCCCGACCTGATAGAAGCGTCGACACTGAAACTCGGCTTCGCAGCTGTTCAGCTGGGCTTGATAACGCCCGGCTCGCTGGGCGACCTGGCGGCCCGCGCTGAGCACGTGGGGTTTATTGCGGTAGGTGCCGCGCTGATAGCCGCCCGCGCCTTCATGGTAGGCGTAATAAAGGTGTTCGGGGTTGCTCAGGGAAATGCCGGTTTGCGCGCGGGTGCGGGCGTTGTACCAGCCGATGAAGTCGGTGGCGTGCTTCATGTGAGTGCGCCGCGCAAACATACTGCCAGCCTGGTCGCGGTATTCGCCCCACACCGGGTCCTGTGCCTGGGCATAACCCCTAGCCGATGAAGGGCGCGGGCCGGGAATGAAGCCCAGGTAGCGTTTGCGGTCGGGGCGCACATGGCTACGGAACGAGGACTCCTGCTGAATGAACGACATCTGGGTGGCAATCGGCGTGCCCCACTGCTCCTGAGACTCCCGTGCATAGTCGTACCAGCTGGGCTGCTCGCGGAAGATTTCGCAGATGTTGCTCTGGTCCTGTGGCGGGCTGGGCGCCAATGAGGCACACCCCGACAGCAGCAACAGCGCCGCGATGCTCAACCATAGGCGCCAGGCCAGAGAGTTATCAACAGGGCGATGCATAGGACGTTCCTTGTGAATAAGTGGTTATACGGGGTCAGTGCCCCTGGCGCAGCAGTGGTTCCAGGCGGCGGCGCAGGCGCTGCGCTTCGCGTGCCAGGGTTTCCCCCGACAGCATACCCACCCCCATCACCAGGCCCACGCGAGGGTCAGAGGCGGCGCACACCGGGCTCAAAGGCCGCACGATCAAGTGCTCTTTCAGCAGCGCCTGGGCGATGGCCACGTCGTTGACGCCCGGCGCGAACTCCACGCACAGGCTGATGGCACTGCTGGGCGGCGAGACCGAGCGCACCTGAGGCAGCGAGCACAGCTGGTCGTGCAGCACCTGCTGGCGGCCTAGATAATCCCGTTGAATACGCCGACACCAGGCATCCAGGTCGCCGTCGAAGATGAACTGGGCCAGCACCGCTTGGTCCAGCATGCGGCCCTCGCGAAACAGCTCGCTGCGCAGGCGGTTCATCGGCCCCGCCAAGTGGCGCGGCACCACCAGATAGCCCAGCCGCAGGCCGGGAAACATCATCTTGGAGAACGAGCCTACCAGCAAATGGCGTTCAGAGGTGGTATCAAAAAGTAGATTGGCATGATCGTCCCGGTTGAACTCGTAGTCATCCTCGACCACATAGCGGGGCGCAAGCGCCTCGCACAAGCGCTGCTTGTGGGCGGCACGGGTCGGCACGCTGAGCGGGTAGTGGTGCGAGCCGGTAAGGTAAGCCAGCGTGACCGGGCCTGAAGCGGTGGGCAGTGTATGGCCCGTGTCCGGCTGCCAGGGCAGCATGTCGATGTTCAAGCCCGCCGCCGTGAAGACGTTGCGTGCGCCCCAGTAACAGGGCGACTCCATGGCCACCGTGTCGCCCACATCCGCCAGGGCCACGGCGCACAGCTCGATGCCGTTGTGGGTGCCATCGGTAATGATGATCTGCTCGGTATCGCAATGGATATCCCGCCAGCGGGCCAGGAAATCACGAATCGCGCGCTTTAGCGGGCCGTAGCCGCCGGTGGAGTAGGAGAGCAGCAGGGCGTTTTGCGGCACCGTGACGCTGGCATAGAGCTGGCGCCACTTGCGCATCGGGAACTGGGCGATATCGGGAATGCCGGGCACGAAGGCCCCGCTCTGAACAGTACTTGCCCCCGGCCATCGCAGTACTCGCTGGGCACGATTGGATAGCTGCACCTTGGTGGGCGTTGAGGTAGTGGGAGCCGCCACTTTACAGCTCCACGTTCCACTGCCGTGTGAGGTTGTAAGCAGTCCTTGTTCGATAAGCGTGGCAACCGCTAAAGAAAAGGTATTCCGAGCGACTCCTAAGGCTGCCGCAAGCTTGCGATGTGAAGGTAATCGAGTTTGGTGAGGCCACTCTTGATTGATCGATTGCCTTAATGCCTGCTCTAACCTTACTTGCTTACTCAACCGTTCAGGCTGCTGCGCATAGCTTTTTATGAGTTGTTGTAAAGCGACTTGGCAATCCATCCAAGTTCTCCCTTGTCGATAATGCTCTTTCAATATCGTAGTAAAACAGAAAAGTGGTCTGCTTGAACGCAAAAGTGGTGCATTCGCCTGCCTAAGATTTGCTGCTAGCGTGCCTATTAGGTTGTAGACCAGGAGAATGTTATGAGCTTTATCGAACAGTGGTTGCACGATGCCGTACCGGCCCTGGTGGGCGGTGAATGGCGCAAGGGCCAGCAGACCTTTGCGGTGGACAACCCCGCCACCGGCGAGACTATCGCCCATGTGGCGGACTTGAGCGCCGACGATACCCGCGACGCCGTGGCCGCCGCTTATGACGCCGGTGCCGCCTGGCGCGCCACGCCGGTCAAACAGCGTTCCGCCCTGCTGCGCCGCTGGTTTGAACTGGTCAATGAGCACGCCGACGACCTGGCTCGCCTGATGACCCTGGAGCAGGGTAAACCGCTGGCGGAAGCCAAAGGCGAAGTGACCTACGGCGCCTCGTTCATCGAGTTCTTCGCTGAAGAAGCCAAGCGCATGGCCGGGGAAACCCTGCCCAGCCACGGTGCCGACAAGCGCCTGCTGGTACTGCGCGAGCCGGTAGGCGTGGTGGCCGCGATTACCCCGTGGAACTTCCCGCTGGCGATGATTACTCGCAAGTGCGCCCCGGCCCTGGCTGCGGGTTGCACCGTGGTCATCAAACCCGCCGAAGCCACCCCGCTTACCGCGCTGGCCGCCGCCTACCTGGCGCTGGAAGCGGGCCTGCCCGCCGGTACCATCAACGTGGTGACGGCCTCCAGACCCGCCGCCGCGGGTGAAGTGCTCACCACCGATGCGCGGGTGCGCAAAGTCTCGTTTACCGGCTCTACCCCGGTGGGTAAGCACTTACTTGCCCAGTGCGCCAGCACGGTGAAGAAAACCGCCATGGAGCTGGGCGGCAACGCCCCGTTCATCGTCTTCGATGACGCCGACGTGGACGCCGCCGTGAACGGAGCCATCGCCTCCAAATTCCGCAACGCCGGGCAAACCTGCGTATGCACCAACCGCTTCCTGGTGCAGGACGGCATTTACGATGCCTTCGTCGCCAAGCTCACCGAACGTGTGAACGCGCTGAAGGTAGGCGACGGCCTGGCCGACGGCAGCATCATCGGCCCGCTGATCAACCAGGCAGCGGTGGATAAAGTGCAGCGCCATGTCGACGACGCGGTGAACAAAGGCGCGCGCCTGCTGTGCGGCGGCCAGCCCCACGCGGCGGGCGAGCGCTTCTTCACCCCCACGGTGCTGGCGGATGTGACCACTGAAATGGCCGTCGCCGACGAAGAGACTTTCGGCCCAGTCGCGCCGGTGTTCCGCTTCAAGCAGGACGAAGAAGCCATCGCCATGGCCAACGACACGCCGTTTGGCCTGGCTGCCTACTTCTACGCCACGGATTACCGCCGCATCTGGCGCACCATGGAAGCGCTTGAATACGGCATGGTGGGCGTGAACGAAGGCTTGATCTCCACCGAGCTGGCGCCCTTTGGCGGCGTGAAGGAGTCCGGGTTGGGCCGTGAAGGCTCCCACCACGGATTGGATGAATTTACCGAACTGAAATACGTCTGCGTAGGCGGCCTGTAAAGAGAACGATGATGACTAACCAAGAATTGAATGAACTGAAAAACCGCTTCGTGGCTAACGGTGCCGCCACGCCCACCACCCAGTTTGCCGAGCGCGCCGAAAACGCCGAGCTGTGGGACGCCGACGGCAACCGCTGGATCGACTTCGCGGGCGGCATCGGCGTGCTCAACCTGGGCCACCGCCACCCGAAAATCGTGGCCGCCGTGGAAGCGCAGCTCAAGAAAGTCATGCACACCAGCGCGGCGGTCATTTCCTACGCGCCCTACGTGCAGCTGTGCCAGAAGCTCTGCGAACTCACCCCGGTGCGCGGCCCCGAGCGCAAAGCCATGCTGGTGAACACCGGCGCCGAAGCGCTGGAAAACGCCGTGAAGATCGCCCGCGCCGCCACTGGCCGCACCGGCATCATCACGTTTGACGGTGCCTTCCACGGCCGCACCATGATGACCCTGGCGATGACCGGCAAGGTGCTGCCCTACAAGAACGACTTCGGCCCCATGCCGGGCGACGTGTTCCGCGCACCGTTCCCCAACCCGCTGCACGGCATTAGCGAAGAAGCCTCGCTGAACGCCATTCGCACGCTGTTCAAGACCGATATCGCCCCGCACCGCACGGCGGCCATCGTGATCGAGCCGGTTCAGGGCGAAGGCGGTTTCTACATCGCCTCACCGGACTACCTAAAAGCCCTGCGAGCGCTATGTGACGAGCACGGCATTCTGCTGATCGCTGACGAAGTGCAGTCCGGTTTTGCCCGTACCGGCAAGTTGTTTGCGCTGGAGCATAGCGGCATCGAAGCGGATATTCTCACCACCGCCAAGAGCCTCGCCAACGGCATGCCGCTCTCTGCGGTGGTCGGCACCGCCAAGGTGATGGACGCCTCCGGCCCCAACTCCCTGGGCGGCACCTACAGCGGCAACCCGCTCTCCTGCGCGGCGGCCCTGGCGGTGATCGAAGCCATCGAAGAAGAGAACATCCTGGCCCGCAGCGAACAGATGGGCAACATGCTGGCCGAACGCTTCGCCGCCTGGGAAGAACGCTTCCCCGCCGTCGCCCACGGCCGTCAACTCGGCGCCATGGCCGCGTTTGAACTGCTCAACGGTGACGGCGAGCCCGACCCACAGCTCACCGCCGCGCTCTGCGCCAAAGCCCGGGAGAAAGGCCTGATCCTCCTTTCCTGTGGTTTCTACGGCAACAGCATCCGCATTCTGGTGCCGCTGACGGTGTCGTCTGCGGTGCTGGAGGAGGGGTTGAGTATTATTGAGCAGTCGTTGGAAGCGCTTTGTTAACACACGACGAAGCTTTACACAGCTCGCCGTCGCCATACTGCGAAAGTGGTGGGTAATTGGCGGGCAATTCTATTTTTGAACCTGCATTTGCGCTAAGTGTTTGTGGTATCCCTACAGGGTTTCTCTACCATGCCCCGAGTAACCGGCGTGGAGTGGGATATTGCCCTGGTGGCCGCCATGGATCATCCCGGCAGTGAGGATGTGATCGAAACCCCGCTTGTCCGGTGAAAGCGGTACAAAGCGGAGACATTGCGCAAATGGTGGCCTTTGATCGCAACGTGGATGCCCTTGAATTGGCAAACTCGTCGCCTAACCCATGAACAGGCGCATGAGCGCGTTACGCCGAATAACTTTGAGCCAGCTCACGAAACGCCTTGGCTGCGGGGCTTAACGGGCGGTGTCGCGGCCAGGATAACCCCAGTTCCATGGGCGGGATGGGGTTGCTCAATTCAATATGCTCGATGCGCTTGCCATCCAGCGACCAGGGCCGGTATACCATATCGGAAAGCAGTGTGATGCCGGTGCCATTGGCCACCATGCTGCGCACCGCCTCCACCGAGGAGGTGCGAAACAGGATGTTAGGCGTTAGCCCTTCTGGTTTCCAGTATTTCATGGCGGACTGGTCCGCTTCATCCACGGTCAGCATGATATAGGGATAATGGGCAATATCTCTGAGCGTGATGTGCTCCTGCTTGAGGAGTTCGTGTTGCCCGTTTACCCAAAGCCGCCGTTTAGACTGCGTCAGCGTCAGTGTTTCCAGCCACTGGTAATGTTCAATATTGGACGTCAGTATGGTGGCCAAATCGAAATCACCCGCCTTTAGACCCTGCTCGATATCCGGGCGCGGCACCTCGTGTAATTCCACCCTGACCCAGGGGTAGCGTCGCTGAAACTGCGCCAGCAAAGGCGGCATGAAATACCCTGCGACCGTATAGGTCATCGCCAGCCTCAAGGTTCCCTTGAGCGTGGAGTGGGTGTCTTCCAGGCTATCAAAAGCATCATTTAACGCCTGAAAGGCGTAGTTGACCCGTTGTAGAAAGCGGTTGCCTTCGCGGGTCAGGATCATCCCTCGGCTGGTTCGGCGAAACAGCGCCACCCCCAATTGTTCCTCCACCTCCTTGACCCCGGTGGTGATTGAGGACTGCGAGACATTCAGGTCAACCGCGGCCTGTATGACGCGCCCGCTTTTGGCCACCGCCATCACATAACGCAGCTTACGCAGGGATAAATCGCGCATCATGGGCGTCTGACTCCTGCCTTCGGATTTTTTGATATCATTCTACAAGAATTAATATTACCAATGTCTCTTCTTAACTGTCATTAATAAATGCGACGACCAAGGAGAGACGTAATGACCACAACAATTGATCTGAATGCGGATATGGGAGAAAGCTTCGGTGCCTGGTCAATAGGGGATGGTGTTGATGCCGATATCATGCCATTGATCAGTTCGGCCAATATCGCCGCCGGCTTTCATGCCGGCGACCCCAGTACCATGCGAGCGACCCTGCAGCTGGCTGCCCGCCACGGCGTCGGGGTCGGTGTGCATCCGGGGTTTCGTGATCTGGTGGGATTCGGGCGGCGGGCGATTGCCGCAGCACCGGAAGAGCTCGTCAACGATGCCCTTTATCAACTGGGGGCCCTGCGCGAGCTGGCGCATCTGGAAGGTCTTAACATGCAGCATTTCAAGCTGCATGGGGCCTTGTTCATGCACGCCGCCAAGGATGCCGACTTTGCCGGATTGCTGTGTGAAGGCCTAGCCAGGGTTGCACCGCAGCTGCCTGTCTATTGTCTGGCGGGGTCGGCGCTGGATGAGGCAGCACGCATGCAAGGACTGCCCAGAGTGCAAGAGTTCTATGCCGACCGGGATTATAACGACGAAGGCAGTATTGTCTTCGTGCGCAAGGTGCAGCGCCTGGACCCCGATACAGTGGCGCAGAAAGTGTTGCGTGCCTGCCAGCAAGGCACGGTGGAAGCTGTATCGGGCAAGTCCGTGGCGGTGGATTTCCAGTCTATCTGTATTCATAGCGATACTCCAGGGGCGCTGGCGCTGGTTAAGGCCGTGCGTAAGGCCCTGGATGATGCCGGGATTCGGGTAACACGCCCCACACCCTCAGCGACGGCTAACGCCTGAACCAGGCGACTGGCGCTGACGAATGACCAATCAACAGGAGAAACGCAATGACAACACAACAGATTCACGCTCCCTTTCCTGGCGTTTTTTATCGTCAACCTTCCCCGGATGACCCCGTTTATGTGGATGAGGGCCAGCAGGTCAATGCCGGTGATGTGATTGGCCTGATCGAGGTGATGAAGCAGTTTGTAGAGCTCAAGGCCGAAATGACAGGTACCGTCACGGGGTTTTCTGCCGAGAATGAAAGCGTGCTGGAAGCGGGTGACGTGATTGCCACCCTGGAGGTCAGCGAATGATACGCCGACTGCTGATCGTCAATCGAGGCGAGATAGCGTTGCGGATCGTGCGGGCGGCCCGTGAGCTGGGGGTTGTCAGTATCGTGGCCCATAGCGAAGCGGATGCCGACACCCTGGCCGTTCGCCAAGCGGATGAAGCCGTCTGCATTGGCCCTGCCCAGGCCGCCAAAAGCTATCTCAATATTCCTGCTGTCCTGGACGCTGCTAGAAACTGCCAGGCGGATGCGGTGCATCCCGGCTACGGGTTCCTGTCGGAAAGCGCTGACTTTGCGCGCGCCGTCCAGGAGGCCGGGCTGATCTTCGTGGGCCCGGATGCGGATATTATCGCCCGCATGGGAGACAAGGCTAGCGCCCGGCAGACGGCCATGGCCGCCGGCGTCCCCGTGGTGCCTGGTTCACCAACGGCGGTGGAAAGCCTTGATCAGGCCAAGACGGTGGCCGAAGACGTGGGCTACCCGCTGTTGATCAAGGCCGCTGCCGGTGGCGGTGGGCGCGGTATCCGGGTGGCCGAAGACAGCGGAATGCTCGCCCAGCAATTGCCTCAGGCCCAGGCGGAAGCCCAGGCTGCTTTTGGCGATGGGCGGGTTTACCTGGAGCGCTTTATTACCCAGGCGCGGCATATCGAAGTGCAAGTGCTGGGCGATGGCCAGCGCGCCGTACATTTCTTTGAACGCGAATGTTCCCTGCAGCGTCGCCGCCAGAAGATCTTCGAGGAAGCGCCATCCCCCGCGCTGGATGAGCCCACGCGTCAGCGTCTGTGTGAATCCGCGGTAGCGCTGGCGGAGCACGTCGGCTATAGGGGGGCCGGTACCCTGGAATACCTGTTTGATGACCAGACGGGCGAGTTTTTCTTCATCGAGATGAATACCCGTATTCAGGTGGAGCATCCGGTCACCGAGATGGTCACCGGATTTGACCTGGTCAGGGCGATGATCATTCTGGCTGGTGGAGAGCCGCTGAGCATTGCTCAGAAAGACATCACTCTGAGGGGCTGGGCGGTTGAAATGCGCATCAACGCCGAAGACCCGGATCGGAATTTCTTCCCCTCACTCGGTACCGTCAACGGCCTGACCTGGCCGACAGGCCCGGGCGTTCGCGTTGATAGCGGCCTGTACGACGGCTACAAGATGCCGCCTTTCTACGATTCGCTGGTGGCCAAGCTGATCGTTTGGGATGCCAGTCGAGAGCAGGCACTGGTGCGCGCCGGCCGGGCGCTGGACGAGTTCCGGCTGGAGGGCTTTACCACTACGGCCAGCCTGCATCGGCGACTGATCGAGGATGCCAATGTCAAGGCGGGTGCCTTTGACACCAACTTTCTGGAGCGTTGGCTTGAGTCCTCTGCGTCAGCGGCAGATCAGCACAAGGCCACCCCCCACGATGCCACTGTAAAGGAGGCCATCAATGAGCAATGAGATGACAGCCACCACCCGCTACAGCCAGGCCGGTGATGAATTTCTGTTCGTTGAACTCAACGAGGAAATGACCCTGGAGGCCTTTTTCCGCTCCATTTCCATCACCCAGCGCCTGCGTGAGATTGCCCTGCCAGGGGTGGTGGAAATATGCCCGGCCAATGCGTCCTATCAGGTGCGTTACAACCCGGATGTGCTGACGGCCCAGGCGCTTCAGGAAAAGCTTGAAGCCTTGGAGCAGGAGGTAGCAAGCCAGCAGGTACGTACCCTGGAAACCCGTATCATTGAAGTGCCGGTGCTGTACAACGACCCCTGGACCCATGAAACCCTGATGCGTTTTCGCGACCATCACCAGGACCCCAACGCGACAGACTTAGAGTATGCCGCTCGCATCAACGGCTACGACAGCGTGGATGCCTTTATCAAGGCGCATAGTGATACTCCCTGGTTTGTCTCCATGGTGGGGTTTGTGGCGGGGCTGCCCTTCATGTACCAGATGGTGCCGCGAGAACGGCAGATTCAAGTGCCCAAATACCTGCGCCCACGCACCGATACCCCCAAACAGACGGTCGGAATCGGTGGCTGTTTCAGCGTGATCTATTCGGTGCGCGGGGCTGGTGGTTACCAGATGTTCGGGGTAACCCCGATGCCCATCTATGACCCCGTCGACGAACAGCCGCATATCGATGCCTCCATGATCTATTTCCGCCCGGGGGATATCGTCAAGTACCGAGCTGTCGAGCGTGACGAGTATGACACCCTGCTGGCCGGCGCTGAAAAAGGCCAGTTCTCGCCAACCGTGACACCTTTCACCTTTGATCTGGATGCCTTTAACCAGGATCCGGATGGCTATGCACGTCGCGTTAAGGAGGCACTGTATGAGCATTGAAGTCATCAAGCCGGGCCTGGCGTCATCTATCCAGGATAAAGGGCGTCAGGGGTACTACCATCTTGGCATTCCACCGTCTGGCGGTATGGATCAGCGCTCCTTGATCGCAGCTAACCTTCTGCTGGGCAATCCAGAAGGCGCAGCGGTCATTGAATGCGCGCTGATGGGCCCGGAATTGCGCTTTACCGAAACACGTAAAGTGGCCGCCTGTGGTGCCGAAATGCTGCCGCGTGTCGATGGTGACTCTCAGCCGCTCAATGAAGTGTTCGAAGTACCCGCCGGTGCCACCCTGAGTTTTGATTTCGTCAGGGCAGGGGCGCGGCTCTATCTGGCAGTTGAGGGCGGCATAGACGTGCCCGAACGGCTGGATAGCCGCAGCACCTATGCGCTGGGCTCTCTGGGCGGGCTGCACGGGCGCACCCTGCAGGCGGGGGACTCCCTGGCACTGTTGCCCGTTCATGGTAAGGCGATCAATGGGCGCAGCCTGCCGGATAATCTCGTGCCTGTGTTTTCCAGGCGCTATGAATTGCGCGTCATGCCGGGACTTTATGCTCACCGCCTAGAACCTGACAGTGCCAAGCGCTTCTATCAGGAGGACTGGTCGGTGGCCTCGGAGGCAGATCGCATCGGCTATCGCATGAAAGGCGGTAGCAAACTGGATTTCATCCAGCGTGAGCCGCCCTTTGGTGCCGGTGACGACCCGTCGAATATCGTCGATGCCTGTTACCCGATTGGCTCGATTCAGGTGCCCAGTGGCAGCGAGCCGATCATTCTGCACCGGGATGCGGTTTCCGGGGGTGGCTACGCCATGATCGGCACCGTGATCAGTGCCGATATGGACACCGTAGGCCAAATCCAGCCCCATCAGAAAGTTCGCTTTGTTCAGGTAACGCTGGAGCAGGCGTTGGCTGCGCGAGCCCGCTATCAGCAGGTGCTGGAGCAGCTAAGAAACATCCCCTAAGCCGAAGAATTCCTTACGGCGTTGCCTGCAGTGCACGTCAGGCTAACGGACAGTGCGCTGCAGGCCAAACATCCTGAATGGATTAGCGCTATGGTGTGAGTGTTCTAACGCCTTCTCGCAGGATAACAACAAACTTGATGGCAGCTGGCTGATTAAACACCGTGTAGGGTGTTTAAAAGGTATTGATGGCTGCTGTTTTTAAAAAAAGTCAAACACTAAGAGAGAAGTGAAATGAGCAATCAACAGAATGAAACAAGCGATCTGGATTTTTCAGAACGCCCCGTTCCTCCAGAAGGACGAATGCCCAAGATCAATCTAATGATGGCCTGGTGGGCTGTGTGCAGCGCTATCTTTTATATGGTAGTGGCAGCGGCCATGGCACGAAGTTATGGTACCACCAATGCGTTGATCGGTATTGTTTTAACTATGATTGCCTATGGAGTTATCAATGGTGTCATCAGCCGGTACTCGATGAAAACCGGTTTAACCGTAGCCCTGTTTTCTAAGGTATTATTTGGCCATTTCGGGGCCGTGGTGGCGACGCTGATCTTCTTTGCGACTGCCCTTTATTATGCCGTCTTTGAAGGCTATGTGATGGCGCTGGTGCTCTCGGAATGGAGCGGTGTGCTGCCCATGGCGGTGTCAACGGCGATTGTTGTCGCGCTCGGGGTGGCCTTGATTTTCGGCAGTGTTCAGCACTGGCTGGACAAGTTCAATGGCGTGCTCCTGCCGGTGTATGTGGTGGGGATGCTGATTGCCGTGGGCATGGCGGTGGCTGAGTTCGGGTATCCCTCCGGCTGGTTGACCCGTGTGCCGGAAGGTGGTGCCTCCCCATGGGGATGGTTGCAGACCTTTGCCTACTATATGGGGGTCTGGGTGCTGATGATGTTCACCTTTGATTACGCCCGTTTCGGCCGCCAGGAAGACAGCAAATTCCACACCCGGATAACCTTTGGTATTCCTTTCTATGCCATGACCTTCCTGTTCAGTGGCATCGTCGGCATTCTGCTGGACTCCATGATCCCCACCGATGGGCTCTCGGAAGCCTCTATCGTGCTGGGCCTGCTTGAGTTGATGGGCGTTGGTGGTCTGTTGCTGGTATGGGTGACCCAGAGCCGTATCAACACCGCCAACTTTTACCTGGCAACCGTCAACTTTGAATCTTTTATCCGCAAGGTCACCGGTATCCAGATGTCCAAGATAGTGGCGGGCTGCGCCATTGGTGTCATTGCCTATGTACTGATGATGGCGGACGTCTTCTCCTACATTCTTCAGGCACTGGCCTATCAGGGCGTCTTTGTGGTGGCCTGGGTCGGCGTGGCGCTGGCGCATATTCTGTCGCGTACTTATCAGGACCGCTTCAATGGGCATGTGGAGCTGGATAACGCCTATATACCGGCCTTCAACCCCTGCGGCCTGGTGGCCTGGTGTGGCGCCACCCTGGTAGGCATCGTCATCATGAACATGCCTGCCATCGCCGGGTTCTCGGCACCGGCGACCTTTGTCGTTGCCTATATCGCCTACGAACTTGGGCTGCGTTTTGCCCGGGAAGACTGGTACGTCGCCAGCCTGAAATAAGCGTTAAACCGTTAATGTCTTAACCCGAGGTCTTCGTCTTATAGCGTGGGTAGGTGAGAGCAAACGGCGTTCCTTTAGTGTCTGGCTACCCACGCTTTTTCAATCGATTTATCCATGTTTTTAGGCGAGTGAAAAATAAGCGGTATTCTTCCAGTAATAAATTCTTGATGTCGATAATAAAAAAGCGGTTTCATTCTTGCCTGTCAATATTGATAGCACATTTGAATATTCATCTGATGAAGTTGGCGACTTGATCAGAGTGTTTTAAAGCCGGTAGGTCGATTATCCGTTTTGCCCGCAGGATAGCTAAAAGCGTTAAACGGAAATCATCTAACTAAAAAACATAAACGAGGTGTCATATGCCCGATCTGAGAGTGGCGGTGGATGCTGGTGGAACCTTTACCGATGTGTGTATCTATAACGCATCGACCCAGGCGTTTCGGGTTACCAAGGTTCCTTCGACGCCAAATAACCCCATGCAAGCGGTTATTAATGGTGTAAAAAGAGGCGAGATCGAGTTATCGAATGTCGATCTGTTCTTTCATGGCACCACGGTGGCCACCAATGCCCTGATTACCCGACGCTTCCCCAAGGCATCTCTGGTCACCACCAAGGGGTTTCGCGATGTGATCGAAATCCGCGATGGCACCAAGGACAACCTGTGGGACGCCTACGCTGATGTCAGCGGGCCTTACATTCGCCGCCGTGACCGCTTTGAAGTCACCGAGCGGGTCGATTACGCCGGCGAGATAGTGACCCCGCTGGATGAAGACGAAGCCCGCGCTCTGGCGCGCAAGTTAAAACGTCGCGGCACCACCACCATCGCCGTCTGCTTTATGAACTCTTACGCTAACGCCAAGAACGAGCAGCGTATGCGCGAGATCCTCGAAGAGGAACTGCCGGAGGCCAACGTCTCGACCTCTTCCGAGATCCTGCCGGAGATCTTTGAGCACGACCGCTTCAATACCGCCGTGGCCAATACGGTGTTGGGGCCGCTGGTGTCTGATTACGTCAAGCAGCTTGATGATGAGCTCAGTGCCGGTGGCTACGCCAATGATCTCTTGCTGCTGCACTCCGGGGGCGGCTCCATGACCCCGGCCATGGCCAAGCATTTTCCGGTTCGTTTGGCAGCGTCAGGGATTGCCGCCGGGGCCATTGCAGCCAAACATATCGCCGAGCAGTGTGGCTATCAGAATGCCGTTGGGCTGGATATGGGCGGTACCTCCACGGATATCTCGCTGATCCATGACGGCGAATTACGCGTGACCAAACAGTGGGGGGTGGAATATGGTCACCCGATTGTCTTCCCGAGTATTGAAGTACTGACCATTGGCGCTGGAGGTGGCTCGCTGGCGCATATTGATATTGCCGGTGCCTTGCGCAACGGGCCGCAATCGGCAGGGGCGGACCCTGGGCCAGCCTGTTATGAACGCGGTGGGGAAGAGCCGACCAATACCGATGCTAACCTGGCGCTCAACCGTTTGGGTACAAGCCTTGCCGGTGGTGCACTGGAACTCAACCGAGAGCAGGCTTCCTCGGTGATCCGCTCGAAAATCGGCGAGCCGCTGGCGCTTGAAACCGCCGATGCCGCCCAGGCCATCCTCAAAGTGGCCAATGCCAACATGGCCGACGCCGTGCGTCTGGTATCCATTCGCCGTGGGCTGGACCCGCGCGACTTTGCCCTGATCGCCTTTGGCGGTGCCGGTGCCCTGCACGGGGCGGATGTGGCCAGGGAGCTTGGCATTCCTACCGTGATTGTGCCGCCCAACCCTGGTGTTACTTCCGCCATGGGGTGTCTGCTGGTGGATATTCAGCATGATCTGTCGATGATGTATACCGCATCCGCCGCAGATGCCGACAACGCCGATCTTGAAAAGCAGTTCCGTGGCCTGGAAGCCGAGGCTGCAGAGCGCCTGCGCCATGAAGGTGTTGCCGATGAGGATGTGGTACTACAGCGCGGTATTTCAATGCGTTACCAGGGCCAGTGGCGTTCTTTGCAGGTGTCGATGAACACCCACGCCGATTTTCTCAAAGATGCCGTGGAAACCTTCCATCAGGAACACGAGCGTCAGTTCTCTTTCCGTCAGGACAAACAGCCGGTCGAGATCTATCAGCTGCACCTGCGTGCCGTAGGCAAGACGCCTAAGCCTTCCTTTGCGCCGTTTGAAAAGGTGGCCAATGCCAGCGCCGAGCCAGGTGCCCGTCGGGAGGTGTTCTTTGATGGCCAATGGCACGACACCCCTGTCTATGTGCGCGATACCCTGGTGCCTGGCGTGGAGCTGTCCGGGCCGGCGATCATCGACCAGCTCGACTCCACCACCGTCGTGCCGCCCAACACCCGGGCATCCATTGATGAGTGGAAAAATATTCGGATCCAGATTCTCGATAAAGGAGCGTACGCATGAACTCGCCCAATACCTATAATTCAGGCACCCTTGATCCGGTCACCTTTGAAGTATTGAAAAACGCCTTTGCCACCAGCGTTGACCTGATGAGCGAGCAGATTCTGCGGACCTGCTACTCTTTTGTTATCTATTCGCGGGATTTTTCCTCGGCACTGTGCGATGCCAAGGGCAATACGGTCATGCAGGGCAGCGGCGACATTGCCGTGCACGTGGGTACCCTGCATTTCCAGTGTAAGGCGGTGCTGGAAGAGTTTGCCGGTGACATTCAGCCGGGGGATGTGTTTGCCATCAACGACCCCTACCGGGGCGGTACCCACCTGAACGATGTCAGCTTTATCCGGCCCATTTTCATTGATGACGAGATTATCGGCTTTGCCCAGAACAAGGGGCATTGGGCGGATATCGGCGGCAACGTGCCGGGGTCGTTTGATGTCAATGCCAGCACCCACTTCAGCGAAGGGCTGCGGATCACACCGGTTCGTGTATGGCAGCAGGGCTGCTTCCTGCATGATGTGGCCCAGCTGCTTGTCTCCAACACGCGTGCCCCCGCCCAGGCCATGGGCGACCTGCAGGCCCAGGCCGAGGCCACCGCCGTGTGTGAGCGGGAAATCCTGCGTCTGGTGGAAAAGTACTCCAAAGCCACCGTGGTGGCCGCCATGCAGGAGACCCAGGGTTATGTGGAACGCATTGTCCTGAAAAGCCTGGCGGACATGCCCAAAGGCGAATGGGAAACCGTCGATTATATTGATGCTGACCCGGCCCTTGGGGAAGGGATGGTACCCATTCGCATCAAGCTCAAGCTGGATGGCAATGGCATCCACTATGACCTGACCGGCTCGGCAGCCGCAGTCTCGACCTTCCTGAACTCCGGTTACGGCACCACCCACTCGGCGATCTACGCGGGCACCAAGACCTTCTTCCCGGATGTGCCGCTCAACTCCGGCTTCTACCGGGCGGTCACCGCGAATATTGGCGAAGAGGGCAGTGTGGTCAATGCCGGCTGGCCCCATGCGGTAACCGGTTTCTGTTCCGGCCCCTATGAAAAGATCATGAACGGCATCTTCGAGCTCTGGAGTGGTATCATGCCGGAGCGGGCCATGGCCTGTGCCTTCAATCTGGAGTACCTGTTGATTGGCGGTAACGACGGGCGCACCGACACCACCAGCTACTTTATGTGGTACGACTGGATGGCCGGTGGCTGGGGCGGGCGTCACAGCAAGGACGGCTCCTCCGCGACATCTCCGGTGTTCGGCACCGGCCTTGCCGTGCAGCCGGTGGAAGGCCAGGAGCGCCTTAACCCAGTGCTGACCATGTGCCATGAAATCAGCATGGATTCCGGCGGGCCGGGGCGCTTCCGCGGTGGCTGCGGCGTGCAAAAGGGCGGCGTGCTGACGCAGGTCGATAAGACGGTCATGAGCTATTGCTGTGACCGGGGCCGCTCAGTGACCTGGGGCATCAATGGTGGCTTGCCGTCCGTCCCTCATGGGGTCTGGGTCAACAAAGGCACGCCCCAGGAAAAATACCTGGGTGCAACCTTCTCTAACGTGCCCATTTATTCCGGCGATACTTTCACCCGGCCTTCAGCCGGTGGTGGCGGCTTCGGTGACCCGCTTGAGCGCCTGCCGGAGGAGGTGTTGGAAGACGTGATTGACGGCTATGTCTCGGTGGCGCGTGCCGCGCTTGATTACGGGGTGGTGATTCAGGTCCACGACCCGGATATCGATGACTACCGTATTGATGATGACGCCACTCGCCAAACGCGCGACAGTATTCGCCGCGAGCGTCGCCAATGGCTCAAGACACCGCCTGAGCAGGTCGCCCAGCAGTATCGTGATGGCGGGCTCGACGTGTTGGATGTGATTCGCCGTTACGGTGTGGTGCTCGACTGGGGTACCGGCGAGCTGTTGGAAAAATCCACCGGCCAATACCGTGAGTCTCTGCGTCAGCGCTCATCTGATCATTGGGGGTAAGGGGGCCTTGGCCGCAGCCAAAAACACATAGGTGAACATACAGTGAGCATAAAGCGCTCTGCCACCTGTGGCGGCAGGGCTGCTTCTGATGTGGTGAAGAGGCAATGATAATGAACAATGCCATCCTCGATAACAGTCAGTCCAGTGCCATGTTATCGTATGATTCCCAGCAGCGCTGGACACAACTGGTGTCTCAGACCTATTTTCCGTTAACCCTCAACTACGGCCACGCCCAGGCTCCGTTTCAGGGCTCCCTAAAGGTCTGGAAGGCCGAGGGCAGTGATTTCTCGCTGTCGCGGCTGTGTTCCTACAAGGCCGAATACTCCCGCAGCCAGTCGCAGATCGCCCAGGATGACCATGCCTCTTTTCTGGTCACCATTCCGCTGCGCACCCAGGTGTTCTTTTCCCAGCATGGGCGCAGCCTGGATTGCCCGCCGGGGCACTTCATCGTCGAACAGGGGGATGCCCCCTACCGCTTTGGCTATGAAGACCCCAACGATATGTGGGTATTCAAGATTCCAAGTCAGGCGATGAATCACCGTATCCGCCGCCCGGAACGTTATTCGCAGCACTGTTTTTCCGCCCAGAAAGGTATTGGCTGCGCCTTTGTCGAGTTTCTGATGATCTGCTCTCAGCGCGTGAATGAATGCAGTTCAGATGATCAGAACCGCCTGTTCGAACAGGCATTAAGCATGCTGTCGCTGGTGTTGGAGCAGGATGAGCGCGTCCTCAATAGCGACCAGTCGCATCTGAAAACAGCCCATCTGATGCGGATTGAACGCTATATATCCGCCCATCTCGGTGATCCGGAGTTAACGCCCGCCCGTATTGCCGCCTTCTGCGGTATTTCGCTAAGGTATTTGCATAAACTGTTTTCCGGATCGGGCTATACCGTGCGAGAGTGGGTCAAAGTGCAACGCCTTGAAGCGGCGCATCGCGACTTGGCTGCTTCCCCCCAAGGGGTCAACATCGGTGAGATTGCCTATCGCTGGGGGTTTTCCGAACAGGCCCAGTTCTGCCGTGCCTTCAAGCAGCACTTTGGTATCTCCGCCAGTGAACTGCGAAATGACAGCGCATGATTTCCCGGATTTTCAATGGATTTCTTTTGGCTCGCTGATATCGATATGTTTCTCTCAGAACGTTTCTCTGAATGCGTTTCTTTCAATACATAGAAGTGAAAAATGGCAAGATCACAAGCCAGCAGCTACCAGCAAATTGATAACGATCAGGTGATTGTGACCCGTTGGGATTTTCCGCCTGGCGCGGAAACCGGCTGGCATACCCATGCCCATGACTATGTGATTATTCCCCTGCATGATGGTCAGATGTTGCTGGAAACCCCGGAAGGTAACCGTGAAGTCGCTCTACAAGCCGGTGTCTGCTACAACCGGGTGGAAGGCACCGAACACAATGTGATCAACAATGGTGATACCGCCTTTTCGTTCATTGAGGTTGAGCTAAAACAGCGATGCGCGAAGCGATAGGGGTGATTCCTTATGTTGCCTTTATTCAGCCCCGTTATTTCACTCCCCTTATTCAGCAGCATTCATCCGTAGTGGCATAGTGAATTTGGCCACCTAATTGGAGGTACTAATATGCAACAATACATCACACTAAGGAACCGCTGATCAATTCGTCTCTAAGCGGCTGAAACGCTCATAATGGCGCTTTCACTGCATCAGCGGTCGCTTTCTGACCAGCGAAGGTGGTCTGTTTCCCCTGCCAGCCGGATTATCCGGCTGGCAGGGCAGATTCAAGACGCACTGGCCCTGTCAACGCGTCCTTCGCATCGTGCCGCCAGCACCAGATTGGCCAGCCCCTTGTAGCGCACCTTCCGGTAGCCGAAGAGGTTTTTGATCACATGAAACGGATGCTCGACCTTGGCACCGATGCTGGCCTTCGCCTTCTCGATCTTGAGCAGCAGCGCTTTCATCGGACTGTCGTCCATCTTCTTGATGGCGCCACGCTTGGCGGCAACACAGCACCGGGAATCCGGGGCATCCTTTTCTTCCCCCAGATGCTTCCACATGCCGGGGTTCAGGGCGAAGGCGGTTTCTACATCGCCTCACCGGACTACCTGAAAGCCCTGCGAGCGCTATGTGACGAGCACGGCATTCTGCTGATCGCCGACGAAGTGCAGTCCGGTTTTGCCCGTACCGGCAAGTTGTTTGCGCTGGAGCATAGCGGCATCGAAGCGGATATTCTCACCACCGCCAAGAGCCTCGCCAACGGCATGCCGCTCTCTGCGGTGGTCGGCACCGCCAAGGTGATGGACGCCTCCGGCCCCAACTCCCTGGGCGGCACCTACAGCGGCAACCCGCTCTCCTGCGCGGCGGCCCTGGCGGTGATCGAAGCCATCGAAGAAGAGAACATCCTGGCCCGCAGCGAACAGATGGGCAACATGCTGGCCGAACGCTTCGCCGCCTGGGAAGAACGCTTCCCCGCCGTCGCCCACGGCCGCCAGCTCGGCGCCATGGCCGCGTTCGAACTGCTTAACCGCGATGGCAAGCCCGACCCACAGCTCACCGCCGCACTCTGCGCCAAAGCCCGCGAGAAAGGCCTGATCCTCCTTTCCTGCGGCTTCTACGGCAACAGTATCCGCATCCTGGTGCCGCTGACGGTGTCGTCTGCAGTGCTGGAGGAAGGGTTGAGTATTATTGAGCAGTCGTTGGATGCGCTGAGCTAATAGCGTTGAGGTAGGACTGAGCCTGCCCATCGTCAGTCAAAACACATGACCATTTCAGACCATCCCTATATTCTTTCTTTCAGCGCCTTGAGGAAGGCATCGATATTCTCATCGTGGCGCTTGTAGTAGGTCCAAGGGCCGATCCGCTGCGATGTCACCAATTGCGCTCGCTGTAGAGCTGCGAGATAAAGCGATGTCGTTGACTGAGAGAGGCCCGTGCGCTCTTGGATGATACTGACGCACACGCCTACCGTTTCCGGATCGACCTCCTGCTCGGGAAAGTTCGTCCTGGGATCCTTGAGCCAATTGAGGATGGCAAGGCGCGTCGGGTTCGCCAATGCTTTCAGGGCTTCGTTGACGTCAATAGTCATGAATTTTTTATACCTACTCTTTTCCGCTATCTGGATATCTTCCTGATTCACGCAGCAAATTGGAAGGCTTCACCATGATCTCCGCGCCTGCCCTTCGCAGTGATGGGCAGGCTTGGAGTGGAATCCTATTGCCCTGTCAGGTAGGGCTATCGGGCACCTGCGCGCCGAATTTAGGGACGATATGTTTGCCAAGTTCCTCGATAACCTCTGCTGCGGGGCGCTTACCATACTTGAGGTTCAGGATGACGTGATCTACACCGATTTCCTGAAGTGTATCCAGCAAGGCCAGAAGGTAGTTACGTCCCAGCCGGAATCCTAGATGGATAGGCGAGGGTGGTGTGGATGGGTGTTCGTCCAGGTCGATATACAGCGATTGCAAGAACGGCTTGTAGATAGTGCCACATTGTTTAGCCGTTTCCTGTCGCCAATCTTCCACGATGAGTCGCTGCATTTTTGGCGGACGTGGATAGTTGATCCATCCATGGCTTTCACGGGCGATCCAATCGAGCGACTGGCGGCTATGTCCGGTTACGAATAGCGGTATTTCCCGAGTCGTAGGTTTGGGAACGAGATCGGCCCCCAGTAACTCGCCGTGACTCCAGCGAATGGGCTCGAAGTGTGTTCGATGGGCTTGGCGTATCACATTGAGGTTTTCTTGAAAGGTCTCGCCACGCTTTTCTGGATCAACGCTGAATGCGGGAAACTCCACGGGACGATCGCCAGAGGCTACTCCCAGGAGCAAACGACCTCCGCTCAACTGATCAATGCTCGCTGCGGCCTTTGCCGTGTGCAAGGGATTACGCAACGTAAGGGCGATGGAGGCGGTGCCTAGTGCGATTTCTGTTGTATGGGCTGCGATGTAGCCCAGATACACCCAAGGGTCGAAAACCTGGCCGACATCGCCGAAGCTTGGGTCCCTGAGCGGGACGTCGCGAAACCAGAGCGCCGAAAAACCAAGTGCCTCTACACGTTTGGCCAGCGCGACCTGATCCAGCATGCTCGGTGTATCACCCTGGAAAGCCTCCAGGGGAAAGAACAGCCCAAGGCTTAGATGACCCTGCCTGAAGGTCCGTTTGAATCCCCTATGCTCTTGGTAAGGAATCGTGCTCGGTTGGTACATGCTTAACTTCCTCGGTCAGCAAACGCAGTGCCACGCCCCTGAGTTATGGGGCGTGGCACTGAGCGCTTAGGGTGTGTAAGTAGGATAGTCGATGTAGCCCTTATCGGTACCGCCGTACATGCTGTCTGGATCAAGTGGGTTAAGCGGCCAGTTGTTGGCGATACGCGCAGGCAGGTCGGGGTTCGCAATGAAGGGGCGACCAAAAGCGATCAGGTCGGCCCAGCCAGCGTTTATCACGCGATTTGCTCGTTCAGCGGTGTACTTGCCGGCATAGATAATCTTGCCGCTGAAGGTCTTACGAACAGCTTCCCGGAACGTCTCAGGCAGCTCGGGTGCGTTGTCCCAATCGGCTTCGGCGAGCGACAGGTAGGCAATGCCCACTTCCTCGAGGATCTTCACTGCCTCGATGTAGGTTTGGTGAGGGTCTTCTTCGACCAAGCCGAGGTAGACGCGGTCTTCGTCTGTGGTCGCGAACAGCGGGGCGAAGCGAACGCCAACGCGCTCCTTGCCGACCACACCAGCAACGGCGAGAGTGATTTCGCGCAGGAAGCGAAGACGATTCTGCAGCGAACCGCCATATTCATCATCACGCTGGTTGGTATGGGCCGAAATGAACTGGTTTACCAGGTACCCGTTCGCGCAGTGAAGCTCCACCCCGTCAAAACCTGCTTCCAGAGCATTTCGGGCTGCTTGGGCGTAGAGCTCAACCAGTTCCTTTACCTCCTCGGTGGACAGGGCTCGTGGGGTCGATGGGTCGGCCAGTGTACCCGTGCCGGGGCCAGTTTCGATGAACACCTTGACGTTGTCCGCGCGGATGGCTGATGGCGCGACGGGTGCTTCACCACCGGGTTGCAGCGATGTGTGCGACACGCGGCCCACATGCCAAAGTTGAGCAAAGATCACCCCTCCTTCGGCGTGAACAGCGTCGGTGACCTTACGCCAGCCTTGTATCTGTTCCGGGCTATGAATGCCGGGTGTCCAGGCATAACCCTGTCCTCGGGGCTCAATCTGTGTGCCCTCGGTCACCATGAAGCCAGCACCGCTGCGCTGACGGTAATAGGTGGCCATCAGGTCGTTCGCAATATTGCCGGGTTGGGAGCTACGCGAACGCGTCAGTGGCGGCAGAACGATACGGTTCTTGAGGGTGTATGGGCCCAGCTGAGTGGTTTTGAAAAGTTCTGATTGTGTCATTTCGTTTACCTGCATATCTAAAATAGTCGATGTTGGAGGTCAAAAACCATGGCCGATGAGGTCAGAAGAACCCGAGCGGAGCAGGTCACGGATCGTGGGTAGACTATTCGCGATATTCATATATGTCAATATATGTATGTCACGGCCGGTTTCGCGAGCCCAGTTCACTTGTGAATCACTTCTCCAGCACTACTTGACTTAGTTGTGTAAGCCGTTGTTTCTTCACGCTCATTCACAGCGATCATTTTTTGCACTTCTCGCTAAAGACCACGCCACACGCGGCTCGCGGAAGGTTACCAAGCGCTCACCAACACTGTTATGCACAGCGCTCGGGGATAACTGTGGAAAGTGAAAATCTGTGGATAACTCTGTGCACAACCGGTTTGCAGGGTGGGGGCGAGCTGTGCGTGATCGTGAATGCGCAAATCACGTTTGAACCAAGCGACCTGAAGGGGGGGCTGAGCCATGAGCCGTAACGCCTGTTCGTCGCAATCTATTCGTGATGAGCGGAAGACGTTACCATCAAGCCAGCGTTGGCGTAATCACTCTATCTACTCCCGCTCAACAGGAGAGTCTCGATGTACATAGCCATGAACCGTTTTCGGATTGCCCCAGGTCGCGAAGAGGATTTTCTGGAGGTGTGGCGCAACCGCGATTCCCACCTGGAGGAAGTGCCGGGCTTCAAGGAGTTTCACATGCTGCAGGGCGAAAGCCAGGAAGAGCACACCGTGTTCATCTCCCACAGCGTGTGGGAATCCGAAGAGGCCTTCCGCGCCTGGACCAAGTCAGAGGCTTTCCGCAAGGCCCACGCCAATGCCAAATCGCCGGAAGGCATTTATCTTGGCCCGCCCAAATTCGAAGGCTATGAGGTCGTGCTGTAAGGCCTTTGACCCCAAGCCCCAGGGCGCCGTCAGGCCAGCGCCAGCCCCACCGCGAGCAGCAGGCTGTAAACCAGCGTGGAAAGCGCGGTTTTCTTGAGCATGCCCGTTAGCTGCTCGCCATCCTCGGTGCGGCTGAGCGTGCGCCCGGCGTCGTAGAGCGGCTTGGCCACCACCAGGCAGCTCCAGCCCACCCAGGGCACGGGTAGCCACAGCAGATACCCCAGCGTCAGCAGCAGAGCGGTGCCCAGTAGCGCCCAGTGGTAGTAAATGGCCCGCCGTTTGCCCAGCCTCACGGCCAGCGTCATCTTGCCGTGGCGGGCATCGCTGTGGATGTCGCGCACGTTGTTGACGTTGAGCACGGCGGTAGCCAGCAAGCCGCACACGGCGGCGGGCAGTATGGCCAGCCCGCTCAGGCTCTGGGTATGCAAGTAGAGGGTACCCAGCACGCCCAGCAGCCCAAAAAACACGAACACCGCCACGTCCCCCAGCCCACGATAGCCATACGGCTTGCCGCCCAGCCCCACGGTGTAAGTGATGGCCGCCAGCAAGGACGCGGCTCCCAGCAGTACGAACACCAGCCAGCTGCGCAGGTCGCTGCCAAAAGCGACGAACAGCAGCGATAACCCCGCTATGGCCGCCGCCAGCCCGGTGAGCAGCATGCCCCGGCGCATGGCGTCTGGGGTCAATAGCCCACTGGCCACCGCCCGCACGGGGCCGGTGCGGCTAGCATCGTCCACCCCCGATTGGGCATCGCCATAATCGTTGGCCAGGTTGGAAAGCACCTGCAGCAGAATGGCCGTGAGCAGCGACAGCAGCAGCACCCCACCCTGAAAGCCACCCGCCTGCGCCGCCATGCCCGAACCCAGCAGGATCGAGGCGCAGGCCAGCGGCAGGGTGCGCAGCCGTGCGGCGAGCAACCAGGCATGGAGTGGGCGGTGTGGGGCGGTGTGTTCCATGGTGAGCATTCCTGTTGCAGTCGCTGAACTGGTCAGCGTGGCCGGTCGGTGTAGCCATCGGGCAGAGTGAACATTCGACTCTGTATCATTAATGGCAAAAACCACGACCTGGGTCAAAAAAGAGGTATCTGTCCTGACGCACACTGGGGATTCCCCCTGAAAGTGAACGTGGCAGGAGTCTACGCGATGATCGGCGAGTTTTTCAGACAAAACAAATATGCTGCCCTGGTTTGGCTACTGCTGAGGCTGTACCTGGGCATTACCTGGCTGACCCTGGGCATCGGCAAGATGACCGGCGGCTTCAATGCCGAAGGGTTTTTGAGCAATGCCGTGGCCAACCCGGTCATGCGCGAAGGCAGCGTGGTCTACCCCAACTACGTGGCGTTTCTGGAGCATGTCGCGCTGCCGTATGCGGATGTGATCAACGTGATAATCCCGCTGGGGGAAGTGCTGGTGGGGCTGGGGCTGATCGTGGGCGTGTTGACCTGCTATGCCGCTTTCTTTGCCATCGTCATGAACATGTCGTTCTTGATGGCGGGCACGGTGTCTACCAACCCCTGGATGATCGCCCTGAGCTTTTTCCTGCTGGTGGCCGGTGCCAACGCCGGGCGCTATGGCGGCGACCGCTGGGTGCTACCCTATATCAGGCATCGGTTGTCAGGGAAGTAGTTTGCTATGCAGGTGATCCAGGCCGCGAAGGCGCTGGCAGCACAGCTGTCGGCGCTGGACCTTTTGGCATGCCGGGGTACGCAGAGCCTGAGCGTGCCCTGCGAGGTGGAGGATTTGGTGGGGTGGTTGAACGCACAGCGCGTGACGCCCCGCCTTTATTGGCAGCCGCGCGAGGCCTCGGCGGCGGGCTATGCCGTGCTGGGCGAAGCGCGGGCGTTTGACTCTCTGGTGGCGCTGCAGGTTGATATGCAGCGTCAGGGGCAGGGGCAGGCACAATCCCGGGCCCAAGCCCAGCCCCAAGCCCAGCCCGCCAGCGGCTCGCCCGACTATTTCGGCGGGGTGGCCTTCGATGCTCAGGCGGCGGGTTGGCCCGGGTTTGGTGACTGCCGCTTCATACTGCCCCGTGTGCTGCTCAAGCGTCAGCAGGGGCGGTGCACGCTTTCCGTGAACCTGCGCTTCGATGACCGCCCTCCTGCCGAAGAGCTGGCCGCCGCCCAGGCGTGTCTGGCGGCCATCGCCCCGGAACAGCCGCTGCCCCCGGTGGCCCATGGCAGCTACCAGCGGTGTGATACGCCCACTCGGCCGGAGTGGGCCCGCTGGGTGTCGCAGGTGACCCAGCCCGAACGGCTGCAGCAGCTTCCCAAAGTGGTGCTTTCCCGAGAAACCTGCCTGACCGCCGAGCGCGTGCCCAGCCCCTGGGCCTTGCTGGGGCGCTGGCAGGCCGAGGCGCGGCACTGCTTTCATTTCGGGGTGCAGTGGGCGCCCGGTACGGCGCTGATTGGCTGCTCCCCCGAACGGCTCTACCGTCGCCAGGGCCAGCAGCTGGTCACGGAGGCACTGGCCGGTACGACCCGGCGGGGGCGTGACACGGCGCAGGATGAAGCGCTCGCCGGAGCGCTGCTGGCCGATAAAAAGAACGGCCTGGAAAACCAGTGTGTTTACCAGCAGCTGCTGA
>ERZ941748.99-NODE-99-length-42562-cov-4.313619_pt1 | contig 42562 bp, 35 predicted proteins | sample MGYA00521092_ERZ941748 | MGnify/ENA primary metagenome ERZ941748 (study PRJEB32759, sample SAMN07749897) | skin metagenome | biome: transportation; feature: city; material: polyester macromolecule | host: Homo sapiens | place: Hong Kong:ISLAND line | collected... | reverse complement strand
GCAGGATTTGCCCTCACTGCAGGACAAACGGTGGTCATTCAAGCAGGCAAAAAAGCGTATGCCAAAGTGACGATTTCCTAAAGTATATTGCTTAACCAATAATTTTATTTTAAAATGTAGTGACAATATCACTACATTTTTTGCTTTTTATAGAGGTCAGTAGCTATGACACAATCAACTATGTATCAATTTCGACTTGATGCCAATGAAAAGCGCCAAGCCTTTGAAGTGTTTGACGAACTGGGTATTAAGCCTGCGCAAGCGATTCGTCTATTTTTACGTCAAGTTACGGCAACAAAGTCTATTCCGTTTGACGTCGCAATTCCTAACGCCACCACACAACGTGCGATGCAAGACGTTGACGCCATGATTGCAGACAAGCAAGCCCGATTTAGCAGTAACAAGGAATTGTTTGATGCCCTCGAAAAAGCCGATTAATTCAAAACGCACGAATTTACCAAGAGCCTCAGATTTTACCAAAGATTTTTTGAATGATTGGCAAAGACTAGTGAAAACAGGGCGTTATGACATGGTCAGGCTCAAAGAAGTCATGCTGTTATTAATTGCCAATAATGAGCCGTTAGGGGCAGAGTGGAAAGACCATGAACTAAAAGGAAATTGGGCAGGATTTCGAGAGTTACATGTGGGTGGTGATTTTTTATTAATCTACAAAATTCAAACCATCACGAAATTTGAGACAGTTTATTTTACTCGTGCAGGAACACATAGCGAACTATTTGAATAAAAAGGGATTTAAAAATGAAAGCCATCTTCCTCGACCGAGCCACCTTTTCCGCTGATTTAGCATTAACACCCCCACACGGACTGAGCGACTATCAAGTCTATGCGCAAACGCCCAATGACCCCAAAATCATCATTGAGCGTTGCCAAGACGCGGATATTGTTATCACCAATAAAGTTGAGCTTACCGCCGAAATTATCGCGCAGCTCCCAAAACTTAAACTCATCCAACTGACCGCCACAGGCATGAACAACGTCGATAAAGACGCTTGTGACAAACACGGCATTACTGTTAAAAACGTCGCAGGCTATGCGGTCAAAAGCGTCCCCGAACATACCTTTATGCTGATACTCTCAGCCATGCGAGCGGCTCGCCATTATCATCATGAAGTGGTCAAGGGTGACTGGCAAAAAGATGGTCGCTTTTGTCTGCTCGATACGCCACTCATTGACCTTGAAGGCAAAACGCTGGGCATTATTGGCTATGGTACGATTGGCAAACGGGTTGGGGAAATTGCCAAAGTCTTTGGTATGACAGTATTGATAGCCGAACACCAAAACAAACCGCCAAGAAATAGCGACTATAGCGCGTTTGATGATGTCCTCGCTCAGTCCGATGTCATTACCCTGCATTGTCCATTGACGGAGCAAACGCAGCATTTAGTGAATGCCGATAGCATTGCCAAGATGACAAAAAAACCGTTGATTATCAATGTCGCGCGCGGTGGCGTGGTCGATAGTCAGGCGGTGGCTGATGCCGTTACACAAGGTAAATTATTAGGCTATGGGGCAGATGTGTTTGAAGATGAGCCGATTAAAGACAACGACCCATTACTCACACTTAAAGACCACCCAAGAGTGATTTTTACCCCCCATAATGCGTGGGGCAGCGTCAATGCCCAGCTTAACCTATGGGACATACTGTGTCAGCAAGTGCAAGAGTTTATCCAACTATCCCATAAGGGTAATAACGAAAATAACGGAAAATAAATATGACAAGTAAACTGCAATTTCAGGACCTAATTATCGGCACAGGTAAAACTGCCGAGCGTGGGGCACTGATTACCGCGCATTACACGGGCTATCTGCCAGATGGCACGGTATTTGACTCATCGCATCACCGCGGGCAACCCTTTGAAGCCGTGATTGGCACAGGGCGGGTGATTAAAGGTTGGGACGTGGGTGTTTTGGGTAGCGAATACGCCCAAAAAATCGGCTATCAAGCCCAAGTTGAAGACCCTGCCAATCTCATAGCCATGCAAGTCGGTGGTAAGCGCAAACTCATCGTGCCAAGTCACTTGGCGTATGGTGAGCGCCAAATCGGTAAAATCCCGCCAAATTCAGACTTAACCTTTGAAATTGAATTGTTGGATGTCAAAACTCGTGATTGAGATTAAATTGGGTATTTATCAGCACTACAAAGGCAATCTGTATCAAGTGCTGCACATCGCCAAACATAGCGAGACTGAAGAGGAATTGGTCGTCTACCGTGCGCTCTACCAAGCGTATGGGGTTTGGGTGCGGCCGCTTGCGATGTTTGCCGAAACGGTGGAAGTCAATGGCGAAGCTGTGCCAAGATTTAAGCTGATAAAACCGCTAGACAGTTAAGTTTGGCGGTAATTGATAGGGGTCAATGATATAAAAATAACCGACAACAAAAAACCCCAAACTAATAAGCTTGGGGTTAATCGATTTATACCTAAGACAAATAATGGTGGCGTGGGGCAGGATCGAACTGCCGACACACGGATTTTCAATCCGTTGCTCTACCGACTGAGCTACCGCGCCATGTTTGTCAGCATCAGTATTTGAGCGGCTATTAAACTAAAAATTGCCAAAGGTGTCAAGCACTATTTCAAACTTTTTGCAAAAAGTTGCTAGTAACTGGCAAAATACTCATTTATATCAACTCGTACATGGCTAAAATACGATGAATTGCGCCGCAGCCCGGTACAAACTTGGTATTGCCTTTTTTGCGCTCAATGTCAGTGACTTGTTTGACAAATTTGGGGGCAAGACCGCGCCCGCGATTGGCAGGATGTAGTACGATGTACTGTAGTAAGCGGCTAGACTCGATGCCTTCATTAAAGCAGCCAATCGCGGCAATCGGTTTTTCATTAAACATCCCCAAATACAGGATATCACCTTTGGCAAAGGCCTTTTCAAAAAACGCCACAGCATCACGACCTGTCGCAAACTCAGGCGAGCTGTCGTACAATTTTTCCACCCGCAATTTGAGTTCAGGATCGTCAATGCTGTTGTTTTCAAAGTTATTGATGGCAACGGATTCTAATGGCATAAAGCCCTCCTTGTTAATTAGCTCACGTTTTAATTAGCGCATGTTGATTTAGTATAAAATAGTAACTAGGATACCAACAAACTTGTAATTGTTATCCAGTATTTTTTGCTAAAAATAAAAGCTGGCAAGGCGTTGGCAAGCCGTGATGGCTTTTTTAGCTTAACCAAATCTTGGATAGACTCTGTGAAATGATGATGTGTTTTTCAAAACAACCTGCTCGATGCCGTCCACTAACCGAGGGCGAAAAAGCCATCGCGGGTAGCGTATTTGGTGATACGTTACAGCTTGATAGTATACGCCTAAAAACTGCATGGTGGGTGCTCAAAGGCTATGCGGTCAGTCCCAATGGTCATGTGTATTTTCATCCAGCAGATTTTTGTGATGATTTTAGTCAGCAAAATGTCTATCTGCGCGCGTGGCTGGTGCATGAATTGACCCATGTCTGGCAAATCCAACAAGGCGTTAAGGTGTTTCGCCGCGCCCTGCTCAATCGGCGCTATAGCTACGAGCTGCAAGCCAATAAGCCATTTGGTCGTTATGGCATAGAGCAGCAAGCGCGTATGGTGGAAGATTATTATCGAAAACGTGAGCTCAAACAGGATTATGAGCCATTACTCGCCTTTATTCCGTTTGCCAGTTTACAGTCTGCCACCGCTTAGCGTTATCAACTCTCTGTGTCGCTGTCACCACCCAATGTTTGTAGCGATGGCGGTGGTTTTTTTGGTATAATTGCTTGATAGATGGGTGTCTTAAGGTTCAGTTAAGCTAAATCTGTATGATAGCCTCATCCTAAATTTGGTTATTATATAATGGCTATTTTTTGGTGCATTTAGATAAGGTGAGTAATCGTATGTCAGTGAATAACTCTCGATGGTTAGCATGGCGTCAGCAAGGTATTAATACTAAAAGTGGCAATGTTCAAGGTATCAGTACTCAAGGTATCAATGCTTATGTGATGATGGGTATTGTCGCGCTATTTTTGACCCTGACCGCAAACGTTACTTTCTTTGATAAAGCCACTGAAGTCTATCCGTTTGCCCAGCATATTGGGTTTATAGGCTCATTGCCATTGGTGCTATTCGGTGTCATGCTACTGGTTATTGTGCTGCTTAGCTATCGTTACACCCTTAAAGCGGTATTGATTTTTTTGCTATTGACCGCGGCAGTCACGGCGTATTTTACTGATACCTATGGCACTGTCTATGATGTCAATATGCTACAAAATGCGCTACAAACCGATAAAGCAGAAAGCGCTGATTTGTTTAACGTCAATTTTATCTTACGCATTTTATTGCTTGGGGTATTGCCTAGTGTGTGGGTGGCGTGGCAAAAGGTCACATTTCCCCCCATCAAGCGCAGTCTATTGCAGCGCGGCTTGACGTATTTGGTCAGCCTCGGCTTGGTGGTGTTACCGATTTTGGCGATGAGTAAAAATTACGCCAGTTTTTTCCGTGAACATAAACAGCTTCGTAGCTATACCAATCCTGCCACCCCTGTATATGCACTGGGTAAACTTGCCAGTATACAGCTCAAACAAGCACAAGCTCCCAAAACCCAAATCATGCATGCAACCGATGCGGTGCAGGTGAGCAACCCCACCACCCGTAAGCCAAAACTGGTGGTATTGGTGGTCGGAGAAACCGCGCGCGGCGACCATGTGCAGCTAAATGGCTATAACCGAACCACCTTCCCGCAGATGGCAGCGACGGCTGGGGTAACTAATTTTAACCAAGTCATCGCCTGCGGTACCTCAACCGCTTATTCGGTGCCTTGTATGTTTAGTTATGTCGGTATGAAAGACTACGATGTGGATACCGCCAACTACCAAGAAAACGTACTTGATACTTTACATCGCCTAAAGGTTAATATCTTGTGGCGTGATAACAACTCAAGCTCAAAAGGCGTCACTAATCGTTTGCCCGCGGCAGATTTTGTCGATTATAAAACCGCGCGCAACAATACGATGTGTAATACCAACCCCTATGGCGAGTGCCGCGATGTGGGTATGCTAGTAGGCTTAGATGACTACGTCAAACAACAAGCTAACCAGAATACGCTTAACCAGGACACCCTAATTGTGCTGCACCAAATGGGTAATCACGGACCTGCGTATTTTAAACGATATGATAAGCAATTTGAAAAATTCACCCCAGTCTGCCAAAGCAATGAACTTGCCAAATGCGACCCACAAAGCGTGATTAATGCCTTTGACAATGCGCTACTTGCCACCGATGACTTTTTGGCAAAAACGGTGAACTGGTTAGACAAATACGACAGCACCCACCAAGTGGCAATGCTGTATGTCAGTGACCACGGTGAAAGTCTGGGCGAAAACGGCATCTATTTACATGGTATGCCTTATAAAATCGCGCCTAAAGCGCAAAAACACGTCGCATCGATGTTTTGGGCAGGTAAGCACTCAGGCATTCAAGCAGTGCCATCTAATACTGAACTCACCCATGATGCCATTACCCCAACTTTGTTAAAACTGTTTGATGTGCGTGCGCAAACCGTACAAGGCAAACCCTTGTTTATCAAGTAAAGTTATCCAGTAAAGCTATTTGGGTAATTAGAGCCATTTAAGTAATGTTAGCGACATAAAAATTGCGTCTAACTCCAGCGACAGTGACGGCAAGATAGATGGTTCAAAATAGATGAGTATACAGATCGCTAAATTAAAAAATTTTGCCAGTAGGCAGACCGTGCTCGGACTGGTGCTGGCGATTATCTTTACGCTAACGCTGGAGCACAGTGCTATTGATGTAGCCATCAGCCAGTATTTTTATTCCCCCACAGATGGCTGGCTGCTTGCCAAAGAATCACTACTCCCTAACTTAATTTTTTATACCATTCCCAAAAGACTATTGATTGCGTTTGAAGTCTATATGGCAATCGCATGGCTACAACGCTACTTATTACAACGCCGTTCATTGAGTCACTGGCTTGCCAAGCAACAGGCATGGTTTAAGCCTTTTAGCCCACTATCACTGACTGAAATGGGCTATCTTTTAGTCGGGATGGTGTTGGTACCTTTGATTATCGCATCGCTTAAAGGGGTGACGCATGTGGTGTGTCCCAATCACTTGCAAATTTTTGGCGGTGAGTATCCCTATCTAACGATACTAGAAGACATCCAAGCCGGAACCCGCTCAAAATGCTTCCCTGCGGCGCATGCCAGTGCTGGGTTTGCCCTGTATGCTTGGGCGTTTATCCCAAGTCTTTGGCACAAGCGCTGGCAAATCGCAGCGATGGTGACGGTGATAGCTTGGCTAATGGGTGGGTATAAAATGTTGATAGGTGACCATTTTTTCAGTCATACGCTGGTATCTATGAGCTTGGCATGGGGGATTTGCGCGGCAGTGGCATGGGCTTGGTGTCGGTTTTATGCCAAAGCTGCGTCCGCAAAAAATTCAAAGCGCTAATAGTTCATGGTATAAAGCTATAAAAAAGCGTTGAGGAACACCCCACGCTTTTTTTCGGTTGCATGGCTAGCTTAACCGATTGATGGTCATCACCACTTTATAGCCACCCGGATGACTGGCAGTTAAGCGAGAAGGCAGTTTATCGTTACTGTTGCTATAGCTAAAGGTGGCTGTCCAATCGCCATTTTGGGCACTGACTAGGCGATTAGTGCTGTCTTTTTTACCATTGGCATCACTGGGTGCTGGCTGCCCTTGAATCCAGTAAGGCAGCTGTGAGATGGGCGCTTGCCAACCGGTTGCACGTAATAGCAATTCTTCAGGGGTAGCGGCATTGATGGTGCCTTTTTCGTTGGTTAACGTCGCAGATTGACCATTGTAGCTGATTTTGGTTTGACCCGCATTCATCGCACCGGCAATCTCAATGGCAAAGTTTTGACCTTGCTGTGTCCAAATATAAAACGCGCTGCCTGCCTGCTGCGGCGTGGTCATGCCAATTTTACCATTGATGGTAAATTGCGCGCTTGGTAGCGTACTTGCAGCCGCTTGCTCAGTAGATGTGGTCGATGGCGCCGTGGTTGTTTGGGTATTGACCACAGGGGTTGTCATCACTGTGGCGACAGGCTTGGCTGTGATGGGCTTAGTTGTTGCCTGTACTGACTGACAGCCTGTTAGCAGCATACTACTGATGCCCAAACAGGCAATACTTAACCCCGTGATTTTGCTTTTGACCGCTGGTAATAAATGCATAATATCCTCAAATGTTAATCAAATTTGTTAATCAAGTTTTCATCAAATGTTAACTGGTTTTGCTCAAGTATGATGGTTTAAAAAACTGATGGGTAAACTATAAATAGCCATTGTTAAGCCTGTTTTGCTTAACTGCTCAAATTGGTGAAAAAGCGGTTATTATTTATCTGTTGTTTATCTGCCTTACAACCGTCATTACTTGCTAGTCGTCACGCTCAGGGACGATTTTAGGCAGCGCTATTGCAGATTTTTGGGTTGATAACCGAGTTCATGGACCAAGATTTGGTTGATGCGAGCCGCTTCTTTTTGGTTGCCCAAATTTAAGTAGGCTTGTTGCAGCAGCAGGCCGCTAATCACATCGGGTACGATATCAAAATTATCTGATAACAGACTAATGACGGTGGCGTTATTAGCCTGATGCAGCGCTTGTTGCGACAATATTTGCCGCGCCTTTAAACCGACTTCTTTGTCATTGATTAATGCCGTCAGTAGGGCGGTCACTTCTTCATTATTTTGTTTTAAATTGACCAAGGTTTGCGCATATTCGAGTTGATAATCCACGTTTGCCGGTGCAAGGCGAATCAACTCTTTTAACAGTCGCAATTTACTGGTGTAATCATCATCGGGCAGTAACAATACCTTGGCAAATAAAATATCGGTATTATTGGGTAAACTGGTTTGTGCGCTATTAAGCAAGGCTAACGCTTGCGCGGTTTGGTTGTTTTTTTGCAAAATATTGGCTTGCATGATGTAGCTTTGCGGCGCAAAACTGTCAAATTGCTCCCGTAATTTGATGCTACTGGCAATCGCTTCATCAAAACGACTTTGCGAGATTAATAAATCAATCTGTTGCTGTCTGGCTTTGAGCACCAAGTCAGGTTGCATCACTTTGCCATAGTAGCCAATCGCATCATTGAGTAGGTTCTGGCGTTCGGCACTGACAGCCAAATAATAATTGGCTTGGTCCTTAAAGTTGGGGCTGGCAATCAACGCTTTGAGCAAGCGATCTGCTGCGGCGTATTTTTTTAAATCAATACCCACCAAAGCGGCCAGTAGTTTGATTTCTTCATCTGCCAAAAACTGCTGATTAGTACGGGCATTGAGCTGTTGCCAGACCTGCGCGCTTTTGCCTTGCTTTAGCATATAGCGAATTTGATAGACAAATAGCGCTTTATTGTCAGGCACGGTTTTACGCGCCTGCGCAATAAACGCAATCACTTGATTACTGGGCGATAAGGCTTGTAAGATATCTGCTTTTAAAATCAAAAAAGCCGGGCTTTTTGGGTTGGTTTTAAGCGCCCGATTAATCGCCACTAACGCGGCTTTGGGCTGTTGAAACTGTAGCAGCAGACCCGCTTTCATGACCAGTAGTGAAGGGTTGTTTTTGATGTCTAATCGATTGAGCGTAGCAAGCAATTCAGCTTGGTCACGGGTTTCGGTGGGATAAATCCCAATCAAAATCTGACTTAAATCAGCGTCAGGATCGTACTGCAAAATTTGATTGAGCTTTTCGCCGGCTAATTCATACTCGTGCGCTTTGAGTGCCAAATGGGTCACATAAAAAATCGCCGGCACATGGTCAGGATTTTGCTGTTGCCACGCATTGGCAAAAGCGAGTGATAATTGTGGGGGTTCATTTTGTAAAGATAAACCCAGTGCGCGTTCAAATACCGGGGCCGCATCCGCCAAAAAAGACTGCTGCTTATAGGTCGCTAACGCCTGATCGATACGACCGCGATCTGCGGCAAACTCTGCCATCAAAATCGCATACAGGCTGGGCTGGCTAAGAGACTGATTAACAGACTGACTAGCGGATGCAAAATTTGCCCCGGCACTAAAAACCGCTGGGCTAAACAATAAACTTGCCAACGTGAGCGTAGTCGCGACTACATTTTTGCCTAAAGCGGTAGAGGGTTTAAGTATATGAAGCGGTTTTAGATTCGGCTTTAGTTTGACAAAGAGTTGATACGGTGTTGATAAATGCATCGGTAAATAAATCGATAAACAATAAGGCTTGACATATTTCGACGCAAAAAAGCGTGGATTGAGGGGACAACCACGCACAGCGCAACAAGCCGATGAAATAACCGCTGGAAACAACTTTAGCATTTAGCCCGCTTGGACAGTAACGTACCTAAAAATTACAGTCAGTATTACAATCAGTGACAAGTAAGATGTAACAAAATGTTCATGAGAAACTTAAATTATACGGCTACGACGGGCTCAACTATGTAGAATTATGGTTAAATCGTATGGGTAAATAGCAACCAAACGAGCAGATGTGGCAGAGTTAAGTAAAAAAATATGATGATAGCTCGAATGACTGTTCAAAATGCTAGGCATGCTAGACATGTTAATGCGTTAAATTGTAATGCTTTAAAGCGTGGCTAAAGAATTTCCCTGAATCAAAAAAGCAGGATGTTTTTCATTTGTTATTAGCAATGGTATAATAATCCACTTTTCTACTTTACTTTTATTAAGTGGTTATTATTAAGTTGCTTTAGGTTTCTTTATATTGCCACTTTTCCCCCTGTGTTATCAAGCATGACAAATGTCGATAGGCTGATATGGGCTGGATGTCGCTTAGCTAGCACACTTAGCTAGCAAACTTGGGTTCACAAAAATCGGCTTTGATAAACGCGGTCATTTTTAAGGTCAGTACGTTATATGCAGCTTCTGGTTATTGGGTTAAATCATAAAACAGCGCCAGTTGCCATGCGTGAGCAATTGGCGTTTGCTGCTGAAGATTTGCCGATTGCCCTAGATTCGCTCAAAGCGATCACCCAAGGCGCGGTGATTTTATCGACCTGCAACCGCACTGAAATCTATGCCCTAGCCCCCGAAGGACAGACCCTCACTAGCACGATGTCACAAGTGATTGAATGGCTAGCGGCTTTTAAAAACACGCCCATGCAAAAAATCGCGCCACACCTGTATCAATATCAAAATAACCATGCACTGCTACATTGGGTGCGGGTAGCGTCTGGGCTAGACTCGATGATTTTGGGCGAGCCGCAGATTTTGGGACAAATCAAACAGGCGGTGCGCCAATCCCGTGCCAAAGAAGGTATCTCGAGTAAGCTTAGCTGGGTGATTCAGCAGGTATTTGCTGCCGCCAAACAAGTGCGTAACGAAACGCGGGTAGGCTCACAAGCGGTGTCGTTAGGCTTTGCCGCCGCCAAATTGGTGACCCAAATTTTTCAAAAACCTAGCAACAACACTTTGCTGGTTGTCGCGGCAGGTGAGATGAATCGGCTGGTTGCGACCAATATCGCAGGTTTAGGTGTCGGCAAAGTCATCATCTGTAATCGTAGTCCTGAGCGTGCCGCGCTGCTTGCCTCTGAGCTTGAAACGATTGTGCCGCACATTGAGATTACCCCGCTTGATCAATTAGCCAACGTGTTGCCGCAAGCGGATATTGTAACCAGCTGTAGCGGTAGCTTATATACCTTGATTGATAAAACCATGGTGAAACAGGCGTTAAAACAGCGCCGTCATCAGCCCATGTTAATGATTGATTTGGCTGTGCCTCGCGATATTGACCCTACCGTCAGTGAGCTAGATGACGTGTATTTATACTCAATTGATGACTTACAACATGTGATTGCAGGCAACCTTGAACAGCGTCGCCAAGCTGCCGTAGAAGCAGAATTATTGGTGAGCCAAATCGTGGTGGCGATTGAGCGCAAATACTTGGTGCGCCAAGTGGGTCAGGATATTCAGCAGTACCGTGAGCAAGCCAAACACCATGCGGATATGATTTTAAGCCAATCCTTACAGCAGCTTGCCGATGGTCATGCAGCCGAAGCCGTGTTAACCGAACTGACCCGTAAACTCACCCAAACATTAACCCATGCACCCTCTAAACTATTGCGAGAAACGGCTAGCGAACAGCCCGTAGAAACCGTCAATTTTGTGGCACAACAGCTGACCCATGCCTTTCGCAAAGACAAATGCCCCTATCTTACCCATAACAACACCCTGCTTGATGACGAGCCAGCGTCACCGTCTTTTGACAATCAATAATTTTCCTATCGCTGAGCTTTTAAGCCCAAGTTTTCGCTACAAGCGGCGGCTAGCTTTTTTGCATCAAATTTGTAATACTTAAAATTGCTCTGCTAACTCTGATAACAATGGCGTCGATTAGGATTTGCTATGTTTACTTGCCCACCGATACTACCGTATTTTACCCCACTGCCTGCGCTTAGCCTGCAAGGCGAAGCCAATCTTGGCATACCCGCTTGGTTAGCAGCAGTGGAAGCGGACTTGGATAAGGCGCTGGCATCTGGCACACCGATTCGCCAAGTCGTCATGGGGCGCTGCTGTGCGATTGATAGCATGATGGCAGCCTTATTTGAGTTGTATGAACTCGATCAAACCGATTTGACGCTGTTTGCCACAGGGGGGTATGGGCGTGGGGAGTTGCACCCGTTTTCGGATGTGGATTTATTGCTGTTAAGTCCAAACCCGATTGATGAGGCCTTGAACCAAAAAATTTCCCCGTTCGTCGCCAAGCTTTGGGATATTGGGATTGATCCTGCTTTGGTGGTGCGCTCTGTTGAAGAGTGCGATGAGGCTTGTCACGATGATATCACGGTCGCAACAAGTCTGTTAGAAGCACGAATTTTGGCGGGCAATGTTGCCCAAGCTGGGTTGCCGATGCAGCTACTCAATAAAAACTGGTCACAAACCAAGTTTTATGAGGCCAAAATGGCAGAAGCCAAAGAGCGCTATCTTAAACATAATTCGACGGAGTATAACCTAGAGCCTGACCTTAAAAACGCGCCTGGGGGCTTGCGAGATATTCATACTGTCGGCTGGATTAGTAAGCGCTATTTTCGCGTGACAAACTTGTTTGGACTGGTGCAGCAAGAATTTATTACCGAAAAAGAATTTGATGAGCTGCAAGAAGCGGAAGATTTTTTGTGGTTGATTCGCCATCATCTGCACAAAATTGCCAAACGCAATGAAAACCGTGTTTTATTTGACTATCAGCGCCTGATTGCTGAGCGCATCGGTTACCGTGACAATTCGCATCCCAATGCCGCAGTTGAGCATTTTATGCGCGATTATTACCGTTATGCCATGTCAAACTCAACATTGTCTGAAATGCTCACCCAGCACTACTATGAAACGTTGATTGAGGCGCGTCTACCCGATGAACAGCGCCCCGTGAGAAAGGTGATTAATGAGCGTTTTAAACTGGTCGGTGATCGCATTGCGGTGACGCATAGCCGTGTGTTTGCCCAACATCCGACCGCGATTTTAGAAATGTTTTTGTTGATGGGTCAGCAAAATATTCGCCATATTCGTACCCGCACGCTACGGATTTTGAAAATCGCCGCGCGCGGCATTGATGAGCATTTTCGCAATGACCCCGCCAACAAAGCCATGTTTATGGACAATATCAAAGAGCAAAATCTGCTATTTTGGCGACTGCGAGTCATGAAGCGTTATGGCGTGCTAGGTAGCTACTTGCCTGCTTTTGGTCAAGTTACTGGGTTGATGCAATATGACTTGTTCCACCGTTATACGGTAGATGCCCATATTTTGATGTTGATACGTATGTTGCACCGCTTTACCGATGACAATTATGTTGATACTTATCCGCTTGTCAGTGGTATCTACCGCCGTATTGACCGTAAAGAGATGCTGGTGTTGGCAGCGATTTTCCATGATATTGCCAAAGGTCGGGGCGGTGACCACAGTGAACTTGGCGAGCAAGATGCCATCAAGTTTTGCTTGTCACATGGGTTGAGCCAAGCCGATGCCGAGCTTGTCGGCTGGTTGGTGTCTCAGCATTTATTGATGTCGATGACCGCGCAGAAAAAAGACATCTCTGACCCCGAAGTTGTCGCAGAATTTGCCGATAAAGTCGGGAATGTGACTTATTTGAATTATTTGTATGTGCTTACCGTTGCCGATATGAATGCCACCAACCCACAGCTTTGGAACAGTTGGCGCGCAACCTTGATGCGTCAACTATATACCCAAACCCGCCGTATCCTGCGGGCTGATATCGATGCGCCGATGAACCGACAAGATATGATTGCCAGTAACAAGCAAAGCGCCCGTGACTTGCTAGCAGCTGATAATGGCTTGGCTGACATTGAAAGCCTGTGGGATGGGCTAGGGGAGGAGTATTTTTTGCGTGAAGTCCCAAGCGATATTGTTTGGCATTCCAAAGCCATCATGGCGCATGATGAGGTACAAAAACAACGCACAGAGAGCGAGCAACCTGAGCCGCTGATTATTTTGCGTGAACATCGCGAGTTGGCACTCGATGCCGTGCAAGTGTTTATCTACACCCATGACCAATCCAATTTATTTGCGGTGACCATGACCGTGTTTGACCAAATGGATTTGGACGTACTCGATGCGCGCGTCATCACCGCCTCGCGAGATTTTGCCCTAGACTCTTACGTACTGCTTGACCGACATGGCACGCTGCTCACCGATACCGAGCGCCAAACTGAACTCATAGAGCGTTTAAAACAAGCCTTTATTAGTCCAACGCTGCCTGAGGTGGCGCAGCGACGCATGCCCAGACAGCTCAAGCATTTTCATGTGCCCACCAAAGTGTCTTTTAGTTTTAACCCGCAATCCAATCAGCATATGATGATTTTGGAAACCCTTGACCAGCCAGCCTTGCTTGCGCGTGTGGGGCAGGTGTTTTTGGCGCATGATATTGAAGTGCATTTTGCCCGCATTACCACATTGGGTGAGCGCGCCGAAGATATGTTCTTTATCACTGACCATGAAGACAAACCGCTATCGGATGAGCGACTAGAAAAACTCAAACAGGCATTGGTAGAAACGCTGAATGTCAGTTAACTTGTCAGTGGAAAAAGTCACCTGCAAGCAAACCCCATCGTAAGTCTAAGCGCAAGCCCAATTACAAGTAAGCTCTGGGTTTGATTACTTTTGGGTGCGCGCCAAATACACCATTAAACAAACCATGGCAATGAGCGCGATACCTGCCCCCACATAACCCACCATAGCCAGTCCTAGGCTTGCAATCACCAGTCCACCGACGAACGCGCCGCCGCCGATACCGATGTTATAAATTCCTGAAAAAATTGACATCGCTACATCAGTGGCATTCGGCGCAAGCTGCAATACGCGTAGCTGCAAAGCAAGGCTAATCGCCGTAATTGCCAAGCCCCATAGCATCGCTAGGGCAAGCCACAAGATTGGCACATGGGGCAGCCAGACCGATGCCAACAACGAAAACAGCAGCGTTGCCATCGCGCTAATCAAAAACGCCCGTGGGAAACGGTCATAAAAGTGCCCAAATAGCCAGCTCGCTAGCAACCCTGCCACCCCAAAACTCAGCAAAATCACCGTGGCAAATTGCTGACTAAACTGACTAATCGTCAGCATATAAGGCTCAATATAACTATACGCCGTAAAGTGTGCCGTCACACATAGCACAGTGAGTGTATAGACAGTGAGCAAGGGGATATTATTAAAAATACTGGGTAAACTTGCGGCTGAGCCGACATCTTTGCTCGGCAGTTTTGGCAAAATCCACCACACCATAATCATTGCCAAGAGCGCAGCCGCGCCAATCGTACCAAACGTCATCCGCCACCCAAGCCACTGCCCAATCATCCGACCTAACGGCAGCCCAAGCACCGTCGCCAGCGCGCTACCCATCGACAATAGCCCCAAGGCTTTGGTTTGACGATCTTTGGGCGCCACACGCACCACAAGGCTTGCGGTAATTGACCAAAACACCGCATGCGCTAGCGCAATCAAAGCCCGCCCAACCAACAGCATGGCAAAACTTTGCGCCATCACCGATACCGCATGCCCCCCGATAAAGATAACAAATAACCCTATCAATAGCTTACGCCGTTCGATACGGGCAGTGACAAGCATGGCAGGGAGCGACAAAATAGCCACAATCCAAGCATAGATAGTGATCATATGCCCCACCGTTTCTACCGGCATGGCAAAGCTATGACCAATGTCAGAGAGCAGCGCAATCGGCACAAATTCGGTGGTATTAAAAATAAATGCCGAAATCGCCATGACAATCACGCGCCACTGGCGAATTTGGTTGGGATAATTGGGGTTGGACTGGGTATGTTGACGTAACTGGTGAAAATGACTCATTGCAGGCAGGATGGCTAAGGCTGATGGCATACCTTAGCGGCTCACTCTATAAAATAAAAGCAATTTTACGTTATTTTATGATGAAAATAGCTTTGGTAGTAAAAAATCGACTCATAGGCTAGCGCGCCAACCCCAACTCACCAAAAAAGCAATACTCACTAGCCAAGCCACATAGGGATAAGGGGTCAGAAAACTGGCAATCAGTCCGACTATTTACCTTTGGACAAAATCGCCACTTGGCGGATATAAGTGTGTAAATCAGCCACACTCTCATTCATCAATTCATCATCTTGGGTGTATTCGGCGTAGGCAATCCAAATCAGCAGCTGCTTGATGGTGTTGAATTCACTGTCAAAAAAAGTTTTGGTAAATTGTTTTAAGGTATTGTCATCTTGCAAATTTAGGCGCGTTTGCCAACTTTCAATTTTGGCTTGTTGCTCAGGGCTAAAGGTATGGCGAAATAAAAATTCGACAATCGCATGCGGTTCTTCTTCAGCCAGCAATTTGCCCAAACGCTTGATGTGACGTTTACGTGCTTCATGGCTGGTGATATCGGCAAGCTGCAGCAAGTCATCCAAAAAAAACTCACTGGCAGGCAGTGCCTTCATTTGTTTTTTTGACAAATTGGCAAGTGGCTCAGCCAGTCGCTGTAGGCGCTCATGGGCTTTTTTTAGTTCGGTACGGCTAACCGCCATATCCATTTCAGCAAAATTAATCATTTATCAATCTCAAAGTTATCAATCATAAGTACAAAGTTGATTCAGAACGTGCTACCAGCGATTTTTTTCACGGTGCTTGATACGTACCACCATCTCTTTGGGTAGCGATTGGGTCAGTGACTCGCCCAATTGTTCTGCGATATACACAGAGCGGTGTTTGCCCCCAGTACAGCCGATAGCGATGGTCACGGTATGGCGATTGTTGTGCAAAAAAGGCGGCAGCCATTTTTTAAAAAAAGCGATAATATCATTCGCCATCTCATCTACTTCGCTATAGTCATCAAAAAATGCTTTGACATCATCATCTAGCCCTGTCTGGTTGCGCAGTTCAATCTTCCAATGGGGGTTTGGTAGGGTGCGCACATCAAAAATAAAATCGGCATCAATCGGTGCCCCATATTTAAACCCAAAGGATAAAATATTGACGGTTACCGCATTATCCACGCCCAAATGATCGCGGATGACTTCTTTGAGTTGGTGGATATTAAGTAGGCTTGTGTCAATTTTGATATCAGCGCGGATGGCAATCGGCTCTAAAATATCGATTTCTTTTTTGATGGCATTGGGTAGATTGCCCGACACTGCCATTAACGGATGCAGGCGGCGCGTGGCGTCAAACCGTGCCACCAGGACGCTTTCTTGGGCAGTCACATACAGTATTTTAATCGCCGGTTTGCTATAAGTCTCTATCAGCTTATGATAGACATCGGCAAACCGCGATAAGTCCGCTTGTGGCGAGCGTACATCCACACCAATGGCGATTTTATAAATTTGGCTGTCATGTACAAGTTTATCAATGGCGCTAGGGACTAGCGAGAGTGGCAAATTATCAATTGGATAATAGCCAAAGTCTTCCATGATATTGAGAACCGATGTCTTACCCGAGCCTGAACGTCCTGAAACAATGATAACTTGTAGCTTTGACATAGTTAATCCTTTACAGATGCGGTGGTAGGTTGTTGATTAAAATCGCTAGCCGATTGCTGACCCAATTGCTGATTCAATTCCGGACTAAATTCCTGATTTAACTCCCGACTAAATTCTAGGTTATCTAAAAGCCGTGTTTTCTTGCCCAAAAAAGCGGCGGTCAAAATTACCAAATCTTTATCAGTGGGCTTCGGCGGTTGTAATAAGCGATTTTTAACTTCCAAATAATCCACTTTAAAGCCTGAATCAGCCACCGTCACGCGATTTAACTTATCAATTGCGCCGGCAATAATCTTGTCAAAATCGGCAAAATTGGCAGTTTTTAACTCATTGGCAAGCTGTTGCAAGCTTTTTTGCAAGGTGGGGGCAAGTTGACGTTCTGCTTCGCTTAGGTATTGATTGCGAGACGATAATGCCAACCCGTCATAAGCCCGCACGATATCCACCCCGACAATCTCAATCGGGAAATTTAGCTCAGCGACCAACTGGCGGATAATGGCAAGTTGTTGATAGTCTTTTTTGCCAAAAACAGCGATGTCAGGTTGGACGATATTAAACAGTTTACTCACCACCAAGCCGACACCATCAAAGTGGGTGGGGCGAGTGTTGGCACACAAGATTTTGCTGATATCGCCTGACAGCACTTGCACGTTGTTAGGGTAGGTTGGGTACATTTCTTCCACGCTTGGGGCAAATACAAAATTTGCTCCTGCCTCGGTAAGTTTTGCCACATCAGCCTCTAGCGTGCGTGGGTAGGTATCAAAGTCTTCACCCACGCCAAATTGGGTTGGGTTAACAAACACACTGACCACCACGATATCGGCAAGTTCTTTGGCTTTTTTGACGAGGGTCACGTGACCGCTGTGCAAATTACCCATCGTGGGGACCAGCGCTATCTTTGGCGCAGCCGCTTGATGGCGTAAAGGTTTTAAGGTGTCACGTAATGCGCTGATGGTATGAAATACTTGCATTTTTTTGCCTTTATGATTACTAAAAACTATGGGCTGGCGTTGGGAACGTACGCTCTTTGACCGCTTTATGATAGGCTTTAAACGCCCCGGTGATATCCTTGGTTTCGTTATGCTCGTCGGTCAAAAAGTCTTTGACAAACTTGGCAGGTTTACGGGTATATACCCCAAGCATATCGTGCATGACCAGCACTTGACCATCACAATCCACGCCCGCACCGATACCAATCACTGGCACGGGGAAAGTGTCACGCACTTTTTTGGCAAGCTCAGCAGGGACACATTCGAGCAGTAAAATGGCGGCGCCCGCCTCTACCACTGCTTGACAGTCAGCCATGAGTTTTTCCGCTTGGGCATCGGTTTTGCCTTGTACTTTGTAGCCACCAAACACATTCACTGATTGCGGCGTCAAACCTAGATGCACGCAGGTCGGCACGCCGTTGTTGGCAAGCACTGACACGATTTTGGCAAGCTCGGCACCGCCTTCGATTTTGACCACATGCGCGCCTGCTTGCATCACCGCTTGGCTGGCATCGAGTGCGCGCTCAAGCGTGGCAACGCTCATAAAAGGTAAATCACATAAAATCAGTGCATGACTGTTGGCACGAGCCACGTTTTGGGTATGATATACCATGTCTGCGATTGTCACCGGCAAGGTTGAGGTTTGTCCTTGCACCACCATGCCAAGGCTGTCGCCAATCAAAATCGTATCAATCGCTGCAACTTGCATGGCTGCTGCAAAACTGGCGTCATAACATGTCAAGCACGAGAACGTCTCGCCATTGGCTTTGAGTTTGTTTAAAGTGGACAAGGTCACAGGTAATTTAGGCTTGGTCGTCGCTGCGGCAGATGTTGACTCAGTTGTTGAATCAGGGTTAGATTCTAGGTTGCTAACGTAGCTCATGCGGTTTCCTTTAAAAAGCAAGGTTAAAAGAATCAAGGGTAAAAGAAGTAAAGCTAAAAGAAGCAAGGGCAAAAGAAACAGGCAAAAACAAGAAATAGTGAAAACAAAAAACGTTACTTTATCAATGGTTTAATTTTTTGCGATTTCAAATCCATAGCACCAATAATTTGTTAATTTTTACAAAAATCCATGTTAACTGATATGGGTTAAACTACGGTTAATTTTTCCAAGCCCTGCCACTGTTGACTGGTCGGTAAGTCTGCCAATTTTTGCCCATTTACCATAAGGGTTGGGTCAAGCTCTAGCATCGGAATCAGCACAAAATTACGCGCAAATAAGCCCTCATGTGGCACGGTTAAACGCGCATTGTTGATGGTGTCATCACCATACAACAATACATCCACATCCAAACTACGCTCACCCCAGTGGCGCAAACGCGTGCGCTTGGCAGCGCTCTCCAAACTTTGGCAAAAATCGAGTAAGGCTAACGGTGCCAAATCGGTATCAACTTTTACCACTGCATTAAAAAAATCGGGCTGGTCGGTGACTCCAAAGGCTTTGGATTGATACAGTGATGATGCTGTAACATTGGCAAAGTGCGGCGATGCGTAAAACGCCGCAATAGCATTGGCAATATGCTGCTTTGGCGTACCAAGCGCGTTTGCGATATTGCCACCCAAACCGATATAGCACGTAATCATGGCTGATGACCGTCGATTTTGACCGCGCGTTTGCGAGTGCGTTTTGCCGGTGCCGGTGCCTCGTCCTTAGTCACCGCTTCTGCTGAGACTTTGCTATCAGCAACCGCTTTTTTACGCGTCCGTGGCGCTCGCTTTGGCTTTGGCTGTACCACGCCATTGTCAATCATTGATTCATTGGGTGCCGAATGCTTGACTGTGCCAGTGCCAGTGCCAGTGCCAATGTCAGTGCTAATATTAGTGTCGGGCGGAGTGACTGCACTCAAATCACTAGCAGATGTTGCGATATCTGCTTGCTGGCGTTGCTCCAAAATCGACCAGTTTGAGCTAGGGGTACGTCGCGCACGTTTGGCAGGTACACTCGCTGCCGATAAATAGGCTTTGTCGCGTTTGCGTGAGCGACTTAGTTGTGAATTATTTGGGTGCGAATCATTTGGGTGTGAGCTATTTGGGCGTGCACTTGTCTCAGTATAAGCTGATACCAAAGCAGAAACTGGCGGCTGATAAGGGTGGTCATCGTCTTTTTGCGCTGTGATTGGCGCTACGATAAGTGACTTAGCGGGTGCTGAGTTGGTGTGACTGGCAAGCGATAACTGCTGCAGTTGGGCTTTTTCAAGTTGCTGCTGCTGCGTTAGTTTGTGTGCTTTGGTAGATAGCGCCGTATCTTGTACCAGTTCACGTTCGATTTGGCTGCTTGCTGCAAACGGCAAACGACGTCGTTGGCGGCGGCGCTTTCCATGACTCAAATCGCTACCCATGTCTGCCTCATTATCACGCACCGTATCGCTAGTTTGGTAAGCAACACTGTCGTCCTCAAAACTGGTCTGATTGACAATATTCGCAAAGCGCAAACGTACCGATTCAAGGTCAAACTCATCAATCGCTTGTTGCTGCTGTTTGGCACCTAGGGTTTGAAACCACGCCCACCAATGTCCCATGCCGTTGGTGCTTTCATCATCCAACGTAATCGCTGCGCCATGTTGTTTGGCAAGCGCTTGGTTTTTGGCTTCCACTTGCTCACGCATCATCAAAAAGTCATAGGCAGCCCGAAAACGTGGGTTTTCAAACAGCTTTTGCAGATTTTTTTTGCGCGGCTGGGCAAGTCTTGGCTGCATGAGCCAAATATCTTTAATAAACTGCTCGGCAAACTTGGGCATGGCCGTGTGCTGGCGCTGCTTATCCAACACTTTATTGGCGGCTTGGTTTTGCGCGTCGCTAAACGGTGTGTTCTTTTTAAACTTATCCAATAAATACAGATAGTTTTCCCACAAAATAGTCGCATAAAAGAACGCAGGGTTAATGCTTTTACCACTACCTATGCGCCTATCGGTATTGATGGTGACTTGATTGAGTAGCGGTGTCACGCTTGTCGGTGGGTAAAACAACAACTGGGAAAACGCACCATAATCAAATAGCAGTGGTAACATCGGCACCAAGTAGCCGCCTGTGAACATTTTTTGCGTTTCATCGTACAAGCGGTGAGGGGATACTTGCGCCAATAATGCCCAGTTTTGCGCGTTGAATTGTTGGTTTAAGGCATTGTCAAAATCAAACTGCAATTTTGCTTTAAAACGCAGCGCTCGTAGCAGACGTACAGGGTCTTCTTCCACCCGTTTTTGGGTGTCGCCGAGCAGACGAATGGTGCGGTTTTCAACATCTTTTAGCCCACCACAAAAATCATAAACGATGTCGTCAAATGGCTGATAGTACAGGGCATTGATACTAAAATCGCGGCGCACCACATCTTGATAGATATCACCCCACACATTGTCACGCATGATCATGCCGTCTTCGGTGAGATGATTGTTGTCCTTAGGCGGCGCGCGAAAGGTGGCAACTTCAATCATATCGCGACCAGAATACACATGACACAGCTGAAAACGCCGTCCGATGATGCGGCAGCGTTTGCCAAATACTTCTTTGATTTGGTTGGGGGTGGCGTTGGTCACAGCATCAAAGTCTTTGGGCTTTAAGCCTAACAAGGCATCACGCACCCCACCACCGACGATGTAGGCTTCAAAACCCGCCTGCGTCAGTGTGCTAATCACTTCTTTGATGGAGTTGGGTAAATCAGCTTTGTTTAAGCCCAGTTTTTTGGCATCCCGGCGAGCCGACTGTCTATCTAAAACATAATCGGTTGCGGTATTGCCAGCAGCGGTTGCCGTGCTAGGTGATTTGCGAGTTTTTTTTGCCATGTATAGTAACCAAAATCCATGAAAACGGCAGAAATTTATTAGCGGTTAGTGTACCAAATTTCTGCCTAACTAGGGATATTAATTCACGGTTACAAAAAATCCAGTGAGCGAAAATATTGTCTACTGATTGATTATCTGTAGGACGTGAGCGCTACCGGATGAGACGGTTTGCTTGCTAGTACAGAATATATAAAAGATGAGAATAGACTTGTGATGATTGCCCATGATTTGCTATCACTATTGGGTGGTGATGCGGTGGCGATTTTTATCGACAGTCGCTTTGCCTATACCTTTGACGTTGGCTAGGTCATCTGCCGTGGCAAACGGTGCCATCATTTGCCGGTATAAAATAATTTGCTGGGCTTTTTTGGCGCCGATACCATCAAGCTGTGTAAGCTGTGCTTCACTGGCTGTATTGATATTAATCACTTTGGGTAAATTGGCAAGGAGATTTTCAGAGGATTTTTTGGTATTACCGTTAGTCCCCGTCAAATTTGTCACTGCCAAAAAAGCCTGCTCGGGCGTCAAGGTTGGGGTACATACTTGCGCCTGTGCGGGCACTGCCCATAGTGCTAGAAATAAAATGGCAAAAATTGAGCCAACTAATAATCGAAAAATCATTGCTTTAACGGTCAAATCCCTGTTGACTCAGTATACCTTGCCCAGACTTTTGGAACAATCAATCTTGGGCAATAAAAAAGCCAAACGTAGTACAAACTTAGCTAAAAAACTGTTTTACCAAAAAAATGTACACGGCATGTAAACAGGGTATTAGCTGTCAATAATACTAGACCCTAAAACCTAGCCCGTGCTCAAATCCCTTATACAAATTTTTCATGCTGTTTTGCCAAATCCCACAAGTTATCCATTTCCTCTAAGCTAGCAGTTTCAGGGGTTTTACCCATTTTAGCGAGCTCATCTTCAATAAAGCCAAAACGAGAGCGAAATTTATGCACGGTGGTCAAAGTCGCTTTTTCGCTATCAATGCCCAGTTTGCGGGCAATGTTGACTAGGGCAAAAAAACAATCCCCCAGTTCTTTTTCTAGCAGCGCTTTTTGCTCAGGCGTCGGTTTTTGACCATCGATTGGTAAGATTTCTTTGAGCTCTGCCACTTCTTCATCCAATTTGTCCACCGCACCCGACACCACATCCCAATCAAAACCGACTTTATTGGCAGTTTTTTGTAGTTCTTGCGCTTGCATTAACGCTGAGCCTGCCTTGACCGCATCAAGGGTGCGGCGATGGTTTGCCAGTTTACCCTGTTTGGCTTTTTCGGCATTTTCCAAGGCTTTGATTTCATCCCAGCGTTTTTTGACATCTTCATCGGTTTTTAGATTTTCTTTGTCAAACACATGCGGGTGACGGCGAATGAGTTTTTGTTGCAAGGTGAAAATCACCTCGCTGATATCAAACTGCTGCTGTTCTTCATATAGACAAGCGTGAAAAACCACTTGTAACAGCACATCGCCAAGCTCACCCTTGATGTCGTCAATGTCGCCCGATTGTATGGCTTCGACAAGCTCATAGGTTTCTTCTAGGGCGTAGGGAATGAGGCTGTCGTTGGTTTGTTTTTTATCCCAAGGGCAGTCTTGGCGCAGTCGTGCCATTAAGGCAATGAGGTCAGCAAAATTGGAAGTCGGTTGCATCGTTATCTCTGAAGGGTGATTGATGGTAAATGATGAAAAATTCACAATATAATTGACCTAGCTATTTTAGCGCATTTGACGTGGCAATCTAAGTCCATTGGTAAGTATTTGCCTTGACAGTCTAGATGCCTAAAATACAGAGGCTTCAAATACAAATACCTAAAACACAGAGGCTGCAAAATAATCGTTGTCATTGCTATGCCATTTTGTCAAACTATAGTGATATTGGCAAAAACTTACCTAATTTAAAAATATAAGAAATATCAAGGCTAAAAATACGCGACGGCTTCGCTAATTTTTGCTGCGATTTGTAAGGTTTCATCACCCATGATTACAACCATCTTTGTCATTGGGGCAGGCTATGTCGGTCTGTCCAATGCGGTACTTTTAGCCCAACCTAAACTTGCTAACCAAGTCACCTTGGTCGATATCGATGCCCAAAAAATTGCCCAATTACAACAGCAAGCGTCGCCGATTGACGATGCGTTGATTGCGCAGTTCTTGGCAACCCAGTCACTGAATTTAGCGGCGCAGTTGGTGAGTGAGGCGGATTTTTCAACCGCAGATTTGGTGATTATTGCCACACCGACCAATTACGATGTCGCCACGGGCAAATTCGATACCTCATCGGTGGAAGCCAGTATCCAAACCGTACGCGCTCACAACGCACAAGTGCCGATTGTGATCAAATCGACTGTGCCGATTGGATTTACCCGTGACATGCAGGCAAAATTTGATACGCGTATTTTGTTTATGCCGGAGTTTTTGCGGGAAGGCAAAGCGTTATATGACAATCTTCATCCATCACGTATTATCGTTGGCTGTGATATAAACCATGTACCAGCGCTGCAAGATGTTTGTCACCAATTAATCACCCAATACCAAACTGCCAGCGAACAAACCGACACGCCAAGCCAAATCATGCCGCCCACCGAGGCGGAGGCGGTCAAACTATTTGCCAATAGCTACCTTGCCACACGCATTGCATTTTTTAACGAGTTAGATAGCTTTGCCGAAAGCATGGGGCTTGATAGTGAGTCGATTATCACCGGTGTGAGCTTAGACCCGCGGATTGGCATGCATTACAACAACCCATCATTTGGCTATGGTGGCTATTGTCTACCCAAAGATACCCAACAGCTTAAAGCCAATTATGAAGGGATTCCTGCCAATGTGATTCATGCGGTGGTGGATGCCAACAATACCCGCAAACGCTTTATCGCCCGTCAAATTATCGCCAAGCAGCCTAATACCGTGGGTGTGTACCGCTTGAGCATGAAAAAAGATGCCGATAACTTTAGAGATTCTGCAATTTTGGACATTATTGAACTGCTCAAACAACATGCCATTGATGTACAAATCTATGAGCCCAGTCTGTCGTCACCGCAGTTTATGGATTGTCCTGTAGTCAATGATTTAGCCAGTTTTTTACAAACCAGCGATGTGATTGTCGCGAACCGATTACATCCCGAATTAGCGCACGTCAAGGCAAAAGTGTATAGCCGCGATGTGTTTGGTGATAGCTGATCATTGCCAGTGAATAACTGATTGTGAATAATTAACAGTTAATTGAATGACATTCTTAATTCTTAATCCCATGAGCCACGTATATGAATGATTTTTCTCCCATCACAATTTCGTCTTTTAAAGCCTATGACATCCGCGGCGAACTCGGTAAAAATCTTGACGAGGACATCGCCTACCGTATCGGACGTGCTTTCGCCCAATTTTTAAGTGCACCGCTATCAAATCAGCAAAAACCAGCGATTGTGATTGGCTGTGACATTCGGCCCAGTAGTGAAGCCCTCAAAAAAGCCACCATACAAGGCATATTAGATGCAGGCATCGATGTGATTGATTTGGGCATGACAGGCACTGAAGAAGTGTATTTTGCCACCAGCCACTATGGCGCGATTGGCGGTATTGAAGTGACCGCCAGTCACAACCCCATCAATTATAACGGGCTAAAATTGGTGCGTGAACAGTCAAAACCCATTAGCGCGGATACCGGCTTGGCAGACATTCAACAAATCGCAGAAAAAGGCGCGTTCAAAGCGGCAGCCAGTAAAGGCGAGTATCAGTTAAAAGAAGATAAAACCGCCTACATCGACCATCTGATAAGCTATATTGACGTCAACGCGTTACGACCTTTGACAGTGGTCGTCAACTGTGGCAACGGTAGTGCCGCGCCAACGATTGATTTGCTTGAGCAGCGTCTACAAGCTGCCAACGCGCCTATTAATTTTATCAAAATCAATCATGCGCCTGATGGCAGTTTTCCCAATGGTATTCCCAATCCCATGATTATTGCCAACCGTAAAGTGACGGCAGACACGCTGTTGGCAGAGAAAGCGGACTTAGCGATTGCGTTTGATGGCGATTTTGACCGCTGTTTTTTCTTTGATGAAAACGCCCGATTTTTGGAGGGCACTTATGTAGTGGGGGTGCTTGCCAAAGCTTTCTTGGATAAAAATCCTGCCGAGGCGATTGTGTATGACCCGCGCAATATCTTAAATACCGAAAGCGTCATCGCGGCGGCCGGTGGCAAAGCGACCATCAGTAAGTCAGGGCATTCTTTTATCAAACAAGTCATGCGTGAAAACAACGCAGTGTATGGCGGTGAGATGTCTGCGCATCATTATTTTCGCGATTTTAACTACTGCGATAGTGGCATGATTCCTTGGTTATTGGTGATTGAATTGCTATCAAAATCAGGCAAAACAGAGGCGCCAAAAAAACTGTCGCAACTGGTTGATGAGATGATTGCCGCTTTTCCCATCTCAGGTGAGATTAACTTTAAATTAGACGGTATCACTGCGCCCGCGGTGTTGGCAAAACTTGAAGAAAGCTACCAACAATTTGATAGCCAAACGGCGACCCTCGATAAACTCGATGGCTTGTCGGTCAATTTTCCACGCTGGCGCTTTAACGTCCGCGCTTCTAACACTGAGCCACTGATTCGTCTCAATGTCGAAGCAAGCGGTGATAAAACGCTATTGGATGAAAAAACCAAACAGCTAGAAAATTGGATTGTGGCACAAGGCGGCACGCCAGCCGACCACTAGGTTTTATTAACTACCATAAAAAAGCCGCTCCTATAAAAAAAGCCGCTTCAATGCTAATTCAATGAAACGGCTTTTTTACTATTTAAGCTAAAACCATCTGGTTTAAAACCATTAATCCTCAGCAAATGGCTGTCGGATTATTTACCACCACGCTCAGCACGGGCTTTATTGATAAGATAGTTAACTACTTGTGGCACTTTACCATCCTCACCCTCAACAACGTATTTGCCATCAACGACAACCGCAGGTACCCCTGATAGTTGGAAGCGCTGCGCCGCATCTTTTGAACGTGCGATACGGGTATTCACCGCAAAAGAATTGTACATGCTGTTAAATTTATTGATATCCACGCCTTTTGATGCGTACCATTGACCGATAGAGGCTTGGTCAAACAATTTTTGGCGGTCTTTTTGAATGGCGTCAAACATCGCTTGGTGGGTTTTGCCTTGATAACCTAATAACTGTGCGGCATAAAAACCGCGCGCGTTTTGTTCCCACACAGGGTTCATCGCAGCTGGCGTCTGCATAAATACCACATCAGCTGGCAATTTTTTTGACCACTGTGCCATGTAAGGTTCTAATTTGTAGCAGTGTGGGCAACCATACCAAAAAAATTCACGAACAATGATTTTATTGCCTTCAATTTTCTCTGGGTTTGCAAGCACCTTATAGTCTTGACCCGCTACAAAATCTGCAGCTTGGGTGGATAAACTGGTCAAGCCGATAGCGGCGGCGATTGCGGTCATTGCTAATTTTTTCATGGTTGCCTCATTAACAGTCAAATCATAGGGTCTAGCACGGCTCATATCTTATAGTATCTTATAGAAAATCGCTTGCTAGCAGGGCTCAAAATACGAAAATACCTGCGCGTTATACTATCATAAATTAAGGAGCTGCCTAAGTGTAATACTTTGTAAACTAAAAAAAACTACACTGGTGAAAAAAATAAGCAATATGTTAATTAAATTTTCTAAATAAAAAAGCATACTTTTTTAAGTTTAATTTATCAGTAATATTTAAAGTTGGACGGTTATGGGGTTATGCAGCAATAAGCTATTTTACCCTACAAATTTATCCTACAATTTTACGCTATCAGCCTGCCACATAAATTCTACAGCGAATGGGCTAAAAACTGTTAGAATAAGGCTATTTTTGATAGCAATTGTGGTTAGCGAGTAACCGCATTTCAAAAAACGCGATAACATGCTATTAAAGTAAAAAGTATCGAATTAAAAAAATAGCGAAGTAAAAATCAAACGGAACTATCATCATGACACAACCGAACCTACAGCAAAACGTCGACTTACAAGAAGTACAAAAATTCACCGACCTTGCCAATGAATGGTGGGACAAATCAGGCGCGTTTGCCACCTTGCACCAAATCAATCCGCTACGCTTAAACTGGATTGAACAGCAAACCATCGCCCGCCAGCAATCAGGCTTAACGGGCAAAAAAGTGTTAGATGTCGGCTGTGGTGGTGGTATTTTGTCACATAGCATGGCAGTGCGCGGCGCCACGGTGACGGGTATTGATTTGGGAGAAGCCAATATCAAGGCAGCACAAATCCATGCCGAGCAAACTAGCCAAGCGATTGATTTTGCTTGTGTTGCTGTAGAAGATTTTGCCAAAGCGCACGCTGGTGAGTTTGATGTGGTGACTTGTATGGAAATGCTCGAGCACGTGCCAGACCCGCAGTCCATTATCAATGCTTGTTTTACCCTGCTCAAACCCAATGGCGTATTGGTACTATCGACCATCAATCGCAACCCAAAATCCTACCTGTTTGCGGTGATTGGCGCTGAATACTTATTACGCTTGTTGCCACGCGGCACACATGATTATGAAAAATTCATCACCCCAGCCGAGCTAGATCGTTTTGCCCAGCGTGCAGGCTGCAAACGTCAAGATTTAATTGGTTTACATTACAATCCACTTATCAAGCACTATTGGCTGGCACAAAATGTTGACGTTAACTACATGATGGCGGTATATAAGCCTCAGTAGTTGGCTTTACTTAAATATTAATCGTTGATTTGAGCAAAAAATGACTGAAAAATGCCAAGCCGTATTGTTTGACCTTGATGGTACCTTGATTGATACGGCACCTGATTTTATTCGGATTATTAAGGTGATGTGCGCCAAACACCAGCACCCAGCGCCCAGTGATACCGCCATTCGCGAGCAAGTTTCTGCAGGCGCCAGAGCGATGGTCAAGCTGATGTTTGGCGAGCTTGCCAATGTGACTGAGGATGACCCAACCTTGCTGGCTTATCGGCAAGAGTTTTTGGACACCTATGAGGCCGATATCTGTGTCGATAGCCGCTTGTTTGATGGGCTTGATTCGCTGTTAAAAAATTTGGAATCACACGGCATTGTATGGGGCATTGTCACCAATAAGCCGCGTTATTTGGCGGAAAATTTGTTAGAGAAACTTCAGCTAACTGAGCGCTGTGCGGTACTGGTATGCCCTGATGATGTCAAACACACCAAACCTGACCCAGAGCCCATGTATTTGGCAGTAGCGCGTTTGAATGAACAACTCAGGGGTCAGCTACAGCCTGAAAATTGTGTGTATGTCGGTGACCATATCCGTGACATTCAAGCGGGCAATGCGGCGAACATGCGCACGATTTTGGCAGCTTATGGCTACATTCCCCCTGAAGACCAAGCGGATTTGGGCAGTTGGGGCGCAGATAACATAATCCATAGCGTCGCTGAATTGACCGCTTTGCTTGGCGATTGGACGGATGCTTGAGCGGACACTTGAACAAGCGACTAGGCGGTTGATGCATAGACAAGGTGTTAACAATTTGCCCGATTTTTAGGGAATTTTTTAGCAAGCTTTTGAGAAAAATTTTGAGGAAACTATGACTTTAGCAACGCATGATGATATCCGTAACTTTATCCCACCTGCCGATTGTCTAAAAGGTAAAAATATTTTGGTCACAGGGGCAGGTGATGGCATCGGCAAAGCAGCAGCGCTAAGCTATGCAAAATATGGCGCGACCGTGCTACTACTTGGCAAAACCGCGAGCAAGCTTGAAGCCGTGTATGACCTAATTGAAGCAGAGGGCGGTGCACAGCCTGCTATGCTACTGATGAATTTAGAGAGCGCAAGCTACACAGAAATGCAGCAATTGGCGATTTTGATTGAGCGTGAAGTCGGGCATTTGGACGGTGTTTTACACAATGCAGGGTTGCTCGGTGTATTGACCCCACTTGAGATGTATGACCCGATTATTTTTGAGCAAGTGATGAAAGTCAATTTTAATGCCACCTTTACCCTTACCCAAGCTTTGCTACCGCTACTCAAATCTGCGCAAAGTGGCTCAGTGGTGTTTACCTCTAGTAGTGTCGGCAGCCGTCCACGCGCGTTTTGGGGGGCGTATGCGCTGTCAAAATTGGCGGTAGAGGGGATGAGCGATATTTTCACCCAAGAAACCCAAAAAACCACCACCCTGCGCTTTAACTGCATCAATCCCGGTGCCACGCGTACCCAAATGCGGGCTGCTGCCTATCCGAGCGAAAACCCCAACACCTTGCTTGCGCCCGAAGACTTGATGAGTGCGTATGTTGCCTTGATGAGTGATGAGGCGGCAGGTATCAAAGGTCAGGTGATTGATTTACAGCCACAATAAAATGGCGCGATAACGGCTTTAATACGCTATTGAAATTTGACAAAACCACTACCATATTATGATTAACCTATTAAAATCTAAGGAAAAATATGGCAAGTGGTTGGGCTGCGGATGGCGCAGAAAACGAGCAAATTGAAGCGACTATTAATGATGCGATTGAACGGGCAAAACGGGCATTGCCACAGGGCGAGAGTCTAACTCATTGTGAGGAGTGCGATGCCCCGATTCCCGAAGCACGGCGTCTTGCCATGCCTGGGGTGCGCTTGTGCGTGCGTTGTCAACAATCGCTAGAACAGCATCAGCAAAAAGTTGAGCTATTTAATCGCCGTGGTAGTAAAGATAGCCAATTGCGCTAAGCGTATTGGTGAATGCTGTCGTTCATAACAGTTGTATTTCATAACAATTGAAGCTTATAAAAATTTTTCAAGCGGCAGGTGCGATAGCATCCATACTAGCGTACGCTGCCAAGCCTTGGTTTGTGGCTCTTCATCATACGTGACGATTTGACCGTTCTCGAGCGTTGACCACTGAATATTGTCATCTTTGAGCGACAAGGTGTAGCTGGTTGTTGGCAAGGCCTGCAAAAATTCATTGCGGATTTTGTTGGCAAGTACAGGGTGGGCGATGGCAACGCCAAGTTCGGTATTGGTCAAGGCTGAACGCGGATCAAAGTTGAACGAGCCGATATACACCTTTTCACCATCGCTTTCAAACGTTTTGGCATGCAAGCTGGTGGCAGAGCTTCCCGTCAAGTATGAATCACGCAGATTGTCTTTGATGGCATTGGGCTTTAGTTCATATAGCTTGACCCCAGCTTTGAGTAAGTCTTTGCGGTGTTTGGCATAGCCAGAATGCACAAGCTTGACATCGGTGGCGCTCATGGCATTGGTCAAAATATTCACCGCTACGCCTTTTTTTGCAAGGTTGATAAAATAGTCTTTGCCTTGCTCCGTGGGTACAAAATACGCAGAGATTAAATTGAGTTCACGGCTGATTTTACCTAAGCTTTGGTTGATGTCTAACCCTTGGGTATTGGCTTTGCTGCCCAGTTTGTCGGGATTGTCCGTCAATAGCTGCACGCTTGCCCAGTAGAGCGGCAATTTTTGTTGTTTGATTTGGTTGACAAAGTCGATTGCCACCAAGCGCTTTAGATAGTCGTTTTTCAGCTTTAGCACAGGGTCGAGTTGTTGTGATGCGGGTTTATCAGCTTTTTGGGTTTTTGGGGTAAACACTTGGTTTAGGGCGGATGGCTCAGGTTTTTTGACCAAATCGGTGATAGGAAAAGCCAGTTTATGGTTCCAATATTGGTCAAATGCTTGTGACATCTGCGGCACAATATGCCCAACCATCAGCACATCTAGGTCAGAAAATACCATCTCTTGGTTTAAAGAAAAATACTCATCCCCGATATTGCGCCCGCCTGTGATGGTGATTTGGCTATCGGCGGTGATGGATTTATTGTGCATACGATGATTGAGCCGCTCAAAATCGCCCACAAACCCTAGCCAGCGCCACGAGCGAAAACGATTGGGGTTCATCAATCTCACTTCAATATTGGGGTGTTCATTGAGTACCCACAGTGTTGGGTCGAGACCACGGGTATTGTTGTCATCTATCAATAATCGCACGCGCACACCGCGCTCTGCCGCTTCTTTGATGGCTTGGAACATCAAATTGCCAGTGATGTCGTTATTCCAAATATAATACTGCACATCTAGCGTTTTTTCTGCGGTGCTAATGAGCAGCATACGTGCGGCAAACGCATCCATGCCATCGGGCAAGGGATAAACGCCCGTTTTTTGTGGATTGCTTTTAACCAACTCTGCGATGCCATCGGCCATGCTTTGCGAGCCAAATTGGCGAAAACGGCTGGAGGGCTCATCAGGTGGCATATCGGTTGCCACCGTTTTTTGATGGTCTTTGGTAATGACAGCGGTTTGGTAAGTGCTTGGCTTACCCGTGTTGGCAGGCAGACGACCCCACCAGGCGATAAAAAACAAAATCGCCATACACACCAAAAACAGGCTGGCTAAAAAAATAAGACGACGTTTGAACAGGGGTCTTAGCATGATGGCACTCACCAAGGTCAATTAAGCCATAGGTTAAATTAGTTAAATTGACGCCCAATAAATTTGACGGTTTCATCCTTGGCTTTTTTGACGGCAAGCTTGCGGTTTTGTCCCAGCAGTAATTTGATTTGCCACAGTTTTTCTTGATACAAGGTTGTTGCAGGCGTGTGATACATGGCATTGATGATGCGTTTGCTCGCCAAGACGGCATCGGGGGAGCGATTACTTAATTCTGTGACCAAATTCTTCGCAACTGCCATCGGTGTATCGCTTAGATGGCTGACCACACCGTATTCAAAGGCTTGCTGACCATCAAAAATCCGTGCGGTCATCGCTAATTCCTTGACGATATCGGCGCGTAGCACCCCCATCGCAGACTGGGTCAGTCCCATATCCGCTACCAGTCCCCATTTGGCTTCCATAATGGCAAATTGGCAATCCGCTGTGGCGATACGAATATCGGTCGCCAGTGCCAACTGTAGTCCTGCGCCAAGGCAATGTCCATGCAATACACTGATGACAGGCATCGGCAGTTCTCGCCACACAAGGCACACTTTTTGAAATTTACTTTGAAACGGTTTGATAAGCTCCCAAGCGACCTGTTTTAGATTTTTTGGGTTGTTTAAATCCGCCAAATCAATGCCGGTAGAAAAGCTTTTACCTTCACCTGCCAAAATCACCGCCCGCACGTCCGTCCAAGTAGTGAGCAGGTGGGCTAAATCAATGAGTTTATCCATCAACGCAAAACTTAACGCATTGCGCTTGTCAATCCGTGTCAGCCAAACAATGACGCTATCATCACCGCTAAGTTCCAACCGCACATCGGGCGCAAGGTTATCGTTTGCCGCTTTGATCCGCTGCGCTAAAGACACAGCAGTAGCACGCTGATAAAATGGCAAAAACCCTACACCCGGCAATATTTTTGATACCGACAAAACCGACATACGCATCCTTAAAATTTGACCAACCCAATAAACTTAAAAAAATGTTGCAAGAACGCAATGATTTGCAATCATTAATCTCACTTTACTGATTTTGTTGGTTGGGCACAAGAGGCGATATCGGACGATACGTTTAAGAAAGGTAACGTGGAATAGCAAGTATGCCAAACCTAGGCGGCATTGTGGTGATGGGTGTCAAATCATCTTCCAAGTCATGTCGTTTTCTTTGAGCTGGGCATATTTGAGTGCAGGGAATTGACTCAAATCAGCCTGTGCCAAGTTATCGAGCGCTTGTAGCATTTGCTCATAATAAGGTGCCAAAATGGCAAATTGCGCAGGCGAGCTATTGTTGATGTTTAGCAAGCACTTGTCTTCAAGATTTTGACTGGCTTGGCGTAGCTGTGGTACGCCCGTATAACGACTCGCCCCTAAAATGCGATGCGCCGCGTGGGACAAGGCTTGCCTGTCGTGGCGCTGCCAAGCCTGCTGCAAGTCACTTTTTTCCTGCTCAATCGATTCAATCAGCAGGGTAATTAAATTGGCTGCCAAATCAGGCTTACCTGCTACCCGCATCACCGCATCATCCCAATCAATGACCGCAAGACTTGCTAGTGACTCAGCGCTATGCTGACTGCTGACCGATGGTAGGCTTGGTAGATTAGCGTTGTCATCGGTGGTAGTCGCTGAGGCGGCTAATGGCGTATGAGCAAATACGGCACTCTCTTTGGGGGTTGCAGGTGCAGTACGCGGGTGATTTGCCCCAGACGCTATCGAGCGCGCCGAGATGGGTGAGTTGATAGCAGATTTGTCAGAAGCCACATCAGCGGTTGAGTCAAAAGTCACATCAGCGGACACGGACGTGCTGTGTTTACCCAACCAGCGTTGCAGGATTTGCAATAACTGGGCTTGACTGATTGGTTTGCCCACATAGTCATCAATCCCAGATGCCAATAATGTATCGCGTTCATCCGATAGACTATGCGCGGTCAGGGCAATAATCGGAATATGTTGATGTCCTGCTTGCGTTTCAACCTTACGGATTTGGATGGCGGCTTCACTGCCTGACATTCTTGGCATTTGAATGTCCATAAAAATCAAATCCACGGCGGTATCGCTTTGTGACTGGTGGGTGGTGATGTATTCAATGGCGTCAAACCCACTATTAACCGTCACCACATTAATGCTCAGCTCAGCCAATAACGCTTCTAGTACCAACAAATTGGGCAGATGGTCATCCACGGCAAGCACAGTAAAGCCATGCCACTGCGGCAGTGTGGGCTCTTGGCTGCTGGCAGAATTGCTATCGAGCAGCTGGTAAAGCTGGCGACGGTCGAGCGGCTGATACAAGGCTTGTGCTTGGTAACGCGACAACAATTCTGGCTCAAGATTGACTTGATAGCCAAATAGTAGCAATTTACCGGCATAATGTAAGCGTACTTGTTTGAGCAGCGACGTGGTATCCTCAGTGGTGCCATTGTCCACGATGACCCAATCCCAATGATTGCCTGTTTCTTTGAGCGATTCAAGTAGGCTTGCTAGCGTACTTGCGGTAGTAATGGCAATCGGCAATTCACGCAGCGAGCCTTTTAACACTTGTAAGCTTGCAGGATGGTCAATCCAAACCAAAATATTTAGCGCAGCGATAGCATCAGCCGCCATATAACCGGCATCGGTTTTTGGCGGGACGATGGCGGGTAACTGCCAAATGGGGTCATGGATAAGCAGCCGCTGCTGCTCTTGGTTACTGATGGTCATCGGCAAGGTAAACCAAAACGTCGTGCCTTTGATTTTGTGCGATTGGCTCGCATCACCCGCTTGCTCAGTGGCGTTGTCATAAAAACCAATATTGCCGCCCATCAGATAGGTAAGCTGTTTTGAAATCACCAACCCCAGCCCCGTACCGCCGTACTGGCGAGTAATCGAAGGATCGCCTTGCGAAAAACTTTGGAACAGCACTTTTTGATGCTCAGGCGAAATCCCGCGCCCTGTGTCTTGCACACTGATATGAATTAAATCATCGATGTCATCATCCAGACTGACCCGCACAATGACCTCGCCATCATCGGTAAATTTGATGGCGTTGTTAACAAGATTGGTCAAAACTTGCTTGGTGCGTAACGCATCCCCTACCAGATAATGCGGCACATCGTCATAGAAGAACACCGCCAGGCGTAAATCTTTCTCTGCCGCCAGTGGCGATAGCATATCCACCACATCGTAGATACTGGCATACAGGTCAAATTCATGACTATCCAGTACCAGTTTACCGGCTTCAATCTTAGAAAAATCAAGCACGTCATTGACCAGTGCTAATAGGTGCGCTGAAGACTTACGAATCGTTTGCACGTACAAGTCTTGCTCGGCATTTAAGCCGCCATGACGGGATAATAGGTTGATAAAGCCATCAATACTGTTAAGTGGGGTGCGTAACTCGTGACTGATATTGGCTAAAAATGCCGATTTGGTTTGACTGGCTGAAACCGCGGCATCACGCGCATTGCGAATTGAGATGTTTTGCATTTCCATCTCGTCAAAAGCCAATCGCAAATCATCTTCGGTCTGTTCGGCGTGATTTTTGAGTTCTTGGAAACTTTTATGCAGACGTCTTAAGGTCTTGACCAAGTCCTGTTGCAGTTGGTTGATTTCACCACTGGCGTTGATGGTCATCGGTTTATACAGGTTGTTGGCGTTGGTGCGCTGCAAATGTAACCGCATCTCATAAATCGGCGCAATCCAGCGTCTGGCATATATATGGGTGGTCAATAGCAGCAGTAAAATAGTAAAGAGTCCGGTAATCGCTAACGCCAACATCACTTGATAGCGAGCCACTTGTAGCGGCTCATTATCAATATTGACAATAAGCCACAAGGTCGGTAGTGGGGCAGTCGCATTGGCGGGCGGGCTTAGTACCAATTTTCGACCAAATAAGCTACTACCCTTGCTATTAAACAGGCTGTTGGATTGGGTGTTGAGCTGCGTCAGCAAATAAGTTTGCTGTGTATTGCTTTGCGCCTCAAGGTGGCGTCCCAAAAAAGGCAACAAGCGCGGATTGGGCTGTTGTGACAAATCACCAAAACTGACCAACACGTTGCTTTGTTCGTTGACAATCGCCACGCCTTGCAAGTGTTTGTCGTTGATGGCATTTTGTAGGGCAAATTTCACATTGGCTTGTAGTGTCGCCAATTCTTTGGGTGACAGCTCAGTTTTATTTGCGCTGTCTTTGTTTAAGTTATCTTTATTTAAGCCATCTTTACTTGAGCGATTATTGCTATTAGGCTGAGTGCTAGTTGTAGATAGCGCTTGGTTGATTTTAATCAGATTCGTCTGCATAGAAGCGGCGACTGGCTGCAGAGTCACTAGCAAATTATCCGCGGTTGATTGCTGAATGGTACGCGCAGCACGGCTGGTATCCGATAACACCAAAAAACCACCCGTCAACGCGAGTGCGCTAATCGGCAAAAACACCAACAGTATCAACTGTCCATAAGCGGTGGAAAAATCCAAGTGAAATCGTTTGCTCACATTGCTAGCCTTGCATCAGCCTAATTTAGGCATCAGATTTTTTATCAGGGTTTTGGGGTATAGCGTTTCATTTTATAGGATTTTAGCCAATTTTGCTTGGGTAGCTGGGGTTTTTGTCGCAAGTAAATTTTTGACAAGTCTATACCCTAGCAAAAAATCGAGATAAAATCAGATGGGGTAGCGGTGGAAAAATGACTTGCACAATAATCATGATTCGCCACTGACGGGTGATACGAATTTTGCTAAACTACGCGCGCAATCCAAAAAATTTACTGTTAAAAAAACTAATTAACGCTAGCTAATCTATAAGCTAGACTAAATGCGTCTGCTCAAAACTCGTATTATCAAAAGTTCATGGCCAAAAACTAAGGTTGTCTTATGACCCATAATAATTTCATCACTGAAACCAGCACGCTCAATGACTGCATTGGACATACGCCACTGGTCAAGCTGGCGCGATTTGCACCGCAAACCGACCAAGGCACAGCCACACTGCTTGCCAAACTTGAAGGCAACAATCCAGCGGGCTCAGTGAAAGACCGCCCTGCCTATAACATGTTTTATCAAGCGGAACTGCGTGGTACTATCAAGCCAGGCGACACCATCATTGAGGCTACCAGTGGCAATACAGGCATCGCCCTTGCCATGGTCGCGGCAATGCGCGGCTATGCCATGACGCTGATTATGCCTAGCAACTCTACCCAAGAGCGTAAAGACGCGATGGCAGCGTATGGGGCGACATTGATTGAAGTCGATAACATGGAGTCGGCACGCGACCTTGCCCAGCAAATGCAGGCAGAAGGCAAAGGCATCGTACTCGACCAGTTTAACAACCCTGACAACAAACAAGCGCATTATCTGACCACAGGTCCTGAGATTTGGCAGCAAACGAATGGCACGATTACCCATTTTATTAGCTCAATGGGTACCACAGGCACCATCATGGGCGTGTCCAAATACCTAAAAGAACAAAACCCAAACGTGCAAATTATCGGTTTACAGCCCGCTGAAGGCGCTAATATCGCAGGAATTCGTAGATGGCCAGCCGCTTATTTGCCAAAGATTTTTGAGCCAAGTTTGGTGGATAGGGTGATGGACATCGAGCAGCACGATGCGGAAGTGTTTATGCGTAAGCTTGCCCGCGAAGAAGGGATTTTTGCGGGGGTATCATCCGGTGGTGCGGCGTGGGCAGCGTACCAAATCGCTAAAGAACACCCGGATGCGGTGATTGCATTTATCGTCTGTGACCGTGGCGATCGTTATCTATCAACAGGGTTGTTTGGTGTTAAAGATGACGCTTAATACCCAATAACCTAAAGCAGAAACTAACAAGGAAGTATTATGGCTACGCCAGCGCCGATTTTAGTATTTGATATCGAAACCATACCCGATGTTGCCACAGGCAAGCGGCTATACCCTGAGTTGGCTGGGTTATCGGATAACGATGCCATGACCAAGCTTATGGCACTGCGTGAGCAAGATGTTGGGCATCCTTTTATGCCCCTGCCTTTGCACCAAATCGCTTGTCTTTCGGTGTTGTGGGTGGCGGGCGGCAAAATGACCCTCAAATCGCTGTCGCTGGCTGACCATAGCGAAGCGCAAATGATTCAAACCTTTTTTAATGCCATCGAAAAAAATCCGTTGTTGGTGAGCTGGAATGGCAAGGGCTTTGATATACCCGTCATGGTGTATCGGGCGTTACAGCATGGCTTGACTGCGCCCAAGCTGTTTAGCCAAACCGGTGAGATGAGATACAACAACTATATCAACCGCTATCATGACCGTCATACCGATTTGATGGTGAAACTTGCCATGAATAGCACGTCGCAAAAACTCGATGTCGTCGCATCCTTATGCGGCTTTGCAGGCAAGCAAGCGTTGGACGGCTATGATGTGGTGCCTATGGTGCAAGCAGAAGCATGGGATAAGCTCACCACTTATTGTGAAAGTGATGTGCTCAATACTTGGCTGATTTTTTTGCGCTACCAACGACTCACGGGACAATTTTCAGCTGAGCAAAGCGAGCAATGGGAATCCACCACCCGAGACTATCTGCAATCGTTCACCAATCAAGACAATAGCCTGCGCCATGATAAGTTTTTGCAAGCGTGGCAACCTGCTAGCAATTTAGCAGCTGACCAGCATGTCACTCATGTCACTGATATTGCCATCACCCAGCCGCCATCTGATACCCCAACCACCCAAGTAGAATCACCATGAATACCATTTTTCCACCCAGCCAAGTGGTGGCACTGCCCATCCATCAATCTGAGCAAACCTTTCCTGTCCGCCGCGTGTATTGCGTGGGGCGCAACTATGCCGACCACGCCCGAGAAATGGGCAGTGACCCAGACCGTGAGCCGCCATTTTTCTTTTGTAAAGCCGGTGACAGCGAGTCGATTATTGCGGTTCGACCCGATAGCGTTGCCCAATTGCCTTATCCGACTAAAACGCAAGCGCTACATTATGAAGTAGAATTGGTAGTTGCGATTGGCAAAGCGGGCGCTAATGTGAGTGTGGCAGAGGCACATAACTTGATTTTTGGCTATGCCGTGGGGCTCGACATGACGCGCCGCGACTTGCAAAACGCCATGAAGCAAAACGGTCGTCCGTGGGAGATTGGCAAGGCGTTTGACTATTCGGCACCCATTGGCGAAATTTATCCCGTTGCTAGCGTTGCTGAGATACAACAAGCGAATATTTCACTGGCGGTGAATGGCGAGCCCAAACAACAAGGCAATATCAATCAGTTGATTTGGAATGTGGCAGAGACCATTGCCAATTTATCTGAGTTTTTTGAGCTCAAAGCAGGGGATTTGATTTTTACAGGCACGCCAGCGGGCGTCGGTGCGGTGGTCAAAGGCGATACCATCCTCGCGCAAATTGACGGACTGGGTAAAATTGAGTTGCTGGTTGTGTAAAACAGGTAGTGTAAAAGATGAAAAAAGGCGCTAATAATAGCGCCTTTTTTATTAAGATGATTAATTATTATGTTTGTTATAGCACTTTTTCAATCTGAAAACCCATGTTTTGCATGAGTTCAGCTTTATCAAACGGCGCAAGGCTTGCGCGTGTGTAAGGCTTGTCTTTAAGATAAGTTCTTGTCACCCGCTGTAAATCATCAAGGCTGACCGCCAAGATTTTGGCACGCATCGCTTGTTGCCAGTCTTTGCCGCGACCATGTAACTCAGCAAACAGCGCCTTGACCGCTTCACCCGCAGGACTTGCGGGCTTATCCATGCCTGCCATCAATCCTAAAATCGCTTCTTCAATCCAAGCATCGGTTTTTTCGCCTGTAGTTTGCGCGAGTAACCAATCAATACTACCCAAAAAATCATCAAACGTGGCTTGGTCACGCGGGTCACGGTAGCTATAAAACTTGAAAGAGCAAGCATTGCTATCATAGCTCGCGCCGCCGCCATACGCCCCGCCTTGCTCACGAATGGTACGATGCAGATAGTTGTTGCGTAGCACACTTGAGAGCACCATCAAGGCAGGGGCATCGGGATGGTTGGTCGGCACGGCAGCAAAGACAAGCGCATGATGAAATACATTGGTTTGCGCAAGCCACGCGATATCGCTACCGTCAGTGGTAATGGGCGATTCGATTAAAGTAGCGGTAGGCTCGTCAACAGGCGCTTGCCAGCTCTCGCTAATTGCTTGCTGCAGCGTCGGTAATACCTCTGCTTCGGCGATGATAAGTGCTTGTTTTGGCAGGGCTTTGATGTAGCTATGTAAATTGGCTAAGCGCTCTCCGAGCTTTTGCCACGCACTGCTATCTTGCTCCGCTTGCTGCAAAAATTCAGTTAAGCTATTTAATGCAGGCAAACCACCGCGTACATATTCAAGACGGGCGATTTTACTGGTGTTACGGCTCGCTGTTTGCATGGCATACGCATGACCTGCATTGGCAAGGCGCGATTGCCAGCCCATTTGTTTTTGGGTCAGTAGCTCTTCCATCCGCGCATATTCAGTAAAAATAGTGTCGTTGAGTACTTCTTTAAGCAGCTCAATCGCTTCAAATTTACGTGACAATGAGCGGGTAGCGACCACCAAGAAGCTATCCATTTTTTCGGGGTTGTCAGGTGACGTGCGCTGGCTGATTCTGACAGTCACACCGCTTGAATGGCGTGCTTGCCGCGCTTGAAATGCCAAGGCATCGTGTTTGCGCGTGCCCACTTCGCTGATCAAGCTCAGATACGTTGGTAAATCTGGGTGATTGATGAGCGCTTCATGACCTTCTAGGGGTATTATCACTTGATAATAGTACAGACCATTGGTGCCTGCTTCATATTCATACAACGTACTTGGCACACCACTTAAAGTGATATCGCGTTTTGTACCTGTTTTAAATTGAATTTGGGCAGGAATATCCGCCAATCCCACTTTGGGTAGCAAATCCACATCATCAGGCGTAGCTTGGCGTTCGGCAAGGGCTTTGGCTTGGGTGATGAGCGCATTACGCGTGTCATCGGTCAGTGCCGCTTCAATGGTGTCAAGTTTGGCTTGCTCATCCTTGGCTTGTTGCTCAGATTTGCTGGCATCAGGGATGAGTGTCAAGCGCACGCGATGCGGATTGTCGAGCAAAAATTTGCGAATCAAATCGGCGATAAAATCCGGGTTTTGTACTTGCTCACGTAGCCAGTTTAGGTTTTCATCGATATCCCACACATGCATGGGGTCGCCGTCGTGGATAGCAGTACTAAAGCCTTCAAGCATCAAATTTAGACCATATGGCATACTATCGCCACCGATATGACGTTGGTCGATTTCGATTTGGTGCAAAATGGTTTCAATCGCTTCACTGTCCACAGGCTGGTCCGCCACTTGTTTGAGTAAGTCCAAAATCCCTTGCTCAATGGCATCGCCATGCTCAGGCTCAGAGCCACGGACACCCGCATAAAACACCATCTGATAATGGCTGTCATCCAAGCCCAGTAGCGGCGTCGGGGCAGATGCCAGCGGATGGCTATCGAGATACGCCCGCAGCGGCGAACCTGCATGTTCAACCAATACGCCTTCAAGTAGTCGCATAGCCAGACGCTGCTTACCGTCTAAAATCGATGGTAATAACCATGCCATGACGTGATGGGTTTGTTTGGGTTTCACCGTATCGACACTGTAAGTGTCCGTCACGCTGATTGGCGCGGTCAATGATTTTTCGAGTCGTGAGGCGTGTTTTTGCCCTTTAGCAAACGCTTTGCCTGCCACCGCCAATGCATCCTCATGGATACGGGCTTGGGTCTCTGCTACAGGGATATTGCCAAAGCTCATCACCACCGCATTGCTTGGGTGATAGTGACTTTGATGAAACTTGACCAAATCAGCGTGGTTAAGCTCAGTAATGGCAGCAGGCTCACCGCCAGAATTGTAGTGATAAGTGGTTGTGGGGAATAAATGACGCGCCAGCGTATGATACAACTGGTCAATCTCGCCACTCATCGCGCCTTTCATTTCATTAAACACAATGCCTTTATACTGCGGTTTGCCGTCATCATCAAGCTCCACACGAATCCCTTCTTGGGCAAAATCGAGCGGATTTAAACTTGGGAAAAATGTCGCATCTAGATACACCGACAACAAGTTAAAATAATCTTGACGGTTTTGGGTGGCAAACGGATACGCCGTCCAATCTGCCGCGGTAAACGCATTCATAAAAGTATTGAGCGAGCGCTTAATCATGCTAAAAAACGGGTCGCGCACGGGATATTTTTCAGAGCCACATAGACTGGTATGCTCCAAAATATGCGCCTCACCGCGGTCGGTCATCGGCTGGGTGCGAAAGCCAATCATAAAGGCATTTTCATCACTCGGGTGGGCGAGGTGATAATGAATCAACCCAGTGGCGTTATGCTCGCTCACCAGCACATCAAGCGATAGCGCATCGATGCGCTCATGAGAGCGTAGGGTAAAAGCAGGGTGCAGGGTCAAATCTAAAG
>ERZ941748.98-NODE-98-length-42566-cov-8.800922_pt1 | contig 42566 bp, 34 predicted proteins | sample MGYA00521092_ERZ941748 | MGnify/ENA primary metagenome ERZ941748 (study PRJEB32759, sample SAMN07749897) | skin metagenome | biome: transportation; feature: city; material: polyester macromolecule | host: Homo sapiens | place: Hong Kong:ISLAND line | collected... | reverse complement strand
AGGCGAAAAACGTGATTCGTCAACAGCTACCGCGAAGCGGTTTAGTTCAACAGTGATTATACGCCCTTCCACATAACATTATTGAACGCGCCAGCATGATTATTGATGTTATATCGCCACTCAAAAAATCATAAACCACTGTTTCTAATAGACTATGTCTGACTCATGGCAGCATAACCAAAATTCGCGTGACCGCCGCTTTTTACGGTTTAATCATACTCTATTGATAAATTTGGCTTTGGTCACGCAGATTTTTTGAAAAATTGCGTTGGGTCAGTTTGAGGAGTGTGGGTGAGGGGATGTGGCGGGGTCTGGGCGGCTGGTCGCCGCCTTCGCGCCGGGCCGCCGCTGCGGGTGCCTTCTTCGCTCGTTGCTCTCGCTCGGGCGTTACGCCGCGCTACGGGTGGGCTGAGGCTTGGTGGCCTGATCGTCGCGAGCTGAAGCTGCCTGCCACAATGGCGGGGTCGGGGCGGCTGGGGGCCGCCTTCGCGGGTGCCTTCCTCGCTCGTTGCTCTCGCTCGGGCGTTACGCCGCGCTACGGGGGCCGAACGCCTAACACTCACGAGTCCCCCTCCCCTTGCGCTTCTCGCCTCACTTCAAAGCTCGATGCCTTTTTGGGCTTTGATGCCTTGATCTTTGAAGGCGTGTTTGACGACTTTCATTTCGGTGACGGTGTCGGCGAGGTCGATGAGGGGTTGGGGGGCGTAGCGGCCGGTGACGATGGCGTGTTGCATAGGGGGGCGGGCTTGCAGGTCGTCGAGGACCTGGTCCAGGTCGAGGTACTCGTAGCGCAGGGCGATGTTGAGTTCGTCGAGCAGTACCATGTGGTAGCTGTCGTCTTGCAGCATGCGCTTGGCTTGTGCCCAGGCGGCGTTGGCGGCGGCGACGTCGCGTTCGCGGTCTTGGGTGTCCCAGGTGTAGCCTTCGCCCATGACGTGGTAGTCCACGTTGGGCAGGTTGCGGAAGAAGGCTTCTTCGCCGGTGCTGAATGCGCCCTTGATGAACTGCACCACGCCTACCTTCATGCCGTGGCCCAGGGCGCGGGCGAGCATGCCAAAACCGGAGCTGCTTTTGCCTTTGCCGGGGCCGGTGAGCACCAGCAAGATGCCCTGCTCTTTGTCGGCGCGGGCAATGCGCTCGTTCATGATTTTTTGCTTGGCCGCCATGCGCTGGGCATGGCGTTCCGGGGTTTTGGCATTTTCGCGCATGAGGGCTCCTTGGGGGGTTCTACGTTTTACGCTTTCAGAACGTAGCGCAGGGTTTCCACGACCTGATCGGTGGTGGTGCACCAGGCTTGGGCCTGGGCGTCGACTTCTTTCAGCGGGTGAACGATCTCTTCGCTGTGCAGCGTGATGTAGGGCTTGGCCAAGGCTGCGCAGTAGCCTGCATCGAAGGCGGCGTTCCACTGTTTGTACTTGTCGCCGAAGCGCACCACCACCAGATCGGCTTGTTCGATCAGGGTGCGGGTGCGGATGGCGTTCACTTTGGAGGACTGGTGGTCGCGCCAGAAGCCGTTGTCCGGCTTGCCCAGGTGGTCGCCAGCGGCATCGGAGGCGTCGTGGTCGGTCACCGGGGCGGTGAAGACCACGTCCAGGCCTGCGGCTTCTGCGCCGCGCTGAATCTCTTCGCGCCAGTCGGTGTGAATCTCGCCGGAAAGGTAGACGTAAAAGCTCATGGTGGCTCCTTGGGGTTGGGGAGTGTGTGTCGCCCTATCATAGCCCACTGGGCTTTATGGAAAAACCTTCCATATTTGATTTTCGGCGACCCGCCTCCCCTGCCCGTTACGCGGCGGGCTGCAGTGCCTGGCCGGTGAAAATATCCGCCACCAGCCTGGGCGCGGAAGGAAAGTAGCCGTGGAAGTAGCTGGCCACCAGCGCGCCCTCGATGTAGATCGGTTCGGCTTCGCTGCCTGCCAGCTTGCGGGTGCGGGCCAGCGGCTTCAGGGAGGTGTCCAGCAGCGAGTGGTGGTAGGTGTGGCCGCGCAGTTCGCCGCGTTGGGTGTGCAGGCTTTGCAGCCCAAGCGCAGTGAGCTTTCCGGCCATTCTGGCGGTGCCGGGCAGTAGCCCCAGCATGGCGTGGCCGTGGCCGTCGCCATCTACCAGCCGCTCTACGCAGCTCATCAGCCCGCCGCACTCGGCCAGTATGGGCTTGCCTGCCCAGTGGTGGGCGCGAATGGCGTCGTGCATGGGCTGGTTGGCGCTGAAGCGGGCGGCGTGGAGTTCCGGGTAGCCGCCGGGCAGCCACAGGGCATCACACTCTGGCAGCGCTGTGTCATCGAGCGGCGAGAAGAAGCGCAGCATGGCGCCCATCTCTTCGAGCACGTCGAGATTGGCGCGGTAGAGAAACGCGAAGGCGTCATCTTTGGCGATGGCGATACGCACGCCGCGCAGATGTGTCGGGGCAGGCGTGGGGGTCTCAGCGCTGAGCGTGACCCGCTTGGGCAGGCGGCCCAGCCCGGCCTCTTCCAGTACTTTCGCGGCGGCATCCAGCTGGGCATCCAGGCCACCCAGTTCGCTGGCTTGCACCAGGCCCAGGTGGCGGTCGGGAATCTGCATGGCCTCGTGGCGGGGAATGGCCCCCAGCAGGGCAATGCCTTCCGGCATGCTCTCGGCCAGCAGTTTGCCGTGGCCGGGGCTGCCCACGCGGTTGGCGATCACTTCGTGAATGGCGAGATCCGGATGGTAGTTGGCCAGGCCCTGGGCCACCGCGCCGAAGGTTTGCGCCATGCCCCAGGCATCGATGACCGGCAGCGCGGGAATACCCGCCAGCATGGCCAGGTCCGCGCTGGAAGGCGAGCCATCGAACAGCCCCATGGAGCCTTCCACCAGAATCACATCGGCTTCCTGGGCGGCTTTGGCCAGCCGCCAGCGGCACTCGTGCTCGCCGGTCATCCAGGGGTGAAGCTGGTACACCGGCTGGCCAGAGGCGACCTCTTGCACCATGGGGTCCAGGTAGTCGGGGCCGTGCTTGAACACCCGCACGGTGCGCCCGGCATTGCGGTGCAGCCGAGCCAGTGCCGCCGTCACCATGGATTTGCCCTGGCCGGAGCCGGGGGCGCTGATCAACGCAGCGTGCGCTTCACCTTGCAACATGTGGCTTCCTTGAATCATTCATGATTGGTCAATGGCGCTTGAATGGGCACGAACACCGGCGCGCCGTCCACCACTACCGTGGCCAGCCGCTGGCGGTAGAGCCGCTCCAGCGCGCTGGGTACCAGCATGGTGTCCCGGGGGCCCCAGCAGGCTTCGCCGCTGGGGTATAGCAGCAGAATGTGGTCGCACCAACGGGCGGCCAGGTTGAGGTCGTGCAGGCACATCATCACCGCGCTGCCGTTTGCCGCCTGCTCGGCCATTAGCGCCATCACCGCGCTTTGGTGGTGCAAATCCAGGTGGTTGGTGGGTTCATCGGCCAGCCAGAGGCTGGGGGCCTGGGTCAGTACCGTGGCCACGGCCACCCGCTGGCGTTCGCCGCCGGAGAGCGTGTTCACCAGGCGGTCGCGCAGGTGGGCCACGTCCAGCGCGGCCAGCGCGGCCTCGGCGCGGGCGTAGTCGTAGGCGCCTTCCCGCTGCCACAATGAAAGATAGGGGTGGCGGCCTATCAGCGCGCTCTCCAGTACCGTGGCGGGAAAGCCGTCCAGCCGCTCCTGAAACACCAGCCCCAGCCGCTGGGCCACTTGTCGCCTGCGCAGCTGGCCAAGCGGCGTGTCGCCCAGCAGCACCTGCCCCGAACGGGGGGCGTGAAGCCCGGCCAAAGTGTGCAGCAGCGTGGTCTTGCCTGCGCCGTTGGGGCCGAGCACGCCCCACACCTGCCCCGGCTCGATGGTGAGGTTCAGCGCGGTGCCTGAACGGCGCCCCGGCACGTCGATGATCAACTCCTGGGTGGCCAAGCGGGTCATCAGCGGCTCCGGTAGAGCAGAAAGAGGAACGTGGGCACGCCCAGCAGCGCGGTGATTACCCCCACGGGCAGCTGTTCCGGGGCAATCAAGGTGCGGGCCAGGGTGTCGGCCAGCACCAGCAGCGTGCCCCCGGCCAGGGCGCAGGCGGGCAGAATCAGCCGCTGGTCGTTGCCCAGCACCAGGCGCAGCATGTGCGGCACGATCAGCCCCACGAAGCCGATGCTGCCCGCGCTGGTCACGGCGGCAGCCGTGAGCAGGCTGGCGGCGATGTAGATGCTCCACTCCAGCGGGCGCACATCGACCCCCAGCGCAGCCGCCTGCTGGGGGCCTCGGGCCAGTACGTTCAGGCTGCGCCCCAGCGGCACCAGCACCAGGCAGGTCATCAGCAGCAGGAGCAGCGGCGGCCAGGGGGTGCGGGAGTAGGAAAGGTCGCCCATCAGCCAGTAGAGCATGCCGGGCAGCCGCTCGGCGGGGCTCAGCGCCAGCATCAGGGTAATCACCGCGCCCCATCCGGCGGCCACCACCACGCCGGTCAGCAGCAGCCGGGAAGGAGTCCAGCCGCCCCGGCCATGGGCCAGGCCAAACACCAGCAGCGTCGATACCAGCGCCCCCACGAATGCAGAACCAGAGACCAGCAGGCCACCCAGGCCCGCCAACATGGCCGCCAGGGCACCAATCGAGGCGCCGCCGGAAAGCCCCAGCACGTAGGGGTCGGCCAGCGGGTTACGCAGCAGCACCTGCATCAGCGCCCCGGCAACGGCCAGCAGCCCGCCCACCGCAAAGGCCGAGAGCGCCCTTGGCAGGCGCAGCTCCACCACCAGGGTGCGCGCCAGCGCATCGCCCTGCCCCTGAACCACGCCCCAGAGCTGGGCCATGGAAAGCGAGGCGCTGCCCACCGTCAGCGAAAACAGCAGCGCCGCCACGGCCATCAGGGCCAGCAGGCCAAGGGGTGTCCAGCGGCGCAGCGGCATCAGGCGTCCTCGCGCTTCTGGCGCGCCTGGTCGAGTTTGTCGCACAGCAGCTGTGTGCCTTCCAGCAGTCGCGGGGTGGGCCGCTGGATCAGTGAAGGCGGTACGAAGTAGAGGTTCTCCTTGGCCACCGCGTCCAGGTGGGGGTATTGCTCCCAGTGGGTCAGCCAGTGGCGGTTCTCTTCGCCCATGCCGCCCGCGATGATGGCTTCCGGGTTGGCGGCCAGCACGGCTTCGTCATCCAGTCTGGGCACCAGCCGTTCCAGCCCGCCAAACACGTTCTCGCCGCCGCACAGGGTCACCACCTGGCCAATCAGATGTTCGTCACTGACGCTCATCAGCGGTTCGTCCCATACCTGGTAAAAGGTGGGTACCGGGTCGCGTTCGCGGTAGCGCGCGGTGAGCGCGGCCATGCCGTCTCGGAACTCGCTGGCCGCCTGTCGCCCTATTGGCTCGGTACCGGCCAGCCGGGCGAGTCGTTCGATGGTGTGGGCGACGGCTTCCACGCTGCGCGGCTCGATGTAGAACACCGGCATGCCCAGCGCTTCCAGGGTCTCCATCTGCTCGGCGGGGTTGCCGGTCACCCAGCCGATGACCAGGTCCGGCGCCAGCCCCACCAGCGCTTCCAGGTCGATGCGCGTGTGGCTGCCTACCGAGGCCACCTGTTTGGCTTCCGGGGGGTAGTCGCTGTAGCTCACCACCGCCACCACCTGATCCCCCGCCCCGGCGGCCCAGGTCAGCTCGGTGGCCCCCGGCGAGAGCGTGGCGATACGGTTGGCGGAGGCGTGCAGGCACACCTCCCGGTCGCGATCATCCACCGCGCAGCGCGAATGGTCATACCCCTGGGCGGCGGCCGCCATGAACGAAAACGCGAGGCCCAGGGCCCCGCGTGTCAGTGTGTCATTGGCCAAAGTGAACACTCAGGAACCCTGCCCGGCCAGCGTTGATGTAGTCGGCACCGTCGAAGGAGCGCGTGGTGATGTAGTCCTGGTCCAGTACGTTCTCCAACGTCACCCGAGCGCTCCACAGCGGCGCAAACTGCCAACCGGCGCGCAGGTTCACCAGGCCGTAGCCACTCAGGCGGTCCTGATTGGCGGCATCCCGGAAACGGTGGTTCTGGGCCAGCCAGGAGCCGCCCACCGACCACTCGCCCAGCTCACGGTCGATGTCCAGACGCAGGCTTTGGGAAGCGCGGTTTTGCAGGCGCATGCCGGTCAGGCGATTCTCCGGGTCGGTGTAGGTGAGCGCCGCCGCCAGCGTCCAGGCGTCGAGTTCGACCCCGGCGCTCAGCTCGGCTCCCCGAATACGGCTTTCCGGCACGTTGAACTGCAGCCCCTGCCCCGCAATCAGGTTGTCGATGTCGGTCTGGTACAGCGCCGCATCCCAGAACCACTGGGCATACTGGCCACGAACGCCTACTTCGAGGGTGTCTGACGTTTCCGCTTCCAGGTCGGGGTTGCCGAAGCCAGGGAAGTAGAGCTGGTTGTAGGTGGGCGCATTGAACGCCGTGCCGTAGCTGGCGCGCAGGGTGTGGTGGTCGTCCAGCTGGTAGCCCAGCCCCAGGCTGCCGGTCACTTCCTCGCCGTAGGATTCGTTATCGTCGAAGCGCAGGCTCGCCTGTACCAGCAGCGGGGAGAAGTCCAGCAGGGCCTGGGTGAACACGGCGGCATTGCTGCGGCTGGTTTCATCGTAGGCGGTGGTGCTGTCTACCCGGTCTTCGCTGTACTCGGCTCCGGCCACCAGCTCATGGGCCCCTGCGGTGAAAGTGTTTTCCCAGCGGGCAGCGCGGATCCTGGTATTAAAGGCAGACTCGCTGAAGCCATCGAAGTTATCGCTCTCATCGCGGGATTCGCTGAGCGTCAGGCGGCTACGCCAGCTGTCTGTCAGCGGCAGCTCGCCATATACCCCGGCCACCTGCTGCACGAAGTCGTTCTCGCCGCCGTCGTATTCGTTGTGACCACGGGCACGCAGGGCCAGCACGCCCGCTTCGGCACCGTTATCAAAGGTGTGCGATACCCGCGCCAGCGCCGAGGTGTTGTCGTACCCCTTGTCGTCGCCATCGCGGCGCACGGGCTGGCCATCGGTGGTGAAGTGGCTACCGGCAAAGCTGTAGCGGGTGTCGCCTTCTCGGCCACTGATACCCGCGCTGAGCCGCTGGGTGTTGAACGAGCCACCGCCTGCGGAAATACGCGGCTGCGGGCCTTCCTCACGCCCTTCGGGGGTAAACAGTTGAATGACGCCGCCCATGGCATCGGCCCCGTAGAGGCTGCCACGGGGGCCGCGCACGACTTCGACGCGGTCGAACATGCGTGGTTCCAGGTACTGCCACGCCGCGCCGCCGCTGGTGGCCGAACGTAAGCGAATGCCGTCGATCAGCAGCACGTTCTGGGCGCTGCCGGTGCCGCGCAGAAAGACGCTGCTGTTCTTGCCGAAGCTGCCGTTGCTGGAAACGTCCACGCCCGGCTGGCCACGCAGCAGGTCCGTGATGCTCACCGGGTCCTGGCGGCGAAGCGTCGCTTCATCCAGAACGGTGACCGAAGAGAGGCTTTCGTTGGCGGTACGCGGTGCCAGCGCCGCCGTCACGACGACAGGATTGAGCGTATCGTGACTGGCCGAGGCCTGCTGCTGCGCCTGCGCATGAACGGCCATGGGCACGGCGGCCATGGCAAATGCCGCCAGCGTGGCGGTAGGAGATAAACGTTGCATGATGGATCCCTTGCGCACTGTGCTCACCCGCACAGCGTGTTTTTTAGTGGCCGGCGCAGGCGCACACGCAAGGCAGGCAAGCTGCGTTGGCAGCCCACCCTACACCCTGCACATGCCCACCGCATGCCGGTAATCCGTGGCTTTTTCAGCCGTCACTCCTGGGCCGGTCTCCGGGCTGACGAGCGAAAGGAGGCGCTTTTTCAAGCGCCGACCCTTTCCGAACGACCACCTTCCCATGCCTGAGCACAGTGGCGTCCTGGCCGTTCTTGTCTCGATCACCGTTGCGGGGGCAGCGTTGGATTGACGCAGTCGCGTTTACCAACTTCCCGTTTAACTGAGGGCGAAGGGTCGCCATCAGCACCTAAGAGTGCGCGTAAACTAGCAACTTGCGCTAATCAGGTCAATTTTGGCCAGGCGGGGCATGCTGCACTATGTCGGACTTTATGCCGTGCTTTTCAGCGCTTGCACGAGCCCATGGCGCACGTACCAAACCTGGCTTGCCTGGGCGGCGGCGTCCTGGGTGAACCAACCGCTGAGGTCCCTCAGGCGGCGCTGGTCCCGGGCCATGGGCACCAGGCCTCGGCCCAGCTCGTTGGCAATCACCACCAGGGTGGCGTGCTGGCCTGCCGCTGCCTCGTCCAGGCGCTGCAGATCTTCGCGCCAGTGGGCGCGCCATTCGTCGCTGCTGAAGTCGGAGTGAATGGCCGCCGAAAGCCATTCGAACAGGCCATGCAGCACCAGCGGAGTGCCGGGGTGCATGACGTGGGACACTTCCTGCAAGCGCTGGCCCGGCGCCAAGCGCCACCACACCGCGCCGGGAAAGCGCTGTTTTACTGCGTCTCGCTTGCCTGCGCTGGCACCGCCGATGAACAGTTGCATTGCCACTCTCCTTTGCCTGCATCGTTGGGCTGATAGGTCAGCTGCCAGCGACGGCCCTGGGCCTGATGGACGATGCCCGCCCAGAAATCCAGCGTTTCGAACCGGCGGCGCAGCTCACGAATCACCCCGCCGTGGGTCACCACCAGCACCTTGCGATGGCCCTGTTCGCGCGCCTGTTGCGCCACCTCTTCCAGCCAGGCATCGAGGCGCTCACGCAACTGGCCAGACGACTCACCGCCGGGTATTTGCAGCTCGCCCGCGCTGTCTATCCAGGCGCGGTAGTGCGGCAGCTCCTTGAGTTCATCGTAAACCTTGCCTTCGTACTCGCCAAAATCCAGCTCTCGCAAGCGCGGCTCCCGGTACACCGGCATGCCGGGCTTGGCCGCCTGTGACCACGCCAGGGTTTCCTGACAGCGGCCCAGGTCACTGGCATGAATGGCATCGAAACGCTCGCTTGCCAAGGCGTCACGCAGGGCCAGAAGGCCCGCTTCCGCGTCCGGGAACAGCAGCGGAATGTCGCGCTGCCCCTGGTACCGACGCTCCAGATTCCAGGACGTTATACCGTGGCGAACTGCCACCAGCTCCACATCAAGACCAGTAGCCAAAGCTCTCCTCCTTCGATAGTGGCACCCACCATGTCACCGTTGATGCCGTGAAATAAGCGCAGCAGCGCCTGACGCACCAGCACGACCCACAAGGCCGTGGCCACCAGCCAGACCCACAGCCCCGGCATGAACAGTGCCCCCAGCAGCAGCGGCAGCAGGGCCAGCACCACGTCCCTTCGGCCCAGCGACTGCTGCCAGCTAAAGGCCAGGCCGCTGGGCTGGGCACAGGGCGTCAACACCAGCAGGGCCACCCCCGCCAGCCGACCCAGCGCGGGGGCCACCACCAGCCAGCCAAGCGGCGCCTGATAGTGCACCAGCGCCCATAGCAGCACCCCTTTCCAGGCCAGCAGAAACACCAGCGCCAGCATGCCAAAGCTGCCCACCACCGGGTCTTTCATGATCTCCCATCGGCGGGCCACGGGCTGGTTGCTGCCCAACGCATCGGCCAGGTCCATCACGCCATCCAGGTGCAGGCCACCGGAAATGGCCACCCACAGACTAAGCAGTACCAGCGCCGTAATGGGCGATGGGGTTTGCCACTGGCCCAATAGCAGGGCGACACAGGCCAGCAGCGCTCCCACCATCAGGCCCACCAGCGGGTAGGCGCGAATGGCCCAGCGCCGAGTGGCCGGTGTCCAGGGGCAGGCAACGGGGATCGGCAGGCGCGTCAGAAACTGCAGCGCCAGCAGCATGCCGTACAGGGCATTTTTCATGGTGCGCCAGCCGCCTTCCATTCGATGGTCTGCCCGGCCACTACCTCCACCACCCGGTCGGCCTGGGCCGCCAGCCAACGGTGCAGCTTTTGCAGGAATTCCACGTAGCGCCACACCTCTGCCGAGGCAGGCAAGGGCGCTTCGTTGAGATCGTTGGAGACCACTACCAGCGTCACCCCCCGGCGGCGGGCATCGTGAAGCGCACGCACCAACAGCGCAAAGGCTTCCGTTTCACTGACCGGGGCGGCGTCCTCCTGGGTATTGAACATCACCTGGCTGGCCCAGAGGGTCAGGCAGTCCAACAGGGCGGCATGGCCGTTGGGCACCTGGGCGACGGCCTGTTCGATGTTGAGCGGAGCTTCCAGGGTGACCCAGTGGTTGGCGCGGCGGGCCTGATGATGGCCTACCCGTTCGGCCATTTCGCTGTCGTAGATGTCGGCGGTGGCCACGTAGTAACACGTCTTGCCGTCGGCGTACTGCTGAACACACTGCTCCGCCACCAGGCTCTTGCCCGACCGAGCCCCTCCACTAACAAAGACAATCATTCAGCACCTTTAACAACCGATCATTGGTCACACCATCGCGCAGTGCCAGCCTTAGCCAACCACCCTTCAGGCCAGCAAAACCATGGGTATGTCGCGCCAGCATACCTTGGTGAAGCAGGCGTTCAAGCAGCACGATACTGGAAATGCCCCGCTGCCGCTGAGCGGCCCCAGGCCGCACCAGATGAAAGCAGCTGTGGCTGGGCACCACCTCCAACCCCAGCGCGGCCAGGGCAGCGCCCATGCGCGGCTGCTCACCGGCCAACCACTGGTGGGTACGCCGGGCAAAGCCCTCATCCGCCAGCAGCGGCGGCACCAGTTCGGCGGCCAGATGATTGACGCTCCAGGGCGGTTGCTGCGCCTGAAGCTGAGCGATACGCCGCTCATCGGCCAGCACGTAGCCCAGCCGCAGGCCCGGCAGGGTAAAGAATTTGGTCATGGAGCACAGCAGGATCAACGCCGGGTAGCGTTGGAGCAGCGGGGTCAGCGGTGCAGCCTCCAACGCCAGATCGATGAAGGCTTCATCCACCACCAGCGAGGCCCCCGATTTCAAGGCGTCCAGCAGCGCTTCGATAAGCGCCACGGGCAGCAGCGTGCCGGTGGGGTTGTTGGGGCGGCATACGAACACAACATCAGCGCTGGCCGCCGCCTGCAGCAACGCGGCCGCGGGCGGGTCGAAGGTGCCCGGCAACAGGCCAAGCTCGCTGATGCGCACACCGTGGGCGTTGCAGGCCCGGGCGTACTCGCCAAAGGTGGGGGTGACGATCAGCGCCTGCTGGCCGGCGTGGTGCGCCGCCGCCAGAAAGATGGCTTCCGCACCGCCGTTGGTGAGCAGTACCTGCCCCGGCTCCACGCCTGCGTGTTCGGCAATTGCCTGCCTGGCGGCGCGGTAGTCCGGCTCGGGGTAGCGGCCCAGCCCAGCCAGACGCTGGGCCAGGTAGCCGGTTACCCAGTCGGGCGGGCCCAGCGGGTTCAGGTTGGCGCTGATATCTTCCAGCGGGTGGTCGGCAGGCAGGCCAAAGCGCTGCAGCAGCGCGGCGGCCTGGCCACCGTGGCTTGGCCAATGGTCGAGGGGTAGGTTGCCGGGCTGGCCGCGCATCACTCGGCCCCCGTAGCCATCACGAGGCACAGTTGCTGGAAAAACAGCTGCAGGAAGAACAGCAGCAGGAAGAAGAGCAGCCAGGCACCGTGCATCAGCCAAATCGTGGTAGTGATGTGGCTGGCTTGCAGTAAATCATGGGCCGTGCCCAGCGTGGCCCGGTGCGATACTTGCCCCTGGTAGACGTTGGTGCCGCCCAACTGGACGCCCAGCAAATTCGCCACCATCGCCTCGGGCCAGCCCGCGTTGGGGCTTGGGTGGCGGGGTGCCTCGCGCCAGGTGGCCGCCAGGGCGCCTCGCCAGCGCAGAGGTGAGCGGTGAAACACCCCATACAGCACGCCCGCCAGCCACAGGCACAGGGCGGTCAGCCGGGCAGGCAGCCAGTTGGCCAGGTCGTCCAGCCTGGCCGAGGCGTAGCCGAAGTCGCCGTAGCGTTCGTTCCGGTAGCCCACCATGGAGTCCAGCGTATTGACGGCCTTGTAGGCCAGCGCCAGCGGCGCGCCCCCCAGCAGCGCAAACAGCAGCGGCGAGGTAATGCCATCGACGGTGTTCTCCGCCACGGTTTCCACCGCGCCCCGGGTAATCTCGGCTTCATCCAGAGCCTGAGTATCACGCCCCACCACTCTGGACAGCGCCTGCCGCGCGCCGGGCAAATCGCCCTGCCGCAACGGGGCGGCAATGGCCCGCCCGGCATCCGCCAGCCCCTTGATGGCCAGCGTGGTGGCCAGCAGCCACAGCTCGGCGGCCAGCCCCAGCCAGGGGTGCACCCACGACAACAGCGCAAGCCCCAGCCAGGCCACCGAAAAGGTGCCCAGCACCACCACCAGGGTAAGGCACCCGCCCAACAGGCGCCGCCGCTGGGGGCTGCCGTGGTTCCAGCGGTGCTCCAAAGCGCTAATCGCCTTGCCGATGATCACCACCGGGTGGGGCAGCGCGCGCGGGTCCCCCACGATCAAATCGATGACGATGGCCAGCGCGACCCATCCGGCCAGAGCGGGCAGGCTCAGCAAGTCGAGGCTCATGGTGCCTTGCCACTCACCCCCGCTTGGGAGAACGTGGCCATGTCACTGAGCATGGCGGCAGCAGCCTGTAGCAGCGGGTAAGCCAGCGCCGCCCCACTGCCCTCGCCCAGGCGCATTTCCAGGGCCAGCAGCGGCTGCGCCGCCAGGGCTTCCAGCGCCAGGGCGTGGCCCGGCTCCGCCGAACGGTGGCCAAATACCAGGTAGTCGCGCAGTGCCGGGGCCATGCGGCAGGCGGTCAGGGCCGCCACCGTGGCAATGAAGCCATCCACCACCGCGGGCAGGCGGTGGGCCGCCGCCGCCAGGTACGCGCCCGCCATGGCGGCGATTTCCAGGCCGCCCAGCTTGCACAACACCTCCAGCGGGTCGTCAGGATTCGCCTGGCGATTGGCCAGCGCCCGTTCGATGACCGCCGCCTTGTGGGCCTGCTGGGTGCTGTCGATGCCGGTGCCCGCCCCCACCACCTGGGCGGCGGGCACCCCTAGCAACGCCGCCAGCATGGCGCTGCTGGCGGTGGTGTTGGCTATGCCCATTTCGCCCACGATGAGCCCATTGGCCCCCGCCTGTACGGCCCGCTCGACCGCTGCCATGCCGGCCTGCATGGCCTGGCGCGCGTCGTCCAGCGGCATGGCGTCGTGGTGCAGCATGTTGGCCGTGCCCGAACGCACGCGGGCATCGGTGGCTCCCGGCAGCGGTCGCGGCGACGCCACCCCGACATCCACCACGTCCACCCGAGCGCCCAGCTGGCGGGCAAACACGTTGATGGCCGCGCCCTGCTGAACGAAGTTGGCGACCATCTGCGCGGTCACCTCCTGGGGAAACGCCGACACGCCTTCAGCGGCCACGCCGTGGTCGGCGGCAAACACCACCACGGTGGGGCTATCCACCCGAGGGCGGGCGCTGCCCGTGATAGCGCTGAGCTGAATCGCCAGCGCTTCGAGCCTGCCCAGGCTGCCAGGCGGCTTGGTCAAAGTGTCAAGGTAGGCACGGGTGCGCTCAGCGGCGGCGGCATCGACGGGGCCGATGTCGGGCAGCCAGGGGTAAGCGGCAAGGGACTCAGAAGCGGCAGCAGAGGACGCGCAGGGAGGCATGGCAGCTCCAGTGGCAGCAAAACCAGAGATGAAGTGATCGCAAGCGCAGCATGGTAACAGATGCGGGCGGCCAGCGGAGCCGCCCGGGCTGTGGTTACCGTACCGGCAATCAGTAAACGGGGGTTTCCTGCCAGCCACCCCCCAGCGCCTTGAACAGCGTGGCCGTGGCCGCCAGCTGTTCACGGCGCGCACCGGCCTGGGCCAAACGGGCCGAGAGCAGGTTGCGTTCGGCGTCCAGGCGCTCCAGCTGGCTCACCTGCCCCTGGTCGTACATCAGCACGGCCAGCTCCCGGGTGCGGGCAACGGCCTCCAGCTGTTCGTCGATGGCGGCCAGCCGTCGCTCGCTGAAGTCGTAGCTGTAGAGCGCATCGCGCACTTCGTTGAAAGCGGTCAGCACGGTCAGGCGATACTGCGCTTCGGCCTGTTCGGCCAGCGCTTCGGCGCTTTCCACCCCGGACTGGCTACGACCGAAGTCGAACAGCGGCCCCATCACCGAGGCCCCGACGCCCCAGGTGCGGGCCACATCGCTGAACAGATCACTGGTGCTGGCGGCCGCAGTGCCCAAAAAGGAGCTGAGATTGAGCGACGGCAGGCGGTTGGCCTCGGCCACGCCGATCTGGGCGGTGGCCGCAATCAGCGCCGCTTCTGCCGAGCGAATATCGGGCCTGCGCTGGAGCATCGCCGACGGCATCACGGCAGGTATGCCCACCGGCTGGGCCAGGTCATCCAGCCGCGACGTGCCAGTGTCCAGGGTAGTCAGCAGCTCATCAGGGGACATGCCCACCAGCGTGCCCAGGGCCCCGCGCAGGGTTTCCACCTGCTGCTTGAGCGACGGCAGCTCTGCCTGCAGGTTGCGCCACTCGGCTTCGGCCTGGCGCAGTTCCAGTTCGCTGATGTCGCCATGCTCGAAGCGCAGCGCCTGAAGGCGATAGGTCTCCTGGTACGCGGCCAGGGTCTCTTCCATCAGCGCTTGCTGGGCTTCGGCACTTTTCAGGCTGACGTAGGTGGTGACCACGTCACCGATCACGCCCAGCTCGGCGGCGTCTCTGGCAAACAGGCTCTCCTGCAGGGCGGCCATGGCCGCAGCACGCTGGTTGGCCAGCCGCCCCCACAGGTCGATTTCATACTCCAGGCTGGCGGCCAGGGAGTACTGATTATTGGTGGAGGTCAGCAGCTCCTGCACGGGCTGAACATCGATGGGCAGCGCCGCCCCCGGGGTGCGCTCACGGTTGGCTTCGGCCTGATAGCCCACGGTGGGAAAGCGCTCGGCATCGGCAAACCCCAGCTGGGCCCGGGCCTCGCGAATGCGCGCCAACTGAATCGCCAGTTCGAGATTGTCTTCGCTGGCGCGCTCGACCAGCCGGTTCAGCGCCGGGTCTTCGAAGCGCTGCCACCAGCGGTGCCAGTCGTCACGGGCCTGCTGCTCCAGGGTGATATGGGCAGGCCAGCTCTCTGGCAGCTCGATGTCGGGCGCTTGATACTCCGGGCCGACCGCACAGCCTGCCAGCAGCAAGGCCAGCGTCGAGGCAGCGGTGAACGGTTTGAGGCGGGGTCCCCACGGGCGATTCCTGTGCACGCTGATCATCCTTGCAGTTCGGGTGAATACCGATTTAGAGCGGCGTTAAACCAAACACCTGTTCGAAGTGGCTAAGAGTACCTATTATAGCCTATTATAGGGGGCTGACGAAACAGGGGATACATCACACCACCGTGATCCCCCATTGACTTGCAGGGAGGCATTGAATGAGGTTCATCCGCAAGGGGAAGTGGCTACCCACTCTGGCCGGGTTGCTGGCATGCGTGACGTTATTGGCAGGTTGCAGAGACGCCGAAGAGCCCCCCGAGCCTCCGGCTCAGGTGGTCAAACTGTTTGAGACCGGCCAGCAGCAGGCCTTTTCGGGCCGTCGTTTCGTGGGTCGCGTCGATGCCGTGAGCACCGTCAATCTGGCCTTTCAGGTGGGCGGGCGCCTGACCACCTTTCCAGCCGTACAGGGCACCACGCTGGCCAAAGGCGAGCTGATCGCCCAGCTCGATCAAACCGATTACGCCTTGCAGGTGCGCGCCGCGGAAGCGGAATTGACCCAGGCCCGTCAGCATCTGCAGCGGCAGGAAAATCTGTATCGCCATAACGCCGTCTCCGCCTCGGTGCTGGAAGCGGCCCGCACTGATGCCGAGCTGGCCGCTACCCAGCTGGAGAGCGCCCGCCAGGAGCTGGCCTACACCTCATTGTACGCGCCCTTTGATGCGCTGATTGCCCGCCGCCTGGTGGAAAACCACACCACGCTGCCGCCCAATGCCGAAGTCGTCCGTATTCAGGACATCTCGGAGCTGCGCATTCGCATCAACGTGCCCGAAGCGCTGATGCAGCATCTCGATGGCGAACACGGTTTCAACGCCGAAGCCGAGATCGCCACGCTGCCCGGCGAGCGCATTGCGCTGGAGTACCGCGAACACATCACCGAGCCCGACGAGGTCGCCCAGACCTATCAGGTGGAGTTCGCGCCCGCCCAAGGCGAGCACCTGGTGGCGCTGCCCGGCACCACGGCCACCGTGTTCATCGAGCCCGCCGAGCGGCTGGTGTCCGGGGTGATGATGATTCCAGCCAGCGCCCTGGACACCACCGAGAGCGGTGATTTTCGCGTGTGGGTCTACGACCCCGACGAGGGCACGGTATCGCCCCGGGAGGTCACCGTGGGTGAGCTGAGCGACGACGCCGTGATGCTGGTGGCAGGCGTTCAGCCTGGCGAGTCGATTGCGGCGGCCGGGGTACACCTGCTGCGCGACGGCATGCGCGTCAAACCGCTCAAAGCCGCGCTCTAGGAGGCCTTATGAATATCGCAAAGCTGTCCATAGAACGGCCTTTAAACACGTGGCTAATCGTCTTAATTTGCTTATTTGGTGGTTTGTGGGGATATAACGCCGTCGGCAAACTCGAAGACCCATCCTTCACCATCCCTAACGCGATTATTAATACGCCCTATCCTGGCGCCACCGCGACAGAAGTAGAAAATGAGGTCACCGAACGCCTTGAGCGCGCTATCCAGAAAATGGAGCAGATCGACGTCATCAAGTCGAAGTCGCTACCTGGGCGCTCGGAAATCCAGGTGGAAGTCCACTCCAGCTACCGCAGCCACGAACTGCCGCAAATCTGGGATGAGCTGCGCAACAAGATCAACGATGCCCAGGGCGACCTGCCCGAGGGGGTGCTGGGCTCCCAGGTCAACGACGATTTCGGTGAAGTGTACGGCCTTTTCTATGCAGTCACGGCCGATGGGCTCACCACGCGGGAGATCCGCGACATTTCGACGTTTCTTCAGCGCGAGCTGCTGGCAGTACCCGGCGTGGCCAGGGTGACCACCGCAGGCGAGCGGGAAGAGACCATCTACATCGACATCTCCAACGAGCGCCTGACCACCCTGGGCATTCCCATCAATCAGGTCATCAACACCATCCAGACCGAAAACGCCGTGGAAAACGCGGGCAGCCTGCGGGTAGGGGAACGCCAGGTGCGGCTGGTGGCGCGTAGCGACATCGACAGCACCGCGCTGATCGAAGCCATTCGCATCGGCCGCCCCGGCACCACCGAACAGGTGTCGCTGATGGATATCGCCACCGTCTACCGCGAGCCCAGCGACCAGCCCAACCAGCTGATTCGCTATAACGGCGAGGATGCCTTCACACTCGGCATTGCGGGCGCCGCCAACGACAACATCATCGAAGTGGGCGAAGCCGTCGAAGCCCGCATGGAAGAGCTGAAAAGCCGCCTGCCGCTGGGCGTAGAGCTGCATCCTCTCTACGAACAGCACCATGTGGTCAACGATGCCATCAACGACTTCCTGCTCAACCTGGCCATGTCGGTGGCCATCGTGATCGGGGTGCTGTGCCTGGCCATGGGCTGGCGCATCGGCGTGGTGGTCGGCAGTACCCTGCTGCTCACCGTGCTGGGCACCCTGCTGTTCATGGGGCTGTTAAACATCGAGATGGAGCGTATCTCGCTGGGGGCGCTGATCATCGCCATGGGCATGCTGGTGGATAACGCCATCGTGGTCGCCGAAGGCATGGTCACCAACATCAAGCGCGGCCAGCGCGCCAAGGAGGCTGCAGGCAGCGCCGCCAAGCGTGCCCAGCTGCCGCTACTGGGCGCCACGGTGATCGGCATCATGGCCTTTGCCGGTATTGGCCTGTCGGACGATGTCACCGGCGAATTTCTCTACTCGCTGTTCATGGTCATTCTGGTGTCCCTGATGCTGAGCTGGCTGCTGGCGATCACCGTCACCCCGCTGTTTGGCTACTACCTGCTGCGCCAGAAAGGCGACGACGAGGACCAGCCCGCTGACGAGCAGCAAGCAGGCGAGCGCCAGCACGAAAACGAGGAGAACGAGGAGAACGACGACGAGCCCAGCAAGCGCGAGCTGTACGGCGGCCTGCTCTATCGCGCCTATCGCCGGGTGCTGCTGCTGGCACTGCGCATACGCATCGTCACCGTCAGCGCGCTGGTGCTGATCACCGCCGTGTGCCTGTGGGCCTTCAGCCTGATACCCCAGTCGTTCTTTCCGGACTCCAACACGCCGCTGTTCTTCGTCAATGTGGAGCTGCCCCAGGGCACCGACATTCGCTCGACCGCCGACTACGCCGCCGATATCGAGGCGTATATCCTGGAGCAGGAGGACGTGGTATCGGTGGCCAGCTTCATCGGCCAGGGCGCTACCCGCTTCATGCTCACCTACGCCCCGGAGCAGCCCAACACCGCCTATGCCCAGTTCATCGTGCGCACCGAAGACCTGGACGCCATTCCCGCGCTGGACCAGCGCTTCTACCGAGAGCTGAACGAAGCGTTTCCCAGCGCACAGGTACGCACCCAGCGGCTACAGTTCGGCCCAGGCGATGGTGCGGACATCGAGGCGCGCTTTCAGGGGCCCTCCCCGGAAGTGCTGCGCTCGCTGGCCGACCAGGCCCAGCGCATCATGGCCGACAGCCCCTTCCTGATCGACCAACGCACCGACTGGCGTCAACAGGAGCTGGTAGTGCGCCCGCGCATCAACGAGGAGCGCGCCCGCATTGCCGGGGTCAGCCGTGAAGACATCACCCAGACCCTGCAGTTTGCCTCGTCGGGCATTCGGGCAGGCACCTACCGTGAGGGCGAGCACCTGCTGCCCATCGTCGCCCGCCCCCCGGCGGCCGAGCGGGACGATGTGGCACTGCTGGAAAACCGCAACGTGTGGAGCGCCGCGCAGCAGCGCTTCGTGCCCATCAGTCAGGTGGTCTCCTCCTTCGATACCGATAGCGAGGAAGCGCTGATTCAACGCCGCAACCGGGTGCGCACGCTGACCGTCGGGGCCGACCCCGCCGAGGGCTACACCGCCGCCCAGGCGTTCGACGGCATTCGCGAAGAGCTCGAGGCCATGACGCTGCCACCGGGCTACCAGCTGAGCTGGGGAGGTGAACACGAGGATTCCGGCGATGCCAAGGAGGCGCTGGCCCAGCAGCTGCCCATCAGCCTGCTGGTGATGCTGCTGACCTCGATTTTGCTGTTTGGCAAGCTCAAGCAGCCGCTGATCATCTGGCTGGTGGTGCCCATGTCGGTGTGTGGCGTGGTGATTGGCCTACTGGTAACCGGCCTGCCCTTCTCGTTTACCGCCCTGCTGGGCATGCTCAGCCTGTCGGGCATGCTGATGAAAAACGCCATCGTGCTGGTGGACGAGATCGACGGGCAGATCAAGGAGGGCAAGGCGCGCTTTTCTGCACTGGTGGACGCTAGCGTCAGCCGCTTGCGGCCGGTCTTTCTGGCCGCTGGCACCACTATCCTTGGCATGCTACCGCTGCTGGCCGACGCCTTCTTCAACAACATGGCGGTGACCATCATGGGCGGTCTGGCGTTTGCCTCGCTGCTGACGCTGATTGCCGTACCCACCCTGTATGCCATGCTGTTCCATATCAGCAGCGATGAGGTCGAGTCCTGAGCAGGCGCGTTCGGCCCATGAGCGCTTTTTAGCCATCATGGGCCGGGGCCGGGGTCACCCGGCTCATCCTTTCGGGTAATAAAACTACAACTTAAGCTATAAATCGGCTTTTTATTGCCGTAAGGTCTCTATTATTGGCGCCATAAAATGTAAAATAACTACAAGATACTTTCACCGTCTCTACTCATGCAGAGGTTTCTATGCCTGGTTCAACGTCTGGTTCTACCCCCGCAGCCCTTCATCCCAAGGTCGCGGAAGTCACCCAACGCATTCGTGAACGCTCTGCCGAGCGCCGCGCCCTCTACGAGCGCCGCATGGCCGACCAGCACAAGCGTGGCGTGCATCGTGCCGAGCTCTCCTGCGGTAACCTGGCCCACGGCTTTGCTGCCTGTAGCCCCCAGGAAAAAGACGCCCTGAAGCTGATGAACAGCGCCAACCTGGGCATCATCTCGTCCTACAACGACATGCTGTCGGCCCACCAGCCGTTTGAAACCTTCCCGGAAACCATCAAGGCGGCGGCGCGGGCCATGGGTTCCACCGCGCAATTTGCGGGCGGCGTACCGGCCATGTGTGACGGCGTAACCCAGGGCCAGCCGGGCATGGAACTATCGCTGTTCTCCCGTGACCTGATTGCCATGGCCACGGCGGTGGGGCTGTCACACAACATGTTCGACGCCGCCATTTACCTGGGCGTGTGCGACAAGATCGTGCCGGGCCTGTTCATCGGTGCCGCACGCTTTGGCCATCTGCCCGCCATGTTCGTACCCGCAGGCCCCATGCCCAGCGGCCTGCCGAACAAGGAGAAAGCGCGCATTCGCCAGCTGTATGCCGAAGGCAAGGTGGGCCGCGAAGAGCTGCTGCAGGCAGAATCTGATTCTTACCACAGCCCCGGCACCTGCACCTTCTACGGCACCGCCAACTCCAATCAGCTGATGATGGAAGTCATGGGCCTGCACCTGCCGGGCACGTCGTTCGTGAACCCCGGCACCGAGATGCGCGAAGCGCTGACCCGCTACGCCACCGAACAGACCATTCGCAATACCGAAGCGGGCGGCGAGTACCGTCCGTTCTACAAGCAGATCGACGAGCGCGCCATCGTCAATGCCGTGGTCGGCCTGCTGGCCTCCGGCGGCTCGACCAACCACACCATGCACCTGATTGCCATGGCGGCAGCGGCGGGCATCACCCTGAACTGGGACGACTTCACTGATCTCTCGGCGGTGACCCCCAGCCTGATGAAGGTGTACCCCAACGGCCAGGCGGACATCAACCACTTCCAGGCCGCAGGCGGCATGAGCTACCTGTTCCGCGAACTGCTGGGCGCTGGCCTGCTCCACGGCGACATTCCCACCGTCTTCGGCACCGATCTGACCGCCTACACCCAGGAGCCCTTCCTGGAAAATGGCAAAGTGGTCTGGCGCGAAGGCCCGGAGAAGAGCCTGGACGAAGAAGTGCTGCGCCCGGTCGCCACGCCCTTTGCCCCCACTGGCGGCCTGACCGTCATGAAAGGCAACCTGGGCCGAGGCGTGATCAAGGTCTCGGCGGTGGCCGAAGAGCATCGAGTGGTCGAAGCGCCGGTCAAGATCTTCGAAGACCAGAACGAAATGAAAGCCGCCTTCGAATCCGGCGACCTGGACCGTGATGTAATCGTGGTGGTGCGCTTCCAAGGCCCGAAAGCCAACGGCATGCCCGAGCTACACAAACTCACTCCCTTCCTGGGCGTGCTGCAGGATCGTGGTTTTAAAGTCGCGCTGGTCACCGATGGCCGCATGTCCGGCGCGTCGGGCAAAGTGCCCGCCTCCATCCACATGAGCCCGGAAGCGCTGGATGGCGGCCCGCTGGCCAAGCTGCGCGATGGTGACGTGGTGCGCCTGGATGCCAATGCCGGCAGCCTGGAGGTCAAGGTGGATGCCGCTACCTGGGCCGAGCGTCCGCTGGCCGTTGCCAGTCTCGACCACTACCACGTCGGCCTGGGCCGCGAGCTGTTTGCAGGCTTCCGTCATCTCGCCATGCGCGGTGAAGAGGGAGCCGGTTCGCTGGGGGGATTCGAAGCCGATGACCTGGCCCGCCAGGAAGGTCAGATCTTTCAAGAGGACGCCTGATGCGACCGGCACTGATCGGTGATATTGGCGGCACCAACGCTCGCCTGGCGCTGGTAGCGCCGGGCGAGGTAACGCCCCACGATATCCTCAACCTGCCCTGCGCAGACTACCCCGGCGTGGTCGAGGCGATTCAGGATTACCTCGCCCGCGTGGGCGCGACCGGGGATAACGCCCCCGAGGAGGCCTGCCTGGCCTTCGCCTGCCCGGTGCACGCCGAGCGGGTGAAAATGACCAATAACCACTGGGACTTCATGAAAAGCGACGTCCAGCAGGCGCTGAACCTGTCGCTGTTCAAGGTCATCAATGACTTCACTGCCCAGGCGCTGGGCGTACCCCACGTGGGTGAAGACAACCTCGTCGAAGTGCAGCCCGGCGTCGCCCAGTCGCACTCGACCCGTCTGGTCATCGGCCCGGGCACCGGGCTGGGCGTGGCCGGGGTGTTTCCCGGCCAGCACGCCTGGATTCCGCTGCCCACCGAAGGTGGCCACGTCACCTTTGCACCTACCGACACCACCGAGCGGGCGCTGCTGGATGTTTTCCTGCAGCGCCACCAGCGGGTCAGCGTCGAGCGCATCCTGTGCGGCCAGGGGCTACTGGAACTCTACCAGGCCCACTGCGCACTGGAAGGCCAAGCGCCACGTTGCGAAACCCCGGCCGAGGTCACCCAAGCGGCCAATCAGGGCGACGCCCTGGCCACGGCCACCCTGCTGCGCTTTTTGAAAATCCTCGGCGACGTCTGCGGTGACGCCACCCTGACCATGGGCGCACGCGGCGGCGTGTACCTGTGCGGCGGCATTCTGCCCCGGCTGCTGGCGTGGCTGCCTAAATGCGAGCTGCGCGCCAGCTTCGTCAACAAGGGGCGCATGGGGGCGTACAACGCCGATATTCCGGTGTGGATCGTGACCCACCCGTGGACCGGCCTGCTGGGTGCCGCCGAAGCGCTGCATAACGAAGAAGTCTTTTAAACCGACGGAAACACGCCATGGCTGCTGTGACCTTTGACGTGCCGTTCGTACTCGGCATGATGCGCCTGCATGAAGCGCAAGAGATGCACCAGGCGAGCCAGCTGGCCGACTGGATCGAAGCCCGACTGGAGCAAGGCCTGCACGGGTTCGACCATGCCGATATTTACGGCAGCGGAGCTTGCGAAACGCTATTCGGCCAGGCGCTACGTGCCCGCCCGGCGCTGGCCAAGCGGCTCCACGTGGTCACCAAAGCCAGCATTGCCAACGACAACCCGAGCGCGGGCGGCCAGTTGATGCAGGGCGAGGTCAGCCGCGCGCTGAACCGTTTGGCAGGCGAGCTCGGCAGCACCCCCGCCGCGCTGGCGCTGGCGTGGCTGCGCACCCTGCCCGGCCGCCCGGCGCCGGTGGTGGGCAGCGTGAAAGCGGAGCGCATTGCCGATATGCTCAATGGCCCGGAAGCCCTGCCGCGAGAAGCCTGGTACGAACTGCTTGAGGCGGCCCGCGGCCACTGCGTCGCTTGACGCGCTTGTTTCACATCCAATGCCAATAATGACAAGGAACGACCTATGACGCCGGTGATTGCTTTCGGTGAAGCCTTGATTGACATGCTCTCCAGCCGCCTGGGCCACGACACGGGGCCAGAGACCTTCACCCCCTACGCAGGCGGCGCACCAGCCAACGTGGCGGTGGCCTGCGCCCGGTTGAACGTACCCAGCCAGTTTCTGGGCATGGTCGGTGACGATACCTTTGGGCACTTTCTGATCCGTGAGCTGCAAAGCCACGGCGTGGACACCCAAGGCGTGGTGCTGACCCGGGAGGCCCGCACGGCGCTGGCCTTCGTTTCCCGAGACAGCCATGGCGAGCGCACTTTCGACTTCTACCGCCCACCCGCCGCCGACCTGCTCTACCGCCTGGAGCACCTGCCCCACGGCGTGTTCGAGCAGCCTGCCATCGTGCACCTGTGCAGCAACAGCCTGACCGACCCGGAAATCGCCGACACCACCCTGGCCATTGCCGCCATGGCCAAGCGAGCGGGCTGCCTGGTAAGCGTGGATGCCAACCTGCGCCATAACCTGTGGGCGGACGGCTCGGCGGATGTGTGGCGGGTCACCGAGCTGATCGATAGCGCCGAGCTGGTGAAGGTCTCGCTGGAAGAGCTGGACTACCTGCGCGGCGACCATCCCAAGGAGGCGTGGCTCGCCGAGCGCATGGCCGCCGGTGTGAAAGTCATCGTGATCACTGACGGCCCCCATGACGTGGTGCTGAAAGGCGTTGGTATCGAGCAGACCATCACCCCGCCCAGCGTGACGGCCGTGGACACCACTGCCGGTGGCGATGCCTTCATTGGCGGCCTGCTGGCGGAGCTTTCCCGGTTCGGCATCCGCACCAACTGGCATCAGGACAGCGCGTTTCTCAGCCGCGCGGTGGACATTGCCTGCCGCTGTGGCGCCCATGCCGTGACCCGCCCCGGCGCTTATGCCGCCCTGCCCACCCACGCCGATATCGAAGCCCTGCGCGGCTCCGCAGGCTAGCGCTCAGCATCGCCGAGCAGTCTACTCGGCGACGCTCTGAGTGAGGCCTTCCATGATCGCCACCCGACCGCTGGCCAGGTTCAGCGTGATCGGCTGACGGCGATGATCCACCAGGCTCACCTGGCTGATGCTGCGCTGCTCGGTGGCGCCCTCGATCAACATTTCCAGCGTTCCGTGATCGCACCACCAGAGGATCTTGACGGTCAATCCATCGACGCTGCCCGCCGCATGGTCGCAGGCGAAGTGCTCATCGAAGGCGGCCTGGCCGTTACTGCCCTGGCGCGCATAGTGCAGCGCCGTCTGCGTTTCGCCTGCCGACAGCCATAACTGCTGCTGGTAGCCCTGCTGCAGCGAGAGCGCCAGCCGCGTCCCCGGCTTCAGCGTCAGGGTCATCTGCCCTTGCACGGCCGTGCCTTCCGGCAGGGCGATACAGTGCTCCCCCACCGTTTGCAGCGAGCGAGGCGAGAGATGGCGGGGGGCGCCGAGCGCTCGAGCCGCCTCACGGGTGAAGCGCTGATATAAGCGCACGCCGCGATGCGTTGCGCGCAGCGCAAGCTCCCTGGGCAGACTCATGGTGCCCCGCCAGCCCGCTTCAGGGGCATGGTTGGCGTACTGCCAATTGTTCAGCCACGCCAGCGCCAGCCGCCGCCCAGGGGTATTCGACCAGCTCTGCACCGCGTAGAAGTCCCGCCCTTCGTCCATCATCAGCACGCTATCCGGGGCGTTGTCATTGGTGAAACGCTGGCCGTCGAAATCACCCACGAAGTACTGGGTAAACGAGCCAAACGGGTTATCCGGCGTAGCACCAATGCCTACCACCAGCACCCAACGCGACGCGGGCTCATGGGGCTCGGCGCCTTCCACCGGTAGCTCGAACAGGTCCGGGCACTCCCAAGGGTGCTGGGTGTGCGCGCCCTCGCCCGCCCCAAAAGCGCTGGCAAACTGCCACGCCAGCAGGTTGGTCGAGGTATAAAAGTGAATCTCCTGCCCGCAGGCCAGCGCCATCACCCAGCGCTGGCGGGGGGCATGCCACACCACCTTGGGGTCGCGAAAATCCTTGAAACCGGGCGGCGGCAGGACGGGATTCCCCGCATAGCGCTGCCAGGTCCGCCCCTTGTCGCGGCTGTACGCCAGGCACTGGGACTGCTGGTAATCCTGTGGGTCATCGGAGAGCACCTTGTGGCAGGTATAGAACGCCAACAGCCCAGGCTTGCCATCGAACAGCCCCGTGACATCGTGCTCATCCACCACGGCGCTGCCGGAAAAGCAGGCCCCTTCTTCATCGGGCGCCAGCGCAATGGGCAAATGCTGCCACCGGCACAGGTCACGGCTGACCGCATGCCCCCAGTGCATCGGCCCCCACTCGGTCCCCAGGGGGTGGTACTGATAAAACAGATGGTACTCGCCTTCGAAAAACACCAGCCCATTGGGATCGTTCATCCATCCCATTGGGGGAGTAAAATGCAGCGCAGGGCGCTGAGGCTCAAAATCCGCTAACGTCATGCTTAAACCTTAACTTAATCGGTCAACTTAATCGTTTAAGTTAGCGTATCACGACTGCCCTCCATGCGTACTCCTCGCCTTTAGGCGTAAGCATAAAAAAAGCCCGAGCATGGCAACATGCTCGGGCAAACGTCCTGCTCACATGACCCGACATCAGTGAAGCTAGTGACGAGAGTGCTCGGTACGGTATTACGGTGTTAGCTGGCTAGCCATCAGTGATGGAAGCGCTCGGCGGCCTGACGGGCCAGTTCGCGGATGCCGCCCCAATCTTCGGCGTCGACCATGGCTTTCGGGGTCAGCCAGGAACCGCCAACGCACATCACGTTGGGCAGCGAGAGGTAGGATTCAGCGTTGTCCACGGTGATGCCGCCCGTGGGGCAGAAACGCGCTTCCGGGATCGGCGCGCCGAACGCCTTGATTGCCTTGGCACCGCCGCTGGACTCCGCGGGGAAGAACTTGAAGCGGCGGTAGCCGTACTGCCAGCCGGTCATCAGCTCGGAAATGGTAGAAACGCCCGGCAGCATGGGCACCGGGCTCTCGACGCCGTAGCGGTACAGCGCCTCGGTGGCCCCCGGCGTCACCACGAAATCGGCGCCGACCTGTTCGGCCTGGCGGTACTGGGCAGGCGTGAGCACCGTGCCGACACCAATGCTGGCCCCCGGCAGGGCTTCTTTCATACGCTTGATGGCTTCCAGCGCGCAATCGGTGCGCAGCGTCACTTCCAGAACGCTCAGGCCGCCCTCTACCAGCGCACGGCCCAGCGGCACGGCATCCTCGATGCGCTCGATGGTAATGACCGGAATGACTTCGGCCTTCAGGCAAATACTGTCCAGCTCGGCGGTGCGCGTTGAGGGTAACTGTTTATCGATGGTCATCAGTGAATCTCCAAGCAAATTGTTATTGGCGAAGGCCTGCCGTCAGGGCGCCCAGTAGATCGCCAGCGGGCAAGATAAAAAGGCGCGAATCGGCAATGTCCGAACGTCGTCACCACTCATGGCGTTGGCCAATACGGCACGTTTGTCATCGCCGGTAATATGCAGAATGTGGCGTTTTGCCTGATGCAGGCGGTCCGCCGAGAAGGTAATACGCGGCTGCGGCTGGCTGGGGGTGCGCACGGCAACCAGCGGCTCGTCGGTGGAGAGCGCCAGCCCCAGCTCCTGGCTATCCGGGAACAGTGAGGCCGTGTGGCCATCTCCGCCCATGCCCAGAATCACCACGCTGGCGGGCCAGGCAAGCCCTGCCGTGGCCTCGGCCACGCTGGCTACGCCCTCTTCCGGCGTGCCGTGTGCCGAGGTCAACGGTACGAACGTAGCCGCTGCTGCCGGGCCTTGCAGCAGGTTGTCGCGCACCAGTTTGGCGTTGCTGTCGCTGCTCTGCTCATCCACCCAGCGTTCATCAGCCAGGGTGATGTCCACCCGCGCCCAGGCCAGCGGCTTTTGCGCCAGCGCTTTGAAAAACGGCACCGGCGTCGAGCCACCCGATACCACCAACAGGGCACGCTCCTGGTGCGCAAGGTCTACCGCCAGTGCTTGATAAACGGCTTCTGCCAGCTGCTCGGCCAGCGCTTGTCGTGTAGTGCTCATCTCAATAATCCTCGTACCAGCTGCGGCCGTCCTGGGTGATCATGGCAATCGAGGCCACCGGCCCCCAGGAGCCTGCGGGGTAGCGGCGCGGCGGGGTCTCGCGTGATTTCCAGCCGTCGATCAGTTGGTCGCACCAGCGCCAGGCGTGCTCCACTTCATCGCGCCGCACGAACAGGTACTGCTGGCCTTTCATGACTTCCAGCAGCAGACGCTCGTAGGCATCCGGGATACGTGATTTCGGGAAGGCACTGTTGAAATCCAAATGCAGCGGACCGGGGCGCAGGCGCATGCCCTTGTCCAGGCCGCTATCCTTGGTGAGTACCTGAAGGGCGATGCCCTCTTCCGGCTGCAGGCGAATGATCAGCTTGTTGGAAGCGATGCCACGCTGGTCCGGGTCGAAGATGTAGTGCGGCTGCTGGCGGAAATGAATGACGATTTGCGACAGCTTTTCCGGCATACGCTTGCCGGTACGCAGGTAGAACGGCACGCCCGCCCAGCGCCAGTTGGACACTTCGGTCTTCATGGCCACGAAGGTTTCGGTCTGGCTCTGGGTGTTGGCGCCCTCTTCTTCCAGGTAGCCCGGCACGGCCTGGCCATCGCTGGTACCGGCAATGTACTGGCCACGCACCACGTCGCGGCCCAGCGCTTCGCCGGTAAACGGCTTCAGCGCCTTGAGCACTTTTACCTTCTCATCACGGATGGCATCGGCATCCAGATTGGAAGGCGGGTCCATGGCAATCAGGCAGAGCAGTTGCAGCAGGTGATTCTGCACCATATCACGCAGCTGGCCCGCGTCGTCGAAGTAGCCCCAGCGCCCTTCGATACCGACCTTTTCGGCCACGGTGATCTCGACGTGAGAGATGTGGTTCTGGTTCCACTGGGTGCCGAAGAGCGGGTTGGCAAAGCGCAGGGCAATCAGGTTCTGAACCGTCTCTTTACCCAGGTAGTGGTCGATGCGGTAGATGCGGGACTCGGGGAACACGGCACCAATGGCGTCGTTGATCTCTTCCGACGACGCCAGGTCATAGCCAATCGGCTTCTCGACGATCACCCGGGTGTCGTCATCCAGGCTGTTGCTGGCCTGGAGATTGTGGCAGATATCGCCATAGATCCGCGCCGCCACGGAAAGGTAGACCACCATGGGGCGCCGTGCGCCTTCACGCCATTGGCGAAGTGCGTCGTAGCCGTCCACTGTGGTGAAGTCGAGCTTCAGGTACTCCAGCCGTTGCAGGAAGCGCTCCATGCTGGCCTTGTCCTGCTCGTCCTTTTTCAGACGCTTTTGCAGCGCGGTGCTGACCAGCTGACGAAACTCGGCCGTGTCGTGCTCCTGACGCGCCAGCCCCATGATCCGAGTGCTCGCCGGCATCAGCCCTTCGCGGTCAAGATGATACAGCGCAGGGAACAGCTTGCGCATGGCAAGGTCGCCTAGCGCCCCAAAAAGCGCTAAATCAATAGCGTGATTCGGATCGCCCAGCGGGGCATGTGACTGGCTCATCTCAACTCCTGTTTATAATTAGGCCATCTAATGTAGTTAGATTACCTAAAAGCTATCTTATATGAGGCACTATACGCAATAATTCGTGTAATTTTACTACAAAATATTATCGCCTGCTGCCCTTTCCGGTGGGTTTTACAACGGCGATGTCGCGCCCTGACCGCCTACGCTTCTACCTTTACTCTACGCCCCTTGGATACGCCACCCCTCCTCCCCCCAAGGAGGAGGTGGCCTTGCGCTGAATTAGCGACGCTGGCAGTGAACAAAGCACGTCTAACAACGAACGTGCCCGACAACAACAACGTCACAACGAGGTATGCACATCATGGCAATGGTTCGTCCATTTTTCACGCCGCTGCTCGCCGCTACGCTAGCAGCCACCGCCACACTCCCCGCCTTCGCCTTTGAGGATGACCGTTTAACCATCTGGATGGGCGACAATAAAGGCCAGGAAGGCATCCGCGCAGTGGCCGCGCAGTTTCTGGAAGAGACCGGCATCCGGGTAGAGGTGGTGTTTCCGGACAACCTGACCGACCGCTTCCAGCAGGCGGCAGGCAGCGGCCAAGGGCCGGATATCGTGATTTGGGCCCACGACCGCATGGGTGAATGGGCACAGAGCGGCCTACTCAAACCGATTGCACCCAGCGACAGCTTCCGTGAAGCGTTCTACGACTTCACTTGGGAAGCCACGCTGTGGAACGGCGATACCTATGGCTACCCGGTTTCCGTGGAGTCCCTTGGCCTGATTTATAACAAGGCGTTGGTGGATACCCCGCCTGATAGCTTCGCGGAACTGATCGAACTGGACGCCACCCTGGCCCCCGAGGGCAAAAAGGCCATTCTGTTCGACTACAGCGAGCCCTATTATGGCTGGACTCTGCTGGCCGCCAACGGCGGTTACCCGTTCAAGCAAACCGATAGCGGCTATGATGTCAGCGACATTGGGGTCAACAATGCCGGCGCCCTGCAGGGGGCCGAGCTGCTGGTGGAGCTGATCGATAGCGGCGTGGTGCCCCGGGGCACCGACTACAACCTGATGGATACTCGCTTCAACCGGGGCGAAGTCGCCACCATGATCAGCGGCCCCTGGGCATGGCCCAACCTGGAACGCAGCGGCATCGATTATGGCGTGGCGCTGCTGCCCCGGGTAGGCGACGAGCGCGCCCGACCGATGTTTGGCGTGATGACCGCGATGATCAACTCCGCCACGCCCAACGACTTCCTGGCGGTGGAGTTTTTGGAGAACTACCTGCTGAGCGAAGCGGGCATGCGCACCTTCAACAGCGACGGTTCGCTGGGCGCAGTGGCTCATATCGATTACCAGGCAGAGCTGGCGGACAACCCCAACATTGCCGCCACGCTCGACAACGCCGAAGTGGGCATGCCGATGCCCAACATTCCTGAAATGGGAGCCTTCTGGGCGGCCATGGAGCCCGCGCTGCAGAACATCGGCAGCGGGCGCCAATCGCCCCAGGAAGCGCTGGATGCCGCTGCTCGCCGGATGCGCCAGTAGCCACTCTTTTGCCCTTGCTGCCCGGCGGTGTAAGCGCCGGGCAGCCTTCAGGAAGCCATCATGTATACCACCAACGCATCTCGTGGTCTGCCCCGCCACCGCTCTCGTCATCTTGCCGAACGCTACACCCGCTGGGCTCTGCGCGGCGTGATAGCGGCCCTGGTCATCGCTCTGCTCTGGCTGGTGCTGGCCTTTCATTTGAACGGGCAGTGGATGTTCGCACTGCTGTTTCTGCTTCTCGGCGGCTCGCTGGGCGTGGTCTTCACCAAGCGTTCGCTGATGAGCCACCGCTATATTTTCCCAGCCGTGGCAGGGCTGGGGGTGTTCGTCATTTTTCCGCTGATCTACACCTTCGGGATCAGCTTCAGCAACTACAGCTCCACCAACCTGCTCTCGGAAGAGCGGGTGCGCAGCCAGTTGATGAGCCAGACCTATCAGGAGGACGATGACGCTTTCGATCTCACGCTTTATGCCGAAGGCGACCTGGTGCGTTTGCGGCTGGAAAACGAGCGCCAGCGCTGGATGTCATCACCGCTAAACCTGGCCAATGTGGAGTCTCGCCAGCTGGGCCTGCAGGCGGCCAGTGACGCCCCCACCGTAGACCCGCTGCCCATGCGCGACATCATTCAAGCGCGCGGTGCCCTGCAGGGGCTACGCCTGATCACTCCCGAAGGCACCGAGCTGCGCATGGCCGGTATTCGCCAGTTTGCGCCCATGCTCGACCGCTACGAGGCCCGGGATGATGGCACGCTATACGACCGCCGAGACGACCGCGTGCTGACGCCGGACCACACCATCGGCTTTTTCGTCGCCGACGATGGCCAGCGCATCACTCCGGGCTGGCCGGTCAACGTGGGCTTCTCGAACTACACGCAAATCTTCACCGACCCGGACATTCGCGGCCCGTTCATGCAAATTTTCGTGTGGACCTTCGTGTTTGCCAGTCTCACCGTGGTGTTCACCCTAGCCGTGGGCTTCGTGCTTGCCTCCCTGCTGCAGTGGGATCAGCTGCGCGGCAAAGCGATATACCGCACGCTGTTGATTCTGCCTTACGCCGTCCCGGCGTTCATTTCGATTCTGATTTTCAAGGGCATGTTCAACCAGCACTTCGGTGAAGTGAACATGATTCTGGATACCCTGTTCGGCGTGCGGCCCGAGTGGTTCACCGACCCGTGGCTGGCCCGCAGCATGTTGCTCATCGTCAATACGTGGCTAGGCTACCCCTATATGCTGCTGCTCTGCATGGGGCTGATTCAGGCGATCCCTCGGGATTTGTACGAAGCCTCGGCAGTGGATGGCGGCGGCCCCATCAGCAACCTGTTCCATATCACCCTGCCGCTGATCATCAAGCCCCTGACGCCGCTGTTGATTGCTGCCTTTGCGTTCAACTTCAACAATTTCGTGCTGATTGCGCTGCTCACGGGTGGCAACCCGGACATTCTGGGGGCCAGCACCCCGGCGGGCACCACGGACCTGCTGGTGAGCTACACCTACCGCATTGCCTTCCAGGATGCCGGACAGAACTTCGGCCTGGCGGCCGCCATTGCCACGCTGATTTTCCTGCTGGTGGCCGGTATGTCGTTGCTCAATTTGCGCCTTTCCAAAGTGAAGGTCTAGGAGGTTACTGATGGCAATGGTTCAACCACGCTCCGTGGGCGTACGCCGCCTGGGAGCACATCTGGCACTGATCTGTTTCGTCTCGCTGATCGTGTTTCCGCTGCTGCTGGTGATCTCGATCTCGTTTCGAGAGGGCAACTTTGCCAGCGGCAGCCTGATCCCCGAGAACGTCTCGTTGGAGCACTGGTCACTGGCGCTGGGTATCCCCTGGGAGCGCGCCGACGGCACCATCGTGCAGCCACCCTTCCCGGTACTGCTGTGGCTGTGGAACTCCATCAAGGTGGCGGTGGTGTCGTCGGTGCTGATCCTGATGCTGGCCACCACCAGCGCTTACGCCTTTGCGCGCATGCGCTTCAAGGGCAAGGAGCCGCTGCTCAAAGGCATGCTGATTTTTCAGATGTTCCCGGCGGTGCTCTCGCTGGTGGCGCTGTATGCGCTGTTCGACCGCTTGGGGCAGTTCGTGGGCTGGCTGGGCATCAACACCCACGGCGCACTGATCGTGGCGTCGCTTGGGGCAGTGGCGCTGCATATCTGGACGATCAAGGGCTACTTCGAATCCATCGACGGCTCGCTGGAAGAGGCCGCCATGGTAGATGGCGCCAGCACCTGGCAGGCGTTTCGCTACATCCTGCTGCCGCTCTCGCTGCCGATTCTGATGGTGGTATTCATTCTGGCGTTCGTGATGAGCATCATGGAGTACCCCATGGCGTCGGTACTGCTGGTGGACGAGCACAAGCTGACCCTGGCCGTGGGCGCCCAGCAGTACCTGGCCGACCACAACCAGCGCTGGGGTAACTTTGCCGCCGCGGCGGTGCTATCTGGCCTGCCGATTACCGTGGCCTTCCTGATCTGCCAGCGCTGGATCATCGGCGGCCTGACCGCTGGAGGTGTGAAGGGGTAGGCGCTTACTCCACGAATCTATTTCCTCGCTTGAGCGGTTTGCTCATGACCGGCGCCGGATGGGGCCGGTTTTTTGTCTAAAAATATAATTTTTAGGCAAATTTTACGGACATTTTTTTATTGGCATGGTGAGATAGCGCTCTCACTACCAAGGTAATTTAGAGCGGAATTAAATGGCCACCTTCCCGAGCGCGCGTTATTACCGAGACACTTACCGACACTGGGCACAGATTTTTAAGATCATGGCGGTATTGTGGCTAGTCCTGGCTATTTTCATGACGCTACCGTTGGCGGTATTGGTGATTGAAAGCGACCCTGATGCACCCGCTTTCATCGTATCGTTGCTGATTGTGTTAAGCGTGACCTTGACGACTTGGGCGCTCACCCGCCATGTCTCGCTCGAGCTCAAACCCTGGCAAATGTTCATTCTCACCGCGGGCAGCTGGGTGAGTATTAGTGGTTTTGCCAGCCTGCCGCTAATTTTGGGAGCTCCACAGCTGAGTTTCACCAACGCTGTGTTCGAGTCGGTTTCAGCGATCACCACCACGGGCTCTACCGTGCTGGTGGGTATCGATGACCTCTCGGATGGCTTGAAACTGTGGCGGGGCCTCATGCAGTGGATGGGCGGCATCGGCATCATCGTCATGGGCATTGCCATTCTGCCGTTTCTGAAAGTAGGCGGGATGCGGCTGTTCCATACCGAGTCTTCGGACTGGTCGGACAAGGTCATGCCCCGCACCGGCGGCATTGCCAAAGCGACGCTGTCGATCTATGTGATCCTGACGCTAACGGCCATGGTCAGTTACTGGCTTGGCGGCATGCAACCACTGGATGCCATCGTGCATGGCATGACGTCGCTTGCAACAGGGGGCTTTGCCAACTCGGATGCTTCCTTTGGCGCCTACGCGGAGCAGCCTTGGCTACTGTGGATGGCCAGCTTTTTTATGCTCTGCGGCGCGCTACCTTTCGTACTGTACATCCGTTTCATCCGCTCATCACGCAGCGCTTTATGGCAAGACCAACAGGTCCGGGGGCTGCTCAAACTACTGTTGGCGGCCATCGTCATCCTGACCGCCTGGCGCGTCTTGCAAGGTGACGACTGGTTTGTCTCCCTCACCCACGTCACCTTCAACGTCATGTCCGTGGTCACCACTACCGGCTATGCATCGGATGACTATACGCTGTGGGGTACACTGCCGATTGCAGCTTTCTTTTACCTGACGTTCATTGGCGGCTGTAGCGGCTCCACCAGCGGCGGCATGAAGATCTTCCGCTTCCAGATCGCCATGCTGATGCTGCGCAATCAGCTACGCTACCTGATTCATGCCAACGGCATCTTTACCACTCGCTATAACCAGCAGCCGGTCACCAGCGATATTTCACGCAGCGTCGTGGCCTTCTCGTTCTTTTTCTTTATCACTATTGCCGTATTGGCATTAGGGCTTGCCGCGCTGGGGCTGGACCTGGTGACGGCGCTTTCGGGCGCCGCCACGGCGGTGGCCAACGTTGGCCCTGGCCTGGGCGATACCATTGGCCCGGCAGGCAACTTCGCCACACTGCCCGATGCAGCCAAGTGGCTTTTATGTGTGGGCATGCTGATGGGCCGCCTGGAGATATTAACGGTCGTGGTGCTGATGACCCCCATGTTCTGGCGGCGTTGACCGCGGTTTGGGGGCGTCAGGATGCCTTCGTAGGCCGAGCGCAGGCTTCCACTAGCAATCGATAGCCGACGCCAGCTTCTGTTTGCAGCAGAGTCGGCGTTTGTGGATCGTCGGCTAGTTTTTGTCGCAAGCGGCTCACCACAATACGCAGGTAGTGAGTATCTTCGGTATGTGTCGGGCCCCATACCTCTTTCAGCAGTTGTGTTTGCGTCACCACCCGACCGGCGTAGCGACAAAGCTTCGCCAGGACTGCAAACTCTTTACGGGTTAAACGAACCTCCTGCTGGTGCACCATGACGTGCCTCAGCTCCACATCGATGGTGACATTAGCGCTTGCGAAGTAGCTGGCACTCTCTTCTCCTTTGACTTTTTGAGCAATGCGCAGCACTGCCCGAATACGCGCCAGCAGTTCCTGAATACCGAAAGGTTTGGTGACATAGTCATTGGCACCGTTATCCAACGAACGTACTTTCTCTTCCTCCCTGTCGCGTACCGATACCACAATAATCGGCACGCTACTCTGCTCACGAATACCACGTAGCACGTCATGACCATCTATATCAGGCAGGCCTAAATCCAGCAGTACGACATCTGGCGCTTGGGTATAAGCGGCTGCCAATGCTTGCTCACCGTTTGCTGCCTCAATCACGCCGTAACCCTGGGACGCGAGGCTGATGCGCAAAAAGCGGCGAATCTGCTGTTCATCATCAACGACCAGAATGCGCCCGTTCCCTTCACTCTTCATTCATCCTCCTGATATCTGCACCTAGCAGTGGCAGCTTGATAATGATCGCAGTTCCCTTGCCATTCGTACCCACACCAGCGGTGATCGTGCCACCATGTGCCCCAACCATGCCGCGGCAAATCGCCAATCCCAATCCACTACCATGGGCACTGCGATCACCGTCACCGCCACTGTAGAACATATCGAATACCTGCTCACGTAACGCTGGTGAGATACCCGGGCCTTCGTCTTCAACGCTAACCACCAACGCGCTGGGGTCCTCGTCGCTTACGTATGCGTTAATCAATAGCTCTCCATTAGGAGGCGAAAAGCGCTGGGCATTGTCCAGAACGTTCACCAGCGCTTGCTCTACCAGCGCAGGGTGCACGTAAAGTAGCGGCAAGTTGCCAGACCACTGCTTGCGAACCACCACGTGCCTGAGTGATTGGCCTAGTCGCTTGAGCGCCGCATTAATCAAATCATCAAACGAGACCCAGTCACGTTCAATTTTGAGTGTGCCATGCCCCAAACGAGTCATGTCTAACAGATTTTGGATGTAGCGATTGAGCCGTTCGCTTTCAGACAAAATACCGTCCAGCAGCTCACGCTGATCACTATCACTGAGCTGTGGCTTCAACTCAATTAATGAACTAGTGGAACCTATAATCGAGGCAAGCGGGGTGCGTAGATCGTGGGACACGGAGGAAAGCAACGCAGAACGCAGACGCTCGTTCTCCTCTGAAACCCGCGTAGCGTTAAGCTCTGCTACCAGACGCGTCCGCTCCAGCGCCATGCTAAGCTGGCGCGCCAACGTATCGATTAATGCTTCACTTTCATGAGTCAAGGCCTTCGGGCTTGCAGAGAGCTTGAGTGCCAGCATCCCCACTTTTTCTCCTTGTACCGCGAGCGGTAGTAAGCGCCACGCCTGTTGGCTTAATGTTTGAGTGCCATGACCGCTGGGTTTTTGGTGTTGCCAACTCCATACCGCTGCCTGCTTGGCGGCCATGTCCAGATGCTCGTCATCCGACAGTGCGTAGACCACACGCACCTCGCTAGCGCTTTCCGCTGTTTCAATAAAAATAACGGGGACGCCAAAACACTGCACCAGGGTATCGACACCCACTTTGGCGGCACTGGCACTGTCGGTGGCGATTGAAAGCTGCTCGGCGTAGCAGAGCAGAAGTTGTGTCTGATCGCGGCTAGACCGCAGTGCAACTAAGCGCTGGCGCCCACGACCCGCTAATTGCCCCACCACTAGCGCTACCAAAAAGAAGAACACCACCGTCAACAGTTGCCCTCGCTCCACCATGGCAAAGGTCAAACGTGGTTCTGTAAAGAAGAAATTAAAGATCAAAAAACCCGCAACGGCACTGAACATCGCCATTGCGGTGCCCGCCGAGGCAGCGCTGAAAAGCACGGCGGCTAAAAATACCAGTGAAAGATTGGCAAGCTCCAGCCAGGGCTCTAGCACGTGAGCAATTCCGAGAGATACCATCACCGCCAAGCTGGTGGCGAGTAGTTGAGGTGGTCGCACCCTCCAGCCTGGCTGCCGTTTGTGCCTACCTTGCTTCACGCTGCTCTGAGCCACTACCACGATATCGAAGACGTCGGCATGCGCAATCAAGCGTTGGGCGAGCGGCCTTGACCAAGGCCACCAGCGGCGTTTTGCGTCGCGTCCCACCATAATCGTAGTGGCATTAATCGAGCGGGCGTAGTTGAGCATCTCACCTAGCTGGCTATGCCCCTGCAAGCGAAGTGAATCGCCTCCCAGCCGGGTCACCAGACTAAATATCTTCTCAATCGTAAGCTGCTGCTCCGGCGAGGCGACACCTTTATCCACATAGACCGCCCGCCATACGGCCAAACGCCTCTCGGCCATTCGATGGGCTGCACGCACAAGGGTCATATCGTCTTCATTACCGGTAACAATCACCAACAGGTGGGGCCTTACCGGCCAAGGGCCTGCCCTACCGCTGGCGTCCATAGCCACTTTTACATCGGCATCCACCCGCTCGGCCATGGTTTGAATCGCCAGCTCGCGCAGCGCGTTAAGGTTTGACTCGTTAAAGTAGCCCTCCATGGCGGCGCGTGCCTGCTCGGGGATATACACCTTGCCGCGTCTTAAGCGCTCGAGCAGCTCCTCCGGGGTTAAGTCCACCAGCGATACATCCCGAGCGCGCTCTAACAGTGCATCGGGGACGGTTTCGCGCATGCGAATGCCGGTGATCCGAGCAACATCGTCGTTAAGGCTTTCCAAATGCTGGACGTTCACTGTTGTCCAGACATCGATCCCTGCATCCAGCAACTCTTCAATATCCTGATAACGCCGTGGATGTCGGCTGCCGGGGATATTGCGATGGGCTAACTCGTCTACCAGCAGAATAGTGGGCTTCCGCTTCAGGGCCGCATCGATATCGAATTCGTAAAACGTTCGTCCATGGTGCTGTAAAGGCGCTAGTGGAATACGTGACAGCCCCTCACAGAGCGCTTCGGTGTCGGCGCGCCCGTGGGACTCCACCACGCCAATCACGATATCATCGCCCTCTTCTGCCCGCTCCCGGGCCGTGCGTAGCATGGTGTAGGTTTTGCCAACGCCAGGGGCAGCTCCCAAAAATACACGCAAACAGCCGCGCGCCTCTCGGCGCGCAGCTTTTAGCAATGCATTGGGATCGGGTCGCTGATCCGCTGAATACATTTAGCTACTCCACAGGGGTAACGGACGATGTGGTGGCGACGGGAAAACGCTCATCCAAACTCACATTCAATCGTAAAACGTTGACCACTGGCGACCCCAACCAGCCCGTGTTTTCAAGCGCTTGGTCGATCAGCTCAGTGACGCTAGCTTCGTTGATTTCACGCGCCTGTGCTACCCTTGCGACTTGTAATTCAGCGGCTGGTAACGAGATATGTGGATCAATCCCGGAGCCCGACGCGGTGATCAGATCAACCGGGATTTGATCAACGCTGACGCCTTCCCGCTGGGCAATCGTTCGGGCATCGGCCCGGGCACGCTCACGAAGCGCTTCATTGCTTGGAGCCAGATTAGAACCCGAAACCTCGCCTGCATCATTACCCGCTGCTGACGGGCGACCGATAAAGTATTCATCGCTGACAAAGGTTTGTGACACCAGGCTTGAACCCACTACCCGACCATCGGCGTCGCGAACCAAGCTGCCTTGCGACTGCTCAGGAAACAGCCAACCGCCAACCGCTGTAGTGGCCAAGGGGTACACCAGCCCAAGCAGAACGGCCATCACCACCATAAAACGCAGCGCACTGCCCCAAGTGGCTTTAGTCTCCAACGTTGGTGCCTGCTGTTCTTCATCATTAATCGCCGCGGGATCTTTAATACCTATATTCATGACGCTTCTCCTAGATAAACAGCGCAATCAGCATGTCGAGCAGCTTGATGGCAGGGAACGGTAGTAGCAGACCACCAAGACCGTAGATCAGCAGGTTGCGGCGCAATAATACCGTCGCCGATGCGGCCTTTACGGACACGCCACGCAGTGCAAAGGGAATCAGCGCGGGGATAATCAACGCATTGAACAGCACGGCTGCCAGCACCGCGGTGGTGGGTGAATGCAGGTTCATTACATCCAGCACGCCCAGCGCCGGGAAACTCGCCGCGAAGAGCGCCGGTAGAATCACGAAGTACTTGGCGACATCATTCGCCAATGAGAACGTGGTCAATGCGCCTCGGGTCACCAGCAACTGCTTACCAATTTCCACCGCGCTAATGAGCTTGCCGGGGTCGGAGTCCAGATCGACCATATTGGCCGCTTCGCGGGCGGCCTGGGTGCCGGAATTCATGGCCAGACCAAGGTCAGCCTGGGCCAGCGCCGGCGCGTCATTGGTACCGTCACCCACCATGGCCACCAGACGACCACTGGCCTGCTCCTCGCGAATCAGCGCCAGCTTACGCTCAGGCGTGGCTTCGGCGATGTAGTCGTCGACACCGGCCGTGGCAGCTATCGCCGAGGCAGTAATCGGGTTGTCACCGGTGATCATCACGGTTTTGATGCCCATAGCGCGTAGCGCGGCAAACTTCTCCGCGATACCGCTTTTGATGACGTCAGACAGCGCTACCACACCCAGGATCTGATGGTTTTCTGCTACTGCAATAGGGGTGGCACCATCCCGAGATATGCGCTCAATGACTTTGTGATAGTCGCTGGGGATATCACCGCCCTGCGCCTTTACCCACTCGGCGATGGCATTGGGGGCTCCCTTGCGTAGCTTTTTACCGCTGGTTAGATCCACTCCTGAAAGCCGAGTCTCAGCACTGAAGGCTTCAAAGGTAGCGCCATCGGCTTCTTCACTAAGCTGCACATCCACCCCCTGCTCAGTGGCCAGCGTCACAATCGAGCGGCCTTCAGGCGTAGGGTCTTCTAGAGAGGTTAAAAACGCTACATCGCGTACCCGTTGACGCGGCACCTGCTGGCAGGGGGCAACCTCGGTTGCGCGACGGTCGCCCAGGGTAATCGTACCGGTTTTATCCAGCAACAGCGTGTCGATGCTACCGGCGATCTCTACTGCCTTGCCTGATTTGGCGACCAGATTGGCTCGCATGGCGCGCTCCATACCGGCAATGCCGATGGCGGGTAAAAGACCGCCAATGGTGGTGGGAATCAAGCACACCAGTAGCGCTACCAGCATGACCGTTGAGGTTTCTACCCCAACGAAAGCGGCCATGGGTACCAACGTCACCACCACAATCAGAAATACCAGGGTCAGCATTGCAAGCAGCACCGAAAGCGCCAGCTCGGAAGGTGTTTTCTGACGGCTAGCCCCCTCTACCAAGGCAATCATACGATCCAGCAGGGATTCACCGGGGTTGGCACTGACTTCAATGACAAGCTGATCCGAGAGCACTTTGGTGCCCGCGCTGACGCCGCTGTTATCGGTGCCCGCTTCACGCAGCACCGGCGCGGATTCACCGGTGACCGCTGACTCGTTGATAGACGCCGCGCCCTCGACGATATCGCCATCTGCCGGAATCAGCTCACCCGCCACCACCTTCACTCGGTCACCTTTACGCAGCGAGTCGGCGGTCACGGCGCTGGTGGTGCCGTCAGCGTTTAGCTTGGTCGCCTTGAGCTCTCCTTTGGTTTTGCGCAGCGCGCCAGCATGGGCCTTACCCCGGGATTCCGCCAGCGACTCCGCACCGGTGGCAAACAGCACGGTAGCAAGCAGCAGTAGCGAAATGGCGAGCGCAAAGCCGCCGTTCTCGCCATGTGCGAAAGCAATCGGCGTTAGCCCAAAGCACACCACGGTACCAATGGCGACCACTGCCATGACCGGGTTGCGCGCCAGCAAATGAGGCGCAAGCCCTTTCACTGCCCCAGCAACAACCTGGCCAATGGGCAGCGAACGACGCGGCTGTTTAGTAAGCTCTGTATGTGACATCTATTTTCTCCTAGAAGCCTTGCACGACGGATTCTGCAATCGGGCCAAGCACTAACGCCGGTAAGAAGCCAAGCAGGTTGACGATTACAATCACCCCTGCCGTTAAGCCCATAAAAGCAGAGCTATCCATGGGCAAAGTGCCGCGGCCCGCCGGTGCCGTGCGCTTGGCAGCCAACCAACCGGCGACGGCTAATGGCACTAGCATGGGTAAGAAGCGACCAATCAGCAGGGCGAACACGCAGGCAATATTCCACCAGGTTGTGTCATCGCCCAGCCCTTCAAAACCAGAGCCGTTATTGGCAAACGCAGAGGTAAACTCGTAAAGCACTTGGGATAAACCGTGAAACCCTGGGTTTGAATTGGCGGCCGCGTTTGGCATCGCCACGGTCAGCGCGCTCAACCCCAGGATGACCAACGGCTGAGCCAGAATCGCCAGTGAAATCCAGCGCATTTCACGGGTCTCTAAGGGTTTTCCAAATAACTCTGGTGATCTACCCACCATTAACGAGCCCACAAAGGCCGCCAACATCAAATAGAGGAAGAAGCCAATTAGCCCGACGCCCACTCCACCAAACGTTACGTTCACAAACATGTCCATCAGCAGCATCATGCCGCCCATGGGATTGAAGCTATCGTGCATGGCATTGACCGAGCCGTTGGAGGTTTGTGTCGTCCAGCTACCCCACAAGGCGGAAAGGTCAGTGCCAAAACGCAGCTCCTTGCCTTCTAAATTGGCCCCCGGCTGGGAGAGTTCGAGCAAAGCCGCATTGGGCATGCGTTCTGAATAGACCACCACAGAAGTGGAAATCAGTGAGAACGCGATCATCACGGCGCCAATGCCCATCATTAGTCGGCGTCGACCGCTGATCAGAGCAATCGCAATTAGCAGCGCCACGGGAATAAGCATAATTGAGGCAGTTTCGATAACATTCGCCAGCGGCGTGGGGTTCTCAAGCGGCACACTTGAGTTGGGCCCGTACCAGCCTCCCCCATTGGTACCCAACTGCTTGATCGCCACCATGGACGCCACTGGGCCCAAGGGAATCGTCTGCACCTCTTCCACCTGAGGGTCCAGCATGTTTACCTGATGAGCGGCCTGATAACTGGCAGGTACGCCTTGCCATGTGAGCAACAATGCGACTACCGCTGCCAATGGCACCATAACGCGCACCACGCTGCGAGTAAGGTCGTGGTAGTAGTTGCCGACGCCGTTTAAAACCTTGGCAGGTTTGGCGACTAATAAAGTGCGGACAATGGCGAGCAACACTGCGAGCCCCGTGGCGGGCGTCAAGAACTGTAGCGTGACAATGGCGAAGGTTTGGCTTAAGTGCGAAAGCTGCGCTTGGCCAGAGTAGTGCTGCTGGTTAGTGTTGGTAGCAAACGACACCGCTGTATGCAGAGCCGTGTCCCATGTCATGCCCGGGATGCCGTCCGGGTTGAGTGGCAGCAGTCCCTGACACATAAATACTAGCCATGCCAGCAGTATCAGGCCCACATGCAGCTTAAGAATGGCTAGCGCGTACACTTGCCACGTCATGGCATGTTGACTGTTAACGCCCGCCAACCGGTAGATTGGCTTTTCGATTACGCCAAAGAGCGTATCAAGCCGGTTCGGCTGGTCACCTAGTGCATGGGCAATGTAGATACCCAGTGGTACGCTGAGCAAAGCCACCAAGGCGTAAATAGCGATCATATCGTTCATGGTGATCTCCTAAAAACGCTCGGGGCAGATGAGCGCGTAAAATAGATACGCCGCTGTGCCGGCCGCGATGATTAGCAATGCAATATTCATGAAAGTGCCTCCTGTGATTGGCACCTTGAGCTTAGAGATTACCCGCGTAAAAATTCGATGGCGTTTAAAGCGTTAGCCGTCAAAAAGGCGTAAAAAAAGCCCTTTTTGTAGACCAAAAGTAGATCTCAAGCTCCCTATCCTCGACAGCCTCCTTTAGATAGGTGAGTATCTGCATTAACATGTCGCTGGAGTGACCTAACTACCTATGAAGATCATCATTCTTGGCGCCGGCCAAGTGGGCGGCACCCTGGCGGAGCACCTTGCCCGCGAGGAAAACGACATCACCGTCGTCG
>ERZ941748.97-NODE-97-length-42688-cov-9.947787_pt1 | contig 42688 bp, 40 predicted proteins | sample MGYA00521092_ERZ941748 | MGnify/ENA primary metagenome ERZ941748 (study PRJEB32759, sample SAMN07749897) | skin metagenome | biome: transportation; feature: city; material: polyester macromolecule | host: Homo sapiens | place: Hong Kong:ISLAND line | collected... | reverse complement strand
CCCACCGTCTCGAGCAGCGCCCGAGCCCAGCCTTTGAACTCCTCCCGGCGCTTGCGGAACTGCTGCCGATAGGGCTCGACGATTTCCAGCGGCAGCAGCACGTTGTCCAGGGTGGTACGCCAGGGCAGCAGGTTGGCATTCTGGAACGCCATGCCGGTGATTTTCAAAGGCCCGGTCACGGGCAGCCCATCCACCTGGATGCTTCCCTGCGTAGGGGCATGCAGGCCGGTACACAGCTTCATGAAGGTGGATTTACCACATCCTGACGGCCCTACGAAGGCGACGAACTCGCCTTCGTGGATCGACAGGTCGATATCTTCGATGGCGTTGCCCGAGCCGTCGTACGCCAGGCTGACGTCATCGAAGCGGACGAACGCTGCCGACATCACTCCGCCTCCGGCAGCAGCATGCGCTCTTCTACCGGCGGCAGGTAGCGCGAGTCAAAGACCTGATCAGGGGATGGCAACGTGGGCAGATCGTAAGCATCCGCCACCAGTTGAATCGCCTGGCTCAGCCGCTCGTCATCCACACCGCCCACGCCATATTCACGGGCATCGGGGGTATCCACCACGCTCTCCAGCGCCAGCTTCAAACGGCGAGTCTCCATCTCGACATCAATCAGGCCATCGCGGTTACGCACGTACTCGATGGCTGCTTCGGGGTCTGCCAGGGTCTCTCCCAGCGCACGGTTGAAGGCGCGCAGAAAGCCCTGCACGGCCTCGGGGTTGGCATCGGCAAAGGCATCACTGACCAGAATCGCGTTGCCGTACAGCGGGACGCCGTAGTCGGGGAACGGCATGATGGTCAGCTCGTCTTCACTCATGCCGCGCTCTTCCAGGTTGAGCAGGCTGGTGAAGTAGAAGCCGGTGATGGCATCGACATCGCCCCGGGTCAGCAGGGTTTCGCGTAGCGCAGGGTCGACGTTTTGCCACGCCACCGCGTCGGCCTCCAGCCCATTGGCAGCGGCAAAGATGCCCCAGGCGCGATAGCCGGTGTCGAAGGCCGGGGCGGCGATGGTCTTGCCTGCCAGGTCAGCGGGGCTCTCGATGCCGCTCTCCTTGCGCGCAAACACCGCCGCGGGCGTGCCGTCATAAACGATATAGACGCCCTTGATGCCGGGGCCTTCCGGGTTTTCCGCAAGGAATTCGACCAGCGCGTTGAGATCGCCAAAGCCCATCTCATAGGCGCCCGAGGCCACCCGGTTCACCGCCCCTGCAGAGCCGCTTCCCGAATCGATCTGAACCTGCAGACCTTCTTCGGCGAAGTAGCCTTTTTCCGCCGCCATCAGAAACGGCGCTGCCGGGCCTTCGAAACGCCAGTCCAGCTGGAAGCGAATCGAGGTCGTCTCGGCAGCAGCGCCGAGCGGCATCATCAGCACCGCGCCAAATAGCGCTAGCGGAAACAAAGGGGAACGGGCAGTACGGGAACGGATCAGCATGGCAGTGAGCACCTTGTATACAAAGTTGAAGAGGCTCTGCAGCAACACTGCCATCTTTTGCTTTTTACTTTTCATTCATGAGCTTAGGCCTGAAAATGGATCAGTCAGCGCCCTCGAAAGCGCCAAAATGGTGCGCCACGCATTGGCCGCGCACCATTAGAAAACATTTTTGGCCAAACCGTTAGACTTTGGTCTAACCCAACGGTATACTGTGCTCAGTTTCCTGTCCTCGCGCCATTCATTGAATGGCGCTTTTTTTTGTGCCGAGGTTTTGCGCCGTAGCACGCTCAAGCCATGCCCCTGCCCTGCCTACTCCCCCTTCGATCCCGAACAGGTATTCGACATGACGCACTCTTCTCGCCCCACCGAGGAAGCCACACGGCGACCCTTTGGAGACCCCATCGTGCTGGCGCTCAGCATTGGCTTCATCGTGGCCTTCCTGTCGCTTTCGCTGTATGACATCGAGCGGGTTGCCAGCACCATCAGCCAAGGATTTGCCTGGACGGCGCTCACCCTGGGCAGCTACTTTCAACTGCTGCTGTTGATGACCTTCCTGATTGCCATGGGCCTGGCGCTGACGCCAGCGGCCAAGGCGCGTATCGGCAATCTGGATGCACCAGAAATGGGCACTTTCAAATGGGTGTCGATCATTCTGTGCGCCTTGCTGGGCGGTGGCGGGGTGTTTTTCGCCACAGGCGAGCCGATCTATCACTTTGTCGTCACGCCCCCCGCCTTCGATACCGAACCCGGCACTGCCGAGGCGGTGGCAGGTGCCTTGGCCCAGTCGTTTACCCACTGGGGGTTCATGGCCTGGGCGGTCTTGGGTTCACTCACGGCAGTGGTATTGGCGCATGCGCATTACGTCAAAGGCCAGCCGCTTCAACCCAGAACGCTTCTTTACCCGGTGTTCGGTGAGCGTTTGATGCGCGGCCCGCTGGGCAGCGTGGTGGACGCCTGCTGTGTGATCGGTGTCGTGGCGGGGACCGTGGGGCCGATTGGCTTTCTGGCGACTCAGGTCAGTTTCGGCCTGCATGAGCTGTTCGGCCTGCCGGAAGGCTACACAGGCCAGCTGATCATCCTGGCCGTATTGGGGGCCATCTATGTGCTCTCCTCCATGAGTGGGGTACACAAAGGCATCCAACTGCTCAGCCGCTTCAATGTCGTACTGGCGCTGGCCATTGGTGGCGTGATTGTGGTTTTTGGCCCCACGCTGTTTCTGATGAATAGCTACATGGCCAGCATGGGCGCGTATGTCAGCGGCTTTTTCACCATGGCCACCATGACCGCCGACACCGCGCCCGCCTGGTGGATGCAGTGGTGGACGGTGTTCTTCTTCGCCTGGTTCATCGGCTATGCGCCGCTGATGGCGATTTTCGTGGCGCGCATTTCCCGAGGGCGCACGATACGCGAAATGATTCTGGCGGTGGCGGTGCTCGCCCCCTTGGCGACGACCATCTGGTTCACGCTGCTGGGCGGTACCGGCATTTACTACCAGTTGACCGACGTGATCGATATCACCGAGGCACTCGACAACTTCCAGTTCGACGTGGCTACCCTCACCGTGGCACAGGCACTGCCGGGCGGCACCTGGATGGCCATGGCCATCTTGCTGCTGACCACCATCTTCGTGGCCACCACCGGCGACTCCATGAGCTATGCCATTGCCGTGGTAGGAGCGGGGCATGATGCGCCCAGCCCTTACATGCGTGCGTTCTGGGGGATCGCCATGGCGCTGATGGCGGCAGTCCTGCTGTACATGGGCGCAGGCCAGATTGGCGCGCTGCAGCAGTTTATCGTGATTACCGCGATTCCCGTCTCGCTGATCCTGCTGCCGTCACTTTGGAACGGCCCGCAAGCGGCTTACGCCATGGCGCGGGAGCAAGGGATCATCGACTGATCTCGGCTTACAAGCCTTGCAGCAGCCGCAGAATCACCTGCGGCTGCTGGTTGACCTGAGCCAGCATGGAGATGCCGACCTGCTGCAACAGCTGGGCACGAATCAGGTTGGAGACTTCCTGCGCGTAGTCGGCGTCCTGGATGCGTGACTGGGCGGCAGAGGTGTTGATGATGTTGGTATTGAGCCCGTCGATCACGCTTTCGAAGCGGTTCTGCACGGCGCCCAGGTAGCTGCGCTGGCGGTCGACCAGCTTCATGGCTTCATCCACCACGTCCATGGGCTTGCCGGTGGCCGTGCCATCGTCCAGCACGCTAAAACCTTCCAGCCCAAGCGCCTGAAGCCCCATGGCGGAAAAACGAACGCCAATCACATCCCCCGCATTGGCACCCACCTGAATGTTCAGGGTCTGATCCGTATTGATCAGAGGAATGCCGTTGAAGTTACTCTGCTCAGTGACACGGGTGATCTCTTCCAGGCGCTGATCGATTTCCAGCTGAATAGAGGCCAAATCTTCGGAAGAGTTGGTGCCGTTGAGGGCTTGAACGCTCAGCTCACGGATACGTTGAAGGTTGTCGTTGATCTGGTTCAGCGAGCCTTCCGCCGTTTGCACCATGGAGATGCCATCGTTGGTGTTACGAATGGCCTGGTTCATGCCTCGAATCTGCGCGCCCATGCGATTGGCAATGGCCTGACCAGCGGGGTCGTCCTTCGCGCTATTGATACGCAAGCCAGACGACAGGCGCTGCATGGAGGTCTGCATGGCCTGCTGGCTAGTACGTAAATTGTTCATCACCAACAGCGACGTGATGTTGGTCGCAAGGCTAAGCAAGGGCATGACCTCGAAAGTAAACGCGCAGGGCACGATTAGCGTAATTATCGGCCGCCCCCCCGAAAACGTGAGGCCTGTCGCATCAATTATGTCGGACAGGGCCCGCACTGATTAGCGAGCGCCCGCTGTCGGCTAGCACAGCATCGACTGGGCCACGCACGTAGTCGTGCTGAAAATAGCTTTCGTCCACTATCTCGCCATCCCAGGCCACGATGTCCAAATCCATGGTACGTGGCCCCGACTTGATCAGCCCACGCACGCGTCCCAGGCGATGCTCGACATCCTTCAAATAGGCCTTGAAGGCGCGCCGCTCCAGCGTGGTGCGAACCACCAGCGCAGCATTGAGAAAGTCGGGCTGCTGCTGAAAGCCAACCGGCGCCGTACGAACAGCCTCCGAGTGGGCGACCAGCTCACACTCGCTGCTCAAAATGTCCAGTGCTCGGGCAAAATGGTGCTCGGGTTCGATATTGGAACCCAGTGAAATCACGCACTCATGATGCATGGTGTCAGTCGCTCCATGTGACGACGTTGATGGCATAGCAGCATTCCATATAAAAACCGTGATGGGGTAACCAGTTCAGGACACTGTCGAACCGCCATGGCACTCCAAAAAATAGCTCACTCAGGCTTTCTACAGAGTAAACCGCCACGCATTTCGTTCAAGCTCTGTACAATTTATTGACAAACGCTGCGCTCACGCAGAGTCTTGGTTGGCAAACCCCATCATGACACACCACACTGATAGCGAGGGACTCGTCATGCCCACACCTGCGGCACTGGTCACCGGCGGCGCCACACGGCTTGGACGCCATTTTGCAGAGGCACTGGCCGACAAAGGCTTCGATATCGCCCTGCACGTGAATAGCTCCCGAGGGGAGGCTGAAGAGGTGGCCACGGTGATTCGTCGTAAAGGGAGGGAGTGCGAGATTCTTCCCTGCGACTTTTTGAACGACTCACCGGAAACACTGATTCAACGGGCGACAGCGCGCTTTCCCGGTTTGAATGTGCTGCTCAATAGCGCCTCAGCCTATGAGCCTGCGCCCATCGCCCAGACAAACCTGGCCATGCTGGAGACCCAGTTTCGGGTCAATATGTTCACCCCGCTGCTATTGACGCGCCACTTTGCCGAGGTGGTCAAACACGGCCAGGTCATCAATATCATCGACAACAAGGTGGCTTACCATCAGTACCCTTATGCGGCCTACCTGCTATCCAAGAAAAGTCTGGCAGACATGACGCGCATGGCGGCGCTGGAGTTTGCACCTCGCCTGCGCATCAATGGCATCGCCCCTGGCGTCGTGCTGCCCGCATCACAGCGCACCAGCGACTATGTTCAGTGGCGCATCGAGGGTATTCCTGCCGATCACCAGGGAAGCCCAGCGCATCTCGTACAAGCCTTGTACTACTTGCTGGACAACGACTTCGTGGTGGGCCAGGTGCTGTTCGTAGATGGCGGGGAATCCATCAACCTGGTGGGACGCCACTCGGAGAACTACCCGGGCAGTTGAGTCAACAGCCTGCCATGAATACGACAAGGCCGCCCGGAGGCGGCCTTGTCGTTGATGCAGCGAGGATCAGACATCCTCGTCGTCGGGCTTGTGGTGCTCGGCAGCCTGGTCGGAAGGTGCCTGACCACGCCGTGGGCGATGACGGTCATCCACATCGAGCTCTGCTCGTTTGGGCTGCCCTGCCGGGCTACCATCGATGGTGAAGTCCTGTTTCATGACACGCAGGTTGGCAGGCGGCGCAGAGCCGGACTTGTCCTGCCCGAAGTACAGGGTGGTATGCGGGAACGGAATCTCGATACCCGCCGAGTCGAAGCGCATCTTGACGAGGCGGTTGTATGCCCGGCCAACGCCCCACTGGTCACCCGGCGTGGTCTTGATGACCACACGGATATTGACCGAGCTGTCGGCCAGCGCAGTAACGCCCGCCACGGTCATGTCTGCCAACAGCTTGTGACTGTGCTCTGGGTTGGCTTTGAGGTCTTCGAAGGCCAACTGGAGCTGGGCAATGGCATCGTCGATGTTCTCGCGGTAGGCAATACCGTATTCGCCCACGTGATTACCGTACTCACGCATGTAGTTGGAGACCGTGTCCACACTGGAGAACGGCACGATATGGTAGGTGCCGGAAAGGTCGCGAATACCCACCGAACGTATGCTCAACCGCTCAGCAGTGCCGGTAATACCGCCTACGGTCACGACATCGCCAGTATTCATGGCGTTTTCGACCTGGATGAAGACGCCGGTGATGACGTCCTGCACCAGCCTCTGGGCACCGAAACCGATCGCCAGACCCAGCACACCGGCACCGGCAATCAGTGGCCCGATGTTGATGCCGATCTCCGACAGAACGATCATGCCGGTAATGGTCACCATGGCAATGGTCAGTGCGTTGCGGAACAGGCTAAGCAGCGTCTTGGCACGCGCCGAGGGCTCCCCGTCGCCCGTCTCGGGGTTCAGCTTGTGCTCGATCAGGCTTTCCAGCCCCAGCCATACGCCCAGCGATACGATCAGAATGACCGCCACGCTGATCAGGTTGCCCACCAGGTTGGCACCGCGCTCGGAAGCGTACCAGGCGGCGAGATTGAACGCTCCCCAGGCATCCAGCACCACCATGATCACAGCCACGACAATGATGGTGCGCAGCACGCGCAGGGCATTGGGCACGTAGCTGTTCAGGCGCGCTTCCAGCCGCGGCAGCTTGCGCCGCAGGTCATCCGACAGCTGAATACGACGGCCGATGGCCTGGGTGAGGAAGGTGGACAGCAGCAGCCCCACCACCACCGCCACCAGCGTTTTCAGCGTGGCCATGAGCACGAAGGGCAGTGCGTCGCCCGGGCGGGTCAGGGTCAGTACGAACACCATCAGGAAGTAGAGCAGAGCAAACAGGTGCCACGTACGGGCAAAAAGGTGCAGCGAGACACGACTGGCCATCAGCGTCGAACGGTCGCCCATCAGGATCAAGTTATCACGCAGTCGAACACGGTTCTTCAGCACCACCGCCACGGCATAGACGAAGGCCAGCAGCATGATGAAGGTGCCCACGGCCTGCCCCAAGGTCGGGGCCAGGTAATAGTTGACCAGCGGTACGACCACCATCAGGCCATAGCCCACCATACCGATCAGGCGGGCGATCCAGCGATTCCAATAGGAGGCTTCCTGGGCAGAAATATGCAGCAGCCGCAGTCCCTCATAGCGGGAGGAGAACAGCATGCGCACTGCCGCCTTGAGCAGCTCGATGATCAGGAACGCGTTCAGGAACAGCGAGGCCCGGGTAGACAGCTCGCCCGTTTCGCCCACCGCAAACGTGGCGATCAGATTGCCGCCCACGTAGGCCAGCGCCACCAGCAGCACATCTACTACCGCGGCAAGCGCCACGCATAGCACGAGACGCAGCACCGGGGTCAGGTTGCCACCGGCCAACGACCAGGCACTGAGCTTGGTAAACAGCGTCTTGGCGAGACGACGGAAGGTAAAGAACAGGGCAAACGTGGCAATGATGACAATGCCGAGATTGATCGCGGCATTGGTGAAGTCGGCCATATTGAAGGTGCCGCCCCCCTGCCCCGTGAACAGGTTGCCGACGATCGAGACGGCCTGCTCTAGCTGCCCACCCACATCGCTCACCGTGCGGCTGGTCAACTCTGCCAGCTGGCGCGGCAGCGAGACGTCTTCAGGAGAGACATTGCCACCGGCAGCCGCGGCTTCCGGGGAGAGCTCGTTGGCCAGTGCGGGAGGTAGCGCCGATGCCTGATGGCGCAGCAGCTCAATCAGCTCCTGGCGAGCCTGCTCATCTTCCAGCAAGTCCGCCAGCGCAGAATACGAGGGCGGCTGCTCGGCACTCGTATTCGACGCTTCATTGTCAGCGCCTAGCGTGGTTTGCGCCATGGCTGGCCCGGCCAGCAAGGCGAATAGCGTCAGCATCCAGACGCCTAGCCAAGGTAGTAAACGTAGTGACGTCACACCATAACCTCCCTTTGGGTGAGTTTTTGCGATCCTGCGACTTGCCAAGAACCTGTCTATGCGTGCCCACACAGACACGTCCACACAGAATAGTGCATCCATCAGGAATGCAAACCTGACATAACATACGCTAGGGTAACATGCCTGACTGCCAGAGAGGTTATCGTGACTGCTTTTGGTGCACCAACGAAAACACCCTCGCGCAGTTTTCAGGCAATCGCATAGCAGTGCCTTATTGGCAGTAAGGGGCCAGCCACTGCTGGGCCATGACGATCAACAGCGCATAGCGCGCGCCCTTGGCCAGCACGATCCAGAGCAGCGCCCGCCACCAGGCCAAGCGCATGACGCCTGCCAGAACGGTGAGCGGGTCGCCTATGACCGGCAGCCATGACAACAGCAGGCTGAACTCACCAAAGCGGTGATACCAGCGCTCTGCGCGGGCCAACCCTTGGGGCGATGCGGGGAACCAGCGGCGATCCTGGAACTGGCGGGCATAGCGCCCCATGGCCACGTTGATCATGCTACCCAGCGTATTGCCCACCGTGGCAACCAGCCAAAGCCCCAGCGCGGGCTCACCCAGGCACCAGAGCCTGGCCAGCCACACTTCAGAGCCGCCCGGCAGTAGTGTGGCACTGGCAAGCGCCACCCAAAACAGACTAAACATGAGCAATCATCGGCAATTAACGAGGCCGCTGGCCGCCCATTTGCAGGGTGATGTCATCCGCCGTGCGACGCACCAGCGCCCCCAACGCCAGCAGGCGATCTTCCGGAATGCGCGCCATGGGCCCGGAAACGGAAATGGCCGCCAAGGGGGTGGCGTGCTCATCGAAAATACACGCGGCCACGCAGTGCAGGCCAATGGCGTGCTCTTCACGGTCACAGGCAAAGCCCTGGGCACGAATGGTGGCCATTTCCACCAACAGCGAATCGACCTGATAGCGCGTGTTTTCCGTGACGCGCGCCAGCTCATACCCGCCCGCCAGCAGCGCGTCGCGCTCCTCCTCGCTCATCCAGGCCAGCAGCGCCTTGCCTACCCCAGAGGCGTGCAGCGGTGCCCGCGACCCCAGCCGCGTGATCATGCGCATCATTTGCGGCGATTCGTTCTGGGCCAGGAACACCGCCGTGGCGCCATCGCGAATGCCCAGGTTGGCCGTTTCGCCGGTCTCTGCCGTCAGGCGGCGCAAAAACGGACGGCTTTTCGCCACCACGTCACGCGCTTCCAGAAAGCTGTTGCCAATGCGGAAGGTTTTCACGTCGATGCGCCACAGGCCCTGCTCGCTCTCCTGGGTGACGAACCCCTGGCTTTGCAGTGCCTGGAGTAGCCGGTGGGTCGTGGAAGGTGCCAGGTCCGCTTGCTCGGAAAGCTCCGAGAGCGCCAGCCCCAGCGGGCTGGCCGCCAGGTATTCGAGCAGCGTGAGGCCGCGTACCAACGATTGGCTATGCCCGCCGCTGGCTTTGGTGGCTCCCGCCGGACGTCCGACTGACCTGCGCTTTACTTCACTCACCTGGCACTCTCCTGAGGGCGCGTTAACATTCATAAATCAGCAGGATAACGCGCCCCGGCGGCCATGTCGCGTTTACGGAAACAAATTCCACCAATGGATCGCTAGCGGTGCCGCCAGACCGGCGGGCGTTTTTCGATAAACGCATCGATGCCCTCGGCCACGTCCTCAGCCAGCATGTTGCAGGCCATGGTGTCTCCGGCAAAGGCGTAGGCTTCTTCCAACGGCATCGCCACGGCGAGCGAACAGCACCTGGTAATAGGCCTGCTCGGAGTGGGCGCGCATCTGCTTCAAATCATGCCCCGCGCAGCAGGCAGTCGTCGAGGGAAGCAATGTGTGAAGAGGGCATGGCAGGCTCCTGAGCAAAACGTGCTGCTCAGCCTAGCGCCCGCCCGACGTGCTGATCGCTCACGACGGCCAAAGTGGCCTCTTGCAGGGCAAGCGGCCACAGGGTTGGGTTACGCTTTGTCGTGGGCCGCCTGGCGAGGGTTGTAGCCCAGCGGATGGGGTTCACCGCGGGCCTTGGCCAGCTCGATCTGGCGCTGGCGTTCGCGGGCAGCGGCGCGGGTCTTCTCTGGCAGCGAGTCGATACAGTGCGGGCAGCTGATGCCGGGCTCGTAGGCCGACGACTGCATGTCTTCCTGAGAGATCGGCATGCGGCAGGCGTGGCACTGCTCGTGCTCGCCCTCGGTGAGATCATGGCGCACGGTGACGCGGTTATCGAACACGAAGCACTCGCCGCGCCACAGCGACTGCTCTTCCGGCACCTTTTCCAGGTAATTGAGCACGCCGCCCTTCAGGTGGTACACCTCTTCGAAGCCCTCTTTCAGCATGAAGCTGGAGGCTTTCTCGCAGCGAATGCCGCCGGTGCAGAACATCGCCACCTTCTTGTGCTGCTCCGGGTTGTAGTGCTGGCGCACGTACTCGGGAAACTCGCGGAACGTGGTGGTCTTGGGGTCGACCGCGCCTTCGAAGCTGCCAATCGCCACTTCGTAGTCGTTACGGGTATCGATCACCAGCACTTCCGGGTCGGAGATCACGTCGTTCCAGTTTTCCGGCTCGACGTAAGTGCCCACGGTGTCGTTGGGGTCGATGCCCGGCACGCCCAGCGTCACGATCTCCTTTTTCAGCTTCACCTTGGTGCGGTAGAACGGCGGCTCGTCGCAGAACGACTCTTTATGGTCGATATCGGCAAGGCGCGGGTCGGCGGTCAGCCAGGCCAGCAGCGCATCGATGCCTTCACGGCTGCCGGCCACGGTGCCGTTGATGCCCTCTTTGGCCAACAGCAGCGTGCCTTTGACGCCATTGGCCAGCATGGTCTGGTGCAGCGGCTCGCGCAGCGCTTCGAAGTCGTTCAGGGTGACAAATTTGTACAGCGCAGCCACCACGATGGGCGGTGTGGAAGTGGGGATCGTCATGCAGTGCTCCTGGTAGTCGCCCTCGCAAAGGGCGGACCGGGTGAATAATCCCGCGCATGATAGCAAAAAGCGCGCCGCGCGTGCATCTGCACGCACCTGCCAGCCACTATTCTGGCGGCCCTCAATCGTCGATTATTTCGACGCCATCATTGAGAAAGCTTCACCCCACGCTAGGCGCACTCGGTCGTATAGTAGGCGACATATAGAAGGCAACAACCTGACTGAATAACGAGGTACCGTTCATGAAGATTCGTCGTTCCAACGAGCGCGGCTATGCAGACCACGGCTGGCTGCGCTCGTACCACACCTTTTCGTTTGCCAATTACATGGACCCGGAGCACATGGGCTTTCGCGCCCTGCGGGTGATCAACGAAGACCGGGTCGCCCCGGGCCATGGCTTTGGCGCCCACCCCCACCGGGATATGGAGATCATCTCCTACGTGCTCGAAGGCGAGATGGAGCACAAGGACAACATGGGCAACGGCGAGGTCATGCGCCCCGGCGACGTACAGCGCATGTCAGCGGGCACAGGGGTAGTGCATAGCGAGTTCAACCACTCCCAGCAAAACGGCCTGCACTTTTTACAGATATGGATCCAGCCAGCCCAGCGGGGCATCGCGCCCAGCTACGAGCAGAAGGCCTTCCCCTCGGCCGAACGCCAAGGCCAATGGCGCCTGGTCGCGTCGCAGAGCGGCCGAGAAGGGTCAGTGAGCGTCAATCAGGACGTCAATCTGTACGCCAGCCTGGTGAGCGCGGGTGATCAGCTGGCGGCGCCGCCCTCCCGTTATGCCTGGCTGCATGTGGTGAAAGGGGCCATCGAGGTGAACGGACAAACCCTGCGCACCGGCGACGCGGTGGCTTTCAACCCAGGCGAGGACTTTGCAGTGGCAGGCAGCGAGGCCAGTGAAGTCCTGCTGTTCGACCTGGCCTGATACGCAAAACGGCCCTTTCGGGCCGTTTTGTGACGCTGCGCGGGTCGGTAATATCAGCTGTTCTGCGCCGAGTAGAGAACGCGAATCTTCAGCGTATGCTCTACCTTTTTCAGGGCTTCCAGCGCCTGCGGGCCATAGGCCTTGTCGACGTCGATGACCACGTAGCCCACCTTGTCGTTGGTCTGCAGGTACTGACCGGAGATATTGATGCCGTTCTCCGACAGCACGCGGTTGATCTGCGACAGCACGCCGGGCACGTTGTCGTGGATGTGCAGCAGGCGGTGCTTGTCCGGGTGGGCAGGCAGCGCCACTTCGGGGAAGTTGACCGACGTCACCGTGGTGCCGTTATCCGAGTAGGTGATCAGCTTCTCGGATACTTCGATACCGATGTTCTCCTGCGCTTCCAGCGTCGAGCCGCCGATATGCGGCGTCAGGATCACGTTGTGCAGGCCACGCAGCGGGCTCTGGAACTCTTCATCGTTGCCCTTCGGCTCGACCGGGAAGACGTCGATGGCGGCACCGTTCAGCTTGCCAGCCTTCACGGCGTCGGCCAGCGCTTCGATCTCGACCACGCTGCCACGGGCGGCGTTGATCAGGATCGCGCCATCCTTCATGGCGGCGATTTCCTTCGCACCCATCATCCAGCGGGTAGAGGGCAGGTCCGGCACGTGCAGGCTGACCACGTCCGAACGCCCCAGCAACTCCTCCAGGCTGGCGACCTGGCTGGCGTTGCCCATACCCAGCTTGGTGATCACATCGTAGTAGATCACGTTGAAGCCCAGTGACTCCGCCAGCACCGACAGCTGAGCACCAATGCTGCCATAGCCCACGATACCCAGCGTCTTGCCACGCGCCTCATGGGAGTTCTTGGCTGATTTCAACCAGCCCCCCTGGTGCGCCAGCGCGTTTTTCTCGGGAATGCCACGCAGCAGCATGATGGCTTCCGCCAGCACCAGCTCGGCCACCGAGCGAGTGTTGGAGTACGGCGCATTGAAGACTGCGATACCGCGCTTGAGCGCCGCATCCAGGTCGACCTGATTGGTCCCGATACAGAAACAGCCCACGCTGACCAGTTTCTCGGCGGCATCGAACACGCGCTCCGTCAACTGCGTCCGGGAGCGAATGCCGAGGAAGTGAACATCACGGATCTTCTCGATCAGTGCCTCTTCATCCAGCGATGTAGAGAGAGACTCGATGTTTTCGTAACCCGCGTTGTGAAAATTGTCCACCGCGCTTTGGTGGACGCCCTCGAGTAGCAGGATCTTGATCTTGCTCTTTTCCAGGGACGTTTTGGCCATGGCTGAATCAACCTCTATGGTCGGCGGCAGGCGCCGTGTATCGGTTCACGGAAGGCCCGTATGGTAGCACAGCCCCCGCCTTTCTCAGCGCTCCCGGATGATGAAAAGTCTGCGTTTTGAAGATGAACCCGGCACACGTCGAGGAATCCCGCCAGCGGGAGGCAGACGCCACCCCCTTGCCTCGGTGTATACTGTGCGTTTATTTGACTGGCATCCGGCCACTTTCGCCGCCCGCACCGAGCACAGGGCCCACGACAAACGGTAGGCATTGACCATGAGCACCCCTCCCCAAGATTTTGCTGCCACGGTGACCGAGCTTGAAACCATCGTGGAACGCCTGGAGTCAGGCGAACTCTCACTGGAAGATGCCCTGACCGCCTTCGAGCAGGGCGTGCGGCTCACGCGCGATGCCCAGCAGCGCCTCGACAGTGCCGAGCTGAAAGTGCGCGCGCTCAGCGAAGCCGCCGAAGGCAAGCTGGACGTGGCTCCCTTCCATGCTGCACCAGAGCCGTCAGCTGCTCAGGGACACGACGACAGCGAGGAAACGCCCCCATGGTAACGGCCCACGACACACCGCTGGTCACGCTGCGCCGCGCCAGCAACGCCCGCGTCGATGCCACCCTGGCGGCGCTGTTCGAGTCTCGGCCCGCCGTCGAGGCGCGCCTGGAGGCAGCCATGCGCCACGGCCTGCTGGTGGGCGGCAAGCGCCTGCGCCCGCTGTTGGTCTATCTGGCGGGGCGCTCCCTGGGAGCAGAAGACGACGCCCTGGACGCCCCCGCGGCGGCCATCGAGCTGATCCACGCCTACTCGTTGATCCACGACGACCTGCCCGCCATGGATGACGACGACCTGCGTCGTGGCCAGCCCACGGTGCACAAGGCCTACGACGAAGCCACGGCCATTCTGGCAGGCGACGCCCTGCAGGCGCTGGCCTTTGAAGTCATGGCCAGCCGCCCGCACCCGCGCCTGGCTGCGCTGGTGTCTACCCTGGCGGTGGCCGCTGGCCGCGATGGCATGGTGGCAGGCCAGGCGCTGGACCTGGCAGCCGTGGGTGGCCATCCCGATGTCGAGGCACTGGCTCACATGCACGCCCACAAGACCGGCGCGCTGATCGTGGCGGCGGTCCAGATGGGTGGATTGATCGCCGTCGAGGCCGACGACCCACGCCTTGCGGCACTGATTCGCTATGCGCGGGCCATTGGTCTAGCCTTCCAGATTCACGACGACATTCTCGACGTCACCGGAGACACCGCCACGCTGGGCAAAACCTCCGGTGCCGATGCTGCCCGCGCCAAGCCCACGTATCCCAGCCTGCTCGGGCTGGCGGGCGCCCAGCAAAAAGCGAACGCATTGATCGACGACGCCATTGCCGCGCTCGCCCCGCTTGGCGAGCGCGCCGCGCCCCTGGCCGATCTTGCCCATTACATGATCGAGCGCGACCACTAACGATGCCTTTCACAACATACCCATGAAAACATGCCGCCTATGAAGCTGTTCGACGAGATACCCCGCGAGCGCCCGGCGACGCCGCTGCTCGACTCCTTTGACCACCCCGCGGCCCTGCGGGCCATGAGTCCCGGCCAGCTGGCGCAGCTGGCCGACGAGCTGCGCGCCTACCTGCTGTATAGCGTCGGTGTCACCGGCGGCCACTTTGGCGCAGGGCTCGGCGTGGTGGAACTCAGCGTGGCCCTGCACCACGCCTTCCACACCCCCAGGGACCGCCTGGTATGGGACGTAGGCCACCAGGCCTACCCCCACAAGATTCTCACCGGCCGCCGTGAAGCCATGCTCGGCATCCGCCAGCACGGCGGCCTGGCCGCGTTCCCCCGCCGCGCCGAATCCGAGTACGACACCTTCGGCGTTGGTCACTCCAGCACCTCGATCTCGGCGGCGCTCGGCATGGCCCTGGCCGCCCAGGCACAAAACGACCCGCGCCGCGTATGTGCCATCATCGGCGATGGCGCGCTCACCGCGGGCATGGCCTTCGAAGCGCTGGCCCACGCCGGGCACGTCAACGCCAACATGCTAGTGGTGCTGAACGACAACGAGATGTCGATCTCCGAGAACGTCGGCGGTATCGCCACCTATCTGGCGCGGATGCTCTCCAGCAAGCCTTACCTGAAAATGCGCGAAGAGGGCAAGAAAGTGCTCTCGCACCTGCCCGGCGCGCTGGAGTTTGCCAAGCGCACCGAAGAGCACATGAAGGGCATGGTAAGCCCCGCAACGCTCTTCGAAGAGATGGGCTTTCACTACGTGGGCCCCATCGACGGCCACGACCTGGACGCGCTGACCCAGACCCTGCGCAACCTGCGTGACCAGAAAGGCCCCCAGTTTCTGCATATCAAGACGGTCAAGGGCAAAGGGTTCCTGCCGGCAGAGGCCGACCAGATTGGCTACCACGCTATCACCAAGCTAGAAAAAGTGCCCGCGTCCAGCGCGCCCCCGGTGAAGCCCCCCGCTGCGCCCCAGAAGAAGTACTGCAATGTGTTTGGTGACTGGCTGTGCGACATGGCCGCCGCCGACCCGCGCCTGATGGGCATCACTCCCGCCATGGGCGAAGGCTCGGACCTTATTCGCTTTGCGCAGACCTACCCCGAACGCTATTTCGACGTGGCGATTGCCGAACAGCACGCGGTCACCCTGGCCGCAGGCATGGCCTGCGAGGGCATGAAGCCCGTCGTCGCCATCTACTCGACCTTTCTGCAGCGAGGCTACGACCAGCTGATCCACGACGTGGCCGTGCAGGACCTGGACGTCACCTTTGCCATCGACCGAGCTGGCCTGGTGGGAGAAGACGGCCCGACGCACCACGGCAGCATGGACCTGTCGTTCCTGCGCTGCGTGCCCGGCATGGTGATTCTGGCACCCGCCGATGAAGCAGAGTGCCGCGCCATGCTCAGCGCCGCCTACCACCATCCGGGCCCGGCCGCCGTTCGCTACCCCCGTGGTACCGGCCCCGGTGTGGCCATTCCTGACCACCTGGAGCCCATGGCGATTGGCCAGGCCGAGGTACGCCGTACCGGCACCAGCGACGGCATGCGCGTCGCCCTGCTGGCTTTTGGCAGCATCAATGGTGCCGCCGCCGAGGTGGCCGAGAAGCTCAATGCGACGCATATCAACATGCGCTCCATCAAGCCGCTGGATCGCGACGCCGTGCTGCACGCCGCCGACGAGCACGAACTGCTGGTCACGCTGGAGGAGAACGTGATTGCAGGCGGCGCGGGCAGCGCGGTGAATGAGCTGCTCCACGCCGAAGGCGTTCAGGTCGAAGTCCTGAACCTGGGCTTGCCGGACAGCTTCGTCGAACACGGCACCCCCGCCGAGCTGCTGCGCGACTGCGGCCTGGATGCCGCCGGCATCGAAGCGGCCATTCGTTCGCGCCTGCCGTCGCCTTGAGCCTTCTGACTAACTTGTTGAGACCGTTATGCTTTTTTTGATGATTCTGTTTGGTTTGATCGGCCTTGCCAGCGGCGGCCCCGTGGGCCTGCTGGTGGGGGCGGGTCTGGGCTGGTGGTTGGCACGCCAGCTGGGGCGCCGTTTGAATGCCGCCCGCACGCGCTTGCAGGAAGGCTTCCTGGAGTCGATCTTTTCGGTGATGGGCTGCCTTTGCCAAGCCGATGGCAAGGTCACGCCAGGTGAGCTGGGCGTGGCCGAAAAGCTGTTCGATCAGATGCGTTTGCAGGGCGAGCACCGCGCCAAGGCGCGGGCCGCCTTCGAACGGGGCCGTGCCGACGACTTCGACCTGGAGGCCGAGCTGGCCAAGGTCAATCGCCTGACCCAGCGTCAGCCCATTTTGCGCCAGGTATTTTTGCAGGTTCAGCTCAGCGCGATTGCCGCCGACGGGATCCTGCACCCCGCCGAGCATGAGATGATTCTGCGCGTGGCGCGGGGCGTTGGCTGCAGCGAGGCCGAAGTACAGCAGATCGAAGCCATGCTGCATGGCGCGACGGCCAACTCTCAAGGCGCCAGCGAGGAAGCTCTGAAGGATGCCTATCGCGTACTGGGCGTGGCCGAAGACGCCAGCGATGCCGAGATCAAGAAAGCGTATCGTCGCCTGATGAGCCAGAATCACCCGGACAAGCTGGCGGGCAAGGGGCTTCCGGAGAGCATGCGCGAGGTGGCGCAGGCCCGCACCAGCGAGATTGGCAATGCCTACGAGCGCATCCGCGCGGCGCGGGGCCAGTAGCTCGTGACAGGGTTCCAGGGAGTCGCTACAGTGAAAACTTCACGGTACTGCCTGGAGCCGCCAAATGATCACGCTATACAGCTTTCCCAACTCCCGCTCGCTACGCGCTGCTTGGACGCTGGAAGAGCTGGGCCTGGCGTACCAGTGCCACCACGTGGCCCTGGACCAGGGCGCGGGGCAAAGCGCCGAACACCTCGCCCGCCACCCGGATGGCAAGGTACCCGTGCTGGAAGACGGCGAACTGACGCTGTTCGAATCCGCGCCCATCTGCCGCTATCTCGCCGAACGGTATGGCGAAGGCAAACTGCTGCCACACAGCGTAGAGGAACGCGCCCAGGTGGATCAGTGGCTAAGCTTCATCGTCACCGAGATCGAGCAGCCACTGTGGCTGCAGGCCAAGCACAAGTTCGCCCTGCCTCAGGACAAGCGCGTGCCCGCCGTACTGCCCACCGCCGCTTGGGAATTTCAGCGCGCCCTGACCGCCCTGGAGCGCCGCTACCACGGCCAGGAGACGCTGGTGGGCGATACCTTCACACTGGCCGACCTCTTCCTGACCCACACCTTGAGCTGGGCAGCGAGCATGAAACACCGCCTGCCGGAACCGCTGGTGGCCTACCGCGCCCGCCATGCCGACCGCCCGGCGCTGGCCCGCGCCGCGGAGAAAGAGCAGGCCGCCAAAGGGTAAGCGCTACCCCTTGCGCTCGATATCCACATCGCTGGCCTGGGTGAAGTCATCCAGCGCCATCATGTGGCCCAGCTTGCCCGCCTTGGTGGCCAGATACTGCTCGTTATGCGGGTTGAGGCCGGTGGTGATGGGCTGACGCTCCACCACGTTGACCCCATCGCGGGTGAGCGCATCGACCTTGCGGGGGTTGTTGGTCATCAGCTTGAGGGCGGAGACGCCCAGGTGCTCGAGCATCGGCACGCAGAGATCATAACGGCGCATGTCGGCACCGAAGCCGAGCTGCTCGTTGGCCTCCACGGTATCCGCCCCCTGGTCCTGCAAGTGGTAGGCGCGAATCTTGTTGAGCAGGCCAATACCGCGCCCCTCCTGACGCAGGTAGAGCAGCACCCCGCGACCTTCGCTGGCAATGCGCTTGAGGGCTTCCTGCAGCTGGTAGCCACAGTCGCAGCGCATGGAAAACAGCGCATCGCCCGTCAGGCACTCGGAGTGCACCCGCCCCAGCACCGGCGCGCCATCGCTCACATCGCCCAGGGTGAGCGCAATATGGTCTTTCCCCGTGGCATCGTCTTCGAAGCCATGCATGGTGAACGTGGCCCAGGGGGTGGGCAGCCGGGAAGCGGCGATGAAGCGAATGGTCACGGATTACCTCACAGATGAACCAGGCCAGTTATCCACATCAGTGTTGGCAAGTGGGCGCATAGTCTAACAGGAAGTGGCGCAAGCCTCACGGATTGGCCGGGGTGCGACGATGTTGGCCAGCCAACAGGCGCCACCGCTGCCCAACTTCACGTACAATTCCTATCGTCGGATGTGCTGACTCCCTTACAATGCGGGCAAATTTTCCAAGAGCAAGTGTTTATGACCACCACACCTTTGCAGAACGACCGTTTTCTTCGCGCGCTGGTGCGCCAACCTGTCGACCGCACTCCGGTGTGGATGATGCGTCAAGCGGGCCGTTACCTGCCCGAGTACCGCGCCAGCCGCGCCGATGCGGGCAGCTTCATGGACCTGTGCCGCAATCATGACCTGGCCTGTGAAGTCACCCTGCAGCCGCTGGAGCGTTACCCGCTCGACGCCGCCATTCTGTTCTCGGACATTTTGACCATCCCCGATGCCATGGGGCTGGGCCTGTACTTCGAAACCGGCGAAGGCCCCAAATTCAAGAAGACCGTACGCACCGCCGAAGAAGTCGCCGCGCTCACCGTGCCCAATGCCGAGCGCGACCTGGACTACGTGATGCGGGCGGTCTCCACGATCCGTCGTGAGCTCAACGGCCGTATGCCGCTGATCGGCTTTTCCGGCAGCCCCTGGACACTGGCTACCTACATGGTCGAAGGCGGCTCCAGCAAGGACTTCCGTCACCTGAAGACCATGCTGTACGACACGCCCGACACCATGCACCAGTTGCTGGACACCCTGGCGCAAGCGGTCACCGACTACCTGAACGCTCAGATTCGCGCAGGCGCTCAAGCGGTACAGATTTTCGATACCTGGGGCGGCGCGCTGTCCACACCGGCCTACCTGGAGTTCTCGCTGCGCTACATGGAGCAGATCGTCTCCGGGCTAATCCGCGAGCACGATGGCCGTCGCGTACCGGTGATTCTGTTCACCAAGAACGGTGGCCAGTGGCTGGAGCACATTGCCTGCGCCGGTGCCGACGCATTGGGCATCGACTGGTCCACCGAGCTGTCCGACGCCCGCGCTCGCGTGGGCCATAAGGTGGCCCTGCAGGGTAACCTGGACCCCAACGTGCTGTTTGCGCGCCCTTCGGCCATTCGTGCGGAAGTGGCTCGCGTACTGGAGAGCTACGGCCACGGCCCTGGCCACGTTTTCAACCTGGGCCATGGCATCAGCCAGTTCACCAACCCTGATCATGTCACCGCCTTCATGGAGGCGCTGCACGACTTGAGCCCGCAGTACCATCAGGGCATTCCGACTCAATCGAACGACTCATGCCCAGGAGCCAAGCAATGAGCGACCTACGCGACGACCAGTGGTTTACCGAAGTCTTTGATAGCCACGGCAGCGCTTTCTCGCTGAAAGTGACCGAAAAGCTGCTGGATGTGCAGAGCCCTTACCAGCACCTGGAAGTGTACGCCACAGAGACCTACGGCAACCTGATGGTGCTGGATGGCTGCGTGATGCTCACCGACCGCGACAACTTCCTGTATCACGAAATGATCGCCCACCCGGCGCTGTTCACCCATCAGGACCCCAAGCGCGTGGTCATCATTGGTGGCGGCGACTGCGGCACCTTGAAAGAAGTGCTGCGCCATCCGGGCGTCGAGAAGGTCACCCAGATCGATATCGACGAGGAAGTCACCAAGGCCGCCGAGCGCTTTTTCCCCGAACTCGTGGAAGCCAACGGCGACCCCCGCGCCGAGCTGCTGTTTGCCGACGGCGTGAAGTGGGTGGATGACGCGGCCGACGAGAGTATCGACGTGCTGATCATCGACTCCACCGACCCGGTCGGCCCGGCCGAAGGCCTGTTCAAGACCGACTTCCTGAAACGCTGCCACCGTATACTGAAAAGTGGCGGTGTGATGGTGCAGCAGAGCGAGTCGCCGCTTTACCATAGCGGTTCGATCATTCGCGAACTGCGCAACGACATGCGCGAAGCGGGCTTCGACAGCGTGGCCACCTTGCCCTTCCCCCAACCGGTCTACCCCTCTGGCTGGTGGAGCGTGACGTTGGCAGGTAAGGGCACCAGCGTTGAAAGCTTCCGCGAAGAAGCTGCCGCCAGCCACGAAATGCCGCTACAGTACTACACAGCAGAGGCCCATCGTGGAGCCCTGGCGCTGCCCCCCTTCATGCGCAAAGCCTTTGCGTGAGAGCGGGCATCGTTAGTGGAAGAGCCGGGCGCTGCTCGGCTTTTTTATGCGCGCAGATCGGCGCGCTTCGACGTCAAGGAATCACACATGAAGAGTGTTCGTTGGTTGGGAGTAGGGGCCAGCCTGTTGGCACCGGCCATCGCCATGGCCAGCACGCTGGACACCGTCCAGAATCGCGATAGCCTGCGTTGCGGCGTGAATGCCGCCCAGCCCGGTTTCTCGTCACTGGATGACGACGACCAGTACCGGGGCTTGGATACCGACATCTGCCGCGCCATTGCCGCCGCCGCGCTAGGCGATGCCAACAAGGTGGACTTCGTGCCGCTGGACTCCGTGGAGCGCTTCACGGCCCTTCAGTCCGGTGAAGTGGACGTGCTGTCGCGCACCACCACCTGGACCTCCAGCCGCGATACCACGCTGGGCATGCACTTTACCGGCGTCAGCTATTACGACGGCCAGGCCTTCATGGTGGCCAGCGACCTGAACGTACAGAGTGCCAAGGAGCTGGACGGCGCCGCGGTATGCACCCAATCGGGCACCACCAGCGAACTGAACCTGTCCGATTACTTCAGGGTTCACGGCATGACCTATGATGCCGTGGTCTTCGACTCTCCCGAGCAGTCGATTGCCGGGTTCGAAGCAGGCCGCTGCGACGTGCTGAGCTCCGATGCCTCGCAGCTCTATGCTCAGCGGATGCAGCTGGCCGACCCCGACATGGCCGTGGTGCTGCCCGAGATCATCTCCAAGGAGCCGCTGGGCCCGGCCGTGCGCCAGGGCGATGACCAGTGGTTCAACATCGTCAAGTGGACGCTGTTTGCCATGCTCAATGCCGAAGAGCTGGAGGTCAGCCAGGCGAACGTGGACGAACAGCTCGATAGCGACAACCCTGACGTGCAGCGCCTGCTGGGCCAAGATGGCGATTTCGGCAGCCCCATGGGCATCAGCGCCGACTGGGCCTACCAGATCGTCAAGCAGGTAGGTAATTACGCGGACGTTTATGACCGCAATGTCGGCACAGGGTCGGACTTCAACATTGCCAGAGGCCTCAACGGGCTCTGGAAAGACGGCGGTATTCAGTACGCCCCGCCGATTCGCTGATCGGCGAACATCAGTAGTTTTCTCCCCGCGCCAGCGGCTACGCACCAAAAAAGAGCATCGCGTAGCCGCTGGCACTCTTTTTTGCACCAATACTTTCGATAAATTCGCTGATTTTACGTTGAAAACCGCTGAATTTGCCGACATATCTTTTTTGGCACCTTCCTTGCTAGCTTTTAGGCATGCATCGACATGCATAACATCATTAAATCGAGGAAGGGGAACACACATGGTTAACAAGAAACACCTGGTACTGCTTGCCTCTGCGGGTGCAATTACGCTGGCCGGTATCGCTACCGCGCAAGCGAACACATTAGAAGAAACGCGCTCTCGCGGTGCCGTACAGTGTGGCGTTAGTGATGGCTTGCCAGGTTTTTCCGCGCCGGACGATAGCGGCGAATGGCAAGGTCTCGATGTTGACGTATGTCGTGCCGTCGCCGCTGCCGTACTGGGCGATGCCGACGCCGTTAACTATATCTCCCTGAACGCCGTCGAGCGCTTTACCGCACTGCAGTCTGGCGAAGTCGATGTTCTGTCCCGTAACACCACCTGGACCACCACCCGCGATACCACGCTGGGCCTGAACTTCACCGGCGTGAACTTCTACGACGGCCAAGGCTTCATGGTCTCCACCGACCTGGGCATCTCCAACGCCTCCGAGCTGGATGGCGCCGCCATCTGTATCCAGTCCGGTACCACCACCGAGCTGAACCTGGCGGACTACTTCCGCGCTAACGGCATGGAATTCGACCCCATCGTTTTCGATACGTCCGAGCAAACCGTCGGTGGTTTCCAGGCAGGCCGTTGTGACGTTCTGACCTCTGACACCTCTCAGCTGGCCGCGCTGCGTATTCAGCTGGACGACCCGTCTGCCGCCATGATCCTGCCCGACGTCATCTCCAAGGAGCCGCTGGGCCCCGTGGTACGTCAGGGTGACGACCAGTGGTTCAACATCGTCAAGTGGTCTCTGTTCGCCATGCTCAACGGTGAAGAGTACGGTGTGACCAGCGAAAACGCCGAAGAGATGCGCGATTCCGATAACCCGGACGTGGCTCGCTTGCTGGGTCAGGACGGCAACTATGGTGAAGGCATGGGTCTGGATGCCGAGTGGGCCTACAACATCCTGAGCCAGGTAGGTAACTACGGAGAAAGCTTCGAACGTAACGTCGGCATGGATTCACCGCTGGAAATCGAACGGGGCGTCAACGCTCTGTGGAACCAGGGTGGCTTCCAGTACGCACCGCCGATTCGCTAAGCGTCTCGCTTGACCCCGGCCCGCCGTCCCTTGCCAGCATCACTCAAGGGTACCGGCGGGCCATTTGATTGACCTTCCGTGTAGCGGAGACGCCATCCATGTCCGTAAGACCTAACGCTCGCCCCGTTGGCCAAAAGCCTCCGTTCTGGCGAGACCGCGCAAAGCGTGCGCTGATCTTTCAGTTTCTACTCATTGCTGCCGTTATTGCGTTTCTGTTCTATATCGTCGGTAATGTTCAAGACAACCTGTCCTCTCGCGGGATCACTACCGGGTTCGGTTTTCTTAACAACACCGCAGGCTTCGGGATCGTTCAGAGTCTGATCGACTACTCCTCCCAAAGCACCTATGGCCGCACCTTCTTCGTGGGCCTGCTGAATACTCTGCTGGTGGGCGCACTGGGGGTCATTGCCGCCACCATCATCGGTTTCATCGTCGGGATTGCCCGTTTGTCGCCCAACTGGCTGATCGCACGACTGGCCACGGCGTATATCGAAACCTTCCGTAACATCCCGCTGCTGCTGCAGATTTTCTTCTGGTACTTTGCCGTATTGCGTACGCTGCCCAGCGCCCGTGACAGCCTGGCTCTCGGTGAGGTCATCTTTCTCAACGTGCGCGGCCTGTATCTTCCCGGGCCGTTATTCGAGTCCGGGTTCGGGCTGATTCCGGTCACCTTCATTGCGGCGATCATCGCCAGCATTGCGCTGGTGATCTGGAACAAGCGCCGTCAGGAGGCCACGGGGCAGCGCCTGCCAGCCTACTGGATCTCCTTCGCGATGATTTTCGGCCTGCCCCTGCTGGTGATGTTTGCCACCGGCGTGCCGATCACCTGGGATGTCCCCGAGCTGCGCGGCTTCAACTTCCGCGGTGGTATCACCGTCATTCCCGAGTTCCTGGCGCTGTGGTTCGCGCTTTCGATTTATACGGCGGCGTTCATTGCCGAAATCGTGCGCTCCGGCATTCAGGCCATTCCCCATGGCCAAACCGAGGCCGCACAAGCGCTGAGCCTGCCGCGTAACCTGGTGCTGCGTCTGGTGGTCATTCCGCAGGCACTGCGAGTCATCATTCCCCCGCTCACCAGCCAGTACCTCAACCTGATCAAGAACTCGTCGCTGGCCACCGCCATTGGCTATCCGGACCTCGTTTCGGTCTTTGCGGGCACCACGCTGAACCAGACAGGCCAAGCCATCGAGGTCATTGCCATGACCATGGCGGTTTATCTGACCATCAGTCTGCTGGTCTCCATGTTCATGAACTGGTTCAACGCCCGTGTGGCGCTGGTTGAACGCTAGGCCGTTGGCGAGGACATTCCCATGATTCATAACCAAACGATGATCGAGCCAAGGCCAGCGCCCGGCAACTCCGTGGGCCCCGTGGCATGGCTACGCAGCAACCTGTTCAACGGTCCGATCAACACGATCTTTACCCTGATCGGCCTGTATATTCTCTACCTGCTCGTAGTACCGACGGTGCAATGGGCGTTCATCAACGCCGATTGGGTAGGCACCTCCCGCGAAGACTGCTCCCGAGAGGGTGCCTGCTGGGTGTTCATCAACGCACGCTTCACCCAGTTCATCTACGGCCTATACCCGCGCTCGGAAATCTGGCGTGCCAATATCGTCTTTGCCGGGTTCTTCACCCTGATTGCCTGGCTGGCGATTCCACGCCTGCCCTTCAAGCGCTGGGTGGCCGTGTTTGCGCTGGTCGGCTTCCCCGTGATCGCCTACGTGCTGCTGCACGGCGGCTATTTCGACCTGCCGCGTGTGCCGACCCATCGCTGGGGCGGCCTGATGCTGACCCTGCTGCTGGCTACCGTGGGCATGGTAGGTGCGCTGCCGATCGGTATCGTGCTGGCCCTGGGACGGCGTTCCAATATGCCCATCGTCAAGAGCTTCTGCGTCGTCTTTATCGAGTTCTGGCGTGGCGTACCGCTGATCACGGTGCTGTTCATGGCCTCGGTGATGCTGCCGCTGTTCATGCCTACCGGGGTCAGCGTGGACCGTCTGGTACGCGCCCTGATCGGCCTGACGCTGTTCCAGAGCGCCTACATGGCCGAAGTCATTCGCGGTGGTTTGCAGGCCATTCCCAAAGGCCAGGAAGAAGCCGCCGCCGCCCTCGGCATGACCTACTGGAAGCGCATGGGTCTGATCGTACTGCCCCAGGCTCTGAAAATGATGATTCCTGGTATCGTGAACACGTTCATTTCGTTGTTCAAGGACACGACCCTGGTCATGATCATCGGGCTATTCGATCTGCTGGGGATCGTGCAAGCGGCACTGGCCGACTCGCGCTGGCTGGGCTTCTCGCTGGAAGGCTATGTCTTTGCGGCCTTCATGTTCTGGATCTTCTGTTTCAGCATGTCGCGCTACAGCCAGTATCTGGAACGCAGGCTACACACCGGCCACAGGCGTTAACGCCGCTTTTATCAACGATTTTTTAGCAGGATAGTGACATGACACAAGCAGCTTCCCATAACCCTGGCACCGGTACTTCGGATCTGATGGTCGAAATGCGCGGCGTCAACAAGTGGTACGGCGATTTTCACGTGCTGCGCGACATCTATCTGGAAGTGAAGCGCGGCGAAAGGATCGTCATTTGCGGGCCGTCCGGCTCGGGCAAGTCCACCATGATTCGCTGCATCAACCACCTGGAAGAGCATCAAAAGGGCGAGATCGTGGTCGGCGGCGTGCCGCTGACCCAGGACGTGAAGCGTATCGAGCAGATTCGCCGCAGCGTTGGCATGGTGTTCCAGCACTTCAACCTGTTCCCTCACCTCACCGTGCTGGAGAACTGCTGTATCGCCCCCATGTGGGTACAGAAAAAGCCGCGCAAAGAAGCCGAAGAGCAGGCCATGCGCTACCTGCAGCGGGTTCGCATCGCCGAGCAGGCCAAAAAATATCCCGGCCAGCTGTCCGGTGGTCAGCAGCAGCGGGTCGCCATTGCCCGCTCGCTGTGCATGCACCCGGACGTCATGCTGTTCGATGAGCCGACCTCGGCCCTAGACCCGGAAATGATCAAGGAAGTACTGGACGTCATGATCGAACTGGCCGAAGAGGGCATGACCATGCTCTGCGTGACCCATGAAATGGGCTTCGCCAAGACCGTGGCCGACCGCGTGATCTTCATGGACCAGGGGCAGATCATCGAAGAAAATGCTCCAGAGCCGTTCTTCAACAACCCGCAGTCCGAGCGCACCCAGCTCTTCCTGAGCCAGATTCTGGGGCATTGATTCGACTGCCAGCGCGTCATAATGCGTAACGTGGGCCTCAGCTGAGGCCCATTTTCATGGCCCTTCTGAATACCCCACATCACACCCGAGAGTCATCATGGAAAAACTGTTCATCGACCGCGCCCCTCAGCCCATTGCCCCGTTCTCTCACGCCTGCCGCGTGGGCGACCTGGTGTTCATCACCGGCCAGATGCCGACCGTGCCGGAAACCAACGAAATGCTGCTGGGCACCTTTACCGAACAAACCCACCGGGTCATGCAGAACCTGGCCATCGTGCTGGAAGAGGTGGGCAGCAGCTTCGAGTACGTGGTGCAGTCACGGGTTTTCATTACCAACATGGGCCACTTCGATGAAGTGAACCAGGTCTACGCCAGCTACTTCGAGAAACCGCTCCCCACCCGTACCTGCATCGGCGTCACCGGCCTGGCAGGCGGTGCCGACGTGGAAGTCGACATGATTGCCTGGATTCCCCCCAGGGAAGGCGCCTAACCGCCTACCAACGTGATGCTGGCCGGGGCCAGCGCGAGCTGCTCACGATGCTGGGTCAACGGCTTGCCTGCCAGCGCCGTGAGCAGGATCTGCAGCGGGTCGCCATGGCTCACCACCAGCACCGTTTCCCCTTGCCAGCGCTGCTCCAGTGCTTCCAGCGCCGCGCACATGCGCGCTGCCACACTGGTGAGCGGCTCTACCTGCCACTGCCGATGCGCGGCACTCTGGGCATCCTGCGCCCACACCTCGGGGTAATGGCTATCTGCCTGGCCTTCCAGCTCGCCAAAATGGCGTTCTCGCAAGCGCTCGTCGATGGCCATGCCCAACCCGAAGGCGCTGGCCACTCGGGCGGCAGTTCGAGTCGTGCGTAAAAAGTCCGAATGCACCACCTGGGTGGGCACCGGCCAACGCCAGTCCACCAGTGCATCGTCCAACTGCCGTTCGCCTTCGGGCGACAATCCATAGGCGTCTATTCCGCGCTCGGGGGTGCTGATGATTCGCCGCTGAGCGTTGGCCTGGCTGTGACCATGGCGCATCAACAGGTAACGGTTGCGCCAATGGTAGGAGGGGGTCAGGAAAGTGTTTGACATATCTTTGTAACAAACCCTAGATTGAGAATGTTCGTTTTCGAAAAATAAACATCTGCATCTTCAAATGTCCATTAGGGAAACGCTGGGGGCTCGCCATTATCGTGCTGATGCTGATCGGTGAAGCCATCACCAGCGTGGTAAAGCCACTAGGCAAACGTTTGACCTAACCCCAAACGCTTGCCATGGTTAAAGGGCAATCAACGACATGGAGGACGTATGACGATGACCACCTATATCGTGGTAGCCGATGCGGCACGCGCCAGAATCTTTACCCGTGACGCCCTGGAACTCGCCGAGCAGGAGAGCATGGTGCATGCGGCAGGAAGGCTGCATGAAGGCGACCTGATCACCGACCGCCGAGGGGCCGACGTGCATGAGTCCACGTCCACCACGTCACGCTCATCAGGTGAAGAGGGCGCCGCTTCCCGGCATGAAAACGAGCTGTTTGCCAAGGAAGTCGCCCAACGGCTCTATGCTGCCCGCGTCGATAACCGCATGGAGAAGCTGATCATGGTGGCCCCACCCAAGTTCCTCGGGCTGCTGCGGGAAAAGCTCGACAACCCCACCCAGAAACTGGTAATCCATACCCTCTCCAAGGACCTCAGCAAAGCCTCGCTGTCGGATATTCAGGAAGCCGTCAGCGATTTGCGCTGATCCATGAATAAACGGCTATACGCCTAAAGAAGTGGTCACTCTCGCCGATAGTCGTTACTTACCCTGACGATAAAGAGAGTGACCATGCTCGCTACATTGCGCTTCCGAATACTGTTAGCGGCGTTGATCGCCATCGTTCTCGCGCTGGTGATCAACGGCATTGCCAGTTATTCCACGGTAAAACATCACAATGCCCAGCAGGTCGCTCAAAACCTGGAGGCTATCATACGAGGTAATACACAGGCGTTAGAGGAGTGGGTGGCATCCCGTAGCACCATGCTGAACGGTATGGAGGAAGCTATCTCCAGCAATGACCCACGTATTGCCTTGCGTCAGTTGACCACCTCTGGCGATTTTATGGCAACCTACCTGAGCTTGGCTGATAGCGGAGAGACCATTTTTTTCAACGGCTGGGAGCCACCCGCCGATTTTGACCCACGAGAGCGACCTTGGTACCAAGCCGCCGCTGCCGCGCAGGATACTATTGTCACCGCGCCGTATGTCGATGCCCAAAGCGGCGACTTAGTCGTGACCTTTGCCCGCCCGTTTTACCAAAATAACCAACTTCAGGCAGTAGTAGGTGCTGACGTCAATATTCGCGATATGGTCGCGATCGTGCAAGACATCTCGCCTACTCCTTCAAGTTTTGGCTTTCTGACTACCGGCGATGGATCGCTAATCGCCCATCCCAACAGCGAGCTAGCGCTAGAACCCACCACTGTTTTAAGCGATGAATTAAATGCCGCCTATATCGAGCAACTTGCTAATACCAAGCAGCCACAGCAGATGCAGTTAGAAGGAAGCAGTAAGTTACTGCTGAGCCGCCCAGTAGGCGGCAATAGCGACTGGCAGCTTGTGGTAGCACTGGATGAAGCGGAGGCCACCGCAGGACTACGCGCCATTGCCACCACATCTATTGTTACCCTATTGATCGTTGCAGCCATTACCGCTGTGGTATTTGGGCTGCTGCTGTCGCTACTGTTGCGCCGCCTGCTGGGGGTGCGCAACGCGATGGATAACATTGCCTCCGGCGAAGGCGACCTGACACAGCGCTTACCGGAAGAGGGTAACGACGAGGTCACTCAGATCGCCCGCGCTTTCAACCGCTTCGTGGGCAAAATGGAAGAAGTGCTGATCGAAGTGCGTACCAGCAGCGAAGCCGTGCACCACGCCGCCAACGAGATTGCCATGGGCGGGCAGGACCTGTCGCGCCGCACCGACAATGCCGCGTCCAGCCTGCAGCAGACGTCTGCGTCGGTGGAGCAGATCACCAGCACCGTCGCCCACACCGCCGCGTCGGCCCAGGAGGCCAACCAGCTCTCTCATGCCGCTTCTGAAGTAGCGAAAAACGGCGGTCAGGTAGTCTCGAACGTGGTGACGACCATGGAAGACATCTCCCAGGCCTCCAACAAGATTGGTGAGATCGTCACCTTGATGAACAGCATTGCCTTCCAGACCAACCTGCTGGCGCTCAACGCCTCGGTAGAAGCCGCCAGGGCTGGCGAGCATGGCCGTGGCTTTGCCGTGGTAGCCGACGAAGTGCGTAAACTGGCTGGCCGCAGCAGCGACGCTGCCAGCGACATCCAGAAGCTGATCGAAGACTCCCAGTCCCGGGTCAATAACGGCACCTCGCTGGTGCGCGAGGCTGGCAGCACCATGCACGATATCGTCGAGCACATCACCCGTGTCACCGACGTACTCGAAGAGATCAACGCCGCCACCAGCGAACAGAGTGATGGCATCAAGCAGGTCAACATCGCCGTGGCCGAGCTGGACCGGATGACCCAGGAAAACGCTGCCATGGTGGAAGAGTCCACCACCGCCGCCGAGCACCTCAAGGAGCAGGCAAACCACCTGACCGGCACCATCAGCAGCTTCAAGCTATCCGGAGCCAGCGCGCTTGCCTTGGGGTCACCCACGCTGCGCGATTACTGACACCCATGAGAACATTCAAGGAATGGGCGGCAGCGGGATGTCGTCGCTGCGCTGGGCCCCGGCGGTCATTTCGCGGCAGAGGCGCAAGAACTCGCGCACGCCGGTGGTCAGATACTTGTGGCGATGCCAGATGAAGGTGAACTGACGCTTCAGGTCCAGCTCCGGCGTGGGTAGCGGCACCAGGCTACCCCGCCGGAAAGCGTCTCGTAGCGCCAGCCGAGAGACGCAGCCGATCCCCAGACCTGACTCCACCGCCCGCTTGATCCCTTCGGTGTGCTCCAGTTCCAGCAGCGTATTGAAGCGGCTGCGTCGATGGCGCGCCGCATGCTCCAGCGTCATGCGGGTGCCGGAGCCCTCCTCGCGCATGATCCAGTCTTCCCGCAGCAGCTGATCCAGCTCCAGATGAGCACGCCCGGCCAGTGGGTGCCTAGGCGAGCAGAACACGCACAGCTCGTCTTCTACCCAGGGCTGGCTGATGATCATGTCATCATCGCACTGCCCTTCGATCAGCCCCAAGTCCAGCGAATGCTGTCGCACTCCCTCGATGATATGCCGCGTATTGCGTACCGCCAGCCGCACGCGGCTACCGGGGTAACGCTGCATGAAATCACTGATCAACAGGGTGGCCAGATAGTTGCCGATGGTCAGGGTGGCACCCACGTCCAGAGCGCCCACTCCCTGCTGGCCGCGCAGCAGCTCCTCCACCTCTTCGGCTCGGTCCAGCAGCGCCACCGCCTTGGGGAGCAGCTGGAACCCCAACGCGTTGAGTTTCAGACGTTTACCCATGCGGTCCAATAGCTGGCAGTCGAACTGACGTTCCAGCTCGGCCAGCGCCGTACTGGTCGCCGACTGGGACATGGCCAGCGCCCGCGCCGCCTGGGAAACGCTTTCGTGCTGGGCAACGGCGACGAAGACTTCCAGCTGGCGCAACGTGTAGTGCATGACCAGGCCCTCCAGAAAAAGTGCTGCTCAACGAATGCTATATCGATTTTAAAGATATACGTTATCAAGATAATTTGCTTAACAGATATACCACCCTTTATCTAGAATGAGCGCATCCTATGAATCTATTTTTTATTCTTTTTTAGAATATGGCGAGCAAGGCTTAGGCCGCGCAGCCCCAAAGGAGTCGACATGAGCAAGTTTGCCCTGGAAGAAGTGCTAAGCGTTCACCACTGGAACGACACGCTGTTCAGCTTCCGCACGACACGTGAGCGCAGCCTGCGCTTCAAGAACGGCCAATTCGTGATGATTGGCCTGGAAGTGGCGGGCAAACCTCTGATGCGCGCCTACTCCATCGCCAGCCCGAACTACGAAGATCATCTCGAGTTCTTCAGTATCAAAGTGCCCGATGGCCCGCTGACCTCACGCTTGCAGCACCTGAAGGTGGGCGACCAGATCATGGTCAGCCGCAAGCCGACCGGCACGCTGGTATGCGACGACCTGCTGCCCGGGCGCAACCTGTATATGCTCTCCACCGGCACGGGCCTGGCGCCGTTCATGAGCCTGATCCAGGACCCGGAAGTCTACGAGCGTTTCGAGAAGGTCATACTCATTCACGGCGTGCGTGAAGTCTCCGAGCTGGCCTACGCCGACTTCATCACCAATGAATTGCCCGCCCACGAGTACCTGGGTGAAGAAGTCGCCGAAAAACTGGTGTACTACCCCACGGTCACCCGTGAAGAGTTCCACACCATGGGCCGCCTGACCGACCACATTCGCAGCGGCAAGCTGTTTGCCGACACCGGCCTGCCGCCCATCGACCCGCGTCAGGACCGCGCCATGATCTGCGGTAGTCCTGCCATGCTGGACGACACCAGCGCGTTGCTGGATGAGCTGGGCCTGAACATCTCCCCGCGCATGGGCGAACCAGGCGACTACGTCATCGAACGCGCCTTCGTAGAGAAGTAAGTCTAACGGTGAAGGGTGAAGGGTGAAGAATAGAGCGTAGCCTTTGACACCCCCTCATCTTATGCACAAAGCCCCTGTGGACGTTATCCACAGGGGCTTTGTGCGACTTACGCCTTACACTTCACCATTCACAAAATTAAACCGCGTCTTTGCCGGTTTCGCCGGTACGGATACGAATCACCTGCTCCAAGGGCATCACGAAGATCTTGCCATCGCCGATCTTGCCCGTATTGGCCACTTGGGTGATCGCATCGATGACCTGTTCGGCCATATCATCGTCCACGGCCACTTCCAGCTTCACCTTGGGCAGGAAATCCACCACGTATTCCGCCCCACGATACAGCTCTGTGTGGCCTTTCTGGCGACCAAAGCCTTTCACTTCCGTCACCGTAATACCCTGCACGCCGATATCGGAAAGCGACTCGCGTACGTCATCAAGCTTGAACGGCTTGATAATGGCTGAGATTAATTTCATGACCACATCCTCTGGTTATGCAACGGTTGTCTTGACCGGATACAAGGCGGCGCGACGTTGACCCTCCTCACGCCCGTTGCACTTAGCATACACCCGCCAGCCCCGAGAATAAAAAGCCCTTGTGCCTGGCACGTATATGCGCCGCTACATACGGCAAAAGGCCTCCCATCGGGGAGGCCTTGAGTAGCAGTGCCGCTTGCTATGGCACAGTGCTTATTTCTTGACGCCAAACTCAGGGTAGGCTTCCAGGCCACACTCTGCGATATCGACGCCTTCGTACTCTTCTTCTTCGCTGACACGGATACCCATGACCGCTTTCAGCACCAGCCACACCACCAGGCTCGCCAGGAATACCCAGCCGAAGATGCCCACGATACCGATCAGCTGTGCACCGAAGGACGCATCGCCATTGTTCAGCGGCACGGCCAGCACACCCCAGATACCCACGACACCGTGAACCGAGATAGCACCCACAGGGTCATCCAGCTTCAGCTTGTCCAGCGTGACGATGGCAGCGACCACGATCAGACCACCGATGGCCCCAATTACCGAGGCGCCCAACGCAGAAGGAGACAGCGGGTCGGCGGTAATGGCGACCAGGCCTGCTAGCGCACCGTTCAGTGCCATGGTCAGATCCGCCTTGCGGAACCACAATTTGGCCAGCACCAGAGCTGCAATCACGCCACCCGCGGCCGCTGCATTGGTGTTCACGAACACTTGAGCAACGTTGTTGGCCGACACGGCATCCGACATTTTCAGCTCGGAACCACCGTTGAAGCCGAACCAGCCCATCCACAGGATGAAGGTACCCAGCGTGGCCAGCGGCATGTTGGCGCCCGGAATCGCGTGGATAGAACCGTCCTTGCCGTACTTGCCCTTACGGGGGCCCAGTACCAGCACACCTGCCAACGCTGCAGCGGCACCGGCCATGTGGACGATACCCGAGCCCGCATAGTCAGAGTAGCCAACGCCATCCAGCCAGCCACCGCCCCAGGTCCAGTAGCCAGACACCGGGTAGATGAAGGCGGTCATGACCACGGCAAACGCCAGGAAGGCCCACAGCTTCATACGCTCGGCCACGGCACCAGAGACGATCGACATCGCCGTTGCGACGAATACGACTTGGAAGAAGAAGTCCGAACGCATGGAGTAGTAAGGGGCATCCTCACCACCGGCCAGCACCGCATCGACGCTGTTCTCGGCACCGATCAGGAACCCAAGGCTGGGCAGGAAACCGCCTTCGCCGCTGGAGTACATGATGTAGTAGCCCACCAGCAGGTACATGGTGCAGGCAATGGCAAACAGCGCAATGTTCTTGGTCAGAATTTCAGCGGTGTTCTTGGAACGCACCATACCGGCCTCGAGCATCGAGAAGCCGGCGGCCATCCACATGACCAGTACGCCGCAAATCAGGAAGTAAAACGTATCGAGCGCGTAGCTCAATTCTGTAAGCTCGTTCATCAGGTGTTCCCCGTGATCCAAGAGAAGTTATTGGTGGGTCGTCGTTGTGTAGGCTGGCCTATACCGCGTCGGCGCCGCGCTCTCCGGTACGAATACGAATGACATCTTCCAGCGGCGTCACGAATACCTTGCCGTCACCGATCTTGCCGCTGTTGGCAGCGCTGCAGATGGCATCCAGCACGCTCTCCAGACGCGCATCGTCCACGGCCACTTCCACTTTCACCTTGGGCAGAAAGTCCACTACATACTCGGCACCGCGATACAGCTCGGTGTGGCCTTTCTGGCGACCAAATCCCTTGACCTCAGTAACCGTAATCCCCTGCACGCCGTTGTCGGCGAGTGCTTCACGAACGTCGTCAAGCTTGAAAGGCTTGATGATAGCGGTGATGAGTTTCATCCCGGATCTCCCCTGCTGGTTCAGTCCCACTCGGTGGAGAGCGGCGTGGCCGCCCGAATTTAGTGCTTGCCCTACTAATGCTCATACCGTGCCACTGGTTTTTTTCTTATTTAAATTCATGCCCTTAAACATTAAAAAATACGTTTCAAGAGCATCAGCAGGGCGACTATCCACCTCCTCCTACCCGCCACTGCACTAAAAAAGCACATCACCAAAAGCTCAATGCTTCTTTTTGATGCACGAGCGCATTGCAGGAGAAAACGCACGCGGGGCATGCGGATTGCCAAAGGGTTGCGTATCCTTACAGGTAAGCTATCCACATTTATGCGCCACCGTTTAAGGAGAGAGCCATGACGCCCCAGGATCGCATCAGCCGTTTAGCCCAGCAGATAGGCGACCGTTTACAGAACGCTTCCCAGGCCCCGGAAGACATTCAGAAAGGCGTGCAGCAAGTGGTGCGGGGAGCCTTCGACCGCCTGGAGCTGGTATCACGGGAAGACTTTGATATCTTGATGGATGTACTGCAGCGCACGCGCGCGCGCGTCGAGGCGCTGGAGCGTCAGGTAGCCAGCCTGGAAGCCACGGTGGAAGCAGCCAGCGCCGCACAGGCCACGCCCATGGAAGCCGAAGTACCACCAGCCCCCGCAGAGCCTGCCGAGCAAGACAAACCCACCCCAGGCAAGCCAGGCTGAAACAACGCTGGGTGCCTTTCCACAGGCCCCAGCATCTCCCTCCCCAAAAAATGAACAATAATCAATATCATTGACAGCATGAGCGAGCATGCTATCGTGCAGACTCGGCGTTAAATCTATCGGCGCTTTTTAGCACCATCACAGCGCATTTTTCAGGTCATTTAGCCCATCAGCTCATTGCCTCATGCTCCAGCCCTCCTGCGGTGCACCATCTGATATCACGCCACACTTTCTGGCGCAGCTAGGCCAGCGCTTTGGCATTCACTACCTTGTGGATCAGGGGCTTTCCCCTCATCAGGCCGTCGCTACCGGCCATGTTCAGGATGCGCGTTTATCGCCCGCCCTGCATTTGACCTTGTCCGATCTGCAAGTGCATCGCGGCTACCGCTCTACTTCCTGCCACAGCGTTCCCTGGTTCATCAGCGTTATTCTGGAGGGCCATATCGCGTTGCAATATGAGCAGCAGCGGCTCACGCTACACGCAGGCGATAGCGTGTGTGTCCATTTGAATGGCCGCCACCCTCTGCAGGTTCATCAGCCGGCTCAGCCCCGCCTGCGCACGATCAATCTGGCCGTGCTGGCCACAACGCCGCTGGGCCTTGTCGCCCCACCGACGATGCCTACACTACACGTATGGCAACTGCCCATGGCGCTCATGAGCACCCTGTGCACCATGACAGAGCAGTCGCTTGCTCACTGGCGCCAGGCACTGGTGTGGCAGGGGATCGCCCTACAGCTCATTGGGCAAGGCCTGCCGGACCATGGCGTGGCTCCTTTGGCTTCCAGCGGACTCTCCACCCGAGACCAGCAGCGACTCGCCGCCCTGCGGACGCGCATTGCCCAACACCCTGCCGCCCACTACCGTCTGTCAGAGCTGGCCAAAGAAGTGGCTATGAGCCCTAGCAGCCTGCGTCAGAAGTTTCACGCCTGCTTCGGCTGTTCGCTGTTTGATTACATTCGCCAGGTGCGGCTGAAGCAGGCCTACGAGGCATTGCTACGCGGAGAAAGCGTGCAACAAGTGGCCTACCGCTGCGGCTATCGCCATGCCAGCAACTTCTCTACCGCGTTCAAGCGCCATTTCGGCTTTACCCCCCATGAACTCCAGCGGCCCCGTGCATAGTCAGTACACGGGGTTCCCCTGCCCCACCTGAGTTTGTCGATGCGCATAGCAGACCTGGCATAGCGCACACCTTTCCTTGGCCATTAAAAGCAATAATTCTCATTACTCAATACAACTGGTTCCACCCTCCAGGATCACCAATGGCCTCTAAACACCCTGCTTTTTTAGTGACTCCCCTGAGCGGTGCGCTGCTCCTTGCACTGGCGTCACCTTCAGCAGCACAGCCCAGCACCACGTTAGCCACCGTGACCGTCACGGCCCAGCAGGCGGCTACCAAGGTCGCCACGCCAGCCATCGAAACGCCGCAGAGCGTCTCTACCATTTCCGAGGCACAGATGGCTCAGCGAGGCGTGAATACGGTACAGCGCGCCACCGACTACACCCCTGGCGTATACAGCAATCAGGTAGGTGCCTCCAACCGCTTTGACTACCTCGTCTTGAGAGGCTTCTCCGATGGCAGTTTGAGCAATACCTTCCTGGATGGCCTGAAAGTGATGGGAGATGCCAATTCCCATAGCACGATGCGCATCGATCCGTGGTTTTTAGAAAGTATTGAAGTGGTGCGCGGGCCCGCCTCGGTGCTGTACGGCCGTGCGTCTCCAGGTGGCGTGGTCGCTCTCAACAGCAAGCGCCCCGAGTTCGAGCCGAGTGGCGAGCTGCGCTTCCGGGCGGGTAACAATCACCAGCGCAGTGCGGCTTTTGACCTCACCGGCCCTATTGGCGACGAGCAGCGAGTGGCCTTTCGCCTGACCGGGATTGCCAGTGCGGCGGATACTCAGTTTGGCCCTGCCGAGGAAGAGCGCTATGCCATCGCCCCTCGCTTGACCTGGGACATGAGCGATGCCACCAGCCTGACCCTCGAGGCCTATCTACAAGATGAGCCAGAAGGAGGCTACCACTCGGGCGTTCCTTACGAGGGGGCCGTCATCGACCGCCTTGGACGCAGAATCAGCAACAACTTCTTCGATGGCGAACCCGACTACGACGCCTATCAGCGCACCCAGCGCATGGTTGGCTATACCCTCGAACACCGCTTCAACGACGCGGTGACCGCGCGCCAGCTGCTGCGCTATCTCAATGCCGATGTGACGTTAAATCAGGTGTATGGCTTTGGCTGGGCATCTCCCACCTCCACTGAACTTGCTCGCTACTACTCCGGCAGCGGCGAGTCCCTTCAGGCCTTGACGTTGGATAACCAGATAGAAGCTCGCCTGACCAGTGGCTTTATGGAGCACACGCTGCTGTTGGGAGTGGACTACCAGCATCGAGAGAACGAAGTTTCCTGGCCATCGGGCACGTTCCCCGCTCTGGATGCGTTCAACCCGATCCATGGCAGCGCCCCCTTGGCGTTCTACGCGCCTCTTCGAGAGAACCACAAGCTTGAACAGACCGGCATTTACCTTCAGGATCAAATGGCCATCGACCGCTGGCGGGTGACCTTGGGCGGGCGCTTCGATTGGGTGAATATTGACAACACCAACCGCGACAGCGGCGAAACCAGTCGTCTCAACGACACCCAGTTCAGCGGACGTGCCGGGGTGGTTTACCTGTTCGATAATGGCCTGGCCCCCTATGCCAGCTACTCGACGGCCTTTACGCCCACCAGTTTCGTGGATGCCAACGGCGACCTGCTTGCCCCCATGGAAGGCACACAGTGGGAAACAGGAGTGAAGTACCAGCCCAATGACCGACAGCAGTACAGTGCGGCACTCTTTCATATCAGCCAGGAGAACGTGGCCACCAAGGAGCAGCCCACCGACCCCTACCGCGCCGTGGGAGAGATCGAGTCGCAAGGTATCGAGCTGGAAGCCCAGGCGCAGCTCAGCGAGGCGCTCTCGCTACAGGCAGGCTACAGCTTTACCGATATTACCTACGCGAAAAGCGACGACGGCAACCAGGGCAACAACGCTATCTACTCCCCTCGCCATCAGCTACAGCTGTGGGGCCACTATGCCGTGCAGGAGGGTTGGCTAAGCGGTATGAATGTCGGCGTGGGCGTACGCCACTATGCCGATATTGCTGCCGACCGTGCCAACACTGCCAGCGTCCCCGACTACACCCTGGTCGATGCCACGCTAGGCTACGATTGGGGCCACTTGGGCCTCAACGGTGTGGAAACCCGCCTGAATGTGCACAACGCACTGGATAAGGAGTACGTAGCGTCGTGTAACTCCCTGGAGTACTGCTACTTCGGTGCCGAACGCGGAATGACGGCCAGCGTCCACTACCGTTTCTGAGTCGCTACGCCCGGGCATGGGCCGCGCGCCCTACCCGGGCGTTTCCAGTTGCAATTGATAAACAGAATCGTTTAAATGAGGCGCTTATTGTCAGGTGCCCACTCCATGCGCTGCTTCTCCCGACTCCCGCCCCTGGCCCGTAGCTGCTTGCTCGCGGCAGCCATGCTGTTTAGCGCCGCCAGCCACGCCCAGTGGGCCACCATCGATTGGACCATCGCCGAAACGCTATTGGCGATTGACGCGCCGGTCAGCGGTATCGCGCAACAGCCGGCATATCACGACTGGGTGGGCGAACCACACATTCCAGAACACGTTAGCGACATTGGCCTGCGCACCCAGCCCAACCTCGAGCTGCTGGCCCAATCACCCCCCGAGCAAACCCTGCTCTCGCCCATGTTTACCGGGCTGGTTCCTCGGTTGGAGCGCATCGCACCGGTGGGCACGTTCGCCCTTTACTCCCCAGGTGCCGACACCTGGCAGGAGATGCAAACCCTCACTCGCCAACTGGGCGAACTGACCGAGCGCGAAGCCGAGGCCGACGCGCTGATCAAAAGTACCCAACGACTGATGGCCGAACTGCGCTACCCGGGCAGTGACGCCCCGGCCCTGCTGATGGTGCAGTTCATGGATGCCCGCCATGTGCGGGTCTTTGGCGAGAACAGCCTCTATAACGCAGTATTGGAACAGCTGGCGCTGCCCAACGCCTGGCATGAGCCCACCAATGCCTGGGGCTTTGCACTGGTGGGTATCGAAGCGCTGGCCCGCTACCCCGATGCCACCCTGGTCGTCGTTGACCCACTGCCTACCGGAGTGAAAGCGCAGCTGGAAAAGAGCGGCCTGTGGCAGCATCTGCCCAGTGTCCAACATGACAGGCTGCTGCGCCTGCCGCCCGTTTGGAGCTTTGGCGCACTGCCCTCCGCCCAGCGCTTTGCCCGCGAGCTGACCAACGCACTGTACGAACCGCGTGGCGAGCCAGGGTCATTGGCGTCTTACCCTAGGCGGCTTTTCCGGCCACTCCGGTAAAAAGATTTCGCCCTCAATCGTATCAATGACCTCATCAAACTGCTCAGGCGCGTGTTTCACCCCACACTCCCAAACCACCACGACCCGCCACCCTATGGCCTCCAGCTCAGCCCGTTTACGCGCATCTCTACGCACATTCTCAGCGAGTTTGGTTTGCCAAAACTGCTTGCGGCTCGATGGGGTGGTGGCATAGAAGCACCCTTCATGCCGATGCCAGAAGCACCCGTTGACGAAGATGGCGACCTGATAAAGCGGGATGGTGATGTCGGGCTTGCCGGGAAGCTCAGTCGAATGAACGTCAAAGCCGATATGACGCTGCCCCAAAGCGGCCTGTACAAACCGCTCTGGAGCCGTGTTCTTACCCTGAATGGAAGCCATCATGCGTGATCGAGTCAAGCGATCGACAATATCAGCCAAGGTACTCGCCCTTTATCAGGAGGATAGAACCGCTGCAAAAGACGATGGCCCGCCCCCCCGGCACCGATCGTTTAGGCAAGGCAATCACAGCGCAAGGGGCATCTCGTACTGTTGCGGGTCGTCATCCGCTTGCAGGGCTAACGACTTGGCGGCGGCAGCCAGTATCCGTGGCTCCATCAACCTTGCCACGGCTTCGAACACAGGCACCACTACCGAATTGCCAAACTGACGGTATGCCTGTGTATCGGACACCGGGATGACGAAACGGCTTTCTCCCGGCTGGTCAAAGCCCATCAACCTGGCGCACTCCTGGGGGGTCAGTCGTCTGGGCCGATGCTTCTGATTATGGTCACTATAGAAGTCCATGGCGTCATCGAAGCCTCGATCCACCAGAATCTCCGAACCGTCCTTGTGATAACGGGCAGAGAGCGTGCGGGCGACATCGTTGGGCCGCGTCAAGCCAAAACCGAAACCGTTGCCTTTTGCACGATGTTTCTGGGCGTACTTGTACAAGTACTCCCATAACTTCGGCGTCAGGATGTACTTGTCGTCGACCTCCGGGTCCAGCAGGTCACCAAAGGCAGGGCGCTCCCTCGGGTACATCTTATGGATATCCCTCAGGGTAAACCCTTCATGAACACCCAGATCTCGACGGAACCCCACCAGAACGATGCGTTCGCGATGCTGCGGCAGAAAGTGCCGCGCGTCGATGACCTTGGGATCCTGCCCTTTGGGCGAGTTCACATCCGCCACGTCATAGCCTAGCTCATCCAGGGTCTCACAGATGATCCTGAACGTTTTGCCTTTGTCATGGCTCTTGAGGTTCTTGACGTTCTCCAGCAGGAAAGCGGCGGGCTTCTTGGCGGCCAGAATACGCGCCACATCGAAGAACAGCGTTCCCTGCGCATCACACTCGAAACCGTGCTTTCGACCCAGGGAGTTTTTCTTCGACACACCGGCCAACGAAAACGGCTGACATGGAAAGCCCGCCAGCAGTACGTCGTGATTGGGAATCTGCCGATCGATGTGCCTGTACGCCGTCTCTTCGTCGATGCTCAGGTCGCCACTCAGCGTGACTTCACGAATGTCCTCATTGAACCGGTGCTTGCGCGGGTCACAAAAGTGATTGGCCTTGTAGGTACGAACGGCATATTTATTCCACTCCGAGGTAAAGACGCACTCGCCCCCAATCGCCTCGAACCCCTTGCGTATGCCACCAATCCCGGCGAACAGGTCGATAAACCGAAAGGATGGCTGAAGGTCACTGGGCCGGGGAGCAGGCAACATGGACACCATTTGCTGATAAGCCGCACGCGTTACTTTCGGCTCCGCCTTACCCTTGGCCCAGCGGTTGATGGTCTCGCGACACCAGCTCCCCTTGTCAGCCATGGCGAGCGCCTCGGCGATGGCGCCCTGATCATAAATCTCCAGAAGCTTATCCAGCAGTGCTCGCTCGCTGAGCGCCTCGTAAGGCGACTGAGAGGCGCTCGGCAGGCTGGCAACCACGCCAGAACTTGCACCTGTTTGGACATCGATAAGGTGAGACATGCAAACCTCTGGGTCAAATCTGTGACAATGGCGCACGATTGTATCCCAAAAAACGAGATCCGCGAAGCGTTTACGGATGAATTCGGCTGTCGTACAACATCTGCTCCGTCACTGGCTGGTCAAGCTCCCCCATCGCCGCAAGGCGAATGTTTTTGGCGACGTCATCGACCGCATCATCCAGGGTTCCCAGCAGCTGGAACTCGGCGGCATTCACATAGCGAGCCTTCTGGCGGTCCGTGCCGGTAAACGACTGCTCAGCCCCCGTCTGCCATGACGGACGCTCACGTATCTGGCGCAAGGTGGGCGTGTCCAGCAGTTTCGCCAACAGCAACACGCGCTTACGCTCACCGATGCGGTTAAGCAGGTAGCCCGTTCCGCGCTGTTTGTCCCAGATCGGTTTGACCATGATCATGTGCAGCGTCTTGATCCCTTTACGCGCCAAGTCCTGCATGACCTGTAACTGGCCATTATTAATCCCAAAGAAGAGGCCGCCACGACCTCGCTCGACGTAGGGAAACTTGTGTTTTACCTCCAACTGCATGAGCGTCCCATTGGGCAGTCGCGCCACACTATCGATATCCCAAACGCCATCGAAAAAAGGCTGTATCGCGCAATTTTTAAACAGTCGATGCAGGACGACATGTTTAAAAATATCGCGGCTGTAATGACTAAAAATGCCTGACCAAAAAGCTTGTTGCGAGCGGTGTTCGTCAATGACCGCGCTGGTTGGCATCCTGAAACGGGGGGAGTCATATCCACGACTTTTCAACATGAACGATTGAATCGGAATATGCGTCCTGCCCTGCCACTCCTTGATGAAGAAGTCTCTGGCGCTCTCGTCGTAATAGCAATCGAATAGAAACTCATCCTTGCCCGACGCAGGGAGCAGGTGGCGACTCAGGTCAGTGGCGGCCTCGCCAGCCCCCGAGTGATCCCATAGCCACCACGCGTTGACGTAGCGGGTGCGGGGCCGTCGCTTGATGGTCAGTGTTCTGACCAGAGACACGGGCAACACGTGCACCTGCTGGGTCATCAACCTGTCCAGATAGTCATTGAAGACCGCTTCAATGACCAACCCTTCCAACATCCGGCTCTTGTCGGACCGAATCAGTATTTCCTTTAACCCGGCTTATTCACGAGACTCACCTGAAAACGAAGATGGCGAGTGGTTTTCTCTT
>ERZ941748.96-NODE-96-length-42844-cov-10.260371_pt1 | contig 42844 bp, 35 predicted proteins | sample MGYA00521092_ERZ941748 | MGnify/ENA primary metagenome ERZ941748 (study PRJEB32759, sample SAMN07749897) | skin metagenome | biome: transportation; feature: city; material: polyester macromolecule | host: Homo sapiens | place: Hong Kong:ISLAND line | collected... | reverse complement strand
GAGCCAGAGCCAGAGCCAGAGCCAGAGCCAGAGCCAGAGCCAGAGCCAGAGCCAGTCAAGCCCGCGCTGCAAGAGAAGCCGGTGGCCGAGCAGGGCGAGAAGAAGGGCTGGTTTGCACGCATCAAATCGGGGCTGGGCAAGACCCGCGCCAACCTGACCGATGGCTTGGCCGATCTGTTTCTGGGCAAGAAGCATATCGATGACGAGCTGCTGGAAGACCTGGAAACCCAGCTGTTGATGGCCGATGTGGGCATCGAAGCCACCAGCGAGATCATCGAGCGCCTGGAAGCGCGGGTGTCCCGCAAGGAACTGAACAACCCGGAGGCGCTGTATCGCGGCTTGCAGGAAGAGCTGGCCGCGCTGCTGGGGCCGGTCTCCACGCCGCTGGATGTCCAGAGCGCCAATGGCGGGCCCTTCGTCATTCTGGTGGTGGGGGTCAATGGGGTGGGGAAAACCACCACCATCGGCAAGCTCACCCAGCGTTTTCAGCGCGAAGGCAAGAGTGTCATGCTGGCGGCGGGGGATACCTTCCGGGCGGCCGCCGTGGAGCAGTTGAAGGTCTGGGGTGAGCGCAACAGCGTTCCGGTGATTGCTCAGCACACCGGCGCAGACAGCGCATCGGTGATTTACGATGCGGTGGCGGCGGCCAAGGCTCGTGGGGTGGATGTGCTGATTGCCGACACGGCTGGGCGGCTGCATAACAAGAGCCACCTGATGGAAGAGCTCAAGAAGGTGCACCGTGTCATGCAGAAGCTGGATGACACCGCACCCCACGAGGTCATGCTGGTGCTGGATGCGGGCACTGGCCAGAACGCCATCTCCCAGGCCAGCACGTTCAATGAAGCGGTGCCGATCAGTGGCATCACGCTGACCAAGCTGGACGGTACCGCCAAGGGCGGCATCATCTTCGCGCTGGCCAAACAGCTGGAGACGCCCATCCGGTTCATTGGCGTGGGTGAAGGCCTGGACGACCTGCGCCCCTTCGATGCCCATGATTTCGTCAACGCACTGTTTGACCGCCAGGGAGATGATAGCCGCGCATGATTGCCTTCGAGCATGTGGGTAAGCGCTATGGAGGGCGCTTTGATGCGCTGGCGCACCTGAACTTCCGCGTGGCCAGAGGTGAAATGGTCTTTTTGACCGGCCACTCGGGGGCAGGCAAAAGTTCGCTGCTGCGGCTCATCATGCGTCTTGAAACTCCTAGCCGGGGCCGGGTGGTGGTGGCGGGGCACGATATTGCCCAGCTGCACCCCAGTCAGGTGCCGTTCTACCGCCGCCAGATTGGCGTTGTGTTTCAGGACCACCAGCTGCTGTTCGACCGCAGCGTGTTCCACAACGTGTCGCTGCCGCTGGAAATCCAGGGCGTCGAGCCACGAGAGGCCGCCCGGCGGGTGCGTGCCGCCCTCGACAAGGTAGGTCTCTTGCATCGCGAGAAAGCGCTGCCCATCGAACTTTCTGGTGGTGAGCAGCAGCGGGTGGGCATTGCGCGGGCAGTGGTCAACAAGCCTGCCTTGCTGCTGGCGGACGAGCCCACCGGTAACCTCGACCCACAGCTGTCGGCGGATATCATGGGGCTCTTCGAGGATTTCAATCGGATTGGCACGACCATCATGATCGCCAGCCACGACCTGGCGCTGATTGCCCGGTTGCGTCACCGCATTCTGCGTTTGCAGGATGGTCGTCTGGTGGGTGACGAGGGAGCCTTATGAAGCGTTCGACACCCCGCCACCCTGCCACGCCGCGCCAGGGTGGCGCTGCCCCGCGAGCCAGACGCGCTGCACCCACCCCGTCTTCACCGAGCGAAGCGACAGCACGCAAGGGGGCGCGTTCGCAGCAGACGCGTTTCAGCAGTCGCCTGCGTGCCTGGGGCAGGCACCATCGTGCCATGGCCATCGACAGCCTGTACCGGCTGGTGCGCCAGCCGCTGGGCAACCTGCTGACCATGCTGGCCATTGCGATTGCGCTGGTGCTCCCGGCCGCGCTCTGGCTGACGCTGGACAGCGCTCGCCTGCTGAATACCGAGCTGGATGAAAGCGCGACGCTGACGGTCTACCTCGACGTTGCCGTGGACGAAGCGCAGGCGGCGCGCATAGAAGAGGCGGTCGTGGCAGACGAAGGCGTGGCGCAGACGCGCATGATCAGCCCGGAAGAGGGCATGGCCGAATTCCAGCAGTCGCTGGGCATCGATGACACTTTGGCGGGGCTGGATGACAACCCGTTGCCCACCAGCATCGTGATCGCACCGCAAAGCGTCGACCCCGATGCCATGGCGGAGCTGGCCCATCGGCTCGAAACCCTCACTGGCGTAGACGAAGTTCGTGTCGATCTGGCCTGGGTGGAGCGGCTGCGCCATTTGGCCGAGCTGGGGCGCCGGGTGGCGCTGGCGCTGGGCGTTCTGTTCGGCTTTGGCGTCTTGCTGGTGGTGGGCAACACCATACGCCTGGCGGTGGAAAGCCGTCGCCGCGAGATCGAGGTGGTGATGCTCATGGGGGCCACCCATGCCTTTGTCAGGCGGCCATTTCTCTACAGTGGTGCCTGGTACGGCATTGGGGGAGGCGTGATTGCGCTCGGATTGCTGGGGTTGGGAAATCACTGGCTATCGCTGCCAGTGGCGGCCCTGGCAGCCAGCTATGGCGCCAGCTTCACTTTGCCGCAGCTGGATGTGACGGGCTCTACAATTCTGCTATCTTGCAGTACACTATTGGGCTGGTTAGGAGCATGGCTGGCAGTGACCCGCCACCTTTCCAGTATCCGCCCGCGCTAGGTTCACGGCGCAGGACATCGGGCAGTCACGGTCATGTCATCTCAGGTTAATGGACCAGTGACAAGCTTGAAAGAGGTGCTACCGCTGATGAACTGGCCTAGTGAACCTTGACGGTTGGCCAGGGTCTTATCAGTCAATTCCAGATGCGCTGGCCGAGCATAGCCTACGCGTCGACTATAAAAGATTTTAAGGGAGACCGTTTGCACATGAGCACTAGTCTTCTACCGGTGGGACAGCTGTCGCCAGGCAACGATCTGGGCGGCTACATTCAGGCGGTCAACGGCATTGCCGTATTGAGCGTCGAAGAAGAGCGTGAGCTGGCGTTTCGCCTCTATGACGAAGGCGACCTGGAAGCGGCGCGTCGTCTGGTGTTGTCGCATCTGCGCTTCGTTGTCCACATCGCGCGCAGCTATTCGGGGTACGGCCTGCCCCAGGCCGACCTGATCCAGGAAGGCAACGTTGGCCTGATGAAGGCCGTCAAGCGCTTCGACCCTAACCAGGGCGTGCGCCTCGTATCCTTTGCGGTGCACTGGATCAAGGCAGAAATCCACGAGTTCGTGCTGCGCAACTGGCGTATCGTCAAGATTGCCACCACCAAGGCACAGCGCAAACTGTTCTTCAATCTGCGCAGCGCCAAGAAGCGTCTGGCCTGGTTGAACAACGACGAAGTCAACGCTATCGCCAAGGACCTGGACGTCAAGCCGGAAATCGTGCGTGACATGGAAGGCCGTTTATCGGCGTTCGACGCTGGCTACGACGCAGCGCCCGGCGATGACGACGAGAGCGCTTATCAGGCACCTGCCTACTTCCTCGACGACGCTTCGGCAGACCCGGCGACGCAGCTGGAAGATAGCGACTTCGAAGAGGATTCGACGCGCCGCCTTCAGCTGGCCTTGCAGGCACTGGATGACCGCTCTCGGGATATCCTCCAGCGCCGCTGGCTGACCGATGACAAAGCCACGTTACATGACCTGGCCGATGTCTACGGGGTGAGCGCCGAGCGTATTCGCCAGCTCGAAAAGAACGCCATGAAAAAGCTTCGTCAGAAAATGGGTGATGCTGCCATCGCCGCATGATGTGAGCTTGTTGGGTGGTGCTGCTACTTAGCGCCACCGCCTAACGCTGAAAAGCCCGAGCCCGAGAGGGATCGGGCTTTTTGCCTGATGCAGGTTGGCTTTACGGCAATGCCCGCGACTATTTCTGCGCCTTGTCTATTTTTCGCTCTGCTTTTCCTGCTAGATTCCCCTTTGGGCATTGGGCCCCGACGGCGGAGAGGCAAGGATGGGCAAGGTTCATTTCATTGGTGGTGAAAAGGGCGGTGTAGGCAAGTCAATGACGGCGCGGGTATTGGCGCAGTACTACATCGATCATCAGTGGCCCTTTCTGGGCTTTGACTGTGATGCCTCCCACGGGACGTTTTCACGCTTTTATCAGGACTACGCCTCTGCCGTCGTGGTGGGTGACGATGACAGCCTGGACGGCATGCTCTCTGCCGTGGAAGAGCACCCCGAGCGTGACCTGATCATCGACCTGGCGGCTCAGTCGGCGCAGCCGATCAATCGCTGGGTCGAGGAGACCGATGTCTTTGGCCTGCTCAATGAGCTGGGCATGCAAGTGGTCTGGTGGCATGTGATGGACGATGGCGCAGACTCGGTGACACTGCTGGAGCAGGTGCTGGACCGCTATCAGGGGCAGCCGGTCAGTCTCGTCGTGGTGCAGAACCTGGGACGCGGCGACAGCTTCGAGCGCTTCCAGCAGTCCAGGGTGTATCAGCAGGCCGTGGCACAAGAAGCCGCGGTGATCGAATTGCCACGGCTGCATACCAAACTGACCCAAAAGATCGACTTCAACAACAGCAGTTTTTGGGCGGTGGCCAATGACCGCAGCCTGATGAACATCGCCGAACGCCAGCGCATGAAGGTATGGTTGCGCAAGTCCTACGAGCAGCTCGAGAAGCTGAAGTCGCAGCTTGAAACCATTGACAACGGCTAGCAAGCACGCTTGACGCGTGATAGACTACGCCATCCTCTCAGACAAGACCCGTGAACGGGCAGCGAAATGACTGCTCGTTACACTATTTGGCAGAATTGAAAGTGCTGCCAAATCAATCGGTTGTTGTGGAAAGATCCGTACGGAAATGTCGTGCCAAGGCAATTGCCAGCCGACAGACACATAGTTAATCCGTTGCCGTTGATGGGCAACCTTTATTCTCCAAGGAGATACCTGTGGCGAACAGCAAGCAAGCACGCAAGCGCGCCCGCCAGGCCGAGACTCGTCGCGTCCTGAAATCCAGCCAGCGCAGCATGGTCCGCACTTACATCAAGCGCGTGATCAAGGCGATCAACACTGGCGATCATGGCAAGGCCATGGAAGAGTTCAAGGTCATGCAGCCGGTCGTTGACCGTATTGCTGACAAGGACGTGCTTTCCAAGAAGAAAGCAGCGCGCCTGAAAAGCCGCTTGAACAAGCGCATCAAGGCTCTGGCGGCGTAAGCCGGCAGTCGCCCTAAAAAACCGGCTGCGGCCGGTTTTTTTGTGTCCAAACGTTGCCCGTGCTGCTTGAGTCACCCTTTTTTCAGTATGGAACCAGTGATGAGTGCGAAGACACCGCCGCAAGCCAATATGTCGCCGCCGCGCCGAGGGCTGATGCGCTCTGGACTGGTGGTGAGCGCCATGACCATGATCTCGCGGGTCATGGGGCTGGTGCGCGATGTGGTGGTTGCCACCTTTCTGGGGGCGGGCAACGGGTCCGACGCCTTCTTCGTGGCGTTCAAGATTCCCAATTTCATGCGCCGCCTGTTCGCCGAAGGGGCCTTCAATCAGGCCTTCGTGCCGGTGTTGTCGGAGTACTCGACCCAGCGCAGCAAGCAGGAAATTCGTGAGCTGCTCAATGCGGTGGCGGGCAGCCTGACCGCCATCCTGGCGCTGATCACGGCGTTTGCCATGCTCGGTGCGCCCTGGCTGGTATGGCTGTTTGCGCCAGGCTTTGGGCGTGACCCCGACAAGCTGGCCATGACCGCCGACATGCTGCGCTTGACCTTTCCCTACCTGCTGCTGATTTCCTTGACGGCCTTTTCCGGCAGTGTTCTGAACACCTGGAACCGCTTTGCCGTTCCTGCGTTTACGCCAGTGTTGCTCAATCTGTCGTTGATCGGGGCGGCGCTGTTTTTAATGCCTCTAATGGAAGAGCCTGCCATGGCGCTGGCCTGGGGGGTGCTGATTGCCGGTGCTGCCCAGCTCGCCTTTCAGGTGCCGTTTTTGCTGCGCCTGGGGCTATTGCCAACGCCATGGCCCAACTTCGCCCATGATGGGGTCAAGCGTATTCTCAAGCTGATGGCTCCGGCGCTGTTTGGCGTATCGGTGTCGCAGATCAACCTGTTGCTGGACACGGTGTTGGCGTCGCTGCTGGTGGCCGGTAGCGTCTCCTGGCTCTACTACTCGGACCGTTTGGTGGAGCTGCCGCTGGGCGTGTTTGGTGTGGCGATTGGTACCATTATCCTGCCCGCACTTTCCAAGCGCCACGCAGAGCAGTCCAGCGAGCATTTCGCTGCCATGCTGGACTGGGCCATTCGCGTGGTGCTGTTGCTGGGCGTGCCTGCTGCACTGGCGCTGGCGGTGCTGGCCGAGCCTTTCCTGATCACGCTGTTCCACTATGGAGCGATGACCGAGCTAGACATTCAGATGGCGGCCATGAGTCTGCGCGCCTATGCGTTCGGTCTGGTAGCCTTCATGCTGATCAAGGTGCTGGCCCCGGGCTTCTTTGCCCGCCAGGACACCAAAACCCCCGTGAAGGTCGGGATTGTCGCCATGGTCGCCAATATGCTGCTCAATTTGCTGCTGATCTGGCCGCTGGCGCACGCAGGGCTGGCGCTGGCCACGGCGCTGTCGGCGTTCCTGAACGCGGGGTTGCTGGGCTACCTGTTGTATCGTCAGGGCGTGCTGGTGTTTCAGCCCGGCTGGGGTCGTTACGCGGTGCAGCTGGGAGGAGGCAGCCTGCTGATGGGGGCGGCGCTCTATTTTGTGTCGCCCCACTGGCAGGTGTGGCTGGAGTTCGACATGTGGCAGCGGATTCGCTGGGTGTCCGGACTGGTCGTGCTTGGCGGTGGACTTTACTTCCTGTGGCTGACGGCGCTGGGGCTGCGCCCACGGCATTTCAGGATGAATAGCTAACGGCTGCGGCAGGGCGCTTTTGGCAGGGGCGTTGGGCAAGATGGCCCGATGGCAATCTTGACCTGCACCAGGCCAGCACGTTCGTTATAATCAAACGCTTTCAAGACGGCAGAGGTGCCATGCACGTCATTCGAGGTCTGCACAATCTGACACCCTCTCAGCGTGGCTGCGTGGCGACCATCGGTAATTTTGATGGCGTGCATCGCGGCCATCAGGCGATCCTGCAGCAGTGCCGAGAGCACGCGGCCCGCCTGGGAGTGCCCTTGACCGTGGTGGTTTTCGAGCCGCAGCCACGGGAGTTCTTTGCGGGTGACCAGGCGCCGCCTCGGCTGACGCGGCTGCGGGAAAAAGTGCGCTTGCTGCGCGACCACGGCGCTGAACAGGTGCTTTGCCTGCCGTTCAACGACGCCTTGCGCAGCCTGACCGGCCGCCAGTTCATCGACCAGGTGTTGATCCAGGGGCTGAACGTCCGTCATCTGGTGGTGGGGGATGACTTCCGTTTTGGCTGTGATCGCCAGGGCGATTTCGAGCTGCTGGAAGCGGTGGGCAGTCACCATGGGTTTGGCGTCGAAAATACCCACACCTTCACGGTGGCAGGGGAGCGTGTGTCGAGCACCCGGGTGCGTACCTTACTGGCCAGCGGCAATTTCGAGGTGGCGGCGCGCCTGCTGGGCAGGCCCTATTCGCTGCATGGCCGCGTGGTGCGCGATCAGCAGTTGGGGCGCACCATCGGTGTGCCCACGGCCAATTTGCCGCTGCTGCCCCAGCCGCTGACGCTGCGCGGTGTGTTTGCCGTGGTGGCCGAGCTGCCGAACGGTGTTCGCCTGCCCGCCGTGGCCAACGTCGGTTTTCGGCCCACTGTGGGGGCCAAACGGCCCACCCTCGAAGTGCATCTGCTGGACTTTGCCGGCGACCTGTATGGTCAGCGGCTGACGGTTTACCCCTGCGCTCGGCTGCGCGGGGAAGTGAAGTTCGACGATTTCGACGCGCTGAAGGCGCAGATTCAACATGACCAGGCCAGGGCGCGCCGCTATTTTGCGGCGGCTGAGGCTGGCGTAGCACGTACTCTTCCGCTGGCCTCGGCCCCGCTTGGGCGTGAGACCGCTTCTTCTGATTTCACTTCGGCGGATAACGACGCCGATGCTAACGACGGCTGACCGGAACTATGGATTACAAGCACACGCTAAACCTGCCAGAAACCGACTTTCCCATGCGCGGCATGCTGCCGAAGCAGGAGCCAGGGCGCGTTTCCCAGTGGCAGGACATGAACCTGTACCAGCGCCTGCGCGAAGCCCGTGCGGGGGCACCGCTGTTCGTCCTGCACGATGGCCCTCCCTATGCCAACGGCAGCATCCATATCGGTCACGCCGTCAACAAGATTCTCAAGGACATCATCGTCAAGTCCAAGAACCTGGCGGGCTTCGATGCACCCTACGTGCCGGGTTGGGACTGCCACGGCCTGCCTATCGAGCACAAGGTCGAGACCACCCATGGCAAGCACCTTCCGGCCGATAAAGCCCGTGAGCTGTGCCGTGAGTACGCCGGTGCCCAGATCGAAACCCAGCTGGTGGATTTCGTGCGCCTGGGGATCATCGGTGATTGGGATCACCCCTACCGCTCCATGGATTACGCCAACGAGGCGGGCGAGATCCGCGCCCTGGCCGATATGGTCGAAGCGGGCTACGTCTTCAAAGGGCTTAAACCGGTCAACTGGTGCTTCGACTGTGGCTCGGCGCTGGCCGAGGCGGAAGTCGAGTACGCTGATAAAAAATCTGACGCCATCGACGTGGCCTTCCCCGTGGAAGATGCCGACAAGCTGGCAGCGGCGTTCGGTCTGAGCGAGCTGGCCAAGCCTGCGGCGGTGGTGATCTGGACCACCACGCCCTGGACCATTCCCGCCAACCAGGCGCTGAACGTTCACCCCGACTTCACCTACGCGCTGGTGGATACCGGCGAGCGGTTGCTGCTGCTGGCCGAAGAGCTGGTCGAGAGCTGCCTGGAGCGTTTTGGTTTACAAGGTGAGGTGGTAGCGACGACTCAGGGCAACAACCTGGATCTGATCAATTTCCGCCACCCGTTCTACGACCGCCTCTCGCCGGTTTATCTGGCGGATTACGTGGAGTCTGAAGTCGGCAGCACCGGTATCGTTCACTCCGCCCCTTCTTACGGTATGGATGACTTTGTTACCTGCCGTGAGCACGGCATGAGCTTTGACGACATGCTGAACCCGGTGCAGGGTAACGGTGTCTATATCGACGACCTGCCTTTCTTTGGCGGTCAGATGATCTGGAAAGCCAACCCGAACATCATCGACAAGCTGCGTGACGTGAACGCGCTGATGGCCCATACGCCGATCACGCACAGCTACATGCACTGCTGGCGCCACAAGACGCCGGTCATCTATCGTGCCACGGCCCAGTGGTTCGTTGGCATGGATATCAACGGCAAGGATGGCAAGACCCTGCGCGAACGGGCGCTGGCCGGTATCGAAGCCACCGAGTTCACCCCTGCCTGGGGGCAGGCGCGCCTGCACAGCATGATTGCCAACCGCCCGGATTGGTGTATCTCCCGTCAGCGTAACTGGGGCGTGCCGATCCCCTTCTTCCTGCACAGGCAGACCGGTGAACTGCACCCGAACACCGTGTCGCTGATGGAAGAGGCCGCCAAGCGCGTGGAGCAAGAGGGCATCGAAGCGTGGTTCAAGCTGGAACCCTCCGAGCTGCTGGGCGCGGAAGCCGCCGACTACGAAAAAGTCACCGACACGCTGGACGTGTGGTTCGACTCGGGCACCACCCACCGCCACGTGCTGCGCGGCTCGCACCCCCATGGCCATGAGAGTGGCCCCCGGGCAGACCTTTACCTGGAAGGCTCGGACCAGCACCGGGGCTGGTTCCACTCCTCGCTGCTGACCGGCGCGGCCATCGATGGGCATGCGCCTTACCGGCAGCTGCTGACCCACGGCTTCACCGTCGATGCCCAGGGGCGCAAGATGTCCAAGTCCATCGGTAACGTGGTGGCCCCGCAAAGCGTGATGGACAAGCTGGGGGCGGACATTCTGCGCTTGTGGGTCGCCTCGACGGACTACTCCGGCGAGATGGCCGTCTCCGACGAAATTCTCAAGCGTACGGCCGACGTCTATCGCCGTATTCGCAACACGGCCCGCTTCCTGCTGTCCAACCTGAGCGGTTTTGACCCTGCTCGGGATCAGGTGGCGTTCGGCGATATGCTGGCGCTGGACCAGTGGGTAGTGGACCGTGCGGCTCAGCTGCAGGGCCGTATCGAAAAAGCGTATGAAGAGTACCGCTTCCTGGATGTCTACCAGCAGGTGCACGGTTTCTGCGCACGGGAGCTGGGTGGTTTCTACCTGGATGTCATCAAGGACCGCCAGTACACCACGCAAACCGACTCGCTGGCCCGTCGCAGTGCGCAAACTGCGCTGTATCACGTGGTGGAAGCGTTGAGCCGCTGGGTGGCCCCGATTCTGTCGTTCACCGCCGAAGAGATTTTCGAGCATATCCCCGGCCAGCGTGGCGACAGCGTGCTGCTGGAGACCTACTACACAGGCCTCTCCACGCTGGATGAGGGTGCCGAGATGGGCCGGGCGTTCTGGGAGCAGGTGCTGGAAGTGAAGCACTCGGTGAACAAGTGCCTGGAAGATGCCCGTAACGCCAAAGTGATCAAGGGCAGCCTGGCGGCGGAAGTCACGCTTTACGTGAACGACGAACTGCACACGGCGCTGGCCAAGCTGGGCGACGAGCTGCGTTTTGTGATGCTCACCAGTGAAGTGCATCTGGCACCGCTGGCCGATGCGGCCGGTGCCGAAAGTACCGAGCTTGAGGGGTTGAAGGTAGCCGTCAACGCCAGTGAGCATGCCAAGTGCGAGCGCTGCTGGCACCACCGCGCCGATGTGGGCAGTTTTGCCGCCCATCCGGACCTGTGTGGCCGCTGTGTGAGCAACTTGCCCGAAGGCAGTGGAGAGATTCGTTACTATGCCTAACACCGTGAGCGGCACGGAAGCGTCGACCCACCAGCGTCCGCCCATGCGGCGGCCGCTGCGCTGGCTATGGCTGGCGGTGGCGGTGATCGTGCTGGATTTGCTGACCAAATACGCCGCCAGCCATTTTTTGAGTTATGCACAGCCGGTTGAAGTGCTGCCGTTTTTCAACCTGACCCTGCTGCACAATACCGGCGCGGCCTTCAGCTTCCTGGCTGACCATCCTGGCTGGCAGCGCTGGTTCTTTGCCACGGTGGCCATTGGCGCCAGCATCGGGCTGACCGTGTGGCTCTCCAGGGTACGGGCAGACGAAAAGCTGCTGGCCATCGCGCTGCCGTTGATCATCGGTGGTGCGCTGGGCAACCTGTATGATCGGCTGATTCACGGCTATGTCGTGGACTTTCTCTCATTCCACGTGGCGGGCTGGTACTACCCGGCTTTCAACGTGGCCGATATTGGTATTACGCTGGGTGCCGTGGGGCTTATCTGGGAGTCGTTCATGGGCGATCGACGCCGTAAAAAAATGGCCTGAACGCCCCCGCGCCTACCTGTGAGGAACTATGGACTACCTAATTGACGATGGCATGGAAATCACCCTCCACTTCACGTTGAAGCTGGAGGACGGCACGGTGGTGGATTCCACCAAAGAGAAAGCGGCTGCCACGTTTCAATATGGCGATGGCAACTTGCCGCCGGGGTTCGAGCACCCCATCAAGGGCATGGCCGCCGGCCAGAGCGGGTCATTCCAGATTACCCCGGAGCATGCCTTCGGTCAGCATAATCCGCAGAATATCCAGACCTTGAAGCGAGCAGATTTTGGTGACGACGAGCCCGAGGTGGGTATGGTCATGTCGTTTGCCGACAAGGCGGGAACGGAACTGCCGGGCGTGGTCAAAACAGTAGAAGGTGACCGCGTGGAGGTCGATTTCAACCACCCGCTGGCAGGGCGCACGCTGACGTTCGAGGTCGAAGTTCTCAACGTCACGCCGATCACCAAACACTAATTTCCCGAGCGATGCAGGTTGCATCAAGGCGCATTTATGCAGTCATCAGAGTCATCTCAGCCCATTCAGATCAAGTTGGCTAACCCGCGCGGATTCTGCGCCGGGGTCGACCGTGCGATCGATATCGTCAATCGCGCGCTGGATGTCTTCGGCCCGCCGATTTATGTGCGCCATGAAGTCGTGCACAACCGCTTCGTGGTGGAAACGCTGCGCGAGCGCGGGGCCGTCTTCGTCGAAGAACTCCATGAAGTGCCCGACGATGTGATCGTCATCTTCTCGGCCCACGGCGTTTCCCGAGCGGTTCAGCAGGATGCCGAACAGCGTGGTCTGAAAGTCTTCGATGCCACTTGTCCGCTGGTCACCAAGGTGCACATGGAAGTGCTGCGCTATGCCAAACGCGGCCAGGAGTGCATTCTCATCGGGCATGAAGGCCACCCCGAAGTCGAAGGCACCATGGGGCGCTACGACACTTCCCATGGGGGCAAGATCTATCTGGTGGAAGACGAACAGGACGTTGCCAATCTGGTCGTCAACGACCCTGCGGCGCTGGCGTTCGTCACCCAGACCACGCTCTCCATGGACGACACGGCCAAAGTGATCGACGCGCTGCGTGAGAAGTTTCCCGAGATCCAGGGGCCGCGCAAGGACGATATCTGCTACGCCACTCAAAACCGCCAGGATGCCGTGCGCGAGCTGGCAGCGGACAGCGACCTGGTGCTGGTCGTGGGCAGCCCCAACAGCTCGAACTCCAACCGCCTGCGGGAGCTTTCCGAGCGCATGGGGACCCCCGCCTATCTGATCGACAATGCCGAGCAGATCGAGGCTGCCTGGCTCGAAGGCGTCAAGCGCATTGGTGTCACTGCTGGTGCCAGCGCCCCGGAAGTGCTGGTGAAAGGCGTCATCGACCAGTTACAGACACTAGGCGCAGAAGCCCCCGTGGAGCTGCAGGGGCGTGAGGAGAACATCACCTTCTCCATGCCCAAAGAGCTACGCGAGCGTGTGATCGTTAGTGAATAGTCAACAGTGAGACAGCGTTAACACCTGAGCTGTTCATGGAGGTGCAAAGCGTATCGGTTTGGGACATACTCGAAGTATGGTTCAGTTGATACGGGAGCACCGCGCGTGCCAGATCGCTCTATCCCCCCTGTGGGTGGCAACTTTCCCCCACAGGGGTTTACTCTCATCGAGCTACTGATCACCGTCGCGATCATCGGTATCATCGTCGGTATCGCCTACCCCAGCTATAACCGCTATGTCGAGCGTTCCCTGCGCACCGATGCGCATGCGGGCCTGCTTCAGGCCGCCTCCGAGATGGAGCGCTGCTATTCACGTCAATACTCCTACAATGGCTGTACCGTCACGGCCACCTCGCCCGATGGTAACTACGCCATTACGGTCGCCAATGGTGGTGACGAAGACGGTGGTTTCCTGCTAACGGCTTCCAGTGAGCGAGACGATGGCTGCGAACAAGACTTGCAGTACAACGCCCGTGGCGAAAGGCTGCCAGCTGCCTGCTGGTAAGCACCGGCAGCAAGGCGGCTTCTCCTTGGTCGAGGCACTCGTGGCGCTGGTGGTGCTGTCACTTGGCCTGATCAGTATTGCTGCCATGCAGCTGAAAGCCTTGCAGGCCGTGCAGCGCGGCTATCAGCAAACGCTGGTGAGCGTAGCGGCGCTGGATGCCCAGGAGCGAGTCTGGGCGGCAACGCGTCATGCCGAGGGCTGTCAGGATATCCCGCTTGCTGAGATCGAGCGTGCCTGGCACACGGCCTGGTTCGCTGCTTCAGGTGGGCCGCTTATCCGCCATGCCAGGGCGACTGATAGCACCATTACTCGGCAAGATTGCCTGTTCGAGGTGACGGTCGGGCTGGACAGCGCGTTGGACGCAAGCGCCCAGTCGCTTGTTTATCCTTTTCAACTCCCTCTTTAAAGAGTGTGGCGGCGCCTATGGAGAGGCAAAACGGCTTCACCCTGACCGAGATGATGGTGGCCATGGTGGTGGGCGTCATCATCGTGATAGGGGCAGGGCAGCTCTTCTTGAGTACTCTGCACACATTTCGGCAGACTGAAAGTCTCGGGCGCCAGCAGGAGGCGCTGATTTTCTCCGTTGCCCACATTACGGCCACGTTACAGCGCCACGGGGCATACGACGCTACGGGAGAGCCGTACTACCGGTTACAGTGCGTCCCGTCAGCCAGTGAGTGTCGCTGCACACTACAGGATATGTCGCGAGCGCAGCCGCTGGTGACCTTCCAGGCTGCAGAGGGGGGCTCCTGTGCACGCGATGAACCCGTCGGCACCGTCGTTGGACAGGCGCCTGACGTGTATCAAGTAGTGTTGCCGTTAGGACCCAGTGGTCAAGCAGTCACTTTTCATGTGACCCATCGTGAAGCGTTATTCCATCCGGATGAATAGCCTGGGGGGCTCGAGCAGATGAGCACTCAGCGAGGCGCTGCGCTGGTCATTGTCATGGTGCTGCTGGCCAGTGCTCTGGTCACGGCGATGATGGGCATGCAGTCCGCCCTGGTGGACGAGCGGCTCGCGGGCAATTTCCGTGCTTCCCTGCAGGCTCAAATGAACTCAGGGAGTGCGGCGGCACACGCATTGTGGCGATTCGACGAGCTATCGTGGGAAGGCGCGCCGCAGATAGAAGTTCCCGCCACGGTGCGCTTCGAAGACTATCTTGGTCATCCCCATGCCCAGCGCGTGTCCCAGGATTGCCCATCCCAGGGCTGCCTGTTCGTGCCGGTGGTGTTTCAAGGCGAATCATGGGTCATGGCGTTGGGGGCCGTGCTGTCTGAACGTGATGGCATCGTGGCCCAGAGTGAGCCCGTCTTCGTGCGGCTGGAGCTGCATGAGGATGGACAGGCAGTCGTGGTTTGGAAATAGGCGTACAATAGCGTATCGTTTTTCACCTTTATTCAGTTGGATCCAGATCATGAGTCAGATAGCCAAAACCCGCGTGCTGACCGGAATTACCACGACGGGGACGCCTCACCTCGGCAATTACGTCGGGGCCATCAAGCCTGCCATCGAGGCAAGCCAGGACCCTAACGTGCAGTCGTTCTACTTCCTGGCCGACTTTCACGCCCTGATCAAGTGTCAGGATCCCAAGCGTGTTCAGGCATCGCGCATGGAGATCGCCGCTACCTGGCTGGCGTTGGGTCTGGATACCGATAACGCCATCTTCTATCGCCAGTCGGATATCAGCGAAATTCCCGAGCTGATGTGGATGCTGTCGTGCGTCTGTGCCAAGGGCCTGATGAACCGAGCCCATGCCTACAAGGCCGCCGTGGCCGAGAACGAAGAGGCAGGCGACCAGGATCCGGACAAGGGCATTACCATGGGGCTGTTTAGCTACCCGGTACTGATGGCCGCCGATATCCTGATGTTCAATGCCCATAAAGTGCCGGTCGGGCGCGATCAGATCCAGCATATCGAGATGGCACGTGATATCGCTGGGCGCTTCAACCATCTGTTCAAAGGGCAGTACTTTGCTCAGCCGGAAGCCGTGGTCAACGAAAAGGCAGAGGTGCTGAAAGGCCTGGACGGTCGCAAGATGTCCAAAAGCTACAACAACACCATTCCGCTTTTTGTCAGCGAGAAAAAGCTGCAAAAGCTGGTGCGTAAGATCAAGACCAACTCTTTGGAACCTGGTGAGCCCAAAGACCCCGACACGTGTACGCTGTTCCAGATCTATGCCGCGTTTGCCAGCGATGCCGAAACCGCCACCATGCGTCAACAATATGAGGAAGGTATTGGCTGGGGAGAGGCCAAGGATCAGGTCTTCGAATACCTCAATGCCCATCTCAGCGCGCCGCGTGAACGCTATAATGCCTTGATGGAAGACCCAGCCCATATCGAAGCCATATTGCAGAAAGGCGCTGAGCGTGCCCGTGCCGAGGCATCCATTACCATGGATAAGCTGCGTTCGGTGGTTGGGCTGGGGCGTTTTGTTTAATTATTCACTTTTGGAATATTAACCTTTCAATAAAGAATTTCCGGCGTTTACGCCTCGCCGTTAGGCTTATAACTATTGTCCAACTTAGCCAAGCGCCTTGCTGTTGCAGGCGCTTTTGGCGTTGCTAACAGGTGAATTATGGCGACTACCTCAATGGTGGCTTCGAGCTCGTACCGCGTGCCCCTTCTGGCCGTGGCAGCGATTGTGCTGGGGGCGCTCGTGATTGGCGTCATCTTTGGCGCCAATATCGGGCTGCTGATGATCGTGGGTGGCCTGCTGGGTATGGTGCTCTATCATGCAGCGTTTGGCTTTACGGCGGCCTGGCGGGTGTTCATTACCGAGCGTCGTGGGCGTGGCTTGCGGGCGCAAATGATCATGCTGGCGATTGCCGTAGTGTTGTTTTTCCCGGCGCTGGGGGCGGGGTCGCTGTTTGGTACGCCGGTGAGTGGCTTCGTCTCGCCGATCGGCATTTCGGTGCTGTTCGGTGCGTTCATCTTCGGTATCGGCATGCAGCTGGGGGGCGGCTGTGCCTCGGGCACGCTGTTTACTGCTGGCGGTGGTAATGCCCGTATGCTGATTACCCTGGTGTTCTTTATCGTGGGCTCGGTCATTGGCTCCGCGCATTTCACCTGGTGGCAAAGTTTGCCCGCCTTCCAGCCGGTGTCGTTGGTCAATGTGGCTGGTGTGGGTGGCGGCATCGGCATCAGCCTGGTGCTGTTCGCTGCCATTGCCGCCTTTACGGTGATCATGGAGAAGCGCCGTCATGGCCAGCTGGAGCAGGTGCCCACGGTCGATAAGCCCGGCGTGGAGCGCTGGCTCACGGGCCCCTGGCCGCTGGTGGCGGGGGCCGTGGCCCTTGCGCTGCTCAACTTTGCCACTTTGGCATTGGCGGGTCGCCCCTGGGGCATTACCTCGGCCTTTGCGCTGTGGGGCGCCAAGGCGTATGAGCTGGTGGGCGGCGATGTGAGCCAGTGGGGTTATTGGCAAGCACCGGGTAACGCGGCCGCGCTGGAAGCCAGCGTATGGAGCGATATCACGACGGTCATGAACGTGGGTATCATGCTGGGGGCACTGGCTGCCGCCCATCTGGCCGGGCGTTTCGCACCGAATTTCCGTATTCCGCTGCGCTCGGTGTTGGCCGCTGTGATTGGTGGCCTACTGCTGGGGTATGGTGCGCGTTTGGCGTTTGGTTGCAATATCGGTGCTTACTTCAGCGGCATTGCGTCGGGTAGCCTGCATGGCTGGGTCTGGATGGCAGCAGCATTTGCGGGCAACATGATCGGCGTGAAACTGCGGCCGTTTTTCTTTGCCGGGGAAGAGGGGCGTCGTCCCACGGCCAAGAGCTGCTGATCGATAGCGTTTTGGTGTACTCGATGAACACCTCGGCCATGGCCGGGGTGTTTTTTTATGGCCATTGCTGGCGCTGCTTCTACCTTTGTCGCACGACCATGTTACATTACGCACAAACGTCGCCAACGCCCAGCGTTGCTGCATTGCAATAGCAATTGACATAAAAAGAGAGTGCCATGTCTACGAAGAGTAAGCGCCCCCTGTACATTCCTTACGCCGGTCCTTCGCTGCTTGAAATGCCGCTATTGAACAAAGGCAGTGCGTTTACTCAAGAGGAGCGATTGGCGTTCAACCTGATCGGCCTGCTCCCGCAAAAAGTCGAAACCATCGACGACCAGCTCGAACGTGTCTATCGCCAGTACCAGCAGTGCCATAGTGACCTGGAGCGCCATATTCATCTGCGCGCCATTCAGGACGATAACGAAACGCTCTATTTCCGTCTGGTGTCCGAGCATCTGGAAGAGATGCTGCCGATCATCTACACCCCTACCGTGGGGCAGGCGTGCCAGGAGTTTTCCAATATCTATCGTAACCACCGGGGCTTGTTCATCAGCTATCCGGACCGCGAACATATGGACGACATCCTGCGTAGTGCCACCAAGGACAACGTGAAGGTCATTGTGGTAACCGACGGCGAGCGTATTCTTGGCTTGGGTGACCAAGGTATCGGCGGCATGGGTATTCCTATCGGTAAGCTGGCGCTGTACACCGCTTGTGGCGGCATCAGCCCTGCCTACACGCTGCCGATCATGATCGACGTGGGCACCAATAACCAGGCGCTGCTGGATGACCCGATGTACATGGGGTGGCGTCACGAGCGAGTCAGCCAGGAAGAGTACGATGCCTTCATGGCCGAGTTCATTTGCGCCGTGAAGCGTCGCTGGCCGAATGTGCTGCTGCAGTTCGAGGATTTTGCCCAGGCCAACGCCGTGCCATTGCTGGAGCGCTACCGCAACGAACTGTGCTGCTTCAACGATGACGTGCAGGGAACGGCCTCTGTAGTGGTGGGTACGCTGATGGCTGCCTGTCAGGCGCGGGGCGAAACCATTGCGCAGCAGCGGGTGGTGTTCGTGGGCGGTGGTTCGGCGGGGTGCGGTATCGCCGAACAGGTAGTGGTCTCCATGGAGGCCGAAGGTTTGACCGAAGCAGAGGCGCGAGCGCGCATCTTCATCGTCGATCGGGATGGCTTGATGACCACCGACCAGACCTGGCAGCGTGATTTCCAGCGTCGTCTGGCCCATGATCCTGCGCTGGTAGCCAACTGGAACGGTCAGGGGCTGGAAGAGACCATCGCCCAGATCAAACCCACCATCCTGATTGGGGTCTGTGGCCAGCGGGGCATCTTTACCGAACAGGTCGTGCGTACCATGCATGCAGGCTGTGAACACCCGGTCATCATGCCGCTCTCCAACCCCACCTCCCAGGCAGAAGCCGTGCCTGAGGACGTGATTCGCTGGACCGACGGCCAGGCCTTGGTAGCCACGGGTAGCCCCTTTGCGCCGGTGGTCTACAACGGGCGGACCTACCCCATTGCCCAGTGCAACAACGCTTATATTTTCCCCGGTATTGGCCTGGGGGTGATTGCCGCCGACGCCCACCGCGTGACCGACGAGATGCTAATGAGCGCCTCGCGTGCTCTGGCCCGTGAAGCACCGCTGGTCAGGGAGGGGCAGGGTGCGCTGCTGCCACCGCTGTCGCGCATTCGTGAAATCAGTAAGTCGATTGCTTTCGAAGTGGCTGCCCAGGCGCAGCAAAACGGCGTGGCGCTGAAAACCAGCGGCTCGGAGCTGCGTGAGCGTATCGAAAAGTCCTGCTGGTCGCCGGAGTATCGCTTCTACCGTCGCCGCGCTTTCTAAGGCGCGGTGCAAAAAAAGCCCCCACCAAGGTGGGGGCGATGCAAGCATTGGAAGTTTTTACCGTTAGGCTGCGCCGATCATTTTGCGCAGCACGTAGTGAAGGATACCACCGTGGCGGTAGTAAGCCAGCTCATTGGCGGTATCAATTCTGCATTTGGCATCAATGGTACGCTCCTGGTCGCCCTGTTTGATGACCACTTTGACCGTGCCGCCTGGGCTCAAGTCGTTTAATCCCGCAATTGAAATCTCTTCGTCACCGGTGAGCCCAAGGCTCGTGCGGCTCTCGCCTTCGGGGAACTGCAGCGGTACGACGCCCATGCCAATCAGGTTGGAACGGTGGATCCGCTCGTAGGATTCGGCAATCACCGCCCGTACGCCCAGCAGTCGGGTTCCCTTGGCTGCCCAGTCGCGGGAAGAACCGGTGCCGTACTCCTTGCCTGCCACCACCACCAGCGGCGTGCCTTCTTCCTTGTACTTCATGGCGGCGTCATAGATCGACATCTGCTCACCACTGGGCACATGGCGCGTTTCACCCCCGACCACGCCGTCCAGCATTTCGTTCTTGATCCGCACGTTGGCAAAAGTGCCGCGCATCATGACTTCATGGTTGCCTCGGCGTGAGCCGTAGGAGTTGAAGTCCACGGGCTTGACGCCGTGCTCCTGCAGGTAGCGGCCAGCAGGGCTGTCGGGCTTGATGGAGCCTGCGGGGGAAATATGGTCGGTGGTGACGGAGTCACCCAGTATCGCCAGTACCCGAGCACTCTGGATATCTTCGATGGCATCGGGCTCGCGCTGCATGCCTTCGAAGAAGGGTGGGTGCTGGATGTAGGTGGAGGAGGGCCACTCGTAGACGTTGCTTTCCGGCACCTTGATCGACTGCCACGTTTCGTCGCCTTCGAAAACGGCGCCGTACTCCTTGCGGAACATCTCGGTGTTGACCTTCTGTACGGCGTTGGCGATATCTGCCTGCGAGGGCCAGATGTCTTTCAGGTACACCGGATTGCCATCGCTGTCTTCCCCGAGGGGGTCGGTGGACAGGTTGCATTGAACGTTGCCCGCCAGTGCATAGGCCACCACCAGCGGCGGTGAGGCCAGCCAGTTGGTTTTGACCAGCGGATGCACGCGGCCTTCGAAGTTGCGGTTACCCGACAGCACGGAGGCAACGGCAAGGTCCCCCTGTTGAATGGCTTTTTCGATGGCGTCGGGCAGCGGACCGGAGTTGCCGATACAGGTGGTGCAGCCATAGCCCACCAGGTTGAAGCCCAGCGCATCCAGGTCATCGTTCAGTTCGGCAGCGGCCAGGTAGTCGGTGACCACCTTGGAGCCAGGCGCCAGGGACGTCTTGACCCAGGGTTTGGTGGCCAGCCCCTTCTGACGCGCGTTACGTGCCAACAGGCCCGCCGCCATCATGACGCTGGGGTTGGAGGTATTGGTGCAAGAAGTGATGGCCGCGATGACCACGGCGCCGGGGTCCAGGTTGAAATCCTGCTCACCCATCTTGACCGCTTGGCTATCGTTATGCTGAAACGAGCGTTCGAAGCTCCGGTCGATGCCGACGGCGGTCTGGCCGCCTTCCGAGGAAAGCTTGCCCGTTTCCGTAGAAGGGTAGGACTTGCCATCTTCCTCCATGACGCTGGCGAACGCCTTGGGCATGTTCTTGAGAGAGACGCGATCCTGCGGGCGTTTGGGGCCTGCCAGGCTGGCTTCCACGCTGCTCATGTCGAGGCTGAGGGTATCGGTGAAGATGGGCTCGTCACCGGGCTCACGCCAGAGCCCCTGGGCCTTGCTGTACGCTTCGACCAGCGCGACCAGCTCGTCTTCACGGCCGGTCAGGCGCAGGTAATTGAGGGTTTCATCGTCCACCGGGAAGAAGCCGCAGGTGGCGCCATACTCGGGGGCCATGTTGGCAATGGTGGCGCGGTCCGCCAGCGGCAGGTCTTTCAGGCCATCTCCGTAGAACTCGACGAACTTGCCGACCACGCCCTTCTTGCGCAGCATCTCGGTGACCGTGAGGACCAGGTCGGTGGCCGTAATGCCTTCCTGCAGTTTGCCGGTCAGTTTGAAGCCGATAACCTCGGGAATCAGCATCGATACCGGTTGGCCCAGCATGGCCGCCTCGGCCTCGATGCCGCCTACCCCCCAGCCCAGCACACCCAGGCCGTTGATCATGGTGGTATGGGAGTCGGTGCCTACCAGCGTGTCCGGGTAGGCGAAGGTCTTGCCGTCTTCTTGTTTGGTCCAGACGGTGCGGCCTAGGTACTCCAGGTTGACCTGGTGGCAAATGCCGGTGCCGGGCGGCACGACACTGAAGTTGTCGAACGCTTTCTGGCCCCAGCGCAGGAACTCGTAACGCTCGCCGTTACGCTGCATTTCGATATCCACGTTCTCCTGAAAGGCCGTGGGGTTGCCAAACTTGTCGACCATGACCGAGTGGTCGATGACCAGATCGACCGGAGAGAGCGGGTTGATGCGGGCGGGGTCTTCGCCCAGGGACTCGACCGCTGCGCGCATGGAGGCGAGATCCACGACCCCCGGTACGCCGGTGAAGTCCTGCATCAGAACGCGGGCAGGGCGGTAACCTATTTCGCGGCTGGACCGCCCCTCGTTTTGCCAGTCGACCAAGGCTTGCATGTCGGCCTGTTCGACGCTCTCGTCGTCAGCGAAGCGCAGCTGGTTTTCGAGCAGAATCTTGAGCGTCTTGGGCAGCCGGTCGATGTTGCCCAGCGTTTCGGCTGCTTTGGGCAAGCTGTAGTAGTGATACTCCTGGCTTCCTGCCGTCAAGGTATGAAGCGTGCTGGGTATCTTGCTCATTCCATTCTCCTCTCGATCGCTTATGGGTATCGCAACGGTCACTGTGTTCCAGAATAACGCTGATCAACAGTATGGCTCATGTAGGGCACATGGGTGTGGCGGGGTCGCCTTTCAAGCCATCTTGGCCTAATAGCGTAGACCAACCCTTGTAATTACTTGTACTCGACGCCATTTCAGGCAGACTCTTCTGCGAATGTCGGCCCTGCAACGAATGTCGACGACGAACTCTGCTCAATTGTCACAAAGGTGGTGTCATGGAAACGCGTCATGAACGTTTGATCATTCTAGGCTCTGGCCCGGCGGGGTACACGGCAGCGGTTTATGCCGCTCGGGCAAACCTGAAGCCGCTGCTGATTACCGGCATGCAGGCGGGTGGCCAATTGACCACGACGACCGATGTGGACAACTGGCCTGGCGATGCCGAGGGCGTACAAGGGCCTGAGTTGATGGAACGCATGAAGCAGCATGCCGAACGTTTCAACACCGAAGTGCTGTTCGATCATATCCACGAGGTGAGCCTGGGCGAGAAGCCCTTCACCTTGAAGGGCGATAGCGGCGTCTATACCTGCGACGCCCTGATCGTGGCTACCGGCGCCAGCGCTCGCTATCTGGGGTTGCCGTCAGAGCAGCAGTTCATGGGTCAGGGGGTCTCTGCCTGTGCTACCTGCGACGGTTTCTTCTACCGCAATCAGGAAGTGATCGTGGTCGGCGGTGGCAACACGGCGGTCGAAGAAGCGCTCTACCTGTCGAACATTGCCTCCAAGGTCACGTTGGTGCATCGCCGCGATACGCTTCGCGCCGAAAAGATCCTGCAAGACAAGCTGTTCGAGAAGGCGGAGGCAGGCAAGATCGCCTTGGAGTGGTTTTACGAGGTGGAAGAAGTGCTGGGCGACAACACCGGTGTCACCGGCGTGCGGGTGAAGTCGACGCAGGACGGCAGCACCAAGGAGATCCACGCGCCTGGGCTGTTCATCGCCATCGGCCACAGCCCCAATACGGGTATCTTCGAAGGCCAGCTGGAAATGAACGGTGGCTACATCAAGGTACAGTCCGGCAGCGAGGGTAACGCCACGGCCACCAGCGTGCCAGGCGTGTTTGCCTGTGGCGACGTCATGGACCATATCTATCGCCAGGCCATCACCTCGGCGGGCAGTGGCTGCATGGCAGCACTGGATGCCGAGCGTTACCTGGACGGTATTGCCTGAAGCGGCCATGGCTAGCAGTCGATAGGCGTCTTATCAATACGCAGTCGGCCTAGCGGACTCAGCACCAGCCGCTTGCCCGTTTCGCCCGTCGCGCACACGTCGAAGCTGCCGTTATAGCCGCTGGCATGGCCGAGTGGCGTGTACGTCACTCGATGCCAGCCACGGCTATAGGTGGTGTAGGTGGCCAACTGGCCGGGAAAGGTGCGCAACACCTGCGCTGGCTCGATGGTATCCGTGGCGCGTCCTTTCACCACCATCAAGGTGTCGTGCCAGCTCGCAGTGCAGGCAGTGTGTTGTGGGTTGGCTGGGCAGACGGTGACCGCCGTGCGCTGGGTAATGGCCGTATTGCGCGCCAAGGCAAACGCAGCCTGCAGCCGCGTCGTTTCACTGTTGAGCATGCTGTGGTGCCCCAAGGCTTGAAAACCTGGGGCCAGCCAGGCAGTCATGACGGCCATCAGCACCAGGGCCACCATCAGTTCGAGGAGCGTAAAGCCTCGCTGAACCGAGCCAGGCCGTGGGTGTGCAGCGGTATCGCATGTCATCATGAGACCCTCTGTGTACGGTCATGGGGCTCATCCTAGAGGGCCTTGTGCTCTTTTTATGTAAGCCAAAACGGACAAAGCTTGTGAGCCATATCTTAATTATTGGCGGCGGTGTCATCGGCATGATGACCGCGCTCCAGCTGGCTGATGCAGGGCAGCAGGTCACGTTGGTGGAGCGCGGGCAGTGTGGCCAGGAGGCTTCCTGGGCGGGTGGGGGTATCGTCTCGCCGCTCTACCCCTGGCGTTACGGTGAGCCGGTGTCGCGGCTCTCGCGCTGGTCGGAAGGGGTCTACCCCACGCTGGCGCTACGGCTGCTGGAAGAAACGGGCATCGACCCCGAGTATCGCCAGAAAGGCCTGCTTTACCTGAACGTGGAAGATGACGAGCAGGCGCTGGCGTGGGCTCGGCAAATGGGCAAGCCGCTCGAACGGGTCGAGGCAGAGGTCGTGCAGCAGAAAGAGCCCGCCGCGCTGGCCTCTGGCGGAAGCGCTCTGTGGATGCCGACGCTGGGCAGCATTCGTAACCCCCGCCTTGGCCAGGCGCTGCGGGCCCGGCTGGCGGCGATGCCGAGCGTCACGCTGGTCGAGCAGTGCCAGGTCACCGGCTTCCTCCAGCGTCAGGGCAAGGTCGTGGGGGTGGTCACGGGGTCGGGCGAGCTGCATGCCGAGCGAGTAGTGGTATGTGGCGGAGCCTGGGCAGCCCAGCTACTGGAAGGCCTGGGTATCCAGTTGCCCGTTCGGCCCGTGAAAGGGCAGATGATCGCTTATCAGACCCCGCCAGGGCTGGTGCAGCGGGTGGTGCTCAAAGATGGTCGCTATGTGATTCCGCGCAACGATGGTCTGCTGCTGGTGGGCTCGACGCTGGAAGAGGCCGGGTTCGATAAAACCACTGATCAGGACGCCTTGGCGTCGCTGCGCCAGAGTGCTGAAAATATCATTCCTGCGCTGGCCAGGTACCCCGTGGCGTATCACTGGGCGGGGCTGCGTCCGGGCTCCCCGGACGGCATTCCGTTCATCGGGGCGCTGCCGGAATTTCCCAACGTGTTCGTCAATGCAGGGCACTACCGCAATGGGCTGGTACTGGCTCCCGCCTCGACGCATCTGCTGGTCGACCAGCTATTGGATCGTGAGCCGCTGATCGACCCCGCGCCTTACTTGCCGGTGGCGCTATGTCGGGGGTAGCGCATCAAGCATTACCGTCGTCGCGATCACGCTGTTCCTGCAGGAAGCGGTCGCGGTGGGCGCTGCAGCAAAACCACTGCTCATGGTCACGCAGTGCCTCGCTTTCCGGCACGTGAACGTCGCACCAGCGGCAGCGCACCATCTGCCCGCCTTCATGGCGAGGAGCGGGGGGCTGCTGCTGGGAAAGGCGGTGCTGGCGATACATGCCGTAGAGTTTCAGGCCTGCATAAAACAGCACCGCAAAAATAATCAGCCGAATGATCAACAGGTTCATCCTCGATAACTCCCATACCGGGAAAAAGCGGGCAGCACGCCTGTAGCCGTATGGCCTTTGCCAGCAGGCGCACCTTGCGGGACAATGCCCCAAGTGCCATCGTATTCTGAAGATTCTCAAGAGATTTTGACGCCCATGCAAGACTTAACGCTGGTAATGGCCCAACTCGACCCGCTAGTGGGAGATATTCCCGGCAATGCCGCGCGCGCCATCGAGGCCGTGCGTGAGGCGAGGATCGAGCATGGGGCGGACATTGTGGTCTTTCCCGAGCTGTTTCTTTCCGGCTACCCGCCGGAAGACCTGCTGCTGAGGCCTTCCATGGAGGCGCGCCTGCGCGAAGCCCGCGCCAAAATGGCCGAGAAGGTGGCCCGAGACGTGCTGGTCATCATTGGTTATCCCGGCGTGCGTGAAGGCAAGTGCTACAACATGGCGGGCGTGCTGTACAACGGCCAGTGGGAAGCAGAGTACGCCAAGCAGGCGCTGCCGAACTACCAGGTGTTCGATGAGCAGCGCTACTTCACCCCCGGCACCCAGCCACTGGTTTACGAGCACAAGGGTGCCAAGCTGGGGCTGTTGATCTGTGAAGACTTGTGGGAAGGCTCGCCGGTCAAGGCGGCGCAGGCGGCCGGGGCGGAAGTATTGATCAGCCTGAATGCCTCACCCTACCACCAGGACAAGCCCACCGAGCGGCTGCGCCTTCTGGAGCAGCGGGCTCAGGACGTTCAGCGCCCCATTCTCTACGTCAACACCATTGGCGGCCAGGATGAGCTGGTGTTCGATGGCGGTTCTTGCTGTGTGGATGAGCAGGGCCAGCTCAAGGTGCTGGCCCCTTACTGGCAAGCCGGGCTGATGCCCGTTCAACTGCTGCAAACCAGCGCCGAGCGTTGGGAGCCCCAGGCCGGAGAGATCGAGCCGGAAGTCATGCCGGAAGAGAGCCTTTACTGTGCGCTGGTCACCGGGCTGCGTGACTACGTCAATAAAAGCGGCTTCAAAGGCGTGGTGCTGGGGCTTTCCGGCGGCATCGACTCCGCCTTGTCGCTGGCGATTGCGGTGGATGCGCTAGGGCCGCAGCGCGTTCAGGCGGTCATGATGCCTTACCACTACACCGCCGATATCTCCAAGCAGGATGCCGCCGAGCAGGCCAAACTGCTGGGGGTGCATTATGACGTGATGCCCATCGAGCCCATGGTAGAGGCCTTCATGGCGACCCTGGCGGATAGCTTTGCGGGCACCGAGCGTGACACCACCGAGGAAAACCTGCAGTCGCGCTGCCGAGGCGTGCTGCTGATGGCCATTTCCAACAAGAAAGGCCTGATGGTGCTGACCACCGGCAACAAGAGCGAAATGGCCGTGGGCTATGCCACGCTCTATGGCGACATGGTGGGCGGCTACAACGCCATCAAGGATGTCTACAAGACCTGGGTCTACCGCCTGGCTCGTTGGCGTAACACCCAGTCGTCGGCCATTCCGGAGCGGGTCATCGAGCGTCCGCCCAGCGCAGAGCTGGCGCCCGACCAGCAGGATAGCGATTCCCTGCCGGATTACGATGTGCTGGACGCGATTCTGGTGCGCTACATCGAAGGGGACATGAGCGCCGAAGCCATCATTGCGGCGGGTTACGACGAGAACGATGTCTACAAGGTGGTGAAGCTGGTGGACCGCTGCGAGTACAAGCGTCGCCAGGCTCCGGTAGGTGTACGGGTCACGCCGCGTGGTTTCGGGCGTGACCGTCGTTACCCCATCGTCAATGGCTGGCAGCCGGGCGAGTAGCGCCTGCTGCCAGCCGCGACCAGCCCTAAGCCAGTACGGGAGGAGGTGCCAGGCAATGCTTGGCCATCTCCTCCGGTGCCACCGGCTTGCAGAAGTAGTAACCCTGATAGGCATGGCACTGGTGCGCGTTGAGATAGCGCCAGTGCTCGATGGTTTCCACACCTTCTGCAATCACATCAAGCCCCAGTGAACGCCCCATGGCAATGATGGTTTCGACGATGGCCATGTCGTCGGCGTCCTGATGAACATCGCGCACGAACGACTGGTCGATCTTGATCTGGTCCAGCGGTAAGCGCTTCAAGTACTGCAGCGAGGAGTATCCGGTACCGAAGTCATCCATGGCAAAGCTGATGCCTAGCGCCTTGAGCTGGTGCATCCGGTCGATGGTGTCCTCCACTTTGCCGATCACCGTGCTTTCGGTCAGCTCCAGCTTCAACCGATGGGCAGGGGCACCGCTGAGCTTCAGCGCGGTGGCGACTTCATCCACGAAACCGGGTTGTTGAAACTGCTTGGCACTAACGTTTACCGCTAGTACCAGATGCCGGGTGTGTTCCGTTGCTTGCCAGGCCGCCAACTGCTCACAGGCCGCGTGTAGCACCCAACTGCCAATCGGCACGATCAGCCCGGTTTCTTCCGCCAGGGGGATGAACATGCCTGGGGAGACAAACCCACGCTCAGGATGCTGCCAGCGAATCAGCGCTTCGGCACCAATGCTCCGCCCCTGGTTGTCTACCTGCATCTGGTATACCAGCACGAACGCTTTCTGCTCGATGGCCAGACGCAGGTCGCGCTCCAGCTCCGTGCGGCTTTCCAGCTGGGCTTGTACTTCAGGGTCATAAAAACGCAGGCCGTTCTGTCCGCCGCGCTTGGCCAGGTGTACCGCTGAGTTGGCGTACTGGAACAGGCTGTCGATGCTCTCTTCCAGCCCTTTGAACAATACCAGGCCCTGGCTGACGTTGAGGAACTGCTGACGGCCTTCCAGGCAGTAAGGTTGGGTCAGGGTGTGGCTCACCTGCTGGGCAAAGAACTCGGCTTTTTCGGCCGCTTTCAGCTGGTCTTCATCCAGGCCGTCCACGATGATGGCAAATTCGTCTCCGCTGAGTCGGCCAATGGTGCAGCCCTCGGGCTGCAGTGTCTCCAGCCGTTTGGCCATCTGCTTGATCAACTCATCCCCGGCGCGGTGGCCAATGCCATCGTTGATACGCTTGAACTCGTCCACGTCCACATAGATCAGGCTACCGTAGGTGCCCGTTTGGGCGTTGGTTTCGAGGGAGTGCTGAAGATGCTCGCGCATCAGGCGCCAGTTGGGTAATTCGGTGAGTGAGTCGTAGTAAGCAAGCTGATGTACCTGCTGCTCGGCATGACGCCGCTGGTGTTCGGAGTCGCGCAGAGCCAGTAGCGAGGCCGAAATGCGTTGCAGGGTTCCGCTATGCTGCTGGCTGAGCCGCTTCACTGCCTGCATGTCCGGTAACTGATCCGAGCGCTTGGAAAGGGCGAGAATGGCATCGCCCACGATGACCAAGCGTTGATTGATCCGCCATGCCGCGATCATCGCCGCGCCCAGCAGTAGCGAGAACAGCCCAATGCCGGTCCAGAGAATGGAATTGCGCTCGTGGGTCAGTGCCTGGTACGACTCGCCATGGCGATCACTGGCCCGCTGGGTCAGGGCTTCGAAAATCTGCTGAGAAAACAGGTTGAACGTCGTGAAGTACTGCTGGGCTTCACGTAGATAATAGCCAGCGTCTCCCTGATTCAAGGTGGCGGCTTCGTTCGCCATGTCCACAAAGCGGCGGTAATCGAAGAAGGCCCGCTGCAGAGTGTCCGCACTCTCCTGGCTGAGGTCGTAGATCAGGGGGGAAGCCGCCAACTGGTCGATGCTCTGACCAATTCGGGAAAGCTCCAGGTTAATGATGCCATACTCTGAGTAACGCTGCATGGCACTCAGGTTGGTGTCGGTTGCCTGACTGAGGACTTCAGTGACCCGCTGATGCAGATCGCTCAACTGGCGATCAAAGGTGGCCATTTGCATCAGGGTGTCCAGATCATTGGACTGCAGCTGATGATTTTGCAGCGACTGGTCTTGCAACACCTGGGTGGCAAGCACCAGTAGCAGTACCGCAGGCAGTACCACTATCAGCATGGGCAGCAAGAACACCATAAACAGACTTTTAGAAGGCTTCATGGCAACCTCGAAGGGAAAGCGGCGGCCGCGACACAGTGCATCGCGGCCTATCTAAACAATTAACGGCAGGTAAGGCGTTTTATTTAGAAGCTTTCCCACTCGGGCTCTTGCGCAGTGCTCTTGGTGGCAGGTAAGGCAGGCGCTTTTTCGGCGGGGCGTTTCAACCCTTGAGTTGGCACGCTCTGCTGACGCGTAGGCGGCGCGCTTGTGGTGGCAGGTAGCTTGAAGGCGCCCATGGCGTGGAGTAGCTGATGTGCGTTTTGGCGCAGGTTGTTGGCTGCTGTGGCACTTTCATGCACCAGCGAAGCGTTCTGTTGGGTCACCTGGTCCATCTCGGTCACGGCCTGGCCCACTTCCTGCACGCCAGCACTCTGCTCGACGCTGGCGTGGCTAATTTCCTGCATAATGCTGGTCACCCGCTCGATGGCGTGGACGATGTCTTCCGTTGACTTGCTGGCCTCTTCGGCCCGTTCATTACCGTTGTTGACGCGATCGAGATTACTGCTGATCAGGTCATTGATTTCCCGGGCGGCATCGGCGCTGCGTTGGGCGAGCTTACGCACCTCTTCGGCAACCACGGCAAAGCCTCGGCCATGTTCACCGGCCCGTGCGGCTTCCACCGACGCATTCAAGGCCAGGATATTGGTCTGGAAGGCAATCGAGTCGATGGTGGAGATAATGCCGGCAATTTCCTGAGAGCTCTTGTTCAGGTCGTTCATGATGGCCACGACATGGTGCACCGCTTCACCGCCCTGGGTAGCCGTCTTCGAGGCATTAGCAGCTTCCTGGCTGGCTTGTTCAGAGTTGTCGGCGTTCTGCTTCACGGTGCTGTTGAGCTGCTCCATGGCAGAAGCCGTTTCTGCCAGAGCGCTGGCTTGCTCTTCGGTGCGTGACGCCAGGTCATTATTGCCTTCCGCAATTTGCTCGCTGTTGGAAGCGACCGCCTCAGCGGATGCGCGCACCTGGGTCACGATATCCTGCAGTTGTTTAGCCATGGCGACCTGAGAAGCCATGATACTGCGGGTGTCACCTTTTTTGAGTCGGCCCTTGGTGGCGAGCTCGCCGCGACCGATGGCCTGAGCAAAGGCTTTGACTTCGTAAGGTTCGGCTCCCAGCTCGCGCAGCAGCTGACGGGATAAGAAAACCGCGATAAAGCCACCCACCAGCAGGGCAAACAGCGTCAGCCCAAGCATTTGTAGCTGAAAACCGGAAGCCGTCGCGCGGGCATCCTCGGTGGTGGTGGCGTTGATCTGCTCTTGCAGATCGATGAACTGATTGACGCGGCTCAACCATTCGCCATAGGCCGGGCCCGCTTGTTCGAGCATCAGCGATTGCGCCTGTTCGTACTGGTCTGCGTTCCTGGCATCGATCACCTGCTGAGAAAGCGCCATGGTGGCAGTGGCCTGTTCGCTGATGTTATCAAGCAGTGCCTGCTCTTGTCCGGTCGGCGCATGTTGTTGATTCAGGGTTCGCATCTTGCTGATGGCGTTATCGTAAAGGCCTCGCAGGCGAGTCAGCTCTTCTTGCAAGGATGCCAGGTTGCCGTTGCCAGCCGTAATGACGATATCGCGCAATACGATCGCGCGGTCATGGACGCTGCCCCGCATATCCACAGCAAAGCGCTGTTTGGCACCGTTGATGTCGTTGATCTCGCTCAGACCGCGGTCGATCTGGTTGACCTGGTAGATACCGGCGGCTGTGAGCAAAACCAGCAATAACAGCAGCGTGGAAAAACCGGCAGTCAGCCGCGTACTGATTTTGGTACCGGCAAAGCGTTTATACAGGGATGTCATGGGGGAGGCTCCTCAGGCGCCGTGCAGGCGCTTTATTATGTTCGGCGAGGCAATAATAGCGTCGCGTAGATGTTTTGTACAATAAGTGTATCGATAATTTTATTTTTTCTGCTAATTAAGTTTTTGTTAATGAAGAGGTTTTGTGAAGAACGAAAAAACCACGCCGAAGCGTGGTTAGATAAGGTGTATAGATTGTATAGCTTTTGAAAACGGCTGGCTAGCGCCGCGCTTCAACGCTAATTGCGGCCACCGTTATATTTGGGCACGAAACGGCTGCCCTGAAGCTGCTCATGGTCAGGCGCATTTTCACGCAGCACGGCCAGGACTTCGCTGGCGCGATCTTGCATGCCCATGCCTTGGTAACCTTCTACCATGGTGGCCAGAGCATCCCGCGTGGCGTTGGATTCCGGATAGTTTTCAACGACCCAGCGACCGCGCTCAATGGCCGCGAGGAAGGCGCCACGACGCAGGTAGTAGTCGGCGACATGCAGCTCATGGCGAGCCAGCAGCTCACGCAGGTAGACGATACGTTGCTGGGCATCTGGGGCGTATTGGCTTTGCGGATAGCGTTGAATCAGCTCGCGGAAGTCGTTGTAGGCATCCCGTGAGGCGCCCAGGTCGCGCTTGGAAATATCGATCAGGCGCAGGCGTTCCAGGCTGAAGCGCCCTGCTTGCCAGGCGGACAGCCCGCGCAGGTAATAGGCGTAATCCACTTGCGGGTGGTCAGGGTGCAGGCGAATGAACCGGCTGGCCGCCGCGCGGGCCTCTTCCCAGTTGCTATTTTCGTAGTAGGCGTAGATCAGTTCGAGCTGAGCCTGTTCGGCATGAGGGCCAAACGGGTAGCGGGTGTCCAGGGCTTCCAGGCGCTCGATGGCGATAGGGTAGCGGTTGCTGTCGAGGGCCGTACGCGCCAGCTCATACAACTCGCGTTCTTGAACACCGGCAAACTCGTCTTCGTCTTCCGGGGTGGTGTCATTGCTGGCACAGCCTGCTAACAGGGCAAGACTCAGGGCCAGGGCGCCAAAGCGGTTGGCAGCGGAAAAAACGCGCATCATCATCCTCGTTGCAAACAAGCCTCAATCACCGAAAAGCGACGATGGCCATAAGTAGAAATGGTAGAATAGGTCGCAGTCAGCCCACTATAAAACACCTGAGCGCAAAACGCAGGCTTGGCGACACTTTGCTGTAAGGGTTCAGCGGTGTCGTATCATCCAGAGGTGGGCGTGTTTGTGTCATAAAGAGGTCATTCATGTCTCGAATTGTGGAAGCCACGCAGCGCGTCCCCGCCACCCTGGCGGGCGCACGCTTGGACCAGGCCGCCGCGGAGTTGTTCAGCGATTATTCCCGCGAGCGCTTGAAAGCGTGGATCAATGCGGGAGAGCTCACGGTCGATGGGGCCCAGGCCAAGCCCAAGGCCAAGCTGCACGGTCACGAAGTGTTGGCGCTCCACGCCACCATCGAAGAAGACACTCGCTTTGCGCCCCAGGACATCGCTCTGGACATCGTTTATGAAGACGACGACGTCATGGTGGTCAACAAGCCTGCGGGGATGGTGGTACATCCTGCTGCAGGCAATCCCGATGGCACGCTGCTCAATGCGCTGCTGTTCCATCACCCTTCGCTGGCAGAAGTGCCCCGAGCGGGCATCGTCCATCGGCTGGACAAGGACACCACTGGCCTGATGATGGTGGCCAAGACCCTGCCCGCGCAAACGGCGCTGGTGGAGCAGCTTCAGGCGCGGACCGTGTCACGTCAGTACGATGCGGTCGTGCTCGGCAAGCCGGTGTCGGGCAGCACGATCGATGCCCCCATTGGTCGGCACCCGAAAGACCGCAAGCGCCAGGCCGTGACCGCCTCGGGCAAGCCTGCGGTGACGCATTTTCGTGTCGTCGAGCGGTTCCGTGCGCACACCCACGTGCGCTGCCAGTTGGAAACCGGGCGTACTCACCAGATACGCGTGCACATGTCTCATGCGCGTTTTCCGCTGGTGGGAGACCCGCTGTACAGCGGTCGCGCCAAGCTACCGCCGGGGGCAGCTGGGCCATTGAAGGAGATTCTGCGTGAATTTCCCCGTCAGGCGCTGCATGCGCGCCAGTTGAGCTTCGTCCACCCCGTCAGTGGAGAAACGCTGACCTTCAAGGCGGAGCTGCCTGACGATTTGCTGATGCTGCTGGATTATCTGCGTGAAGATAGCGAGACCATGCGATGAGCGATGCCATAGACCTGTGCCCCACGCTGCTGCGCCCTGATTGGGCGGCGCCTGCCAACGTGCAAGCCTTTGTGACCACCCGCGAGACAGGCCCCAGCCAGAACGACTTCGCGGCGTTCAACCCGGCGGCCCACGTGGGCGACAACGCCGACCACGTGGCGCTTTGTCGTCGGCTGCTGCACAAGGAAATCGGCGATAGCCGTCCGCTGCTGTGGCTCAATCAAACCCACGGGGCACGGGTGCAGCAGGAGTATCAGGAAGGCGCGCCGGAAGCCGATGCCTCGGTGGCCAGTAGCAGCGACTATGCCTGTGTGGTACTCACCGCCGACTGCCTGCCGGTGCTGTTCTGCAATCGGCAGGGCACCCAGGTGGCGGCGGCTCACGCCGGGTGGCGCGGGCTGGCCGGTGGCGTGCTGGAAGCCACGGTGGCAGCGATGAACTGCGACCCCGAAGACATTCTGGTGTGGCTTGGCCCGGCGATCTCCAATGCCCAGTTCGAGGTGGGCCCGGAAGTGTATGGCACCTTCGTGGCCATCCAGCCCGACACCGCAGAAGCCTTCGATCATAGCCCTTATCGCCTGGGCCATTACATGGCCGACCTGTACCGCCTGGCGCGCTTTCGCCTGGAGGCGTTGGGCATCCATCAGGTCAGCGGTGGTCACTTCTGTACGGCCTGCGAGTCGCGTTTTTACTCTTATCGGCGGGATAACGGCAACACCGGCCGCATGGCAAGCGTGATCTGGATCAAATGAGCCGCCGGGTAATGGCAGGTTACTATCGAATGCCTCTTGAAATGGCCATAACTGCCGCCATGTTACTTGTCAAGCTAATCGTCTTTAGCACGTTCAATGACAGGTTATCGGGATGCGCCGTGGGTCGAAACGCACGGCACCCCCCAAGGAGGTACTCCATGCGATTCGATAAATTCACTGCCAAGTTGCAGGCCGCCATTGCCGAGGCTCAATCCCTCGCCGTGGGGCGTGGCCACAATCAACTCGACCCTGCCCATTTGCTGCTGGCGCTGCTCGACACGCGCGATACCGGCATCAAGGCGCTGATCGAAAAAGCCGAAGGCAGCGGTTCCCGGCTGCGCGACGGCTTGCAGCGCCAACTGGAAGACTTGCCCAAAGTCAGCCAGTTCGACGGCGAGGTCCAGCCTTCTCGGGAATTCGTCAAACTGATGAACCTGACCGACCGCGAAGCACAAAAGCGCGGCGATCAGTTCATTGCCTCCGAGCTGGTGCTGCTGGCAGCGCTGGAAATGAACGGTGCCATCACCAAACTGCTCAAAGAGACCGGGCTGACGCGCAAAAGCCTCGAGGCGGCCATCGACAGCCTGCGTGGGGGCTCCCGCGTTGACGACCCCAACGCCGAAGATCAGCGTGAAGCGCTGAACAAATATACCCTCGATCTGACCCAGCGAGCGCTGGAAGGCAAGCTCGACCCAGTGATCGGTCGTGACGACGAAATTCGTCGCACCATCCAGGTGTTGCAGCGCCGCACCAAGAACAACCCTGTACTGATCGGTGAGCCGGGCGTGGGCAAGACCGCGATCGTCGAAGGCCTGGCCCAGCGTATCGTCAATGGGGAAGTGCCCGAAGGCCTGAAGGAAAAGCGTGTGCTCTCGCTGGATATGGGGGCGTTGCTGGCGGGCGCGAAATTCCGTGGGGAATTCGAAGAGCGGCTGAAAGCCGTGCTCAAGGAGCTCTCCCAGGAAGAAGGTCGGGTGATCCTGTTCATCGACGAGCTGCATACCATGGTGGGCGCTGGTAAGGCGGAAGGCGCCATGGACGCTGGCAACATGCTCAAACCGGCGTTGGCCCGAGGCGAGCTGCACTGTGTCGGGGCCACCACGCTGGATGAGTACCGTCAGTACATCGAGAAAGACGCGGCCCTGGAACGGCGCTTCCAGAAAGTGCTCGTGGACGAGCCCTCGGAAGCGGATACCGTGGCCATCCTGCGTGGCTTGAAAGAGCGTTACGAAGTTCACCACGGTGTCGATATCACCGACTCGGCCATCATCGCGGCGGCCAAGCTCTCGACCCGTTACATCACCGACCGCCAGCTGCCGGACAAGGCCATCGACCTGATCGACGAGGCAGCATCGCGCATTCGTATGGAGCTGGACTCCAAGCCGGAGGAGATGGACCGTCTCGACCGCCGTCTGATCCAGCTCAAGATGGAGCGGGAGGCGCTCAAGAAAGAGACCGACGACGCCACGAAAAAGCGTCTGGAAGCCCTCAATCAGCACATCCACGAGCTGGAGCGCGAGTACGCCGACCTGGATGAGATCTGGAAGGCGGAAAAGGCCAGCATCCAGGGTGCAGCGCAGTTCAAGGCCGAGCTGGAGCAGGCGCGTATCGACCTCGAACAGGCGCGCCGCCAAGGGGATCTTGGGCGTATGTCGGAGCTGCAGTACGGCAAGATTCCTGCGCTGGAGAAAAAGATCAGCGAAGTGGGCGAGGGTGAAGCCGATACCACCAGCCATCAGTTGCTGCGCTCCAACGTGACGGAAGAGGAGATTGCCGAAGTCGTGTCCCGCTGGACTGGCATCCCGGTGTCCAAAATGCTTGAAGGCGAGCGTGACAAGCTGCTGCGCATGGAAGATGCCCTGCACGAGCGGGTCATCGGTCAGCACGAAGCCGTGGAAGCAGTGGCCAACGCGGTGCGCCGTTCCCGGGCGGGCCTCTCCGACCCCAACCGCCCCAACGGCTCGTTCCTGTTTCTGGGGCCCACCGGGGTGGGCAAGACCGAGCTGTGCAAGTCGCTGGCCAATTTCCTGTTCGATACCGAAGAGGCCATGGTGCGCATCGATATGTCCGAGTTCATGGAGAAGCACTCCGTGGCCCGTCTCATTGGCGCACCGCCTGGCTACGTCGGCTATGAAGAGGGCGGTTATCTGACCGAAGCGGTGCGCCGCAAGCCGTACTCGGTGCTGCTGCTGGATGAGGTGGAAAAAGCCCACCCGGATGTGTTCAACATCCTGCTCCAGGTGCTGGAAGATGGGCGCTTGACCGATGGTCAGGGGCGTACCGTGGACTTCCGCAATACGGTGATCGTCATGACCTCCAACCTGGGCTCGGACATCATCCAGCGCATGGGAGGCGATACCAGCAGTGACGACGGCAGCGACTACGAGTTGATGAAGCAGGCAGTCATGGAAGTAGTGGGCAATCACTTCCGCCCTGAGTTGATCAACCGTATCGATGAAGTGGTGGTGTTCCATGCCCTTGGCCAGGAGCAGATTCAAGCGATTGCCGGGATTCAACTGGAGCGCCTGAAGGCTCGCCTGGCAGAGCACGATCTGAGCCTGGAAATCAGTGACGACGCCATGGCGCAGTTGGCGGTGGTTGGCTTCGACCCCGTATTTGGCGCGCGGCCGCTGAAACGTGCCATCCAGAGCCGCATCGAAAACCCGCTGGCGCAGGATCTGCTGGCTGGCAAGTACGCCCCGGGCGATACCATTCGCATCAGCGCGGGTGAAGGCAAGCTGATCTTTGGCTGATCCCGGAAGGGCTTGCTGCGCAATCAAATAGGGCGAATGCCCCGTCAGTGACGCTGGCGGGGCATTTTTTTGCAGCGACTGCGACCTTTGTTGCGTTTGCTCGGATAGGTGGTTGACACGCCAAGGGCGCTAATGGAATCTTGTGGGTTCCTGATTTGCGGGCGCGGAACCAGCGGGCAATCCCTCATCACCGCGCGAAGGGTAGGCTCACGCCTCTACCCGCCGAAGGACTTCCGGGCTCGGGCTAACCGCCTGACCTGGCCAACGCCCCGACACGGCAAACCGCCGTGTAAGGGAGGCACGCGTCAAGCTCGCCACGTCCAGACAGGCCATGGTGACCAGCAACGCGTGCTCCCGATGAGAGTGCAGGCCCTAACCGGGCCATATTGCCAGGGTTTGGCATCAGGTGCCGGCATGGGCCGGCAGCGGCATACCGCCGCACTCGACCCCGCAGGATGTCCTGCGGATCGCACTCGAGACCTCCAGGGGAGAAACACAGTGGAACTGCTTTCCGGCGCAGACATGATCGCCCGCTTCTTGCAAGATGAGGGCGTAGAGTACATTTATGGTTATCCCGGTGGTGCGGCACTGCATATTTACGATGCGCTGTTCCGCCAGGACAAAGTGAAGCACATCCTCGTGCGTCACGAGCAAGCGGCCACCCACGCGGCTGACGGCTATGCCCGTGCCTCCGGCAAGCCCGGCGTGGTGCTGGTGACGTCCGGCCCCGGTGCGACCAACGCAGTCACGGGTATCGCGACTGCCTACATGGACTCCATTCCCATGGTCGTGCTGTGTGGTCAGGTCATGAGCCACCTGATTGGTGACGACGCCTTCCAGGAAACCGATATCGTCGGCGTGACCCGGCCCATCGTGAAGCACAGCTTCTCGATTCGTCACCCCTCTGAAATCCCGGAAGTGCTGAAAAAGGCCTTCTACCTGGCCTCTACCGGTCGCCCTGGCCCCGTGGTCGTCGATATTCCCAAGGACATGACCGCGCCCACCGAGCGCTACGAGTACGTGTACCCGAAGAAGGTCAAACTGCGCTCCTACAATCCGGTGACCCGTGGGCATACCGGGCAAATCAAGAAAGCCGTCGAGATGATGCTGAAGGCCAAGCGCCCGGTGTTCTACACCGGCGGTGGTGTGGTTACCGGCAAGGCCAGCGAAGGCTTGACCGATCTGGTGAAGCAGCTTGGTTACCCGATCACCACCACGCTGATGGGCATTGGCGCTTACCCGCAAAGCGACCGCCAGTGCCTGGGTTGGTTGGGCATGCACGGCTCGTACGAGTCCAACATGGCCATGCACCACGCGGACCTGATCATTGCCATCGGCGCACGTTTCGACGACCGCGTGACCAACAATACGTCGAAATTCTGCCCCACGGCCAAGATCATCCATGTGGACGTCGATCCCAGCTCGGTCTCCAAGACCGTGCGTGCCGACGTGCCCATCGTCGGTCCAGCCGCCAGCGTCATCAACGAGATGATCAGCCTGGTGCAGGGGCACGAGATTGCCCACCCCGAAGCGTTGACCGACTGGTGGCAGAAGATCGACGGCTGGCGCGCCGAGCGGGAAGGCAAGCTCTATGAGCCCTCCAGGCCCGGCGAGGCGCTAAAGCCCCAGGAAGTCATCGAGGCACTGTGCCGCGTCACTCGGGGCGAAGCGTACGTCACCACCGACGTGGGCCAGCACCAGATGTTTGCCGCGCAGTACTACAAGTTCGACAAGCCCAACCGCCTGATTACCTCCGGTGGCCTGGGCACCATGGGCTTCGGCTTCCCTGCCGCCATGGGCATCAAGCAGAACTTCCCCGAAGACGACGTGGTGTGTGTCACGGGGGAAGGCAGCTTTCAGATGATGATGCAGGAGCTTTCCACCTGTAAGCAATACGGGGTGGGGGTCAAGATCGTCAACCTGAACAACGCGTCGCTGGGGATGGTGCGCCAGTGGCAGGACTTGAACTACAAGTCCCGCCATGCGCACTCCTACATGGAGTCACTACCCGACTTCCATATGCTGATCGAAGCTTACGGGTTTACCGCCATCACGGTCACTACCCTGGACGAGCTGGAGCCAGCGCTGGAGCGTGCCTTTGCCAACAAGCATGAGCTGGTATTCCTGGACGTGAAGGTCGACCCCTTTGAGCACGTTTACCCGATGCAAGTGCCGCTAGGCGCAATGCGTGACATGCTGCTGTCCAAAACGGAGCGTACCTGATGCGTCATATCATCTCGATTCTGATGGAAAACGAACCGGGTGCGCTGTCACGTGTAGTCGGGTTGTTCTCTCAGCGTAACTTCAACATCGAAACGCTGAACGTAGCACCGACGGAAGACCCGTCGCTGTCACGCTTGACGGTCACCACCATCGGTGACGACCGGGTGATCGAGCAGATCACCAAGCACCTCAACAAGCTGATCGACGTGGTGAAGCTGGTCGACCTGACCGAAGGTAACCACATCGAGCGGGAATTGATGCTGGTGAAGGTCAAGGCGCTGGGCGCTGCCCGTGATGAAGTGAAGCGTACCGTGGATATCTTCCGCGCCCAGGTCGTGGACGTGACACCGAGCCTCTACACCGTTCAGATCACCGGCGATGCCTCCAAGCTGGATGCTTTCCTGCAGGCCATGGCGCCGGTGGGGATTCTGGAAGTGGCGCGCACGGGCGTCTCCGGTATTGCCCGCGGTGACAAGGTGCTGTCGCTCTGATTGTGCGCTAGTGCTCACCCAAAACCGCCCCTCGCCGGGCGGTTTTTTGTTTTTGGGTGGCGCAAGGCGGATGCCGCTAGCGAGGTGCCACCGTGGTCCAGAAAGCATCGATCATGGGATTCTGCAGCCGTCGGTTCAGCACGCACAGGCCAACATCGTAGTGGGGCAGCTCGGGCTTGACGTTGAGCACCTGCACACGCTCTGCCAGCGGGCTGTTGTCCAGCACGATACGCGGCACCACACCGACCCCAAACCCTAGCCCCACCATGCTGACGATGGCCTCATGCCCCGCCACCTGGGCATAGATACGGGGGGCAATGCCCATGGCCTTGAACCAGGTGTTGGCGTACTCCCGCGACAGGCCCGCCTCCGACAGAATCATGGGCACATGCCGCCACTGTTCGGCGGTCGAGCTTTCCGGATGGCTAGGCAGCCAGGCATGGGTTTCCGTCGGGGCGATGAACAACAGCGGCGAGCGGGTGAGCGACTTGAACGCCAGGGCGCTGGGAGGAATGCGAGGCCTGGGCGTAATGGCCATGTCATCGGCCCCTTCCAGTACGCGGTTCATGGCGTCTGCCGGGTCACCCGTATGCAGCTTGAGCTCGATGCCGGGGTGGCGTACCCGCACATCGCTCAACAGCTCATACAAAAAGCTGTAGCTGGCGGTGACCGAGCAGTAGATGCTGATTTCCCCGCTGAGCTGTGTCGCGCTGGTGGCCAGCGTGCGCTTTTGGGTTTCCCACTGCTCCAGCGTCTCCTTGGCGTAGCGCAGGAAAGCGACCCCTTGCGGGGTCAGCGTGACATGCCGATTGTCGCGTTCGAACAGCCGGGTGCCCAGCTCGCTCTCCACCTGCTGAATCGAGCGGCTCAAGGTGGAAGGGCTGATATGGCACAGCTCGCTGGCGCGCCCGAAATGCAGCGTATCCGCCAGGGTGGCCATGTGTTTGAGAAGACGAAAATCCATGGGGTCGATGCCCTGAGTGTGATTTCATTTTATGAAATAGTATGTTGCAAATATAGCGTTTTACGCAATGGTGCTGCTGGCGTAGAGTGACCTCAACGCCGAATCCCAGTGCTGCACTAGACGGCACGGGTGGCCATCAACGCTGACACATACACGATAACGATCTGATTCAACCGATTTCTGGAGTCTCGCCATGCACGTTTACTACGATAAAGATTGCGACCTTTCCCTCATTCAGGCCAAGAAAGTCACCATCGTCGGCTACGGTTCACAGGGCCATGCCCACGCCAACAACCTGAAAGAGTCGGGTGTCGATGTCACCGTAGCGCTGCGCAAAGGCTCCTCGTCTGCGGCGAAAGCAGAAGCGGCAGGCTTGAAAGTCGCCAGCGTACCGGAAGCGTGCAAGACCGCCGACGTCGTGATGATTCTGGCGCCGGACGAAAACCAGAAAGCCATCTACGAGCAGGAAGTCGAGCCGAATCTGAAAGAAGGCGCGACCCTGGCGTTTGCCCACGGTTTCAACATCCACTACAACCAGATCGAGCCGCGTAAAGACCTCGACGTGATCATGATCGCGCCGAAAGCGCCGGGTCACACCGTACGCTCCGAGTTCGTCAAGGGTGGCGGTATTCCCGACCTGATCGCGATCCACCAGGATGCCTCTGGCAACGCCAAAGAGCTGGCGCTCTCTTACGCCGCAGGCGTTGGCGGTGGCCGCAGCGGTATCATCGAGACGACCTTCAAGGATGAAACCGAAACGGACCTGTTCGGCGAGCAGGCGGTCCTTTGCGGTGGTGCGGTCGAGCTGGTGAAAGCCGGTTTCGAAACCCTCACCGAAGCAGGTTACGCACCGGAAATGGCCTACTTCGAGTGTCTGCACGAACTCAAGCTGATCGTCGACCTGATGTACGAAGGCGGCATTGCCAATATGAACTACTCCATCTCCAACAATGCGGAGTATGGCGAGTACGTGACCGGCCCTGAGGTCATCAACGACGAGTCCCGTGCCGCGATGCGCAATGCACTCAAGCGCATCCAGACCGGTGAGTACGCCAAGATGTTCATCCAGGAAGGCAACACCAACTATCCTTCCATGACTGCACGCCGTCGTTTGAATGCCGAGCACGAAATCGAGCAGGTGGGTGCCAAGCTGCGCGGCATGATGCCGTGGATTGCTGCCAACCAGCTGGTCGACAAGTCCAAAAACTGATCGATCACCGTTATGAAAACGCCCCGAAGCGCCTCTGCGTGCTGCGGGGCGTTTTGCATTCCGGCTGTCAGGACTGGTCGGCAAGGGTTCACCGTGTAGAATGAGAAGGGTTACTTGTGAATGTGACTTCACTCTAAATGGATGACACTTATGACTCAGGATGCTCGCGACCCAGAGCAGGAATCGCTCCCTTCGTCCGCTGCAGATACGGACAGCGCGGCTACTCCTTCGTCGAAGGAAGAGGAAATCGTGCGGAACGAGGATCTTGCCGCTGCCTTTCTTCGTGAAACCGAAGTCGTGGAGGAGGCCGTCGAAAACGGCAAGAAGATTCGCCGCAAGGGCATCTACCTGCTGCCCAACCTGTTTACCACGTCGGCACTGTTTTCTGGTTTCTTTGCCGTGGTGGCCGGTATCAATGGCGAGTTCACGTCGGCAGCGGTAGCCATCTTCATCGCCATGGTGCTGGATGGCCTGGATGGTCGCGTGGCGCGCATGACCAATACGCAAAGCGCTTTCGGGGCCGAGTACGACAGCCTGTCGGACATGATCTCGTTTGGCATGGCACCTGCCCTGGTCGCCTTTACCTGGATACTGCAAGATATCGGCAAGACCGGCTGGGTGGTGGCCTTTCTCTATGTGGCGTGTGCTGCCCTGCGCCTGGCCCGCTTCAACGTACAGATCGGCAGCGTCGACAAAAAGTGGTTTATCGGCTTGCCCAGCCCTTCGGCTGCGGCGCTGGTCGCCGCCAGCGTGTGGACATTCCACAGCTTCGACGCCGATGCCGTTGGTTTCAAGCTGCTGATGCTGGTGGTGGTGGGCGCGGCGGGTATTCTCATGGTGAGCAATATCCGCTACTACAGCTTCAAGGATTTGGACTTCAAGAAGCCCGTGCCCTTCGTGGTGCTGCTGGCGGTGGTGCTTGGATTCGTAATGATCTCGGTACAGCCCTCGGTCATGTTGCTGTTGCTGTTTGGTGCCTACGTCTGCTCAGGGCCGATGCTGGCCGTCATGCGCAAGGCCAAGGCCAAGGTCAAGGCCAAGCCCAAGCACTGAGCTGAAATTATTTTAAAAAAGCCCTTGCCAACCCGGCAGCGAATCCGTAAAGTACGCATCCGCTGCCGGGGACGCCAAGCGTTACCAGCGGTGAAGAAGGTTGAAAAACCTTCGGTTTGTCAGGAAGTTAGCGTCATCTGCTGGTTGGATTGATCGCTCGCTTCACTCGCTGAAAACAGCCCTTGACAAACACCACGGAATGCGTAGAATACGCCTTCCTCGCTGAGGCAACACGGTTCAGGTCACCGAGCCAGCCACAGCGAAATGATTACAGTAGTATCGCTCTTTAACAATTTGATCAGGTAATTCATGTGGGCGCTTGCCGATGAGGGTGAA
>ERZ941748.95-NODE-95-length-43216-cov-6.312365_pt1 | contig 43216 bp, 40 predicted proteins | sample MGYA00521092_ERZ941748 | MGnify/ENA primary metagenome ERZ941748 (study PRJEB32759, sample SAMN07749897) | skin metagenome | biome: transportation; feature: city; material: polyester macromolecule | host: Homo sapiens | place: Hong Kong:ISLAND line | collected... | reverse complement strand
CCAGTGGGCCGCCGCGCCTTCAAGGCTTAAAGGTGGCTCGCTAAAGTCCGGCTGTTCCTGAAACGCGCCAAAGCTGTTGGGTTCATAGGTGACGCCGTTGCCGCTATTGCCGTCAACGCGCATCGCGCCGTCGCGGTGGTAGTTATGGAACGGGCAGCGCGGCGCATTGACCGGAATTTGATGATGGTTGACGCCCAGACGATAGCGCTGGGTATCGCCGTAGGAGAACAGCCGTCCCTGCAGGAGCGGGTCGTTCGTCACATCGATGCCTGGGACCAGGTTGTTCGGGTTGAAGGCGACCTGCTCCGTCTCGGCGAAGTAGTTCGAGGGATTGGCCGTGAGCGTCATCAGCCCGACCGCCTCGACGGGGGCAAGCTCCTCCGGCACGAGCTTGGTGGGGTCCAGCAGGTCGATCCCCTGGAAGGTCTCGTCCTCGGTGTCCGGGAAGACCTGCACGCCGAGGTCCCACTCGGGCGGGGTGCCGGCATCGATCGCCGTGTAGAGGTCCTTGCGCTGGTAGTCGGGGTCGGCGCCCATGATCTTCTGGGCCTCGGGCCACAGGGTGGAGTGCACGCCGGCCCGGGGCTTCCAGTGGAACTTGACCAGCGTGGTCTCACCCTCGGCGTTGATGAGGCGGAAGGTGTGCACACCGAAGCCCTCCATGGTGCGCAGCGACTGCGGGATGCCGCGGTCGGACATGTTCCAGATGGTGTGGTGCTGCGCCTCGGTGTGCAGGGACACGAAGTCCCAGAACGTGTCGTGCGCGGACTGCGCCTGCGGGATCTCGCGGTCCGGGTGCGGCTTCACCGAGTGCACCACGTCCGGGAACTTGATGGCGTCCTGCACGAAGAACACGGGGATGTTGTTGCCCACCAGGTCCCACGTGCCCTCGTCCGTGTAGAACTTGGTGGCGAAGCCGCGGGTGTCGCGGGCCAGGTCCATGGAGCCGCGGGAGCCGGCCACGGTGGAGAAGCGGACGAACACCTCCGTCTCCTTGTCCTTGGCGAAGAGTCCGGCCCGGCTGATCTTCGCGGCGGTGCCGTAGCCGCGGAACACGCCGTGGGCGCCGGCGCCGCGGGCGTGGACCACGCGCTCGGGGATGCGCTCGTGGTCGAAGTGGCTGAGCTTCTCCCGCAGGTGGTGGTCCTGCAGCAGGGTGGGGCCGCGGCGGCCGGCCTTGAGCGAGTGGTCCGAGTCCTGCAGGCGGACGCCGTGCGCGGTGGTCAGGTACGGGCAGCCCTGCGCGGCGGTCGCGGGGTCGGCGCCGGTGTCCTGGCCGGTGGGGGAGACCTGTGCCGGACCGCGCTGGTCCGGGGCCGGGACGGCCACGGGCTGGTCCGGGTGGGTGAGGGCGGTGTGCTCCTCGAGGTCGGGGGTGATCGGCCCCGGCGTGCCGGGGATGTCGGGCTGCTGGGTGGTCATCGCGTCTGCTCCTGTGGTGTCGACGTGCCGCGCGGTGCCGCGCGGATCGGGGGCGGAGGACGACGGCGGCCGATGCGGGCCGACGTCGTGCCCGGTCCCCAGCGTGGCGGCTGGCCCCAGCGCTGACCAGGGCTGACGGCCACCGGCAGGGGCCTGGCTACCCTGGGGGCATGAGGATCAGCGTCGGACAGTTCGGGCCCGTGGGCGACGTCGAGGAGAACCTGGCCGTGATGGCCCGCCTCGCCGCCCGCGCCGCGGGCGAGGGGGCGGACCTCCTGGTGCTGCCCGAGGAGGCCATGCTCGGGGCCCGCGAGGTGGGGGAGGAGTTCCCCGACGCCGTCGCCGCGGCCTGGGAGCCGTTCGCCGCGGGCCTGGCCGCGCTGGCGCGTGAGCACGGGATCGCCGTCGTCGCGGGCGGCTACGAGCCGGGACCGGACCGGCGTCCCTACAACACGCTGCTGGCGGTGGGCGCGGACGGCGCCCGGCTGGGCGCGTACCGCAAGCTCCACCTCTACGACGCGTTCGCGCACCGCGAGTCGGACCGGATCACCCCCGGCGACGGCGGCGTCGCGGCGATCGAGCTCGGCGGGCTCCGCCTGGGCCTGCTCACCTGCTACGACCTGCGCTTCCCCGAGCTGTCCCGGCGTCTGGCGGTGGAGGGCGCGGACGTGCTCGTGATCCCCGCGGCGTGGTTCTCCGGCGAGCACAAGGTGGACCACTGGCGCACCCTGCTCAAGGCCCGCGCGGTGGAGAACACGGTGTGGGTGGCCGCGGCGGACACGTGCTCGGACGGCACCGTGGGCCACTCGATGATCGTGGACCCGCTGGCGCTGCCCGTCGCCGAGCTCGCCGACGAGCGGGAGGCCGTGGTGACCGCGGAGGTCACCCGCGAGCGGATCGACGAGGTCCGGGAGTTCCTCCCCTCGCTCGCCAACCGCCGCACCGACGTCCTCTGAGCCGCCCCCCGCCCGGCGGACGGGTCACCATTACCCCCTCGGGCTGGGAAAAGCCTAAAATCACGTCAGACGTGCAACCAGACGGGCGCCCCGGCGCTCGGAACGCGCCCCGCCCGGGGCGGGACGGGAGATCAGAGATGACCATCAACGCCGACGGCAGCCACGCCGTCCAGCCCCACGCCGCGAACGCCCACACCGCCCCGGCCCGCCCCGTGCGCCACGCCGTGGTGGAGGAGGAGGTGCTCGAGCCGCTGCGCCCGGTGGACGGCTGGGGCTTCACCAACCGCGTCATCCTCGTCTCGGTGCTCGTCGTGATCATCGGCAACGTCGTGCGCGTGCTCACCGGCGGCCTGGGTGATCCCAACGGCTCCGTGGCGCTGGGCGAGACCGGCCACGGCTGGGTCGTGCTGGTGCAGTCGTTCATGTTCGGCCTGGTGGGCGGCGCCCTGGCGGGCGCGGCCGGCTACCTGATCGTGCTGCTGATGGGCGGGGCCGCCCGCTCCGTCGTGCGCTACGTGGTCGGTGGCGTGGTCGGCGGCTTCCTCGGTGCCGTGGGCCTGTTCGCGGTGTTCTCCAACACCGTCCTCTACGGGTCGGGCCTGCACCTGTTCTGGATGCTGCCGGTGGCCGGCCTGCTCGGCGGCCTCTGGGCGGGCGTCGTCTCCTCCCGCCGCTGATCCCCGCAACCGGCGCCTCGGGCGCCGGCCGCAGAGAAAGGCCCCGGTTCCGGCTCTCGCCGGGCCCGGGGCCTTCTCCGTCATCACTCGCACCTTCGATGAGGTGGCTTCAGCCTACGAACTCGCCTTGGGCTTTCCAGGGGAGTCGGCTGGGCGTTCCCTGGGAGTGTCGGCCGCCCCGAGCAGGTGCGCGAGCTCGCCGGTGGCGGCGACGAGGGCCGCCCCGCACCGGTCCGCCAGCTCGTCCGTGCAGCGGTAGGCCGGCACGAGCGTGCTGAGCGCCCCGACCACCGTGCCCGCCACGCTGATGGGGGCGGACAGCGAGGTGACGTCCTTCTCCACGGAACGGGTGCGCAGCGTGTAGTCCCCCGCGGCCACGCTGCCGCGCAGGGCGTCGCCCACGGCCGTGCCCGCCAGGGGGACGGTGCGTCCGACCCAGTTCGTGTGGCGGACCGAGTGCGTGCCCTCCACGATCGCCAGGTAGACGGCGGAGTCCGGAGGGGTCGTCACCGAGAGGTAGACGGATTCGCCCGTGGCGGCCACGACGTGGTCCATCGGCCCGCGGGCCAGCTGCACGAGCGAGTCCCGGGAGAAGGCCCGCGCCCCGAGCTGGATGAGGCGCACGCCGGGGCGGTAGGCGCCGTCGTCGTCGCGGGCCACGAAGCCGGATCCCTCGAGGCTGCGCAGCAGGCGCAGCGCCGTGGACGCCGGCAGCTCCGTGGCGCGGGCGGCCTCGGTCAGGCTCAGCCGGGGCTGCTCGGTGACGGCGGCGAGCAGGTCCAGGGCCCGGTCCACGGTGCGCGTCGAGGCGGTGGGGGTGGTGGTCATGACAGGGAGCGTAACGGGTGCGGGACACGCGGATCGGGCTTGCGCGTGAGCCGAGTCACTGTTTCAATGTTCGGAAAGTGCATGCCGAGCCGTGAAATCACCGGGGCCACCCGTCCCGGCGGCGCACGCACCCCGTCGAGAGGAACTGCCATGGCCGTGGGCTTCACCCAGCACGACCCGTCCCGCACCATCCGCGCCCCGCGCGGCACCGAGCTCTCCGCCAAGTCCTGGCAGACCGAGGCCCCGCTGCGGATGCTCATGAACAACCTGGACCCCGAGGTCGCCGAGCGTCCCGAGGACCTCGTCGTCTACGGCGGCACCGGCCGCGCGGCCCGCTCCTGGGAGGCCTACGACGCCATCGTCGCCACCCTCAAGGACCTCGAGGAGGACGAGACCCTCCTGGTGCAGTCCGGCAAGCCGGTCGGCGTCGTCAAGACCAACGTGTGGGCTCCCCGCGTGCTGATCGCCAACTCCAACCTGGTGGGCGACTGGGCCGACTGGAAGACCTTCCGCGAGCTCGAGGCCGAGGGCCTGATGATGTACGGCCAGATGACCGCCGGCTCGTGGATCTACATCGCCACCCAGGGCATCCTGCAGGGCACCTACGAGACCTTCGCCGCGATCGGCCGCAAGCGCTACGACGGCTCCCTCAAGGGCACCCTGACCCTCACCGGCGGCTGCGGCGGCATGGGCGGCGCCCAGCCCCTGGCCGTCACCCTCAACGGCGGCGTCTGCCTGATCGTGGACGTCTCGGAGGACCGCCTGCGCCGCCGCATGGGCAAGCGCTACCTGGACGAGGTGGAGACGGACATCGACAAGGCCGTCGAGCGCGTCATGCAGGCCAAGCGCGACGGCGAGGCCGTCTCCGTGGGCCTCGTGGGCAACGCCGCCGAGGTGTTCCCCGAGCTGCTCGAGCGCCAGAAGGCCGGCACCGTCGAGATCGACATCGTCACCGACCAGACCTCCGCGCACGACCCGCTGTCCTACCTGCCGATCGAGATCGACGAGAAGGACTGGCACGCCGAGGCCGAGGCCGACCCGGACACCTTCACCAAGAAGGCCCAGGAGTCCATGGCCCGCCAGGTCGAGGCCATGGTCGGCTTCCAGGACATCGGCGCCGAGGTGTTCGACTACGGCAACTCCATCCGCGACGAGGCCCGCAAGGCCGGCTACTCCCGCGCGTTCGAGTTCCCGGGCTTCGTCCCGGCCTACATCCGCCCGCTGTTCTGCGAGGGCCTCGGCCCGTTCCGCTGGGCCGCGCTCTCCGGCGACCCGGAGGACATCCGCGTGACCGACGAGGCCCTGAAGGAGCTGTTCCCCGAGAACGAGCACCTGCACCGCTGGCTCGACGGCGCCGCCGAGTTCGTGGAGTTCGAGGGCCTGCCGGCCCGCATCTGCTGGCTGGGCTACGGCGAGCGCCACAAGGCCGGCCTGCTCTTCAACCAGCTCGTGGCCGAGGGCAAGGTCAAGGCGCCGATCGTGATCGGCCGCGACCACCTCGACTCCGGCTCCGTGGCCTCCCCGTACCGCGAGACCGAGTCCATGCTGGACGGCTCCGACGCGATCGCCGACTGGCCGCTGCTCAACGCGCTGACCGCCACCTCCTCCGGCGCCACCTGGGTGTCGATCCACCACGGCGGCGGCGTCGGCATCGGCCGCTCCATCCACGCCGGCCAGGTCGGCCTGGCCGACGGCACCGAGCTGGCCGCGGCCAAGCTCACCGCCCTGCTGACCAACGACCCCGCCATGGGCGTCTTCCGCCACGTCGACTCGGGCTACTCCCGGGCCGTCGAGGTCGCCGCCGAGCGCGGCGTCCGTGTGCCCATGGAGGCCACGATCCGGGACTGACCCCGGTCACGTCGTCGGACGACGACGGTGCCGCCGCGCCGTCGCCGTCCGACGACTTCACCGCCGCGAGCCGGACGGGCGTCCGCCCGTCCGGCTCGCGATCGAAAGGACACCACGATGGACTCGTCCCGCCCCGCAGACCACGAGCTGCACACCGACACCACCGCGATGGCCGCGATCGAGGCCGACGCGCCCCGCCCGCCGGCGCGCTGGCGCATGATCGTCTACTCGGCGATCGGCATCGTCATGTTCTTCGTGCCCGTCACGATCAACGGGGCGAGCTCCATCCCGCTGGACCACCTGGTGACCTGGGTGCGCGGGCTGCTCGGCCCGGCCGACCGCTGGGTGGGCCTGGCCATCATCGCCGCCGGCGCCGTGTACCCGTTCGCCTCGGGCCGCTGGCGGACCAGCACCACGCGGACGGTCTTCGCCCTCCTCGCCGTGCTCGGCCTGGTCGCCTCGGCGATGGTCGTGTTCGGCGTGGGCCCGAGCTGGATCCTGGACAAGAGCATCGGCCCGTTCCTGATGGACAAGCTCGTGGTGCCCGTGGGCCTGATCGTGCCCATCGGCGGCGTCTTCCTGGCCCTCGTGATCGGCTACGGCCTCATGGAGTTCGTGGGCGTCTACCTGCGCCCGGCCATGCGGCCGATCTGGCGCGTGCCCGGCCGCGCCGCCGTCGACGCCGTGGCCTCCTTCGTGGGCTCCTACGCCCTGGGCCTGCTGCTGACGAACCGCATGTACACCGGCGGCCGCTACACGGCCCGCGAGGCGGCGATCATCGCCGTCGGCTTCTCCACGGTGTCCGCGACCTTCATGGTGATCGTCGCCAAGACGCTGGGCCTGATGGACATCTGGCTCTGGTACTTCTTCGGCACCCTCGTGGTGACGTTCGTGGTCACGGCCATCACCGTGCGCATCCCGCCGCTGAGCCGCATCCCGGACGAGGTGTACCCCGGCGCGGTGCACTCGCCCGAGCAGGCCGTCACCCGGGACCGCTTCCGCGTGGCCCGTCGCGCCGCCGAGCAGACCCTCGCCGAGGCCCCGTCCCTGCCGAAGAACATCTGGGTCAACTTCCGGGACGGCCTCGTGATGGTGCTCCAGATCCTGCCCTCCATCATGTCCGTGGGCCTGATCGCCCTGGTCCTGGCCACGTACACGCCCGTGTTCGAGTGGATCGGCGTGATCTTCTACCCGCTGTTCTGGGCGCTCGGCTACTCCGACCCCGGCCTGCTGGCCTCGGCCTCCGCCACCTCGATCGCCGAGATGTTCATCCCGGCCACGATGGCGGCCGGTCACGAGGACCTCGTCGCCCGGTTCGTGATCGGCGTCGTCTGCGTCTCCGCGATCATCTTCTTCTCCGCGGTGGTTCCTGCCATCCTGGCCACGGACATCCCCGTGAAGATGTGGCACCTCCTGGTGATCTGGGTCGAGCGCGTGGCGCTCACCATCGTGCTGGCCACGCCGCTGGCCCACCTGGTGGCCGCGCTCACCTGAGGCCCGCCCCACCGGCCCACCCCCGTCCGTCCCGCAGAGAGGCCCCCATGCGCTCCACGCTCATCACCGACATCGCCGAGCTGACCACCGTCGACCCCGAAGGGCGGGTGCTCACGGACGCGGCCGTCGTCGTCGAGGACGAGCGCATCGCCTGGATCGGCCCCGCCGCGGACGCCCCGGACGCGGACGACCGGGTGTCCGTCGAGGGCCGCGCCGTGCTGCCCGGCTGGGTGGACTCCCACACGCACCTCGTGTTCGACGGGGACCGCTCCGCCGAGTTCGAGGCCCGCATGGCCGGCGAGTCCTACGCGGCCGGCGGCATCGGCGTGACCACCTCCGCCACCCGTGCCGCCTCGGACGACCGCCTGGCCGAGCTGGTCCGCGGCCGGGTGGCCGACGCGGTGGCCGGCGGCACCACCTACCTCGAGACCAAGACCGGCTACGGGCTCACCGTGGAGGAGGAGGCGCGCCACGCGCGCCTGCTGGCCGGGCTGCGCGAGGAGGGCCTCGTGGACGAGGTGACCTTCCTCGGCGCCCACCTCGTGCCCCCGGGCCGGGACGCGGAGGACTACCTGGACGACGTCGTCGGGCCGATGCTCGAGGCCGTGCGGGAGCACGCGGGCTGGGTGGACGTGTTCTGCGACACCGGCGCCTTCGACGCCGAGCAGACCCGCCGCGTGCTCGCCGCGGGTGTGGCGGCGGGCCTGGGCGTGCGCCTGCACGGCAACCAGATCGAGCAGGGCCCGGGCGTGGGCGTGGCCGTGGAGTTCGGCGCCGCCTCCGTGGACCACGTCAACCACCTCTCCGACGCGGACGTCGAGGCCCTGGCCGGCACCTGGGCCGGCTGGGACCGCGCCTCGGCCACCGGCACGCCCGGCACCGTGGCCGGCTGCCTGCCCGCGTGCGACCTGTCCACCCGCGCCCCGCTGGCGCCCGCGCGTCGCCTGCTCGACGCCGGCATCGAGGTCTCCCTGGCCTCGAACTGCAACCCGGGCACCAGCTACACCACGTCCATGAACTTCAACGTGGGCACCGCCGTGCTGCAGATGCACCTGACCCTCGCCGAGGCCGTGCGCGCCGCCACCCTCGGCGGGGCCATCGGCCTGCGGGCGCAGGACCGCGTCGGCAGCCTCGAGGTCGGCAAGCGCGCCGACCTGCACGTGCTCGACGCCCCCGCCGCCATCCACCTGGCCTACCGCCCCGGCATGCCGCTGACCCACGCGGTCTGGCGCGCGGGCCGCCGGGCCGTCTGATCGACCGACAGCAAGGAGAACGCATCACCATGACCACCCCTCCCGTCACCGTCACGCTCGGCACGTCCGGGGCCACCCTGGACGACGTCGTCGCCGTGGCCCGCCACGACGCCCGCGTGGTGCTCGCCGACGACGTGCTCGAGACCGTCGGCGCGGTGCGCCGCCACGTCGAGGCGCTGGCCGAGGCCGAGACCCCCACCTACGGCGTCTCCACCGGCTTCGGCGCGCTCGCGGACAAGCACATCCCGCTCGAGTCCCGCGCGCAGCTGCAGAAGTCCCTGATCCGCTCCCACGCCGCCGGCATGGGCCCCGTGGTGGAGCGCGAGGTCGTCCGCGCGCTGATGTTCCTGCGCGCCACCACGCTGGCCTCCGGCCGCACGGGCGTGCGCCCCGTGGTGGTCGAGACCTTCGTGGCCATGCTCAACGCGGGCATCACCCCCGCCGTGCGCGAGTTCGGCTCCCTGGGCTGCTCCGGCGACCTCGCCCCGCTCTCCCACGTGGCCCTGGCGCTGATGGGCGAGGGCGACGTCGTCGGGACGGACGGCGCGCTGCGTCCGGCCGGCGAGGCGCTCGCCGAGGCCGGGATCGAGCCGGTCGAGCTGCGGGAGAAGGAGGGCCTGGCCCTCGTCAACGGCACCGAGGGCATGCTCGGCATGCTGATCATGGCGCTGGCCGACCTCGAGGAGCTCGCCGACACCGTGGACCTCACCGCCGCGATGTCCGTGGAGGCGCTGCTCGGCACCGACCGCGTGTTCGTGCCGGAGCTGCACCTGCCGCTGCGCCCCCACCCGGGCCAGGCGACCTCCGCCGACCGGATGCTGAAGATCCTGGCGGGCTCGCCGATCGTGGCCAGCCACAAGGAGGGCGACTCCCGCGTGCAGGACGCCTACTCGCTGCGCTGCGCCCCGCAGGTGGCCGGCGGCCTGCGCGACACCCTCGCGTACGTGCGCACCGTGGCCGAGCGCGAGCTCGCCGCCACCGTGGACAACCCGGTGGTGCTCGACGACGGCCGGGTGAGCTCGAACGGCAACTTCCACGGGGCGCCCGTGGCGTACGTGCTGGACTTCCTGGCCATCCCGGTGGCCGACGTCGCCAGCATGTCCGAGCGCCGCACCGACCGCATGCTGGACCCGGCCCGCTCGCACGGGCTGCCCGCGTTCCTCGTGGACGACCCGGGCGTGGACTCCGGCATGATGATCGCCCAGTACACGCAGGCCGGGCTCGTCTCGGACATGAAGCGCCTGGCCGTGCCCGCGTCCGTGGACTCCATCCCGTCCTCCGCGATGCAGGAGGACCACGTCTCCATGGGCTGGCACGCCGCCCGCAAGCTGCGCTCGGCCGTGGAGAACTTCCGCCGCGTGCTCGCCGTCGAGCTCGTGGCCGCCGCCCGCGCGATCGAGCTGCGCGCCCCGCTGCAGCCCTCCGCCGCGACCGGTGCCGCCGTCCGCGTGATCCGCGAGGCCGGCGTCCCCGGCCCCGGCCCGGACCAGTACATGGCCCCGCAGCTGGCCGCCGCCGAGCAGGCCCTGCGCGACGGGTCCGTGCTGGCCGCCGTGGCGGAGGCGCTCGCGGGCGTCTCCGCCGACGCCGAGCCGCAGGACCTGGCCGAGGAGTCCGAGGGCGCCGAGGCCGAGGGGCACTGACGCCGCAGAGCGGTCAGACGCCACAGAGTGGTCACGACATGCCGCGTGCGTCTGCACGAGACGGCGTGTCGTGACCACTCTGTGTGTGGGCGACCCTTCCGGCTCAGGCCGCCAGGTCCACGTCCTTCGTCTCCTTCATGAACAGGCCGGTCAGGCCGGTGAGGCCGCCGACCACCATGAGGTAGATCTGGAACGCGCTGGTCCACCCCTGCGCCGTCAGCCACGTGATCAGGTACGGCGCCGTGCCGCCGAAGATCGCGGTGGCCAGCGAGAGCATGGTGGCCACGCCCTTGGCGCGCACCGCCGTGGGCAGCACCTCGGACCAGACGGCGCCGTTGACGCCGAACAGCAGCGCCACGGCCAGCAGGGCGATGGTCTGCACGAGCAGGAACGAGGCGAAGGTGCCGTCCAGCATGCCGAACAGCGGGAACGGCAGCACCACGAAGAGCAGGCCGAAGGCGATGACCAGCGGACGGCGGCCGACCCGGTCGCCCAGCAGGCCCGCCCCGAGGATGGCGGCCAGGAAGATCACCTGGGCCACGAGCGAGGCCGAGAGGGTGGTGGACTTGTCCATCTGATGGGCCACCTGCGCGTGCGTGGGCAGGTAGATCAGCCACGTGTAGAACATCAGGGAGCCGCCCGCGGAGACCAGGAAGATCGTCAGCAGGCCGCGCCACACCGCACCCGGCTCCCGGCGGGGAGCGTCGTCGGCGGTGGGCACCACCTGCTGCGCCGCCGTGAAGTGCTCCGACTCCGTCAGGCTCCGTCGCAGGTACAGCGCGTAGAGGCCGAGGACGCCGCCGATGCCGAACGCCACGCGCCAGCCCCAGGACGCCACCTGCTCGGGGGAGAGCAGCGTGTTGATGGCCAGGCCCACGAGCGTCGCCAGGATCGTGCCCACCACCACGGACACCCACGACGTCGCCCCGAACAGCCCGCGCCGGCCCTGCGGCGCCCGCTCCACGAGGTAGGTCACGGAGGTGCCCATCTCGCCGCCGTGCGCCAGGCCCTGCAGCAGACGGGCGATGACGAGGATCACCGAGGCGAGGACGCCCACCGTGCCGTAGGTGGGGGTGAAGGCGATGATCAGGCTGCCGAGCGCGGTGATCATCATCGCCGCGAAGAGGCTGCGCTTGCGGCCCACCCGGTCCGCGTAGGCGCCGAACACGTAGCCGCCGATGGGGCGGGCGACGAAGCCCACCGCGAAGACGGCCAGGGTGGCGAGCAGCTCGGAGGTGGGGTTGTCCGCGTGGAAGATCTGCGCCGCGAAGACCGGGGCGAAGATCGTGTAGACGTTCCAGTCGTACCACTCCAGCGCGTTGCCGAAGTTCACGGCCAGCATGTCCTTCAGGCTCCGGGGGCGGGCCCCGGGCACGGGAGCGGGCCGGGCCGCACCGGTGGCCGCGGTGCTCATGCCCGCCCCTCGAGGCCGGCCTGGGCATCGCCGTCGGCGCCGGGCACCCGCATCTCGAAGGTCTCCCGCACCACGGTGTAGTCGAAGTAGCCCAGGCGGGCGATCGGCTGGATGCGCGGGATGTCGAGGCGGCCGTCGGCGGTGATGACGTCGTCGTCGATGTGGATGGTGTCCACGTGGGCGAAGACCACGTCGATGGTGCCGACGTTCGAGTCGCCCTTGATGCGGTGCGTCGAGTGGTAGCGGCACTCGAAGCGCACGGGGGACTCGGCGACCATCGGGATGGGGTGGTTGTCCGCGTAGACCTTGGTGACGCCGTGCTCGGCGATGCGGTCCCACTCGCTCTCGCCCGGCTCCAGGGCCATGGCGGAGACGTTGACGGCCTCGCGCAGGTCGTAGGTGGCCATGTTCCACACGAACCAGCCGGTCTGCTCCGCGTTGAGGACGGTGTCCTTGCGGCGTCCGTCCGGGTACTGGTTCGCGGAGAACATCACCATGGGCGGGTCGAAGGTGAGGTTCTGCCACTGGCTGTAGGGGGCGATGTTCTCCCGGCCGTCCGTGCTCACGGAGGACAGCCAGCCGATGGGCCGCGGCACGGTGGAGCTCTTGAAGGGGGAGAAGGGCAGGGGGTTGGCCTCGTGCTGCGGGCGGTACTTCATGAGTCCTCCATGTGACGCCGGTAACAGGATGTGGGTCACGCTACGCCGCATATCCCGGATATATCAAACGGATTGGGGGCAGATGACTGCCTACGCTGGGCCCATGAACAAGTCGGAGGAGGCCTACGCCCGCCTGACGCAGAAGATCGAGACCGGGGAGCTGCCACCGGGCGCCATCCTCAGCGAGGCGGCCCTCATCGACGCCGCCGAGACGGGGCGCACGCCCCTGCGCGAGGCCGTGCAGCGCCTCATCCGAGACCACTGGCTCCTGGCCGGTGGGGGACGTGGCCTGCAGGTGCCCCCGATCTCCGTGGACGACCAGCTGGAGAGGCTGGAGGTGCGGCGGTCGCTCGAGGCGCTGGCCGTGGGACTGGCCTGCGCGCGGGCGGACGAGGAGCAGCTGGCCGCCGTCGCGGCCCACGTGCGGCACCTGCGCACGGTGGAGGACCTGCCGGCGTACGTCGCCGCCGTCGGGCGCTCGCACGAACTCCTGCGCACGATCGCGAACAACCGCTATCTCGCCGATTCCCTGGTCCCGCTCCAGGGGCTGTGCCGCCGGTTCTGGCTCGCCACCACGAAGGGCCTGCCCGACGAGGTCGAACGCGGCCGGGCGTTCTACGTCCCGGCGCTGGAGGCGGTGACCCGGAGGGACTCGGCAGGAGCCCGGGCCGGGGTGCTGGCCCTGCACGACTTCCTGGCACGCTCGGCGCTGGACTACGCCGCCCGACGCGCGGCCCACGGCAGCGCCGAGCCCCCGGCCCCGTGGGCGGAGGGACGCTGACGCCCGCGGCCCCCCACGCCGGAAGGGACCCCCGGCCCGCTCAGGCCAGCAGCGACGCGTCCGTCCGGTGACGGCTGACGATCGTGTGGATCAGCCGGGCCGCGGCCTTCGCCGTGCGGCCGTCCACGTCCAGGGCGGGGTTGAGCTCCACGACGTCGGCCAGGGCCAGCTTCCCGGACTGGGTGGCCTCCAGCGCGCACGCGTGGATCACCTCGTACGGCACGCCGAAGCCGGCCGGTGCGCTCACCCCCGGGGCGACGGCGGCCGGCAGCACATCCAGGTCGATCGTCAGGTAGAGCACGTCCACGGCGTTGATGAACGAGCGCACCCAGCGGCGCACGCCGGTGACGTCGGCGGTCTGGGCCTGCTCGTCGGTCACCCACGTGACCCCGCGTTCGCGCGCGGTGTCGAACAGGGCGCGGGTGTTGTTGGCCTCGCTGATGCCCACCACCGCGTAGGAGAGCTGATGCTCCGCCCCCTCGGCGTCCCGCAGCGCCTGCAGGAACGGGGTGCCGGAGCTGGGCCGCGGCGCCTCGCGCAGGTCGAAGTGCGCGTCCAGGTTGAGGATGCCCACGCGGGTGCCCGCACCCACGCGCGTGGAGCCGGTCAGGCCCGTGATCGAGGCGTAGGCGGTCTCGTGTCCGCCGCCGAGCACCACGGCCAGGTCGTGGGCGTTCAGCAGCCCGCTGACCACCGTGCCCAGCTCGGCCTGGCCCGCCTCGAGCTCGCCCGGGGCGTCGTCGTCGCCGCGGTCCACGGACACGTCGCCCGCGTCCACGAGCGCGCCCGTGCCCTCGAGGTACGCGAGCGAGGCGAGCGCGCCGCGCAGCGCCTCCGGGCCGTCCTCGGCGCCCACGCGGCCGTGGTTGCGGCGCACGCCCTCGTCCGAGGCGAAGCCGACGAGCGCCGTGGACCGCGCGCCCGACGTCGGAGCGCCGGCGCCGGGGTGGCGCTGCGTCGTCGTGGGCTCGCCGCGGCCGTCGGCGGGGCGGACGACCTGGTGCCAGCGCAGGTGCTCGGGGGTGTCACCGTCGGTGCGGCCGGTCCAGGCGGGGGAGAGGGACGAGGAGGGGAGCTCGGAGGTCATGGGCCCATCCCACGCCATCGACGGGCGGGTGCGCAACGAGGGCCGGACGACGCCCGACACGGGGCGTCGTCCGCCTAGCGGTCCAGTTCCTGGCGCCGCGAGCTGATCACGCCGGTGACGAAGCCGGCGAGGTTGAGCCCGCCGTGGAAGCGGGCGTGCTCGATCTTCACGCAGCGGTCCATCACGACCTCCAGGCCCGCGGCCTCGGCCTGACGCGCGGCGTCCTCGTTCCAGATGCCCAGCTGCAGCCACACGGTCCGGGCGCCCACGCGGGCGGCGTCCGCCACCACCTCGGGGGCGTCGGAGGACTTGCGGAACACCTCCACGAGGTCCGGGGTGACGGGCAGGTCGTCCAGCGAGGCGTACACGCGGTGGCCGAGGATCTCCTTGCCGGCCGCGGCGAGCACGGGATTCACGAAGTAGACGTCGTACGTGGTCGAGCTCAGCAGGTACGTGGCCACGAAGTAGGACGCACGGGCCGGCTTGTCCGAGGCGCCGACGATCGCGATCGACCGGGTGCGCCGCAGGATCGCCAGGCGCTCGGGGGCGCCGGGGCCGGTCCAGGTGCGCTCGGGGTGGGTGGTGCTCATGGCTCAGGCCTCCTGCTCTGCGGGGACGACGGCGCCGTCGCGGGCGCGGCCGGTGGCCTCGGTCAGGGCCTGGTCCAGGTCCCAGAGGATGTCCTCGAGGTCCTCGATGCCCACCGAGATGCGGATGAGGTCCGCCGGGATGCCCGCGGCCACGAGCTGCTCGGCGGTGAGCTGCTGATGGGTCGTCGTGGCGGGGTGCAGCACCAGCGTCTTCGCGTCGCCGATGTTGGCCAGGTGGGAGGCCAGCTGCAGCGCGGAGATGAAGCGCGACGCCGTCGCGCGCCCGGCCTCCGGGCCGGAGGCGCCGTCGTCGGTGTCCGTGGCTGCCGGGGCCACGCCGAAGCTGAACACCGAGCCGACGCCCCGGGGCAGCAGCTGCTGCGCGCGGGCGTGGTGCGGGTGGTCGGGCAGGCCGGCGTAGCGGACCCAGGAGACGCGCGGGTCCTCGTCCAGCCACTGCGCCACGGCCTGCGCATTCGCCAGGTGGGCGTCCATGCGCGGGGCCAGCGTCTCGACGCCGAGCAGCAGCTGGAACGCCGACTGCGGGGCCAGCGACGGGCCGAAGTCGCGCAGCTGCTCCGAGCGGAGCTTGGTGAGGAAGCCGTACTCGCCGAAGTTGCCCCACCAGGAGACGCCGCCGTACGAGGGCACGGGCTCGGTCATGGACGGGAACTTGCCGTTGTCCCACGGGAAGCGGCCGGACTCCACCACGACGCCGCCGAGCGTGGTGCCCTGCCCGCCGAGGAACTTCGTGGCCGAATGGATGACGATGTCCGCGCCGTGCTCGATCGGCCGGATCAGGTAGGGCGGGGTGAGGGTCGCGTCCACGACGAGCGGCACGCCGTGCCGGTGGGCGACGTCGGCCAGGCCCGGCAGGTCCACGACGTCACCGGAGGGGTTGGCGACGATCTCCGTGTAGACGGCCTTGGTGTTGGGCTGGAGGGCGGCCTCGAAGTCCGCGGCCTCGGCGGAGTCCACGAACGTGGTCTCGACGCCGAACCGGCGCAGGGAGACGTCCAGCTGGGTGATCGTGCCGCCGTAGAGCTTCGAGGACGCCACGATGTGGTCGCCGGCCCCGGCGAGGGCCGCGAAGGTGACGAACTCGGCGGCCATGCCGGACGCCGTCGCGACGGCCCCGATCCCGCCCTCGAGCGTGGCGACCCGCTCCTCGAACGCGGCGACCGTGGGGTTGCCGATCCGCGAGTAGATGTTGCCGTACTTCTGCAGCGCGAAGAGGTTGGCGGCGTCCTCGGCGGACTCGAACACGAAGGAGCTGGTCTGGTGGATCGGCACCGCGCGGGAGCCGTGGACGGCGTCCGGGACGGCGCCCGCGTGCAGCGCCTGGGTGCGGAAGCCGAACTCGTGGTCAGCCACGGGGGTCCTTTCGATGGAGGCTTCGGGACAGTCCGTCCCATTGTCCCGGGCGAGGCGCGCCGGGGGCAGGGTGGGCACGTCGCAGAGCGTCACGCGGCGCAGGCCGGTGCCGTGCAACGCGGGTTGAGTTATCACCGGTTACGCGGGCCTGGACCCGTGACAACTCAACCCGCGTTGGACGGGACCCGTGACAACTCAACCCGCGTCGGGACGGGCGGGGGCGGATCAGCGCGTGCGGGCGAGCCGACGCCGGACCAGCCCCACGATCCGCCCGAACCCAGCGCGCTGGTCCTCCCAGGTGCAGCGCAGGGTCGTCCATTCCCGCTCGAGGCAGTACGCGTCCCGACGGGCGTCCCTCGCCTGCTGCTGAGCCGTGCGGTGGCCGGCGCCGTCGTACTGGAGGGCCAGGCGCGCCCCCCGGTACCCGAGGTCCACGACGGGCGAGGCCGGGTCGGCCGGGTCGACGGCGACCTGCAGCTCCGGCTCCGGCAGCCCGGCCCGGATCAGCGCGAGCCGGAGGAAGGTCTCGGGCGGGGAGTCGGCCCCGACGCGCACCTCCGCCAGCGCGGCACGTGCGAGACGGACACCCGGCCGGCCACGGCAGCGGGCGAGCACCTCCGACAGCTCGGACACGGTGGCCACGGGGTCCGCCCGGCCCGTCGGCGTCCACGGCGGACGCACCAGGTGGTCGCCGGCCGCGATGAGCCAGTCCACCTCGTGGGGGCGGAGCATCCCGGCGAGGTCGAACCAGGTGCGCGCCGCCGTCGTGACGCGCTGGCCGTCGGGAAGCTCGAGCACGTGGTCGGAGGGCAGCCGCACCCGGTGGCTGACGACGCCGTCCAGGTCGGTCCGGTGCGTGCGCGCGGAGCGGTCGAAGGTCAGGTGCAGTCCGGCGGGCCGCGCGAGGCGGGGCGGCAGCGGCAGTCCGTGCCAGAGGGCGGCAGAGACGTGGGAGACCACCCCGCCCGTGAGGCGGACCAGCGCGGCCGCGCCGTCCGGGGCGCACGGGTCGGGGATGCCCGCGGTGTGCACGCCGCGGCAGATCCGGGCGAGGTCTGCCGCGAGGGTGCGGCGCCACGGCAGGCCGGCGGCGTGCAGCTCGGCCGTCGTGAAGGCGCCCGCGGCGAGGGTGGACGGCAGGGGCGTGCGCGCGGTCATGGGGTGAGCCTGCCGCCCCCGGGCCCTGCGACGGACCGGACCGACGCGCCCTGGGGAGGGCCGCCGTCGTCGTGGTGGCTGTGCAGGAGCGGCCGACCCGCCGGTCATGGTGGCACCGGCGCGACGCGGGTTGAGTTATCACGGGTGCAAGCCGCCTGGACCCGTGATAACTCAACCCGCGTTGCGGGGAGCGGCCGGCCCGTCGGTCACGGCGTGCGGTCGACCGGCACCAGCTCCACGTCCTCGAGCCGCCCGTCCCGCACCACCGCCCGCATGAGGGTGCACTCGGGCTGCCGTCGCCGGTCCGTGCAGGAGCCGGGGTTGAGCAGCCGCAGTCCCGGGTTCGCGGTGTCCGGCCCGGCCACGGTGTCCCACGGGATGTGGCTGTGCCCGAAGACCAGCACGTCCGCGTCCGGGAACGCCGCGGCCATGCGGCGCTCGCGGCCGGCCGCCGGGCCCGTCTCGTGGACCATCGCGATCCGCACCCCGCCGATCTCCACGCGCGCCACCTCGGGCAGCCGCGCCCGCAGCCCCGGCCCGTCGTTGTTGCCCCACACGCCCACCAGCCGGGCGGCCCGCGCGTCGAGGTCGTCGAGCACGTCCTCGGCCACCCAGTCACCGGCGTGGAGCGCGACGTCAGCCCGCGCCACCTCGGCCCACACCTGCGCGGGCAGGGCGCGGGCACGCCGCGGGATGTGGGTGTCGGCGATCAGGAGCAGGCGGACGGCGACGTCGTCGGACACGGTCCGCCTCACCGCGCGGCGAACGCGCCGAGCCAGAGCGCCAGCGGCAGGCCGACGATGAACACGGCCACGAATCCGCGCACCAGCCACCGGCCCGCCGGGGTGGCGAGGTTGACCGTCACGCCCACCCCGTAGCCGGGGCGCTTGGCAGGGAAGACGGCCGGGTCCTCGGGGTCGCGCTTGAGCCCCAGGGGCGTCCACACCTCGTCCTCGGCGAGCTCCGCGGCCGTGGGCCGGTGCCCGAGGTCCGCGGCGACGCGGTCCGCCCAGCGCGTCCACCGCCGGGTGCCGGCCCGCATCGCCGGGAAGATGCCCACCATGAGCACGGTCAGCGTGAGGGGCAGGAGCCACCACGGCATCGTCCACGCCCCGGCGGCGAGCACCTCGGCCGTCGTCGGGGCCAGCACCAGCACGATGAGCACGCACGACCACCCGAGGCTTTCCTGGACCCCGCGGTGCACCCCCGCCTGGCGCACGCGCCGCCACGGGGACAGCGCCGGATCCGTGGGGACGAGGGCGGTGACCATCGCGGAGACCAGGGCCAGGAACCCCGTCATGCCGAGGCCGATCAGCGGCCCCGTCGCCACCGTGCCGAACGAGGCGTCCTCCCACGCATCCGGTCGCCCGTCGACGCCCCAGTGCGTGGGCACGCGCTCCGGCAGGCCCGGCAGGGCGACGAGGGCCCACCCCAGCAGCGCCAGGCACAGCGCGGCCGCGAGCAGGAACGGCAGCCACGGACGCAGCCGGCCACGGCGCAGGGCGGCGCGCTCGGCGGCGGGGACGTCGTCGGGGGCGGGATGGGGCGGGTGGGGCATCGACCCAGGCTAGCCTCGGCCCCCGCCCGCCACACCCGGTGACCGGCCCGTCCAGACGGCGGCCGCGCACGCCGCGATCACCAGCAGCATCCCCGCCAGGTCCAGCGGGGTGAGCTCCTGCCCGCGCACGGCCCACGCGGTCAGCGCCGCCGCGATCGGCGAGAGGCACGTCAGCAGGGAGAACAGCGCGGTCGGCATGCGGCGCAGCACCTGCAGGTCGATCCCGTACGGCACCGCCGTGGACAGCAGCGCCACGGCCAGCCCCACGCCCAGCACCACGGGAGAGAGCAGGGCCGCCCCCGCCGTCGCGACGCCGACCGGCAGCGCCACGAGGGACCCGGCCGCCGTCGCCAGGGCCAGCCCCTGCACCCCCGGCAGATGGGTCCCCGCGCGCCGCGAGAGCAGGATGTACCCCGCCCAGCACGCCGCCGCGGCCAGCGCGAGCGCCACCCCCACCGGGTCCAGTCCCGCCCCGCCGATCCCGCCGCCCGCGCTGAACCCCTCCCGGCCGAGCACCCCGATCCCGGCGAGCGCGAGGGCCGCCCACGCCGCCGACCGCCACGACGGCCGCGCCGCCACGGACAGCGCCAGCGGCCCGAGCACCTCGAACGTCACGGCCACGCCCTGCGGGATCCGCGCGAACGCCTCGTAGATGGCCAGGTTCATGCCGGTCATGGCCGCCCCCAGCCCGACGACGGCGGCCCACCCCCGGGGGCCCAGGCCGGCGAGGGCGGCGCGGCTCGGCCGGGTGACGAGCAGCAGCACGGCCGCGGAGAACACCACGCGCAGGGCGACCATGGCGGACGCGCCGACGTCGTCGAACAGCAGGCCCGCCACGGACGCGCCGAGCTGCTGGCTCAGCAGCGAGAGCAGGACGAGCAGGACGAGACGCACGCCCACAGCCTAGGGGCGCGCCGCGCCACCCCGGCCCCGGCCGGCGCGGGACCGCTGCTGCCGGAGGACCACCGGGGGCCCGGTTCCGCTGACCCCGAGGCCGCGGAAAACATCACGCTGACGTGCGCTAATCCGCCTCGTCGTGGGAGAGTGGGGGACGCGCGCCCGCGCAGAACCCGCCCCGACCCCAGGAGGCCCGCATGGCCCGGCCCCAGACCGTCCTCACCGTGGTGGCCGCCCGCCGGCTCACCCCGCACCTCGTGCGCCTGACCCTCGGCGGCGAGCAGTTCGACGCCGTCCACGCCCGCTGGGCGGAGAAGGGCGCCACGGACCAGTACGTGAAGCTGCTCTTCGCCGACCCCGCGCTCGGCCTCGAGCCCCCGTACGACCTGGACGCCCTCCGCGAGCGCCTCGCCCCGGAGCAGCTGCCGGTCCGCCGCACCTACACGGTGCGCCGCATGGACGCGGCCGCCCGCACCATGGACGTCGACTTCGTGGTCCACGGCGCGGACGACGACGGCGCCGCCCCCGGGCACGACGGCGGCCTGGCCGGGGCGTGGGCGGCGTCCGAGCCGGTGGGGCAGCAGGTCGCGTTCCTGGGCCCCGGCGGCGCCTACCGACCCGACCCCACCGCCGACTGGCACCTGCTCGCCGGCGACGAGGCCGCGCTGCCGGCGATCGCCGCCGCCCTCGAGGACCTCGCCGCCACGGACGCCGCGGCGGCCGGCGTCGCGCTGATCGAGGTGACCGACGCCGGGGACGAGGTGCCCCTGACCGCGCCGGCCGGCGTCGAGGTGCGCTGGCTGCACCGCGGCGGCCCCTTCACCCCGGAGACGACGCGGTTCGCCGCCGCCGTCGAGGACGCGGCGTGGCGGGAGGGGCGGGTGCACGCGTTCGTGCACGGCGAGCGGGAGCAGGTCAAGCGCGTCCGGGCGTACCTCACGGACGTGCGCGGCGTGGACCGGCGGCAGCTGTCGGTGAGCGCGTACTGGGCCTACGGCCGTGCCGAGGATGTGTTCCAGGCGGAGAAGCAGACCCCGGTGGGGCAGATCTTCGAGGACGGCGCCACCGGCGGCTGACCCGCACAGGTTCGGCACAGCAGCAGCTTCGCCGCCCCTCAGGGCCTGACGGGCCAGGGGTGACGTGAGACGGTCGAGGGGTCATCGTCCGGCGGTGCCCGGCCGCCGGCACGTCCGCACCTCTGTGAAGGAGTCCCCATGAAGACGCCCGCACGCCTCGCCGTCGGCATGCTCGCCGCCTCCGGTCTGCTGCTCACCGGCTGCGCCTCCGACCCGACGCTGGACGAGAGCTGGCCCGAGATCCGCCAGAAGGTCGTGGACGCCGAGAGCCTGCGCCTGAGGGTGGAGGGCACCGCCGCCGACAAGGAGGAGGAGAAGGACGACGCGTCGGCCTCGGCGGCGCCCTCCGCCTCCCTGGGCACGGACGCCAGCCAGTCCCTGAACGTGGACCTCGCCGGCGCCACCGACGACTCCCACCTCAAGGGCACCATGAACATGGACATGGGGGCGGCCACCATGGACATCGAGGTCCTGCGCCGGGACGCCGACGTGTTCTTCAAGCTCAAGGCCGACGGTGACGACCTGCCCCGGGAGATGGGCATGTTCTCCACCCTCGTGGGCGACCGCTGGATCAAGACGAGCGCCGATCAGGCCGCGCAGATGGACATCTCACTCCAGGAGATCATGTCCGACCTCGAGGAGGACATGCCCGCCGCGGACGCCTTCGACGGCAAGGACCTGAAGGCCGAGGAGGTGGAGCTCGAGGGCAGGAAGTACCTCAAGTACGCGCTGCCCGAGGAGCACCACGAGTTCGGCCGGACGATGCTGATCGACCCGGAGAGCACGACCCTCTACCGTCTCGAGGACGTGAACTCGGAGGACGAGGACGTGGACGCGAACGCCACCTTCACCGAGTGGAACGCGGTCGAGGCGCACGAGGCCCCCGCCTCGGAGGACGTCTTCGACCTGCCCGAGCTGCAGGAGCTGGCCGGCTGACCCGCTGCGCGATCCGGGTGGGCCGGCGGGCCGCCACGGCATGATGTCCTGATGGACCGCACCGCCCCCACCCCGCCCGCGAACGCCCTCGCCCCGGACCTGCCGGAGGACATCGCCCGGGAGGCGATCGCCTTCCGCCGCCTCCTCCACGGGCATCCGGAGCTGGACCTGCACCTGCCCCGCACCCAGGCCGCCGTCCTCGAGCGGCTCGAGGCCCTGCGCGCTGAGGCGGGGGAGGATGCCGCCACCGGCCGCCCCGCGCTGGAGACGAGCGTGGGCCGGGCGCTGAGCTCCGTCGTCGTGGTGCTGCGCGGCGGGGCCCCGCTGCCGGAGGGGGCCCGGCGGCCGGTCGTGCTGCTGCGGGGGGACATGGACGCCCTGCCCGTCACGGAGGAGACCGGGCTGGAGTACGCCCCCGCCGTGCCGGGCACCATGCACGCCTGCGGCCACGACCTGCACACCGCCGGCCTCTACGGCGCGCTGGCGTGGCTGGTGCGCCGTCGCGGGGAGCTCACCGCCGACGTGGTGGCCATGTTCCAGCCCGGGGAGGAGACCGGCGGCGGCGCCCTGCACATGATCCAGGAGGGGCTGCTGGAGGCGGCCGGGCGACCGGTGGACGCCGCCTACGCGATCCATGTCTCCTCGGGCACGTACCCGCGCGGCGTCCTGCTCAGCCGCCCGGGGGCGATCCAGGCCGGCTGCGACGACCTGGTGGTGACGGTGCACGGTCGAGGCGGGCACGGCTCGGTGCCGCACCTGGCCCAGGATCCGGTGCCCGTGGCCGCCGAGATGGTGCTGGCGCTGCAGTCCGTGGTCACCCGGCAGTTCGACGCCTTCGACCCGGTGGTCGCGACCGTCGGGCACCTGAGCGCGGGCACGGCGGCCAACATCATCCCGGACAGCGCCACCCTCGCCCTCACCCTGCGGACCTTCTCCGCGGACGCCCGCGCCCGGCTGCGCGCGGCCGTGGAGCGCATGGTGCACGGGATCGCCGCGGCGCACGGCATGAGCGCACAGGTCCGGACGGACTGCGCGTTCCCGGTGACGGCCAACGACGCGGACGCGGTGGCCTTCGTCCGCCGGACCGTGGAGGACCTGTACGGGGCCGACGCCTACCGGGAGCTGCCCGAGCCCGAGCCCGGCAGCGAGGACTTCTCCGAGGTCCTCCAGCGGGTGCCCGGCGCCTACGTCCTGCTCGGGGCGGTCCCGGAGGGCGTGGACCCGGACGAGGCCCCGGTCAACCACTCCCCGCAGGCCGTGTTCGACGACGCCGTGGTGCCGCGGGCCGCTCAGGTGCTGGCCGAGCTGGCGCTGCGGACGGCGCCGGTGCCGGCGTCCTGAGCGCGGCGGCCGGCCCGGAGCACCTCGGCGATCTGCCCGACGCACGGCTCGTTCTGCAGGCTCGTGGTGTCCCCGAGCGCGGTGCCCTGGTGCAGCTGCGTCAGCAGCCGCCGCATGATCTTGCCCGAACGGGTCTTGGGCACGTCGGGGACGAAGACCACCTCGGCGGGCTTGGCCACCGGCCCGATCACCCGCCCCACGTGCCGCCGCAGCTCCTCGGCGCGGTCGGCGGCGGAGGCGCCGGGGCCGTCGTCGCCGGCCAGCCAGCTCTCGTGCGCCACCACGAAGGCGACGGCGGCGTGCCCGGTGGTCTCGTGCGGCACGGGGCACACCCCCGCCTCGATCACCTCCGGGTGCGCCACGAGGGCGGACTCGATCTCGATGGTGCTCAGCCGGTGCCCGGAGATGTTGATGACGTCGTCCACGCGCCCGAGGATCCAGACGTCGCCGTCCTCGTCCCGCTTGGCGCCGTCGCCGGCGAGGAACCAGCCCGCCTCGCCCTGGTCCGCGTAGTCCTCCCAGTACGAGTGGAAGTAGCGGGCCGGGTTCCGCCACACGGTCCGCGCCATCGACGGCGAGGTGCGGGTGACCACGATCCGGCCCTGCAGGCCCTCGGGCGTGGGGGCGCCGTCGTCGTCGACCACGGCCACGTCCACCCCCGGCAGGGGCCGGGAGCCGCAGCCCGGCTTGAAGGCCGTGTCCGTGGGGCGCGGGGAGAGCACGGTGGCGCCCGTCTCGGACTGCCACCACGTGTCCACCATCGGCAGGTCCGGGGTGTCCCGGCCGATCTGGGTCCGCGCCCACGTCCAGGCCTCCGGGTTCACGGCCTCGCCCACGGTGCCGATCAGGCGGATCGAGGACAGGTCCGGGCCGCCGTCCGCGTGCGCCGGGATCCCGTCCGGATGCCAGCCCTTGAGCGAGCGGATCAGGGTGGGCGCCGTGTAGTAGCTCGTCACCCGGTAGCGCTCGATCACCTCGAAGTGCCGGCCCGGGTGCGGGGCGTTCGGCACGCCCTCGTAGATCACCTGCGTGACCCCGTTCGAGAGCGGACCGTAGATCTCGTAGGTGTGCGCGGTGACCCAGGCCAGGTCCGCGGTGCACCAGTGGACGTCGTCGTCGCGCCGTGCCGGGTCCGGGTGGGAGAACAGGAAGTCGTGCGTCCACGAGGCCGCGGCGAGGTACCCGCCGGAGGTGTGCACGAGCCCCTTGGGCTGTCCCGTGGTGCCGGAGGTGTACATGATGAACAGCGGGTGCTCCGCGTCGAAGGCGCGCGGGGTGTGGGTGTCCGGCTGGCGGTCCACGACGTCGTGCCACCACAGGTCCCGGCCCTCGGTCCACGGGATGTCCCGGTGGCCCGTGCGGTCCAGGACGAGGACGTGCTCGATCGCGTTGTCCCCGGACACGGCCTCGTCCGCGTTGGCCTTCACGGGGACGGCGGCGCCGCGGCGGAACTGGCCGTCGGTGGTGACGAGCAGCTTGGCGCCCGTGTCCTCGACGCGGAACCGCAGCGCCTCCGCCGAGAACCCGCCGAACACGAGTGAGTGCACGGCGCCGATCCGCGCGCACGCCAGCGTGATGACGATCGTCTCCACGAGCACGGGCAGGTACACGACGACGCGGTCGCCCGCCTCGATGCCCAGCTCCTCGAGGGCGTTCGCGGCCTGGGCGACCTCGCGCTGCAGCTGTGCGTAGGTGACGGCGCGGCGGTCGCCGGGCTCGCCCTCGAAGTACAGGGCGACCTTCTCCCCGCGCCCCGCCGCCACGTGCCGGTCCACGCAGTTCACGGCCACGTTCAGGGTGCCGTCCTCGTACCAGCGGATCTCCGGGCCGCGCTCGGCGGCCGGGTCCGGGGCGGTGAGGGAGCGCGTCCGGGTGAAGGGTCGCTCCCAGCTCAGACGTCGGCCGGCCGCCTCCCAGAACGCGAGCCGGTCCGCCTCGGCCACCGGGCGGCCGTCGCCGCGCCCGCCGTGCAGCCGGTCCGCCGGGCGGCCGGGGTGGACGTCCGGGTCGGCGGCGTCGACGAGCGCCTGCGGGAGGGGGCCGGGCAGCGTCGCGAGGGCCGCGGCGGGCACGCCGTCGTTCGGTCCGCGGACGGCCCCGGAGGCGCCCTCCTCGGCCGGGTCGGGGCGGGCGGGGTCCTCGGTGGGCGTCATGGGCGGCGGTTCCTCCTGGTCGGCGGGTCCGACCAGGGTAGGGACGCCGACGACGGCGCCGCGCCCGCCGTCGTCACCGGCGGTCATGCTCGGCCCGCCGGACCCCCGCGGGCGCCCGGCGCGGGCCAGGGCGACGGCGGCCGGTGTGGACCCCGTCCCACGGCCGGGGCGCCCCGGCCCCCGGGCCGCCCGCGCGTGTCAGAGTAGGTCCATGACCACCTACGCCACCCTCGCCGCCCGGTACGCCGACGCCTTCGACTCCGTCGCCCACGGCGAGCGGGCCCGCGAGGCGGGCCGGCACCTGCCGTTCGCCGCCCTCGGGGAGCTGCAGGCCGCCGGGTTCGGCAAGGTCGGTGTCCCCGAGGACGCGGGCGGCGAGGGCGGCGGCAGCGAGACCGTGCTGCGCCTGCTCATGGACCTGGCCGCCCGGGACGTGAACACCGCGCACGTCTGGCGCTCCCACCTCGTGTTCATCGCCACGGCCATGGACCAGGCGCCCGCCCGCCGGGAGCGGTGGCTGCGGCACATCGTCGACGGGGACTGGGCCGGCTCCGCCCTGGCCGAACGCGCCGGCGGGGCCGCGCCGGGCCGTGCCGCCACCCTGGCCAGCCGGGACGAGGGCGGCACCTGGGTCGTGCGGGGGCAGAAGTACTACGCGACCGGCTCGGCCTTCGCCACGTGGACCGCCGCGACCGTGGGCATCGAGGGGGCGGACCTCGTCTCGCGCCGGAACTCGAAGCGGGCCGGGGGCGCGGTCCGCGAGCCGGACCGGGCCGTCGCCGTCGTGCGCGTGCGTCAGCCGCGCGTGGGCATCAAGGACGACTGGGACGGCTTCGGCCAGCGCCTGACCGCCACCGGGTCCGTGGTGCTCGACGACGCCGCGGCCGAGGAGCTGCTCGAGGTGCCGCGGCAGGACGGGCCGGTGCCCGTGCTCATGGAGGCGACCCTGCTGGCGCTGCAGGCCGGGATCGGCCGGGCGGCGCTCACGGAGGGCACGCAGCTGCTGCGGAAGCGGCGCCGCACCTTCAACACCGGCACGGCCGCGCTGCCCAAGGACGACCCGCAGCTCCTCGAGATCATGGGGCAGCTGGCCGGGCGGCAGGCCGCGGCCGAGCTGATGGTGCGCGAGATCGGGCGGCTGCTCGACGAGGGGCAGGACGGCGCCGACGGGGCCGGCCCGGCGGAGGCCGACGTCGTGGCGGCGTCCGCCGAGGCGATGGCCGCCGCGTACCGGGCCCAGGCCGTGGTGCCGGAGGCCGTCCTCGAGGTGTGCACCCGCATCTTCGACACGCTCGGCGCGTCGGCGACGTCGGCCACGCTGCGGCTCGACCGGCACTGGCGCAACGCCCGCACCCTCGCCACCCACGACCCGGCGGCGTTCAAGGTGCGCATGGCCGGCGACTGGCTCGTGAACGGCACCCCGCCGACCGCCTACACGTCGGCCGGCGAGGTCCCCGAGGGGGACTGACCCGACGACCGGGCGGCCGGACGTGCCGGGCTCAGGCCCAGCGGCGCAGGGCCCGGCGCTCCAGCAGGCCGAGCAGCCAGTCGGTGAGCTTGCCGAGCACGGCGAGCAGGATGATCGCCAGGATCAGGCGGTCCGTGCGTCCGTTGTTCTGCGAGTCGGTGAGCAGGAAGCCCAGGCCCATCGAGGAGGCGATCAGCTCCGCGGCCACCAGGAACAGCCAGGCCTGGGCCAGGGCCAGCCGCAGGCCGGAGAACACGGCCGGCACCACGGCGGGCAGCTGCACCGTCCGCAGCAGGGACAGCCCGTGGTAGCCGAAGGCCCGTCCGGCCTCCACCAGGTGCGGGTCCACATGGCGCAGGGCGGCGTAGACGGTGGTGAACACCGGGAAGAACGCGCCGATCGCGATGAGGGTGACCTTGGACTCCTCGCCGATCTGCATCCAGAGGATCAGCAGCGGCACCCAGGCCAGCGAGGGCACCGCGCGCAGCGCCCCGATCAGCGGGGCGAACAGCGCGTCCGCCCACCGGGACAGCCCGAGCGCGGACCCCACGGCCAGCCCGAGCGCGGCGCCGAGCAGGAAGCCCAGCAGCACGCGCTGGGTGGAGATCCCCACGTGCAGCCACAGGTCGCCCCGCTCCAGCAGGTTGACGCCGGCGCTCAGCACCGCGCCGGGGGAGGGCAGCTGCACCGCGGAGAGCAGCCCGGCGGCCGTCACCGCCCACCACAGCACCAGGAGGACGGCGGGCGCGGCCAGGCCCACCACCGCCCGGGCGCCGGGCCGGTCCAGCACCCGGGGCCGCTGCCGTCGGCGCGCCCCTGTGTCGCCGTCGTCGTGACCCGACCGCTCGCGCGCCTCGGGGCCCGTCGTCGCGGCGGGGGTGGTCAGGGCGGTGCTCATCGGATGGCCTCCTCGGCGAAACGGGTGTCCAGGATGCTCGCCAGGGCGGCGTCCACCTGGTGCTGGTAGTCGACGGACCCGGTGTCGACCAGGATCCGTCCGACCCCCGTCAGGGCGTCGAGCAGCTCCTGGCCCGGCACGGGGCTGACGTCCGCGTTGGTGCGTTCGAGGATCACGGTGCGGGCGACGTCGGGAGAGATCTTCGCGGCCTCGGCCAGGATCCCGACGGTCTCGTCCGGGTGCTCGAGCGCCCAGGCGCGGGCGCGTTCGTACGTGTCCAGGACGGTCTGGGCGGTCTCCGGGTCCTCCTCGAGGAAGGACTCCGTGGCGTTGAGGACGGAGAACGTGTTCAGGGCGAGGTCCCGGTACAGGAAGCGGGCGCCCTCGGCCTCGGCCTTGGCCATGATCGGGTCGAGCCCGGACCACGCGGCCACCGATCCGCCGGCGAGGGCGGCGCGGCCGTCGGCGTGCTGCAGGTTCTGGATCTCGACGTCGGCCGGGTCCACCCCGGCGGCCTCGAGCGCCTGCACGGCGAAGAAGTACGGGTCCGTCCCGCGCGTGGCGGCCACCGTGCGGCCCGCGAGCTGGGCGACGTCCGTGATGTCCGAGCCGGGCGGGACCATGAGCGCGGACCACTCCGGTCGCGAGGCGATGCCCACGATGCGCGTGGGCGCTCCGTTGGCCCGGTTCAGCAGCGCGGCCGAGCCGGCCGTCGACCCGATGTCCACGGAGTTCGAGCGCAGGAGCTCGTTGGCCTTGTTGGAGCCGGCGGAGAACACCCAGTTCACCCGGACGCCGCGGGGCGCGAGCGTCTCCTCCAGCCATCCCTGGTGGCGGATCACGAGGGAGAGCGGGTTGTAGGTGGCGTAGTCGATGCTCAGCGTGTCCGGGCCGTTCACCGGCCCGGCCCCCGCCTCACCCTGCAGGACGCATCCGCTCAGGCCCAGGGGCAGGGACGCGGCCAGCAGGCCGAGCGCCGTGCGACGGGTCAGGCGTGCGGAGCCGGCGCCGCTCATCGGGCGTGGCTCTCGACGCCGAGGCCCTCGAGGAGCTCGGAGCGCAGCCGGGCCAGGCGGGTGTCCGCGCGGTCGCGGGGGCGGGCCCCCGGCACGTCCACGATCCGCCCCACGGTCGCTCCGGGGCGGGCCCCGCCGTCGGGCGCGGGGACGTCACGGGCGAGCAGCAGCACGCGGTCGGCGAGCTGCAGGGCCTCCTCCACGTCATGGGTGATGAGCAGGACGGTGGTGCCGGTGGCGGCGTGCACGTCCAGCAGCAGGTCCTGCATCTTCAGGCGCGTCAGGGCGTCGAGGGCGCCGAAGGGCTCGTCGAGCAGCAGCACGCCGGGGCGGCGCGCCAGGGCGCGGGCGAGCGAGGCCCGCTGGGCCATGCCGCCGGAGACCTCCCGGGGGCGGTGCTCCGCGAAGGGCGCGAGGCCCACGAGCTCGAGCAGCTCCTGCACGCGGTCCCGGCCCGCGGCGCGGTCCAGCCCCCGGGGCAGGCCGAGTTCCACGTTGCGGCGCAGGGTGCGCCAGGGCAGCAGGCGCGGCTCCTGGAAGCCGACGGCGGTGCGCTCGTCGTAGGGGCGCACGGGCGAGCCGTCGATCAGCAGCTCTCCGTCGAAGTCCGGGTCCAGGCCGGCCACGGCGCGCAGCAGCGTGGACTTGCCGCAGCCGGAGGCGCCGATCACGGCGAGCACCTCGCCGGGCGCCACGGTCAGGTCCACGTCGCGCAGGACGACGCGTGGTCCGTCCGCGGTGGGGAACGTGCGCCCGACGCCGCGGAAGACGACGTCGAGGCTGTGGCGGTCCTCGTCCCGGACCGGGGTGGAGGCGGTGGCACGGGAAGGCGCGTGCACGCTCATGGAGGGCTCCCATCGTCGCTTCGTCGTCGGTGTCGGACGGATACGGATGCCAGTAGACCACCGCGGGCCCGGTCGGCCGCGCGGTCGCCCGGCCGCCGGCGCCGGAGGGTCACACGGGCGTCACACCGGGGGCGCCGCCGGTCCTGGCCCGGCCGGCCGTCACGGCCCGAGCCCAGCGCCGAGCCAGACGTTTCGGTCGTCTCCGCAGGGTGGAGGCAGCAGATTTCTCTGGCTCAGCGCTGGGGTGCCGCCGGGCCGCAACGGGGCCGCCACCCGCGGACGTGTCCTCCGTCACGTCAGGGCATGTCACGAACCGGGCGCCGGACGCGTGGCCGGGCCCGGCGGGGCCGTCATGAACCCCTGGGCCGGACCGACTTCCACCGCCGGCCGCGTCGGCGTTGCATGGTGCGGAACCGTCGCCCGCCCGGCCGCGCCCCTGCGACCGGGCGGCCCTGGAAAGGAGACCCATGAGCACCGCCGAGAACGCCGGGGCCGGAGCACCCACCCGCCCGGACGAGCACCGCGAGATCCTCTTCAACGCATTCGACATGAACTGCGTCGCCCACCAGTCCCCGGGTCTCTGGCGTCACCCCGACGACCACGCCCGCGACTACAACACCCTGGGCTACTGGACGCACCTGGCGCAGACGCTGGAGAAGGGCCTGTTCGACGGCCTGTTCATCGCCGACGTCCTCGGCCCGTACTCCGTGTACGGCGGCACCTCCGAGGCCGCCATCAGGACCGGCGCGCAGACCCCCGTGAACGACCCGTTCCTGCTCGTCTCCGCGATGGCCGCGGTCACCGAGCACCTCGGCTTCGGCGTCACCGCCGGCACCGCCTACGAGCACCCCTACCCGTTCGCCCGCCGCCTCGCCACGCTCGACCACCTCACGGGCGGCCGCGTGGGCTGGAACGTGGTCACCGGCTACCTGCCCTCCGCCGCCCAGAACATGGGCCAGGACGACCAGATGGAGCACGACGAGCGCTACGAGCACGCCGACGAGTACCTCGACGTCGTCTACAAGCTCCTCGAGGGCTCGTGGGAGGACGACGCCGTCGTCTACGACAAGGAGTCCGGCGTGTTCGCGGACCCGGCCAAGGTCCACGACATCGCCCACGAGGGCACGTGGTTCAAGGTCCCCGGCCACGCCGTCACCGAGCCGTCCGTGCAGCGCACCCCCGTGATCTACCAGGCCGGCGCCTCGACGCGCGGCCGCGCCTTCGCCGGCAAGCACGCCGAGGCCGTGTTCATCAACTCCCCCACGAAGGAGCTGGCGGCCGCCACCGTGAAGAAGATCCGCCAGGCCCTGGTGGACGCCGGCCGTGACCCGTACGACGTGAAGATCTTCGCGATGCAGACGATCGTCACCGGGGCCACCGACGAGGACGCGCGGGCCAAGTACGACGACCTGGCGCAGTACGTGGACCCGCTGGGCGGCCTCGTGCTCATGTCCGGCTGGATGGGCATCGACCTGTCCCAGTACGACCTGGACGAGCCGATCGGGGACGTGAAGTCGAACGCCATCCAGTCCGCCGTGGAGACCTTCCAGAAGGCCTCCGGCACGGACGAGGAGTGGACCGTGCGCAAGCTCGCCGAGTGGGTGGGCATCGGCGGCTTCGGCCCCGTGATCGTGGGCGGCGGCGAGTCCGCGGCCCGCCAGCTCGTCGAGTGGGCCGACGAGACCGACGTGGACGGCTTCAACCTCGCCTACCACATCACCCCGGGCACCTTCGAGGACGTCGTGGAGTTCGTGGTGCCGGAGCTGCAGAAGCTCGGCCGCTACAAGACCGCGTACACGGACGGCACGCTGCGCCACAAGCTCTTCGGCCGCGGCGACCACCTGCCGCAGAACCACCACGGCGCATCCTTCGCCCTGCGCCGCCGGTAGGGTGACGCCAGTGGCCGCGGCGCCCTGCCTCGGCCGGCAGCAGCCCCAGGAGGAGAACATGCAGCGCAGACGTGCCGTCCGCGCGGCCGGGCTCGGCGTCGTGGGCGCCCTGGCCTTGGCCGGGTGCGCATCCGAGCCGCAGTCGGCGGGGGAGGCCTGGCATCAGGCCCGCACCCAGTTGGACGAGGCCGAGACCGTCCGACTCGAGACCGCCTACACCACCGGCCGTCAGGGCCCGCAGTCGGTCCGCTGGGACATCGCCGGCCGGCTCGACGGCGGCGACGCCGAGTCGAAGGGCGTCATGCAGGTCGGCCGGGACTCGCACATCACCATGGAGTCCCGCCAGGTCGGCGAGGACGTCTTCGTGCGGGTCGACGTGGACGGGTCCGACGTCCCGGACGACGTCCAGATGATGTACTCCGACCCGCAGTGGCGCCGTGTCTCGGCCGGTGAGGGGCAGGAGCCGCCCCTGAAGTCCCTCCTCGACCAGGTGGGCTTCCCCGCGGCGGACGCCCTCGACGGCGCCGAGGTGCGCGCCGAGGAGGTCGACTGGGACGGCGGCACGGCCTACCGCTATGCCGTGCCCGAGGAGGTCGCCGACGCGGCGATGGCCGAGGGCGACGCCACCCGGGTGCACTCCTTCACGGTGGACGACGACGGCGAGCTGGTCGCGCTCACCGTCGACGACGGCCGGGCCACCCAGCAGTACGCCCTGAGCGACTGGAACCAGATCGAGCCGGCCGAGGCGCCGGAGGAGGTGGCCGAGTGAGGCAGCGCCAGACCCAGACCCGCCGCACCCGCCGCGGCCTGTCCCTCGCCGCCGTCGGGGCGGCCGCCCTGCTGCTGACCGGCTGCGCCTCGGGCGACGACGCCCCCGGCGCCTGGGACCGCGCCCGCACCCAGCTCGAGGAGGCCGACTCCGTCCGCATGGTCACCGAGCTGCGGTCCGAGGCCCCGAGCAACGGCCGCGCGGTCCCGGACTCGGTGGACATCTCCGGTCCCGTGGACGGCTCGTCCATGCGGTACGTGTCCGTGTACCAGGACGACGGTCTGATCACCCGGGACGAGTCCCGGATCGTGGACGGCACCGCGTACTCCCGGTTCACGGTGGAGCGCGTCGGCGCGAGCGGTGAGGACCATCCCGCCTATGCGGAGCGCTGGACCGCCACCCCGTACGAGGGCGATCCCAGCGCCACCGGCATGGGCGCGATGGTGAGCTCGCTGCTGGGCTCCCTGCCGGAGTCGGGCGGCCTGGACGACGTCGAGGCGGACGCGGACGGCATCCGCCGCAGCGGTCAGGACGCGATCCGCTACGTGCTGGACGAGCCCGTCTCGGGCCCGCAGGAGGGCGTGGAGCTGACCGCGTTCACGGTGTCCAAGGAGGACGGCCGCCTGCTCACCGTGGAGACCGAGTCCGCCGGCACGAAGGCCGTGGTGACCCTCTCCGAGATGGGCGAGGTGGATCCGGTGCAGGCCCCGCCGGCCGACGAGGTCCTGAAGCAGGACGGCTGACCCGGCCCACGACGACGGCGGCCCGCCTCCCCTCGGGGAGGCGGGCCGCCGTGTCTGCGCGGGTCAGCGCGTCAGCGGACCCTCGTCACCCAGCGGGGTGGACGGGTCCGAGACGGTGTCCGGCTCGGCACCGTGGCGGGCCGCCGAGGTGACGTTGTCGTTGTTGGACTCGGTCACGCGATCTTCGCGGACGTCGTTCTTCTTGTCGTTGCCCTGCATGGCATCCTCCACCTTCGTCGTGGCCTTCTGCACCGGATCGGACTTCTTCACCTCAGCGAACTTCTGCTGGGCGGTCTCCTGGACCTGGCCGACCTTCTCCTGGGTCTTGGGGTCGTTCCAGAGCTTCTGGGCGTTCTGGGTCATCTTCTCGAGGTTCTTGCGGCCCTCGGCGGAGCCGAGCAGGTAGCCGAGTGCGGCGCCGAGGCCCAGGGTGATGAGGCGCATGGGTGGTCTCCTTCGTGTGTCGGGACCGCGCCGACCCTCTTGGACGGGCCGGGCGGCGCGCTGGCGCGCTGTCCTGGGATCACTCTGGTCACCGGAGCCCGCCGCGTCAACGGTTGAGGCGCACGGCCGCGCGACGGCCGAGCCCGAGAGCACGGCGTCTCCCGCGTGCGTCGGGACGGGGTCGTTCTCTCCTGTGCGGAGGGCGATGCGGTCCCGTGTGCGCTTGGCCGAGCACTCCTGGACGAGGCCGATGACGACGTTGGCCACCGCCGCGAGGCTGTGCGAGGAGTGCCGGGGCTGGGCGTTCGCCAGGCCGGCGGCCGTCCGCTCGTCGACCTCGACGGCGCTCAGACCGCGGGGCGGGGAGGCTCGTGATCGGAGGGGGAGGAAAGTCTTCTGCAACGGATCGGTCGCGGCGTCGGTAGTCCTGGTGTGAGCGCATTCGGCGCCTCACCTCGCAGGACCCTCGACGAACAGGAACGACACCATGCGCAAGTCCCTCCCGGCCGCCGTCACCGCCGCCATCGGCATCGCCGTCCTCGCCCCCCTGTCCGCCGCCGCCATGGACGCCCCGTCCGGCGCCGAGCTCTCCGTGCTGCACGCCGTGCCCGCGACCCCCGTGGACGTCTACGTCAACGGTGCCCTCACCCTGGATGACTTCGAACCCGGCGACCTCGCCGGTCCTCTGGAGCTCGCCGCCGGCGACTACGAGGTCGCCATCACCGCCGCGGACGCCATGGATGACTCCGCCCCGATCCTCGGTCCCGTCACCCTCACCCTCGCCGACGGCGGCGACTACACCGCCGCCGCCCACCTCGACGCCGCCGGCACGCCCACGGTGACCGCGTTCGAGAACGACACGAGCGCCGTCGCCGCCGGCGAGGGCCGCCTCACCGTGCGTCACATCGCCGCCGCCCCGGCCGTGGACGTCTGGGCCGGCGAGGACGTCGTCGTGCCCGGCCTGGAGAACCCGGACGAGGCCTCCCTCGAGGTGCCCGCCGGCACCGTCTCCGCCGCCGTGTCCGTGGCCGGCACCACCGACCCCGTGATCGGCCCCGCCGACGTCGAGGTCAAGGACGGCGTCACCACGATCGCCTACGCCTGGGGCTCCGCCGCCGACGGCACCCTCGCGCTGGCCACCCAGGAGGTCGCCGCCGACCACAGCGCGCCGGGCTCCGTCCCCGCGGGCATCGACGTCGCCCCCGCCCAGGACTCCACCGGGATGCTGGCCGCCGTCGGCGCCGGTGCGGCCGCCCTGGTCGCCGGCGCCGTCCTCATGGCCCGCCGCCGGGCGGCCCGTGCGTGATGAGTCCTGCGGGCGGGGTCCCTCCCGCCCGGAGATGGGGACCGTCGGCCGTGTGCCGGCGGTCCTCGCCCTCGCCGCCGTCGTCCTCACCGGCTGCGCGCCGTCGGCGGCGGTCTCCTCCCTCCCGTCCGAGCAGGGGCGAGGCTCCGTCGTCGCGATGACGCCGGGTCCCGCGGCGGGGACGGGAACTCCACCGGCCGCAACCCCCTCCGCGGCTCCGGTCGCCCCCGGGCGGACGCCGTCGTCGGGGATCGCCGTCCGGCGCGCCACCCAGAGCCCATCGGACGACGCCAGGATCCCCGTGCGCGTGGACTATCCGGCCATCGGGGCCACGCTGAGCGTGGTCTCGGTCGGGGTCACGGGGGACGGGGCGATGGAGCTGCCCGACGACAGCTCCGTCGGCGGCTGGTACCGCCACGGCTCGGCCCCCGGGGATCCTGAGGGGACGGCGGTGATCGCCTCCCATTCGGGTTCACCGCGCAATCCCGTGGGGGCCCTCTACGGGCTGCGGCAGGCCGCGGTCGGCGACGAGGTCACCGTCACGGATGCGGCGGGGACCGCCCGGCGCTATCGGGTGGCCTCCACCCAGAGTCTGGGGAAGGGCGAGCTGGACCTGTCCCCGTACTTCCGCCGGGACGGCGCCGCCGAGCTCGTCCTCATCACCTGCGGCGGCGAATGGCTGCCGGACGAGCGGGACTACACGGAGAACATCGTGACCATCGCCACTCCCGTCGAGGGCTGACCGGTAGCCTGTCGGAAGGTCTGGCCTGAATCGGGCCGCGCCGCGCCGACGCAGCACACCGCGGGAGAGGAGTCCCATGTTTGAGGACGACGGGCTCGACCGCCGCTTCGCCGCGGGGGAGGCCGTCGCCGTGCGCGAGGCGTACGAGCGCCACGGTCGCCTGGTCTTCTCCCTGTGTCTCGCCGCGCTGCGCAGCCGGGAGGACGCCGAGGACGCCGCCCAGCAGGTGTTCACGCGGGCGTGGCGCTCGCGGGACACCTACGATCCCGCCCGGCCGCTCGGCGGGTGGCTGACGGGCATCACCCGTCGCGTCATCGCCGACATGTTCGCCGGCCGTGCTCGTGAGGCGCGGAAGATGGAGGCGGAGGTCGTCCACCTCCCCCGCGCCGAGGGCGCGGAGGACGCGGTCAGCGACACCGTGGTGGCCGCCGTCGTCGTGCATGACGCCCTCGCTCTGTTGGGTCCGCCCCAGGACGAGGTGCTGCGCCTCGCCTTCCTGGAGGACCTGGCGCACCAGCAGATCGCCGAGCGCCTCGACATGCCGCTCGGCACCGTCCGTTCCCACATCCATCGCGGCCTGGCCGCACTGAGAAGACGTCTGGAGGCCGCCGATGCCCGAGCGTGAGCATCCCCGCGGCCGACAGTCCGCGGAGGAGATCTCCGACCTCGCCGTCCGGCTGCACGAGCGCGTGCGCGACGGCGGCCCGCTCGCCGTGCCCGCCGACGTCGCGGCGTCGCTCCATCCGGAGGACGCGGCCGAGCTGGAGGCCATCCTGCGTGTGCTGGCCGCCCTCGACGGCCCCGCCCCGGACCTGGCCGACCCGCCGCCGCACCTGTGGGGGCGGATCGCCGCTGAGCTGGGACCCGAGACGGAGGCCGTGGCTCACGACGGGCTATTGCAGGGGGAGGCCACGGGCGAGGATGTCGCGCCCGACGGCGTCGCGACCGTCCGTCCGATCGGCTCGGGTCCGTCCGCCGCCCGCGGCCGCTGGTGGCCGGTCGCCGCGGCGGCGGCCGCCGGGCTCGTCATCGGCGGCGGGGCCGTGGGTGTCGCCCTGGGCGGCGGCCCCTGGCAGGGCGGGGTCCCGGAGGCCGGGAAGCCCGCGACGACGTCGCCCGCGCCGCCGACGCGCGGGACGGACGCTCCCGGCCAGGGGGGTGAGCCGGGCGGCGGCGACGACCTCATCGGCACCGCCGTCATGGCGTCCGTGACCACCGACGGATCGCCGGCCCGCGCCGAGATGACGCGTGCCGCCGACGGGGAGATGCACCTGGCCGTGCATGTGCCCCAGGTGCCCGCCCCCGAGGACGGCTACCTGGAGGTCTGGATCCGCGACGAGGCCGCCAGCCGCATGATCTCGCTGGGCACGGTGACCCGCCAGGACACGACACTGACCGTCCCGGAGGGCGTCGACCTGGCGTCCTACCCCGTGCTGGACGTCTCGCATGAGCACTTCGACGGCGACCCGTCCCACTCGACGCTCTCCCTGTGGGTCGGTGAGATGCACCGGACCACCTGACGAGCCCTGAGATACGACGAGCCCTGCGCAGTGGGGCCTATCAGTACTGGATAGGCACCACTGCGCAGGACTCGTCGCTTCTGTCCCAGGCTCAGCCGAAGTGCTTCGGCAGGGTGGCCTCCCAGGCCTCGCGCAGCTCCGCGATCGGCAGGGTGAAGGCGTCCTGGACCTCGAGGGCCGCGGAGTCGGCGTCCACCACGCCGATGCGCACGGCCGCGTAGCCGCGGGCCGTGGTCATGTCCGTGAACCGGACCTCCTCGGTGCGGGGCACGGCCACGACGGCGCGCGCCTGCGTCTCGGAGAACAGTGCGGTGAACAGGTCCACGCCGTCGCGGCGCAGCACCTCGTCCAGCACCACGCGGGCGCCCACGCCGAAGCGCAGCACCATCTCGGACAGGGTGGCCGCGAGGCCGCCGCCGGAGACGTCGTGGGCGGCGTCGATCATGCCGTCCCGGGACATGTTGACCAGCAGCTCGCCGAGCAGGCGCTCCTTCTTCAGGTCGACCTTCGGGGGCAGGCCGCCGAGGTGGCCGCGCAGGCGCGCGAACTCGGAGCCGTCCAGCTCGTCCCCGGTCTCGCCCAGCAGGTAGATCGCCTGGCCGTCCGCGTCCGGGGCGAAGCCGGACGGGGTGCGGCGCAGGACGTCGTCGAGCTGGCCGAGCACCGCCACCGTGGGGGTGGGGTGGATCGGGGTGCTGCCCGTCTGGTTGTACAGGGACACGTTGCCGCCGGTCACCGGGATGCCGAGGGTCTGGCAGCCGTCCGCCAGGCCGCGCACGGCCTCCGCGAACTGCCACATCACGTCCGGGTCCTCGGGGGAGCCGAAGTTCAGGCAGTCGGAGACGGCCAGGGGCACGGCCCCGGCGGTGGTGACGTTGCGGTACGCCTCGGCCAGGGAGGCCTGCGCGCCCGTGTACGGGTCCAGGTAGGTGAACCGGTCGTTGCAGTCCGTGGCCAGGGCCACGCCCATGCCGGTCTCCTCGTCCACGCGCACCACGCCCGCGTCGTCCGGGGCCGCCAGGGCGGTGTTGCCGCGGACGTAGCGGTCGTACTGGCGGGTGATCCAGGAGGTGTCCGCCAGGTTCGGGGAGCTCATCAGCTCCACGACGGCGGCGCGCAGCTCCTCGCCCGTGGCGGGCAGGTCCTGACCGGCCTCGGAGGAGCGGAACGTGTCCGCCTGGAGCTCGTCCTGCCAGGCCGGACGCGCGTACGGGCGCTCGTAGACCGGGCCGTCGTGGGCCACGGTGCGCGGGTCCACGTCGACGATGACCTCGCCGTCCCAGGTGATGATCAGGCGGCCGTCGCCGGTGACCTCGCCCAGCCAGGAGTACTCGACGTCCCACTTGGCCATGACGGCCTCGAACGCGGCGACGTTCTCCGGCGTCACCACGGCCATCATGCGCTCCTGCGACTCGGACATGAGGATCTCGCCCGGGGTCAGCGTGGAGTCGCGCAGCAGCACGTCGGTCAGCTCCACGCGCATGCCGCCCTCGCCGTTGGAGGCGAGCTCGGAGGTGGCGCAGGAGATGCCGGCGGCGCCGAGGTCCTGGATGCCCTCGACGAGGGAGTCGCGGAACAGCTCGAGGCAGCACTCGATGAGCACCTTCTCGGAGAAGGGGTCGCCGACCTGCACCGAGGGGCGCTTGGCGGGCTTGCCGTCGCCGTCGAAGGACTCGGAGGCCAGCACGGAGGCGCCGCCGATGCCGTCACCGCCGGTGCGGGCACCGAACAGGACCACCTTGTTGCCCACGCCGGAGGCGTTGGCCAGGCGCAGGTCCTCGTGCTTGAGCACGCCCACGGCGAGGGCGTTGACGAGCGGGTTGCCCTGGTAGATCGGGTCGAAGCGGGTCTCGCCGCCGATGTTCGGCAGGCCCAGGGAGTTGCCGTAGCCGCCGATGCCGGCCACCACGCCGTGGAACACGCGGGCGGTGTCCGGGTGGTCGATCGCGCCGAAGCGCAGCGGGTCCATCACGGCCACCGGGCGGGCGCCCATGGAGATGATGTCGCGCACGATGCCGCCGATGCCCGTGGCCGCGCCCTGGTAGGGCTCCACGTAGGAGGGCGAGTTGTGGGACTCGACCTTGAACGTCACGGCCCAGCCGTCACCGAGGTCGGTCACGCCGGCGTTCTCGCCGATGCCCACCATCATGTGCTGCTTCATCTCGTCGGTGAGCTTCTCGCCGAACTGGCGCAGGTGCACCTTCGAGGACTTGTACGAGCAGTGCTCGGACCACATGACCGAGTACATGGCCAGCTCGGCGGCGGTGGGGCGGCGGCCGAGGATCTTCTTGATCTCGGCGTACTCGTTCTCCTTCAGGCCCAGCTCGGCCCAGGGCTGCTCGACGTCCGGCGTCGCCTGGGCGTCCGCGACCGTCTCGATGTTGAACTGCTGGCTCATGCATGGCCTCCACGGCTGGCGAGGGTGGTCAGGACGGAGGTGAAGAAGCCGAGGCCGTCCACGCCGGAGCGGGGGCCGGCGGCGGTGTCCGGGCCGAAGCCCGGCTCCACGGCGTGCTCCGGGTGCGGCATCAGGCCGACGACGTTGCCGGCCGGGTTCGCGATGCCCGCGATGTCCCGGCGCGAGCCGTTCGGGTTCCAGCCCTGATAGCGGAACACCACGCGGCCCTCGGCCTCGAGGGCGTCGAGGGTCGTCTCGTCCGCCACGTACTGGCCGTCCTGGTTCTTCAGGGGCACGGTGATGGTCTGGCCCTGCTCGAAGTCGCGGGTCCACACGGTGTCCGTGCTCTCCACGACCAGCTCCTGGTCGCGGCAGATGAAGTGCAGGTGGTCGTTCTTGATCATCGAGCCCGGCAGCAGGTGCGACTCGGTGAGGATCTGGAAGCCGTTGCAGATGCCGAGCACCGGCAGGCCGTCCGCGTCGCCCTCGGGGCCGCCGGCCGCCGTCGCCACCGCGTCCATCATGGGGGCGAAGCGCGCGATCGCGCCGGCGCGCAGGTAGTCGCCGTAGGAGAAGCCGCCCGGGATCACGACGGCGTCCACGCCGGCGAGCGTCCGCTGCGGGTCCGCGTCGGCGTGCCACAGGGAGACGGGCTCGGCGCCGGCGAGGCGGACGGCGCGCAGCGCGTCCACGTCGTCCAGGGTGCCGGGGAAGGTGATGACGCCGATGCGCGCGCCGCTGAGCGGCGTCGTCGGCGTCGAGTAGTCGCCGATGAGGGGGAGCTCGGTCATCGGGCGCCCTCGGCCTCGTCCAGGACGGCCACGTTCACGACGTCCTCGATGACGGGGTTGGACAGCATCTCCTCGGCGGCCGTGCGCGCCTGGGCGAGGATCTCGTCGGTGACCTCGCCCTCCACGGTGAGCTCGAAGCGCTTGCCCTGGCGGACCTGGCTGAACTCGGTGAAGCCGAGGCGGGGCAGGGCCCCGTTGATCGCCTTGCCCTGCGGATCGAGGATCTCGGGCTTGGGCATGACGTCGACGACGATGATGGGCATGAACACGCTCCTGGGTGCGGGACGATGCCGCGGAGCAGGAGGGTGTGATGCCGTCTCACGCCCGGCCCGGGGCGCTCCGCGTGCTTGCCCGTCCAGTCTACTCGGCCGCCCGGACGCGGGATCGTGGGTGTGATGGGGGCGGCACGCGGCAGCCGGCCCGGCGTAGCCTGGCGGCATGAGACCTCAGCAGACCCGTGTGTCCCCGCTCGGCCGACGCCGGCCGATCAGCCCGCTCGGCCCCGCGCTGCTCGCCGCGGCGGCCGGCGTCGTGCTGACGGGAGTGCGCCGCATCACGGCCCGCTCCGCCCGGCGTCGCGCGACCGGACGCCCGCGCCGGTGACCCGCCCCGAGCCCTGCCCCTGCGGGTCCGGAGCCGGGCTCGCGGCGTGCTGCGGTCGCCTGCACGCGCGTTTCGCCCAGGACGGCGCCCTGACCGCGCCCACCGCCGAGGCGCTCATGCGCTCCCGGTACACGGCGTTCGCGCGGCTGGGCGAGGCCGGGCCGGCAGAGGCGCAGGCGATGGCCGACTACCTCGCCGCGACCTGGGTTCCCGAGCACCGGCCCACCGCGGCCGAGCTGCTGCCGGCCGCGGGGGAACAGGCGCCGCGGTTCACCCGCCTGGCGGTGCTGGACGTGCGGGACGGCGGGCCGTTCCAGGACGCCGGGACCGTGGAGTTCGTGGCCGTCGGCACGGGGGCCGAGGGGCGGTTCCGACTCCATGAGGTCAGCCGGTTCCGCCGTGAGGACGGGATCTGGCGCTACGTTAACGGCGACGTGCGCTGAGGCCGGGGCGGCGCGTCGGCCGGCGGTGACGCGTCAGAAGGCGGAGAAGATCCCGGCGCCCACGCTGAGGACCAGGCCCAGGATGGCGATCCACGCCACCAGGGTGACGATCGGGCGGGGGCGACGCGGGGCGTCGTCGTGCCAGTCCACGCCCTCCAGCTCCGGAGGGGTGCGCAGCTCTCGATCCATGGCCCCAGCCTCTCATGCCCCACGCCGCCCCGGGCCCAACGCGGGTTGACTTGTCACGGGTGCTGGGCGCCCGGACCCGCGACAACTCAACCCGCGTTGCCGTCCGGGGTGAACAGGTCCTCGATCCGCCGCCCGAACACGGCCGCGAGGCGGAAGGCGAGGGGGAGCGAGGGGTCGTAGCGGCCCTTCTCGAGAGAGATGACGGTCTGCCGGGAGACGCCGAGCTCGTCGGCGAGCCGCTGCTGCGACCAGCCGAGGCGGGCACGCTCGTCGGGGATGGTGTTCTCCACGGCTCAGCCCCGGCGCTTCTGGAGCGCGTAGCGGACGGCCACCGAGGCGCCCGCGAAGAGGAGCAGCCCGGCGCCCACGAGGGGGAGGCTGGGCTGCCACCCCGCCAGGGCGACGACGAACGTGCCCAGGCCCAGCACCACGAGCAGGTCGCCGAACGCGCCGGACTGCGCCTTCTCGAGCCACCGGCCCTCGACAGTCTCCTCGGTGTCCCGGACGGCGCCGCGCAGGGTGGTGCGGTCCACGAGGAACAGCCAGGCGAGGGCTGCGCCGACCGGGAGCGCCGACGCCGCCATGACCGCGCCCATGACCGCCGGGAAGCGGGGATCGGCGTCGCCCTGGCTCGAGGCCAGACCGTAGGACGCGGCCCCGATCAGCAGGGCGATGACGACGCCGGCCACGAGGCTGACGAGGATCAGTCGCCCGGACCCGCCGCCCAGACGGGCGGAGCGGCCCCAGCGGGGGCGGCGGTCGCGGGCGAGGTCGGTGGTGGTGTGCGGCGTGGTGGCCATGGCGGTCCCTCCGGGGCGGGGCCGGGGTTTGTCCCCGTCGTGTGAAGCAAGCTTGACAGTAAAGAGAGTTTGACGTCAAGTCTGCTTGACGGTGGCCCGACAGGGCGGCGGCGGAGCTGGGCCTCGCCGTGGACGCCTCCACCGCCGCCCACGATGCTGGCCGCATGGCCTTCGAGGTGCACCCGCTCACCGCCGACCGCTTCGACGACTTCGCGCACGTCGTCAACCCGAACCGCCGCGCCACGCACTGCTGGTGCCTGTCCCCCCGGCTCTCAGCGCCGCAGAGGCACGCGCCCGGCGACCCCCGCGAGGACACCATGCGGGCGCTCGCTGCGGGGGAGCCTGCGCCCGGCGTCGTCGGTACTCGGACGGCGAGCCCGTCGCGTGGTGCAGCATCAGCCCGCGCAGCGCGATCCCGCGGCTCGTGATGCGACACATCCGCGGGTGACCCGGCCCTCCGCCGTCCGTCCGCCCGTCCGGCCAACGCGGGTTGACTTGTCGCGGGTCTGGGCGGTGAATACCCGTGACAAGTCAACCCGCCTTGCCCGGGGTGCCGCGCCCTTGGCTCGCGTGGAGTCGTCCCCGCCCGCCCCGGCCCGTTCCTGAGGAGCCGCCATGTCCCTCCGTCTCTCTCACACCACGTGGGACGCGCTGGACCCCCACGCCATCGCCGAGTTCTGGCGCGCGCTGCTCGGCTGGGAGGTCGACGAGCCTCACCTCTACCGCCCGGGGTCGGACGAGTGCTCACTCGTCGGCCCTGACGGGCAGGTCGTCCTCTTCTTCCGCGTCCCGGACGCCAAGCGCGTGAAGAACCGCGCCCACATGGACCTGCGCGCGGCCGCCGGCTCGACGCGCGACGCCGAGATCGAGCGGGCGCTCGCCCTCGGCGCCGCGATGGTCGACGACCGCCGCGTCGACCTCGGCTGGGCCGTCCTCGCCGACCCCGAGGGCAACGAGTTCTGCATCCTCGACGGCTGAGCCGACCCCACGACGGCCCGGCGTCTCCGCGGGGGAGTCGCCGGGCCGTCGGGGCGGACCGGGTACCGGGTGCCCGGGCCGTCCGCGGCGGCGGTGGTGTGGCGGGAGTGGTTCGTGGTCATGGGGCCCTCCTGTGGTCGATGCCTGGGCCGGTGGCCCGGCCCGCCTCGGAGGCCCTGTGGGGGGCGTCCGACCGGACATTGTGAAGCAAGCTTGACAGTCAAGTGAC
>ERZ941748.91-NODE-91-length-45090-cov-7.497347_pt1 | contig 45090 bp, 39 predicted proteins | sample MGYA00521092_ERZ941748 | MGnify/ENA primary metagenome ERZ941748 (study PRJEB32759, sample SAMN07749897) | skin metagenome | biome: transportation; feature: city; material: polyester macromolecule | host: Homo sapiens | place: Hong Kong:ISLAND line | collected... | reverse complement strand
CCCGCACAGGGGCAACGCTAATAGACCACTAACAAAACAAGGAAAGGCCAAAAGATCAAGGAGAGCAACGCCAAACAGACCACGAACCCAGCAAGAAAAGGCCAAAGAGCAAAACCAACAACAAAACCCGCCAAGCAGGCCCAACCCTCACTTAAGAACCTCTTCAACAGCGCGAACGCGCTCCCGATGCACTGCATCCTTAATCCCACCAGGCGAGTCAGCGAGCCTCTTCGCCACCGCTCCAGCATCCACACCTCGCGCAGCAACAAGCGCAACCCGCAGCCGCTCAGCCTGCGGATACTCCCGCATCTCAAACCCCAGCCGCCCGCGCGCGTCCGCCTCGCATGCCTGCAACGCTTCAGCAAACCGCGCAGGTTTCCGAATAGCATCGCTACGCTCCAGCAACCTCACCAACGCGGCCGCCCCCATCTCCATCACGCGATGAATATTCCCGTGCTCCCGCGCCACCAGCACCGCCAGATCGCGGCATTCATTCGGCACCCGCAGCCGCTCGCAGAAAGGCTTCAGCAGATCCACGCTGCGCCCCTCATGCCCAATATGCCGCGGTAATACATCAGGCGGCGTCGTCGCCTTACCCAAGTCATGCGTGAGCGCCGCGAACCGAACCGGCAACGCATAGCCCTGCTGTGCCGCATGGTCGACCACCATCATCACATGCACACCCGTATCCACTTCCGGGTGATAGTCCGCCCGCTGCGGCACGCCGAACAACGCATCGATCTCCGGTAGAACTCGCGCCAACGCACCGCATTCCCGCAACACCTCGAACATCCGCGACGGCTTCTTCTCCATCAAGCCGCGCGACACTTCCTGCCACACGCGTTCAGCTACCAGCGCGTCCACCTCGCCTTGACTCACCATCTTGCGCATCAGCGCCATCGTCTCCGGCGCCACCGTGAAATCGATGAAACGTGCCGCGAACCGCGCAATCCGCAAAATCCGCACGGGATCTTCAAGAAACGCATCGCTGACGTGACGAAACAGGCGTGCCTGCAAATCGCCCCGGCCGTTGAACGGGTCGATCACCGGACCAGTCAACTCACCGTCCGGGCGCACTTCGCGCGCCATCGCATTGATCGTCAGGTCGCGGCGAGCGAGATCCTCTTCAAGCGTGACGTCCGGTGCGTAGAAGAACTGGAAGCCGTGATACCCCGCCGCCGTCTTCCGCTCAGTGCGGGCGAGCGCGTATTCCTCCTGCGTCTGCGGATGCAGGAACACCGGAAAATCCTTGCCCACCGGACGATAGCCCTGCGCTACCATCTGCTCAGGGGTCGCGCCAACCACCACGTAATCGCGGTCTTGCACCGGCACGCCTAACAGCTCGTCGCGAATCGCGCCGCCGACCGCGTAGATATTCATGGGCATACGTCTTGATAAGCAATCGTGTGCGTTTCGCGAAGCGCGTCGTCGATCCAGGCCTTCACGGCCGGCAACGCCTTCACGCGACGCACATAGGCCGCGGCCGTTTCGGACAAGGCCGGCTGCCACGTGTTGAAGCGCATCGCCACCGGTGCGTACATCGCGTCGGCAATGCTGAATTCACCGAACAGAAACGGACCGCCGTAGGTCGTGAGGCACTCGTTCCAGATCGCCTCGATACGCGCGATGTCGGCAAGCGCGCCCGGTGTGCCGTTCTTGCCGGGAAACGATGCGCGAATGTTCATCCACATGTTCGAGCGCAAGTCGCCGAAACCCGAGTGCATCTCGGCGCTCACGCTGCGCGCGCGGCGCCGTGCCGCCGGATCGCGCGGCCACAGCGCATGCTGCGGAAAGCCCTCGGCCAGCGTCTCGGCGATCGCCAGTGAATCCCACGTAACCGACCCATCTTCGCCGATCAGACACGGCACCTTGCCCGGACCCGTCGGCGCATAAGCCAGAATCGCAGCCTTCGTACCGGGTTCATTCAGATGAATCAGCACCTCTTCAAACGGGATGCCGAAATGCTTGAACAGCAGCCACGGACGCATCGACCACGACGAATAGTTCTTGTCACCGATAAGCAGCTTCATGCTCTATCTTTGTATAAGGGAGTGGATAAAAAATTCACCGCCCCGCGCTGGCGCGAAACGTATCGAAACGTGACCGCGTCGACGCGCCAGTCAGATAGATGGGCGCGACCGTTTCGATGCTGACGGGTTCGATGCCGAGTTCAGGCGCAAGCGGTCCGCTCAACACGTTGTCGACTTTCATCGAATCGAGATTGTCGCGCGAAATCACCGGTACGCCAGGCGCCATTTCGAACGTGAACGCCTGCAAGCGCGCCAACGCTTCGGGCAGGCGAATGATCCGCGCGTGCCGGCCAATCACCTCGCCGCAATACTCGACGAGATCTTCGAGGGTATAGACGGTTGGACCGCCCAGTTCGTAAGTATGGCCGCTCGCTGCATCGAGATCGAGCACGTTGCAGATCGCCTTCGCCACGTCGCCGACATACACAGGTTGGAATTTCGCATCCGGCATGGCAAGGGGAATCGCGGGGAACATCCGCTGCAGGAACGCGAACTTGTTCAGAAACTGGTCTTCCGGACCGAACACCACGGAAGGCCGGAAAATCGTCCACGCCAGATTCGCCGCACGCACGGCCTTTTCTCCGTCACCCTTGGAGCGCGAGTACATGCTCGGCCCATTCGGATCGGCGCCGAGCGCGCTGATATGAATCAGGCGATGCACGCCCTTGCCTTCGCACGCCGCAACGATTTTACTCGGCAACTCAACGTGCAGGCGCGCGAAATCCGGACCATAAGGTGTCCCGCGTTTGCCATGCAGCGTGGCAACCAGGTTGATGACGCAATCGGCGTTTTCGACGAAACGCGCGAGTTGCACCGGATCGAACACGTCGGCTTCGATCACGTCGATGGGGAGCAGGGTGAGATGGCGGGCGTTGTAGCGGCGCCGGGTGGCAATGCGCACGTCTTTGCCCATTTCAACGAGGGCATTGACGAGATGGCTGCCGATAAAACCGGAACCGCCGATGACCGCAATGGCTTGGTGTCGCATTTTCGACTCCCTGGTGGAAGCCGCGGCAACGGCTGGCGTGGCGCACCGCCGCATCAGAGTGACACGGCGGCGGCCCAGCGCTTACGGTGCGATATAACCCAGACGCGCCTTCAGCGATTGCGGACGGCCTTCGAACAATGCCGCGTAGTAGACCGTATTGGACAACACATTCTTCACGTAGTCGCGCGTTTCCTGGAACGGAATCGCCTCGGCAAAGATCGCGCCTTCAACCGGACGCTGCAACGATTGCCGCCAGTTGCGCGGACGGCCGGGACCCGCGTTGTAACCGGCGGTGGCCAGCACGGCGGACCCGTCGAATTGATTGTAGATCATCGACAGATAATTCGTGCCGAGCAGGATGTTGGTGTTGATGTCGTTCATCTGCTCGCGCGAAATCGGGCCGAGGCCGATCTTCTTCGCCACCAGCTGCGCGGTGCCCGGCATCAACTGCATCAAACCGCTCGCGCCGACTTCCGAGCGCGCGTTCATGATGAAGCGCGACTCCTGGCGAATCAGCCCGTATGCCCATTCGACGTCGAGCCCGTTCGACTGCGCGTCGCGCTCCACGATGTCCTTGAAGGGCGACAGATAACGCAGCGAAAAATCGTGTTCGCTCTTCGTGCGATCGGCCGTGTTGACGGTGCGGTCATACAACTGAATCCGGCGCGCGTATTCGGCCGCAGCGAGCAGTTGCCGGTCGCTCATGTTGCGCAGCGGCCAGTTCCACTCGCGATTGCCTTCGAGCCGCAGATTCAGCGCATAGAACCGCTGCGCCAGATCGAAGCCCGGCGTGTTGCCGGCCTGCTGGATTTCCGCGTCGGTCACAGTCGTTTTCGGCGGCACGGTGATCTTCTGACCCAGCTCTTCCGAAGCCAGCTGGCCGTAGAAGTTGAAGCCTTGCGAGATCGACGCGAATTCCTGGTTGGCGGCGGTCGTGTCGCCAGCCTGCTTGAGGGCCCGGGCGTGCCAGTACACCCACGACGGCTGGTTGCGCAGCGCCGCCGGCATCTGTTCGATCGACCAGCGCACCATTGTCCAGTCGCCCGCAAGCAGCGCGGTGCGTGTGCGCCATTCGTACGCCGGGTTCGACAACGGCGCATTCACCGAGAGACGGTACCAGTCGACCGCGCCCGGCATCTGCTTGACCGCGGCCTGATAGGCAATCGTGCCCCAGCCGATGGCCCGCTCGGGTGAACTCAGCGAAGGCGCCACCGAGGCAAACGTGGCCGCGGCCATGGCCGGGTCGTTGCGCGCCATGCGCGTGATCGCGAGCAATGCGAGCTGGTGCGATTGCGTATCCGGACCGACGCCGCGTGCCAGCAACAACGGTGGCGTGCTCGTGGCCTGGCCGAACAGCACCGGATCGGGCGGCTGGTTGCTGAGCGCATCGACAAGCTTGCTGCCGGTGCTGGTGTAGTTCTGCTCGTACGCGAGACGGATCTGCTGCCACACGTCGTCGGACGTGAATTGCTGATTGACCGCCAGCGACGTAATCAGATCGACGCAGCCGTCGCCGTACCACTTCGGCTCGACCAGCAGCGCACGCGCCGCGTCGGCAACGTTTTCGCCGCGCGCAGCACGCGATTCGAGCGCATAGCACTTCACCTGCGTATCGTCGTTCAGCACGAAGCGCGCGTATTGCTGATCGAAGTTACGCCAGTCGTGACGTGCGCCGAGCACCGTGAGGTAGTCGTTGCGCAGGCGGTCGGCAATGGCCTCGCCGTCGTACTTCTGCAGGAACGCCAGCACCGGCGCATCCGGCGCATCGATCCGTGCATGGCCGCTGGAATCGAACAACTGCGGCTTGATCTGGAAGTACTCCAGATACGAAGGCGCAGGATAGTTCGGAATCATGCTCGCGAGTTGCGCGGCACGCGCCGCGTCGTTCGAGCGGGCGGCTTCGCGCAGCTGGACGAAAATCTGGTCGTCGTTCGTAAGCTGAGAAAGGGGAACGGGCTTGATGGCGGAGGCCGTACTGCATGCGACGAGTGCCGCGGCGCCAAGCGCCAGAGCGACCGCGCGATATACTTGATAGAGGCGTGTTGACATCGTTGTTTCTGGAGCGCGAATTGATCCCAAGCATAGCATGCAACCCCGTCGCAGAATCGAAAAAGGCGCTGCGTCGAATGCTATTGGAAGCAAGGCTACAAGCGGCTTCCGAGCCCGCACGCAATGCCGCGCTCGGCCGCCGGATTCTCGACGCGTTGAAGCACTACGGCGTGAGCAGTGTTGGATTCTACTGGCCGCTGACAGGCGAATTCGACGCGCGCGCCGCGATCGCGGTCTGGCTCGCGGCAGACGCGCAACGCGAGGCGAGCTTACCGGTCGTCAAGGAGCGCGGCGCACCGCTCGAATTTCACGCATGGGCCCCGGATACGCCGATGAAGATCGGCCATCACAAGATCGCCGAGCCCACCTCGGGGCGCGTCGTCATTCCCGATCTGCTATTTGTGCCGTGCGTCGGCTTCGACGCCGACGGCTACCGGCTCGGTTACGGCGGCGGCTACTACGATCGCACGCTTGCCGGCTGGCCGGGAGCGAAGAAACCCGTCACGCTCGGCGTCGCGTATGAAGCGTGCCGCACGGACGCGTTGCAACGCGAGACCCACGACATCCCGCTCGATCTGATCGTGACGGAAGCCGGCTGCTACCCACCCGCGGCGGATTAAGCGTTTGACGGGCACGGCGCGCGGCGCGCCCTCCAGTCGGCCCAGCGGCCGCACCCCGTTATAAAGACGCCGCTGCCCGCGCGGCCGTGTCGTACAGTCCGGACGCATTGCGCATCAATTGCGCCGCCTCGCCGATCTGCTCATTGGTCATGCCGCTTTCCTTCAGCGTCGAGATCAGGCAGCTCTCGCGCACCTCGCGGTACCTCAGACACAGTTCCCGGCCGGCATCGGTGGCCGAGAAGAACACTTCCTTGCCGGTCTTTTCGCTTTTTACATACCCTCTAGCTACAAGCTTCTTCAACGCGTAGGTGGCGACGTGGGTGTCTTCGATGTTCAGCACGAAGCAGATGTCGGCCAGCTTCTTGCGCCGTTCGCGATGGCTGACGTGGTGCAGCAGCGAAACTTCGATCGCGGTCATGTCTTTTTCGCCGGCCGCCGACATGCAGCGCACCATCCAGCGGTTAAACGCGTTGCCAGCCATGATCAGTGCGTACTCGAGCTCGGATAACTCCGCGCTTGTGTCAGACACGAGATGTTCCGAAGAGACGATCTTGGTAGGGTGGCGCGACATGGTGATGTTTCTCGAAAGCACGAAGGGAAGGTGTCGGGAGTGTACGACGAGCAACCCCTTCCCGGGAGCCTGGCGAAAACGCTTATTGATAATTTGTCGATATTTTATTGATAATGTACTCTCCAAACATCGCAGCCCCATCCAGACGAACACCACGGGGTCCGATATGTTCGACAATTGCGACTCGACCAGGGCCATTGAGCAATGAGCCAGCCAAGAATCTTTCCGTTCGGTGATGCCGCGCTAGTCTGCGAGGCGCCGCCGCCTGCCACGCTGGAATGTCAGCGGCGCGTGTGGGCCACTGCCGAGGCCGCGCGCGACTGGCCGCACGTGCTGGAGGTCGTGCCGGGCATGAACAATCTGACGCTCGTATTCGATTCGCTCGAAGCCGACCGGGACGCGCTGGTGAACCACCTGCAAGCAACCTGGGACGCGGTGAGCGACACGCCCGCAACCGGCCGCGAGGTCGAGATCCCGGTGCAATACGGCGGCGAGTTCGGCCCCGACCTGCGGGCGGTCGCCGATCACACCGGCCTGAGCGTGCGCGAGGTCGTGCAACGCCATGCAGAGGGCGAGTACGTGGTGTTCTTTCTGGGCTTCCAGCCGGGTTTCGCCTATATGGGCGGGCTCGACGAAACGCTGCACACACCGCGCCGTTCGTCGCCGAGGCTGGAAGTGCCGGCCGGTTCGGTCGGCATCGGCGGTGAGCAGACCGGCATTTATCCGGCCACCTCCCCCGGCGGCTGGCAGTTGATCGGCCGCACCGAACTACCGCTGTTCGATCCGGCCCGGCGCCCGCCCACGCTGCTGCAACCGGGCGACCGGGTGCGCTTTACCGTTGCGGGGATACACGCATGATCGATGTGATCCGCGCGGGCCTCCTGACTACGATTCAGGACCTCGGCCGCCACGGCTACCGGCACCTCGGCGTCGCGATGGGCGGTGCGCTCGACCGTTTGTCGCTCGAAGTCGGCAACCGGCTGGTCGGCAACCGGCCCGATGCGGCCGGCCTGGAAATTACCTTCGGCCCGACCGTGCTGCGCTTTCTGCGCGCCACGCGCGTGGCCATCACCGGCACCGAATTCGGTGCGACGCTCGACGGCAAGCCGGTCTATTCATGGTGGAGCCTGCCCGTGCAGGCCGGTCAGGAACTGGTTCTGCAGGCGGCCAAACGCGGTATGCGCGGCTACGTCTGCATCGCCGGCGGCATTGACGTTCTGCCGATGCTCGGCTCGCGCAGTACCGATCTCGCCGGCCAGTTCGGCGGACTCGGCGGCCGGGCGCTGCGCGACGGCGATCGTCTGCCGGTCGGCGCGCCGCCCCAACGCGGCCATCTCGGCTTCACCCCGGAAGCGCCGGAGTTCGGCGTGAAAGCGCCGGCCTGGTGCAAGTTCGTGCTGGTTCACGAGCCGCTGCGGCGCGGCCGGCATCCGTCCGGCGTGCCGTGGGCCGTGCCGATTCGCGTGCTGCAAGGCCCCGAGTACGACAGCTTCACTGAAGCGGCGCACGAATCGTTCTGGTCCGACGAATGGCTGGTTACGCCAAACAGCAACCGCATGGGCTACCGTCTCGCCGGCACGCAACTCAAGCGCAGCGAGAAAAGCGATCTGCTCTCGCATGCGGTGCTGCCCGGCACGATTCAGGTTCCACCGAACGGCCAGCCCATCGTGCTGATGAGCGATGCGCAGACGACTGGCGGCTATCCGAAGATCGGCGCCGTGATTCAGGCCGACCTGTGGAAGCTTGCCCAGGTTCGCCTGAACGCCGCCATCCGCTTCATCCCGACGACAGTCTACGAAGCGCGTCAGGCGCTACTGGAAGAACGTACGTATCTGCGGCAGATCGACGCCGCGATCGCCATGCACGAGGAACGCTGCGCGCGCCAGACGGCGCTCGCCGCGCTGTAACACTTAGTTGAGGAACACCATGGAAATCGATTTGAACGCCGATCTCGGCGAAGGTTGCGGCTCCGACGAGGCGCTGCTCGACCTCGTCAGCTCGGCCAACATCGCGTGCGGCTGGCACGCCGGCGGCGCCAATGCGATGCGCGACTGCGTGCGGTGGGCGGTGCAAAAAGGCGTGTCGATCGGCGCGCATCCAAGCTTCAACGATCCCGAGAATTTTGGCCGCAAGGAAATGGACCTGCCGGCGAGCGAGATCTACGCGGGCGTGCTGTATCAACTCGGCGCACTGTCGGCCATCGCGCAGGCCGAGGGTGGCCGCATCGCGCACGTCAAACCGCACGGTGCGCTTTACAACCAGGCTGCGCGCGACGCGAAGATCGCCGACGCGATCGTCTCGGCGGTCCATGATTTCGATCCGTCAGTCGCCGTGTTCGCGCTGGCCAACAGCGGCCTCGTGACCGCCGCGCGCGAAATAGGCCTGATCGCCGTAGAAGAAGTATTCGCCGACCGCGGCTATCGCGCCGACGGCTCGCTGGTGCCGCGCAAGGAGCCTGGCGCGCTGCTCGACGACGAAGAAGTGGTGCTGGCTCGCACGCTCGCCATGGTGCGGGAGCGCCGCGTGCAGGCGGTGGACGGACACTGGGTGCCGCTCAACGCGCAAACCATCTGCCTGCACGGCGACGGTCCGCACGCTTTGGCGTTCGCACGGCGCATCCGCAGCGCGCTGGAGGAAGCCGGCATTGAAGTACACGCGGCGGGCGCCGCGAGCGTGTGAGCCGCGCGGACTCGCATGAACCCGTCAGCGTGAGTCGACCCATTGCCGTGCCCTGAACGCCCCGCTCCTTGCGGGGCGTTTGCCAGGTGCAGGAGAGTTCGCAGTACCCCGAGTGGAACAACACCGTCGAATAACAATAAGCAGCAGGTGCAGGTGTAGTCGAAGCAACGCGGCCAGCAAGAGCCGTGGCAACAAAACGGCGCGAGAGTCAGCAAGCGCCGGCACACGTTAGCCGCTACAAGCGGCGAGGTTGAAACCCTGTTTGGAGATCCAGATGCAGACAACAGTCAGTCTATGGCCGCTTATTGGCGTGGCCGTCATCATCGTCGGCTTTTTATTACGGTTCAATCCGATGCTGATCGTGGCGGTTGCCGCGATCATCACCGGTCTGGCCGCGCACTTCCCGCCCGAAAAGATCCTCGCCGAAATCGGCACCGGCTTCATCAAGACCCGCAATATCCCGCTGATCATCCTGCTGCCGCTCGCCGTGATCGGTCTGCTCGAGCGGCATGGCCTGCGCGAGCGCGCGCAGGCGTGGATCGGCGGCATCAAGGCCGCGACCGCGGGACGTTTGCTGATTGTCTATCTGCTGGTGCGCGAACTGACCGCCGCTGTCGGCCTGACCGGTCTAGGCGGGCATCCGCAGATGGTGCGTCCGCTGATCGCACCGATGGCCGAAGGCGCGACTGAAACGCGCTTCGGCAAAATCAGCGACGCGGTTCGCTTCAAGCTGCGCGCCTTCTCGGCGGCGACCGATAACGTCGGCCTGTTCTTCGGCGAGGACATCTTCGTCGCGTTCGGCGCAATCGTGCTGATGACGACCTTCCTGAAAGAAGCAGGCATCGTCGTCGAGCCGATTCACGTGGCCGTCTGGGGCATCCCGACCGCGATCTGCGCCTTCATCATTCACGGCTTCCGCCTCTATCTGCTCGACCGCAGGCTTGAGCGCGAACTGCGCGGCAATGCCGCAGCGAACACCGCATCCGTTTCGCCGACGCAACCCGCCGCTGGAGACAAAGCATGACGCTCACGATTACCTATCTGTTCTGGCTGCTGGGCGTGGTGCTGCTCGTCATTGGCGGCATGATCGTCACGGACAAGGAGCATCCGCGCCGTTTCACCGCCGGCGGTTTCTGGATTCTCTACGCACTGATCTTTCTGATCGGCGACAAGCTGCCGGCCTCCGTGGTCGGTGTGCTGGTGATCGTGATGGCGCTGGCAGCGGGCTTCGGCGGTGTGACCGCGGCCAGGCCGAAGCTGCTGTCGCTCGAAGCACGCAAGGCCAGCGCCGCGCGGCTGGGCAACAAGCTGTTCGTGCCCGCGCTGACGATTCCGGTCGTCACCGTGCTCATTACGCTGTCGGCCAGCCATCTGATCTTCGGCGGCATACCGTTGATCGAGAAGGCCAACGTCACGCTGATCGGCTTCGGCATCGGCTGCGTGATCGCGCTGGCGATTGCCTGCGTGATGACGCGCGACACCGTCGGCCAGTCGATGAAAGAGGCGCGCCGCCTGGTCGATGCGTTGTCATGGGCAGCGGTGCTCCCGCAAATGCTCGGCATGCTCGGCCTCGTGTTCTCGGATGCCGGCGTCGGCAAGGCGGTTGCTCACGTGACCACGGCCTACATCAGCCTCGACTACCGGTTTATCGCCGTGGCTGTGTACTGCATCGGCATGGCGCTCTTCACGATGGTGATGGGCAACGGTTTCGCCGCATTTCCCGTGATGACGGGCGGCGTCGGCGTGCCGATTCTGGTCGGCGTGTTCCACGGCAATCCGGCTGTGATGGTCGCGATCGGCATGTTCTCGGGCTACTGCGGCACGCTGATGACGCCAATGGCCGCGAACTTCAACATGGTGCCGGCGGCGCTGCTGGAATTGCCGGACAAGAATGCGGTGATCAAGGTGCAGGTGCCGACCGCCTTGACCTTGCTGGTCGTGAACATCTTCCTGCTGAATTTCCTGATGTTCCTGTAAGAATGTTGGCCAGGCCACGCGAGAAGTGCCGGTATCGCGCCGGATTGTCGCGCTGGCCGGTGTAGTTCCATAGACCATGGCGAATGGACGCCGCCGAATTCGGAGGCGTCCGATCCTCAGGAAAGGGGCGAAAACATAAGCTGGTGGATGGTCTCCCATCCACACGTGCCGGCGCGGGTAACGCATGCCGCCGGCGCTTTCCAGCAGGCCCTCATGGAACATCAACCTCAATCCGATACCGCGAGCACCGGTACATCACCCTCCGCTTACCTCGCCTCGGTGCTCGACGCCGCGCTCGAAGAACACCTGGCCGGCAGGCTCGATTCCGCCGAACCGCTCTACCGCGAAGCCCTCGTGCTCGATCCCGCACAGGCCCAGGCGCTGCACTACTTCGGCGTGCTCCAGCATCAGCGCGGCAACCATAGCTTCGCTGCGGAGCTGATGAGCGAGGCGCTCAAGCTCGATCGCACGAATGCCGCCTGCTGGAGTAACCGCGGCCTCGTGGCCGCCGCCCTCGGCCATCCGCAGGAAGCCATGATCTGCTACGACCAGGCGTTGCAGTTGCAGCCTGATTTCGCCGACGCGCGCAACAATTTCGGTGTCGCGCTGCAGGCGCAAGGCGCGTTCGACGAAGCGATCGGGCAATATCGCCTGGCGCTTGCCGCGGACCCGCTGTTCATCGACGCGCTTCTGAACCTCGGCACCGCGCTCAGCAAGCTCGACCGCTACGACGAAGCGCTCGCGTGTTATCAGGAGGTGCTGACACTCGACCCGCAATCGGCGGAAGCGCACTTTAACGCGGGCAATGCACACACCGCGCAGCGCAATCACAGCGCTGCGATTGCCAGCTTTCAACAAGCGCTGCTGTTGCGCCCCAGTTACGCCGAAGCGCATGTCAACCTCGGCAGTGTGATCGGCAAGCTCGGCGACTACGCCGGAGCCGAAGCCCATTATCGGCAGGCAGTTGCGCTCAAGCCGAACCCAACCAATCTGGTTTGCCTTGGCGGCTCGCTTGGCGCGCAAGGCCGTCTCGACGAGGAAGAAGGTCCCTACCGCCATGCGCTGGCGCTTGACCCCGACTACGCAGACGCGCATCAAAACCTCGCCTGGCTGTTGCTCAAGCGTGGCGATTACAAGCAGGGTTGGGCGGAGTTTGCAAAGCGCTGGCGCAAGCGCGACTACGAAGCGATCGCCGTGCCGAACGTCGCCGAGTGGCGTGGCGAGCCGCTCGACGGGCGCCGGTTGTTGGTGATCGGCGAACAGGGTTTCGGCGATCACTTCCAGTTTCTACGCTATGCGCGCGAACTCGAACGGCGCGGCGCCACGGTCGACATCTGTGTGCGCGAGCCGCTGCTGCCGCTGGTCGGGCGCATTCCTGGCGTACATCGCGCGTTCAGTGGCAAGCCCGATAGCGAGTACGACTTCTGGGTGCCGCTGATGAGCGTGCCGTCGTGCGTCGGCACCGAACTGTCGACCATTCCCGCTGCCGTACCGTACATGTTCGCCGACAAGGCGAAGATCAAGACATGGCGCAAACGGGTGGCTGCCGCCGACCAATCGAAGCGCAAAGTGGGCCTGGTGTGGGCCGGCAGTCCGACGTTTGGCAACGATCGTTATCGGTCGGTGGTTCTCGCCGACCTGGCCGCGCTAAGCGAAGTAAAAAACATTGCCTGGTACGCGCTGCAGAAAGGCCCGGCGCATGATCAACTGGCCGATGCGCCCAAAACTTTCCGGGCCCACGATTTCACCGCCGATCTGCACAACTTCGACGACACCGCCGCGCTCATCATGAATCTCGATCTGGTGATCGCAGTGGACACTGGCGTGGCTCACCTTGCCGCCGCGCTGGGAAAACCGGTCTGGGTGCTGCTGCCCGCCAACTCGGACTGGCGCTGGCTCGAAGAGCGCAGCGATTCGCCGTGGTATCCGACCATGAAACTATTCCGGCAGACGGTTCTGGGCGATTGGGCGCAGGTGGTCCAGCGGGTGTCGGAAGAATTACGCGACACCGCGCCTTAAGGACGACGGCGCTGCTGCGCCAGCATGTAGGCGCGCAACAACTTGTTGATGCGCGTCTGATAGCCCGCGCCCTGCTTTTCAGGACTGCAGTGAACCACTGCAGTGAGTCACGACATCCAGCGCATGGCTGGACGACACTCATCCCGCATCGACCACGAACCCGTGCTGCCGCAGCAACTGCAGCACACCCTTGCGGCCGCCCAGATGCAAGGCGCCGATCGCCACGAACACCGGTTTGTTCGGCCCGGCGATCAGCAGCATCCGCGACACGAAGCGCCGGTTGCGTTCGTACACGATCTTGTTGTCGATCGAATCGGAGACGCGCTTGTCGCGCGCCAGCTTTTCGGACTTCGCGGCCTGCCAGGCCGCAATCGCGTCGGCGTCCCCCACTCGCCACAGCCGATGCAGCGTCTTCACATCGTCGACATTTTCCGCGGGCGTCTGCACCAGGTCCTGCGCGAGCATTTCGCGCTGTTGCGCGAGCGTAAGCCCCGTGAACGCGCGCATCTGCTGATGCAGCGTCTCGAGGCCGACGATCTTGCCGCGCGTCCTGATGTAGACGTTCTGCAACTGTGCTTCCGTGCCGTACTCGGTCTGCAGGCCGGCGCTCAACGAATCGTAGGTTTCGACCACCAGCGACGCGAGCCACGGCCGCATCTTCTTGATTTCATCCAGCGCCGCCGGATTGCCGCGCAGACGCGCGGCCAGTTTGCGCCACAGCGGCTCGGGTAGCAGACCCGGCAGGCAGTCCCGGCGGCACACGCCGTACTTCGACACGTCGTCTTGCGAGACCAGCAGTTCGTCGGGGGAGAGTTCGAGCGCCAATGTCGGCGAAGCGGCCAGCGCACCGAGAATCGGTGCGCGAAACGGCTGCTGGGGCGGATAGTCGGCGGGATCGCCGACGTGCAACGTGCCAAGCACGTAGATGGTCGTGGTGCCGCGTGTCGCGACATAGAACGGCATGCGGGCCGGTTGCAAACGCACCGGACCGCTCGCGGTAGTGCCCGGCGTGGCGGGAGGGGGATTGAAACCCGGCAGGGTGGCGCGCGGCGGCGCCGGCAGATTGGGCACCGGGATTGCCGGCCGCCCTGCCTGAGCGGGCGTATTGGCGGTTGCCCCGGCGGCATGCGCGACGCCGAATGGCGCCGGGCTCAAATGAAAAACAGCACAAACGCCGAGGAGCGCGGCACCGGTCAGTGCACGCGCTCTCCAGCGCCGCGCAAAAGCAACGTGGCGGCCGTCATCACGCGAGCGGCGCGTAAGACGACGCGCCGCCACTGCATCAGGCATCCACGTCCCCCACCTCCTCGGCACGGTGACACGACACCTGACGGCCATCCACTTCACGCAACTTCGGTTCTTCGCTGCGACACCGGTCGATCACGTACGGGCAGCGCTGATGGAACGTGCAGCCCGACGGCGGATGCAGCGGCGAAGGCATTTCGCCTTGCAGCTTGATCTTGATGGTGCGATCCGCTTCGAAGATCGAAGGCGTGGCCGACATCAGCGCACGCGTGTACGGATGACGCGGGTTCGAGAAAATCCGCTTCTTGTCGCCGAGCTCCGCCACGCCGCCGAAGTACATCACCATTACATCGTCGGCGATGTGCTCCACCACCGACAGATTGTGCGAGATGAACACGTAGCTGGTCTTGAACTGCTCCTGCAGATCCATGAACAGATTGAGAATCTGCGCCTGGATCGACACGTCGAGCGCGGACACCGGTTCATCGGCGACCACGATCTGCGGATCGAGAATCATCGCGCGCGCAATCGCCACGCGCTGACGCTGACCGCCCGAAAACATGTGCGGATAACGCTTTGCATGCTCCGGACGCAGGCCGACCGTGCGCATCATCTGCGCGATCCGTTCGGCGCGCTCGGTCGAACTCAGTTGCGTGTTGATCGCGAGCGGTTCACCGAGCGTCTGCTCGACAGTCTTGCGTGGATTCAGCGAAGCAAACGGATTCTGAAACACCATCTGCACGCGCCGCCGCAGCGCGGCGATCTTCGCGTGATCGGCGCCGGCCACGTCTTCACCGTCGATCAGCAGGCGGCCCGCGCTGGGCGCCTCGATCATGGTGAGTTGACGTGCGAGCGTCGATTTGCCGCAGCCCGATTCACCGACCACCGCCAGGGTCTTGCCGCGCTCGAGTGCGAACGAAACCCCGTTGAGCGCCTTCACCGTGCCGGACGCGAACAGCCCGCGTTTGACCGTGTAGTACCGCGCCAGCTTGTCGGCAACCAGCACGTGATCGCCCGCATGGTCCGACTGGCGCCGCGGTTCGAATACTGCGTTCATCGTGCGCCTCCATGGGTGTGAACGTTGGCGTCGCCGCTCAGGTTCAGGGGTTTGATGCAGCGCACACGCGCCACTTCGGCGTGACCTTGCATCGGCGCCAACGCGGGGCGCGCCTTCATGCAATCGTCGACCACATACTTGCAGCGCGGCGCGAAGAGACAACCTTTGGGACGGTCGTCGCGCCCCGGCACCATGCCCGGCAGCGCGGCGAGCCGCACCGCGCCCACATTGTGCTCGGGAATCGCCGCCAGCAAGGCTTCCGTGTACGGATGATGGGGCGCCGCGAAAATATCCGGCACGCGGTTGGTTTCGATCACTTCGCCAGCGTACATGACCGCGACACGCTGCGCGACCTCGGACACCACGGCCAGATCGTGCGAGATCAGCACGAGCGCCATGCCGCGTTCCTTCTGCAGCTTGATCAGCAACTCCATGATCTGCGCCTGGATCGTCACGTCGAGCGCGGTGGTCGGCTCATCGGCGATCAGCAGCTTCGGGTTGCAGGCAATCGCCATCGCGATCATCACGCGCTGGTTCATGCCGCCCGACATCTGATGCGGGAACGAGCCGATACGGCCCTTCGGGTCGGGAATGCCGACCTGGTCGAGCAACTCCAGCGCGCGTTTGTCCAGTGCGCTGCCGCGCAGACCTTCGTGCAGCTTGAGCACTTCCTTGATCTGATAGCCGACCGTGTAGCTCGGATTCAGACTGGTGAGCGCGTCCTGGAACACCATCGCGATGTCTTTGCCGATGATCTTGCGGCGCTCTCTTGCGCTTGCCTTCAGCAGATTCTTGCCGTTGAAGGTGATTTCGTCCGCGGTGACTTTGCCCGGCGCGTCGATCAGGCCCATCAGCGCCATCATCGTCACGCTCTTGCCCGAACCCGATTCGCCGACTACGCCGACAACTTCGCCCGGCGCGACATCGAGGTTGATCCGGTCAACGGCGGGCAGGCCGTTGAAATTCACCGCCAGATTGCGGATGGTCAATAAACTGGTCATTTCAGGCCATCCGTTTCAGTTTGGGATCGAGTGCGTCGCGCAGCCCGTCGCCGAGCAGATTGATGGCGAGCACCGAGATCAGGATGGAAAGACCCGGCATCGTGACGATCCACCAGGCGCTGTCGATATAGTCGCGCGCCGAGGCCAGCATCGCGCCCCACTCCGCCGACGGCGGTTGCACGCCGAGACCGAGGAAGCCAAGCGCCGCGGCATCGAGAATCGCCGACGAAAAGCCCAGCGTAGCCTGCACGATCAACGGCGCGGTGCAGTTCGGCAGCACTTGCGAGAACATCAAGCGCAGCGTGCTCGCGCCTGCAACACGCGAAGCCGTCACATACTCTTTCTGCAATTCGCCTTGCGCCGAAGCACGCGTCAAACGCACATAGCCCGGCAACGCGACGATCGCGATCGCCAGCATCGTGTTGACGAGACCCGGACCGATGATCGCGACCACCGCTACGGCGAGCAGCAGCGAGGGCAACGCGAGCAGCACGTCCATGATGCGCATGATCGGCGTGTCGGCCCACTTCTCGAAGAATGCCGCGATCAGACCGAGCACGATGCCCGGAATCAGCGCCAGCACCACCGAGACGAAGCCGATCCAGAACGACAGACGCGCGCCGTACATCAGGCGCGAGAGGATGTCGCGGCCCGCTTCGTCGGTGCCGAGAATGAACTTCCAGTTGCCGCCGTCGAGCCAGGCGGGCGGAATCTTGACGAAGTCGCGATACTGCTCGATCGGGCTATGCGGCGCGATCAACGGCGCGAAGATCGCGATGAAGATCAACCCCAGCACGACGATGCCGGCGGCGACCGCGCCACGGTTACGTGAGAAATTCGCCCAGAATTCACGGGCGGCTATTGCGCGGCCACTGGGTGGCGTGACCGACTGGGGGACTGTGTTTTGAATGTCTGCCATGGCCAGTTACCTCGTATGGCGAATGCGCGGGTTCAGCACGCCGTACAACAGATCGACGACGAGGTTCACAACGATCACCAGCGTAGCGATCATCAGGATACCGCCCTGCACCACGGGATAATCACGCCGGCCAATCGCGTCGATCAGCCACTTGCCGATACCCGGCCACGAAAACAGCGTCTCGGTCAGCACCGCACCGGCCAGCAGCGTGCCGACCTGCAGGCCGATCACGGTCACGACCGGGATCAGCGCGTTACGCAACGCATGCACGATGATCACGCGCGCGGGCGACAAGCCTTTCGCGCGCGCCGTGCGGATGTAATCCTCGCGCAGCACTTCGAGCATCGACGAACGCGTCATGCGCGCGACGACCGCCAGCGGAATCGTGCCGAGCACGATGGCCGGCAGAATCAGATGGCTGAGCGCGGATTTGAATGCGCCTTCATCGGTGGACATGAATGCGTCGATCAGCATGAAGCCGGTCACATGCGGAATGTCGTATTCGACCGCGATGCGGCCCGACACCGGCGTCCAGCCGAGATCGACGGAAAAGAACATGATGAGGATCAAACCCCACCAGAAGATCGGCATCGAGTAGCCGGTCAGCGCCGTGCCCATCACGCCGTGATCGACCACCGTGCCGCGCCGGAGCGCCGCGAACACGCCGGCCGGCAGACCGACGATCAGTGCGAACAGCATCGCGCAGATCGACAGTTCGATGGTGGCCGGAAAGCGTGCGAGGAATTCGCCCATCACGCTCGTATTGGTGATGATCGAGGTGCCGAGGTCGCCGTGCAAGGCGCGGCCGACATAGTGGATGTACTGCATGGGCAAGGACTCGTCGAGTCCGAGACGATGCAGCGCGGCGGCATGCATGGCGGGATCGACGCCGCGCTCGCCCATCATCACTTCGATGGGGTCGCCCGGTATCAGGTGAATCAGCGCAAACGCGAGGATCGTGATGCCGATGAAGGTCGGTATCACCATGCCGATGCGGCGCAAAACGAAGCGGAACATGGTTCGTCCCTATGGTCTTGATGAAGAAAAAACGCAACCGGCGACGAGGGCTTGTGACCCCGGCCGCCGGACCATTTCGACCAGTTTTCTAACCGTGCGAAAAGCTACTGCGTAAGCTTGACTGTAGTACCTTTACTTGACGCTGACGCCGTCGAAGCGCGCATAGCCGAGCGGCTCGATACGCATGTCGATCACCTTCTTGCTGACAGGCTGGTACACGGTGGAGTGAGCGATCGGCGAGAACGGCAGTTGCTGCGCGAAAATCTGCTGCGCCTGCATGTAGGCCGTCGTGCGCGCACCCTGATCGGACGTGACGCGTCCCTTCTGGATCAGATCGTCGAACGGCTTGTAGCACCACTTCGAGAAGTTGTTGCCGTTCACCGCTTCGCAACCGAGCAACGTGCCGAGCCAGTTGTCCGGATCGCCGTTATCGCCGGTCCAGCCAATCAGCATCGTGTCGTCTTCGCCTGCGTGAGCGCGCTTGATGTATTCGCCCCATTCATACGTGACGATCTTCGCCTTCACGCCGATCTTGGCCCAGTCGGCCTGGATCATTTCCGCCATCAGACGGGCGTTCGGGTTGTACGCACGTTGCACCGGCATCGCCCACAGCGTGATGTCGAAGCCGTTCGGATAACCGGCCTTGGCCAGCAGCGCTTTCGCCTTATCCGGATCGTAGGACGCGCCCTTCAGGTTTTTGTCGTACGACCATTGGGTCGGCGGCATCGGGTTCGTCGCGGCCTGGCCTGCGCCTTGATACACCGACTCGATGATCGCCTTCTTGTTGATCGCCATGTCGAGCGCCTGGCGCACTTCGACCTTGTCGACCGGCTTGTGCGACACGTTGTACGCGAGGTAGCCGAGGTTGAAGCCCGGTTGCGACGGCATCGCGATATTCGCTTCAGCCTTCAGCGGCGCGATGTCGGCCGGCCGCGGATAGCTCATCACCTGGCATTCGTCGCGCTTGATCTTCTGCACGCGCACACCGGCGTCCGGCGTGATCGAGAAGATCAGCTTCGAGATCTTCACGTCGTTCGGCTTCCAGTAATCCGGATTGCCGTCGAAACGGATCGTCGCGTCTTTCGTGTAGCTGCGGAAGATGAACGGGCCGGTGCCGACCGGGAACTGGTTGATGTCGGCGGCCTTGCCGGCCTTCAGCAATTGATCGCCATACTCAGCCGATAGAATCGACGCGTATTCCATCGCCATGTTCTGGATGAACGGCGCGTTGACTTCCTTCAGCGTGAACTTGACCGTGTACGGATCGACCTTTTCGACGCTGGTGATCAGCTTGTCGAGGCCCATGTCCGTGAAATACGGGAATTGAACCGGGTATGCCTTACGGAACGGCTGATTCGTGTCCAGCATGCGCTGGAACGTGAACACGACGTCGTCCGCATTGAATTCGCGCGTCGGCTTGAAGAACGACGTGGTCTGGAATTTCACGCCATGGCGCAGATGGAACGTGTAGGTCTTGCCATCGGCGGAAACGTCCCACTTTTCGGCAAGGCCAGGCTCGACCTTGGTGCCGCCGCGCTCGAATTCGACGAGACGGTTATAGACGGTAAACGTATTCGCCGTGAAATCGGTACCCGTGGTGTATTGGGCCGGATCGAAACCCGCGGGACTGCCTTCTGAGCAGTAAACCAGGGTTTTATTCGGAATCTCGGCACGCGCGACACTTGCGCCCACCATCGATGCCGCTGCAGCTGCGACGAGCGTCGTAACACGCGCGGCGCGCAACAGATTGTTTTGCTTCATGTTTCCTCCAGGTTCGAGGCCGGCTGACGCCAGCGTAGCGCGATATTACTTGAGCTTGGCTCGCACCAACAAGCGGAGGAAAATACCCCCGTTGACGATAGGAAACAGATAAGGCATAAGAACGGCCGCACGCCGGCACTGGCCGGAACGTGCGGCGTTGGAGGCGGACCCGGCAAAAAAGCGCTCCGCGGACCGTTGCCGGCGGCTATTTCAGGCCGACACCCATGAATTGCGTCGGGCCGAACGGGTCGATCCTGAAGCCCGTGACGTCCTTGCTGATCGGCTGGTAGACCGTGGAGTGGGCGATCGGCGTGAACGGAACCTGCTGCTTGAAGATCTCCTGCGCTTCAATATAGTCCTTGGTGCGCTCGGCGAGATCGGTGGTGCCACGCGCTTTCCTGATCAGGTCGTCGAAAGGTTTGTAGCACCATTTGGAGAAATTGCTGCCCTTCACCGCATCGCAGCCGAGCAACACACCAAGCCAGTTGTCAGGATCACCATAGTCCCCCGTCCAGCCGATCAGGATCGCCTCGTGCTCGCCAGCATGGGCGCGACGGATGTACTCACCCCACTCGTACGTGGCAATCGTCGTCTTGACGCCGATCTTCGCCCAGTCGGCCTGCAGCATCTCAGCCATCAGGCGGGCGTTCGGGTTGTAGGGCCGCTGCACCGGCATGGCCCACAGAGTCAGGTCGAAGCCGTCCGGGTAGCCTGCCTCTTTCAGCAAGGCCTTGGCCTTGTCGATGTCGTAGGGCGCGTCCTTCAAGTTCTTGTCGTAGCCCCATTGGGTCGGCGGCATGGGATTCGTCGCGATTTGCCCGGCGCCCTGATACACCGACTCGATGATCGCTTTCTTATTGACCGACATATCCAGCGCGCGTCGCACCAGCACGTTGTCGAGCGGCTTTTTCGTCGTGTTGTAGCCGAGGATGCCCAGGTTGAAGCCCACCTCGCTCGGCATGGCCAGCGCAGGGTCGGCCTTGATCTGCGGAATGTCCGCGGGACGCGGATAGCTCATCACCTGACATTCGCCGCGTTTCAGTTTCTGCAACCGCACCGCGGGATCCAGCGTGATCGAAAAAATCAGCTTGCCGACTTTCACGATGCCCGGTTTCCAATAATCCGGATTGCCGTCGAAGCGAATCGTGTCGTCCTTGGTGTAGCTGCGGAAAATGAAAGGTCCGGTGCCGACCGGATATTGGTTGATATCGGCGGCCTTGCCGGCCTTGAGTAGCTGATCCGTATACTCCGCCGACAGAATCGATGCGAACGGCATCGCGATCTGCTGCAGGAACGGTGCATCGACCTCTTTTAGCGTGAAACGCACCGTGTACGGATCCAGCTTCTCGACCTTGGCAATGTTCTTTGCCAGCCCGAGATCGGCGAAGTAGGGAAACGGCACCGGGTACGCCTTACGGAACGGCTGGTCCGGATCCAGCATCCGCTGGTAAGTGAAGACAACGTCATCCGCATTGAATTCGCGGGTGGGCTTGAAGAACGCGGTGGCCTGAAACTTCACGCCGTGCCGCAGGTAGAACGTGTATTGCAAGCCGTCCTGCGACACATCCCACTTCTCGGCGAGGCCCGGTTCGATATCGGTACTGCCACGCGCGAATTCGACAAGACGGTTATAGACCGTGTACGAAGCGGCGGTAAATTCAACGCTGGTGGTGTACTGCGCGGAATCGAAACCGGCCGGACTGCCTTCGGAGCAGAACACGAGGGTTTTGTCGGGCAAGCTGGCCGCGTCGGTAGCGGCCGGCGCGAGGCCCGCCGCGAGGACCGCGCACGCGCTCAGGACTGGCAGGAAGGTATGGCGAACTGCAAACAGCAATCGATGTACTGTCATCACGTTCTCCGCACAGCAGCCAGGTCAGCTGCACCCCGATCATAGATAGCGCAAAAATCGGCTTCAATGCGGGCTTACACGACAGAGGGGAAACGCCTGGCGGCGCACATTTACTGCGATACAGCAAATACTTCATAGCGGCCTCACGCCCGGGATTTTCTGTACGCGATGGTTACGTTGCCTAACCGTGCTAGATAACTCGGCGAGACTGCCCGGTGCGAAAAAAAACCGCGCGGTTAATCGAACCGCGCGGTTTTTTACAACGCTGCCTGGTCAAGCTTCAGGATTCAGGCTTCAGGCGGCCGCCCGGACGTCAAGCGCCCAGCCGTTGGCAGATGGCCTTGGTTGCCGCCGCCCCATTGAGCGTATAGAAGTGCAGACCCGGTACTTTCGCGTCGATGAGACGCTGGCACAGGTCCGTCACCACATCCAGCCCGAACGCGCGAATCGACTCGCGGTCGTCGCCGAAGCTTTCCAGACGGCGCGCGATCCAGCGCGGCACTTCCGCGCCGCACATCTCCGAGAAACGCATCAGCTGCGAGAAGTTCGTGATCGGCATGATGCCCGGCACGATCGGCACGTCGACGCCAAGCTTGCGCGCGTCGTCGACGAAACGGAAATAGGCGTCCGCGTTGAAGAAATATTGCGTGATCGCCGAATTAGCGCCCGCCTTCACCTTGTGGGCGAAATTTTCCAGATCGTGACGCGGCGAGCGCGACTGCGGGTGGTACTCCGGATAGCCGGCCACTTCGACCCAGAACCAGTCGCCAAACTCGGCGCGAATAAAGCTCACCAGTTCCGACGCATAGCGCAACTCGCCGACTTCGCCCATACCGGACGGCAGATCGCCGCGTAGCGCGACGATATGGCGGATGCCATGCGCGCGGTACTCGTTCAGGATCGCGCGCAGGCTCTCTTTCGACGAGCCGATGCACGACACGTGCGGCGCCGCTTCGAGCCCTTCCTTCGCCATATCGACGACGGTATCGAGGGTGCCCTGTTGCGTCGAGCCGCCGGCGCCGAACGTGACGGACACGAACTTGGGCTTGAGCGGTGCAAGCTGCGCGCGGGTGGCGCGCAGCTTGTCGACGCCTTCCTGCGTTTTCGGCGGGAAGAATTCGAATGAAAGTTCGATCGGGTTCATGATTCAGTAGATCAACCGATGCTGCGGTTGCCAAAAATAAGCGCGGACAGCAGCCACGAAACGATGCTGTACAGAATCGAACCGAAGAACGCGGACCAGAAACCCGACACTTCGAATCCCTTCAACAGCGACGCGCACAGCCAGAAGCACAGCGCATTGACCACCAGAATGAAGAGTCCGAGCGTGACGATCGTGACGGGCAGCGTCAGCAGAATCAGCACCGGTCGCAGAATCGTGTTGATCAATCCGAGCACCACCGCGACGATCAGCGCGGTGCCGAAACTGCGGATATGAATCGACGGTACGAGGTAGGTGATGATCAGCAGCGCGAGTGCGTTGATCAGCCAGGTCAGCAGCACGGTCATGTAGAGCTCCTTTGAGGCAGGATGTCCGTTTGAACGGAACGAGGCGGGCATGGCGAACAAAGCGGCGCTTTGCGCGCCGCCCTGTTGTCAAACTGTCATGCGTTGAAACCGCCTGCGTGCTTAATATTAGCTGGAAGCGGTTACCTGACCGCTACTTAGTAACGGTAGTGGTTCGGCTTGAACGGACCGTTCTTGTCGACGCTGATGTAGTTCGCCTGGTAGTCCGACAGCACCGTCAGTTCCGCGCCGATACGGCCCAGATGCAGACGCGCGACCTTTTCATCAAGGTGCTTCGGCAGCACATAGACCTTGTTTTCGTACTTGTCGCCGTGCACGAACAGTTCGATCTGAGCGATCGTCTGATTCGTGAACGAGGCCGACATCACGAACGACGGGTGGCCCGTTGCGCAACCCAGATTCACGAGGCGCCCTTCAGCCAGCAGAATCACGCGCTTGCCGTCCGGGAAAATGATGTGGTCGACTTGCGGCTTGATGTTTTCCCACTGGTACTTGCGCGTCGACGCCACGTCGATTTCCGAATCGAAGTGACCGATGTTGCAGACAATCGCGTTGTTGCGCATGGCCGCCATGTGATCGTGGCCGATCACGTGGTAATTGCCCGTTGCCGTAACGAAAATGTCAGCCTTGTCAGCGGCATATTCCATCGTCACCACGCGATAACCTTCCATCGCGGCCTGCAACGCGCAGATCGGATCGATTTCCGTGACCCACACCGTGGCGCCCAGACCGCGCAGCGATTGCGCGCAACCCTTGCCCACGTCGCCGTAACCGGCCACGACCGCGATCTTGCCCGCGATCATCACGTCGGTCGCGCGCTTGATCCCGTCGACCAGCGATTCACGGCAGCCGTACAGGTTGTCGAATTTCGACTTGGTGACCGAATCGTTCACATTGATGGCCGGGAACGGCAGGCGCCCTTCCTTTTCCATCTGATACAGACGATGCACGCCGGTCGTGGTTTCTTCCGTCACGCCCTTGATGTGCGCGAGACGCGTGGAATACCACACCGGGTCTGCGTCCAGATGACGGGCGATCGACTTGTACAGCGCGACTTCTTCTTCGTTTTCCGGCTTCGAGATCACCGAACGGTCTTTCTCGGCCTTCGAGCCGAGGATCAGCAGCAACGTGGCGTCGCCGCCGTCGTCGAGGATCATGTTGGCGAATTCGCCATTCGGCCATTCGAAAATGCGGTGCGAGAATTCCCAGTATTCGTCGAGCGATTCGCCCTTGAAGGCGAACACCGGCACGCCCCCCTCCGCAATCGCGGCGGCTGCATGGTCTTGCGTCGAGAAGATATTGCACGAGGCCCAGCGCACATCCGCGCCGAGTGCCGTCAAGGTTTCGATCAGCACGCCGGTTTGAATCGTCATGTGCAGCGAACCCGCGATGCGCGCGCCCTTCAGCGGCTGCGAGTTCTTGTATTCCTCACGCGTTTGCATGAGACCGGGCATTTCGGTTTCGGCGATGTTCAGTTCCTTGCGGCCCCAGGCTGCAAGCGACATATCGGCGACGAGGAAATCCTGCTTCTTGTTTGAATCGAGAACTGCGGCGTTCATCACGCCCTCCTTTCTAAAAAATTGACTAGAAATTTGACGTGAGCGCGGTTCGATGCGGTGGCTGGAAACGCGCAATGCGCATCCTGGCCATCCGATTGAAGCCTCCGAGCCTGGCGGGCGGCCGGCGAATAGCTGGATTCGCAGTACCCGTCGCAACGCTCCTCGAAGACGAACGGCGATTGTAGCAAATCAAGATGGCTTCGGGGTGACGCTGGCCGTGCGCAATTGTTCGATTCCCGCGCGGGCGGTTTCGACGAACTGCCTCGAAAACCGGAATGCTTCGGCCACATCGGCTGGGTCCGGAATCTGCATGCCCAGCGCGACACGGAAATAACGTTCGGCGTGAATCCCGGCGTGATAGTGCATGCGCACGCGCTTTGCATCGGTCAAGCGCCGGTTGCCGAAAAGCTCGCGCAACGCCCACGAAAACGCGCCGTCTTCGCCACCGATGCGGCGAAACGCGTCATCCATCGGAAAGCCACCGAGTGCGGCGTACGCCGCGCGGCGGATGATCAGGCTGCTCGGCACGGTATTGCTAAGTGTTGCAGCGTGCATCGCGAAGTCGGGATGGCCGGTGAGTTCGGCCGGAAAGTCCGTGTAGTCGACGTCGAGCCGCACGGAGACGTCCTGCGGGTTCTGCGCGAGAAACGCGCTCGCGGCGGCTAATGCGCCGGGCAGGTATTCGTCGTCGGCATCGAGGAAAGCGAGCAGACCGTGAGCCGCATGCATCGCGCCCCAGTTGCGCGCGCGGGCCGGGCCGCCGTTGTGCGGCATCCGCAATAGACACACGCGAGGGTCGAGATTCCCATAGCGCACGGCCAGGTCGGCGGAGCTATCCGCGGAGCCATCGTCCACCACGATGATCTGCGCGGCTTCCGGCTGAGCGAGGCAACTCCGGAGTGCACGGGCGAGTGTCGCTGCGCCGTTGTAGCAGGGAATGATGATCGAGATGGGTGTCATGGACAGAGCGGGCGCTGCGGGCCGAACGGTAGAGAAACCGTCGATAGTAGCCCGCTTGTGGCGAAGCCCATCCTGGAAAGGCTGCAGCCCCGGACACCCCCGAATGGACCGCTCCGCAACATAAATACAATGACTTACAATCCTGAAATTCATTCCAAATTGGAATTCTGGAGCTTGAGATCGTGGAACTACGTGCGTTGCGGTATTTCGTCGAAGTAGTCCGTCAACAGAGCTTCACCGTCGCGGCCGAGCAGATGTTCGTCACGCAGCCGACCATCAGCAAAATGGTCAAGTCGCTGGAAGACGAAATCGGCTCGCCGCTGCTGTTGCGCGACGGGCGGCAGATGGTGCTGACCGATGCCGGCCGGATCGTCTATCAGCGCGGTCAGGACGTGCTGGCGGCGCACGCGCAGTTGCAGGCCGAACTGAACGATCTCGACACGCTCGGCCGTGGCGAGTTGACCATCGGCATTCCGCCGATGGGCGGCTCGCTGTTCACGCCGGCCATCGCCGCGTTCCGTCAGCGCTACCCAAAAATAGAACTGAAGCTGTTCGAGCAGGGTTCGCGCGCGATCGAAACCGCGCTGATCCACGGCGAACTGGAGTTAGGCGGCGTGCTGCAACCGGTCGATCCGGAAAACATCGAAGTGCTGCCGATGACGCGGCAATTGCTCTGGCTGGTCGCGCGTACCGGCTCGCGCTGGGACGACCTGCACGAAGTGCCGCTCGCCGCGCTCGCCAACGAGCCCTTTGTGTTTTACGGCGAGAGCCTCGCGCTCAACGATGTCGTGCTGAATGCATGCCGCAGCGCCGGCTTTGCACCGACCATTGTCGGGCGCAGCGGGCACTGGGATTTCATGGCGGCGCTGGTGCTGGCCGGCGTCGGGATTGCGCTGTTGCCAGCGCCGTATTGCCGGCGCCTCGACGCGGCGCAGTTTACTTGCCGGCCCGTGGTGGAACCGGAAATTCCGTGGGAAATGGCGATCGGCTGGCGCCGCAACGGCTATCTGTCGCACGCGGCTCGCGCCTGGCTGGACGTGGCTCGTGAGACGCTGCCGGGCCAAGCCGGCGACGATTTCATGCTGGGACCGGGCATCGGCATGAGTGGCATTGCGGCACCTGTTCAGACGCCGCCGTCACGCGTGTAGCCACTGCAAACGCGGCCGCCGCCTATGCAGCCGGTCAGACGACAACATGCCGCCGGCACGAGGCGGGCGGCATGTTTTTCAGGTTCACCTCAGCGGCTCACCCGGAACGGGTAACGTTAATCGCGAACGCTCAACGAACACCGTCACACGCCGTTACTGCCGCGCGACAAACTCGATGCGGCGGTTGGCAAAACGGCCGCTCGCCGTGTCGTTGCTCGCAACCGGATGCACGTCGCCGTAACCTTGCGCGACCAACGAATCCGCCGGCACGCCGGTCTTCACGAGATACGCGCGAACTGCTTCGGCGCGCTTTTTCGACAGTTGCAGATTGGCTTGCGCGCCGCCGACATTATCCGAATAGCCGGCCACTTCGAGCCTGGCCGTCTTGCCGTTGCGCGCACAGGCGTTCAGCACCTGCGCCGACTGATTCAGATCTTCAACCGCCGAGGCCGGCACACGGGCACTGGCGCTCGCGAAATTGATCACCTGCAGATTCAGCACTTTGACGACGTCCGCCGCCGCGCACGAGCTATCCGGCGCGAGCAGGTTCTTGATCGCGCCGCGGAAGTTCTCGGTTGCGTTGGCGACGGCCTGTTCGACGTTGAACGAACCGATCTGATACGACGCCCCAAACAGCGACTTCAGCTTGTCGAGCCAGCCGAGCTTCGCATTTGCCGCGCTGCCGCTCAGTTCGATGCGCGCACCGTCCACTTTCACCTCGGCGCCCGGCAACGCCATCAGCGGCAGCAAGCCGTCCAGATGAGCGAGCCAGTCGGCCGGCCTCGTGTCCTGATCGACCGTGATGTTCGCGACGAAACCATCCGTGCCGAAGCGCTTTGTGAGCGCCTCGATCAGCTGGTTCTTCTCGGCTTCGCTGCCGACCGTGCTGGTAAGCGTCGGTTTGCCGGCAGCGTCGACTGTGAAGCTGAGCTGGCTGTCGCTGGTCGGCGCCGGCGCGGCAGCGGGTTGCTGCGCTTCGCTGGCGGCGCTGGCTTGAGTCGCCGAAGTAGCCGAAGCCGCCGCAGCCGACGCTGCGACCGGTGCGGACGCGGGCTGCGCGGTTGCAGCGGCTTGCTCGCCGCTGCGCTCGCTGCTTTGTTCGCTTCGTTGCCCGTCGCGTTGCTCATTGTGGCAACCGCGCAGGAACAGGAACGCCAGTACCGCGGCAATCGCCGCGAGCAGCCACCACAGCCCCTTGTGCGAGCGGCGCTCTTCACGCACCACGGCGTCGGCCGGCACGCGGACGTTCGGCAAGGCCTCAGCCACCGGCCGGGCCGCAGGCGTCGGATGATCGATATGCGACGAGACAGCTTTCAACTGCGACAGGATATTGCCGGTGAACGCGCCGAGTCCGCTCAGGCCAAGGCCGGTCATCAGACGGTCGTTCAGGTACGGCGCAATGGCCGGCAGTTGATGACCCAGCAAGGTCGGCAGTTGGCCGACGTTGCCCTGACCTTCGAGGAAATGCTGCTTCAGCAGACCCAGCAGCGTGGCGCCGACGATACCCGTCATCGCATGCGTTGCATGCGCGGGCACGCCGGTTTGGGCGGCCACTTCATCGCTAAGCGTATCGACGCGGCGGTCGAGCGCGCGCTCGAGCAACTGGCGCCCCACGCCTTCGAGCTGGCTCACGCCGGTGGTGCTGCCGATCAATTGCGGCAACTGCTCGGCGATGTGGCCGTTCACCTCAGGCGAGAGGATCGTTGCGAACAGCGAACGCGCGCCGTCGAGCGTCGCGCCCTTTTGCATCAGCCCGGCGACCAGCGCAGGGCCGGTTGTCGCAAGCACCTTCTGGGTCGCATCCGGTGGCAGCCCGAAGCGGGCCGCCAACTGTCGCACGACCCCGTCCGTCAATGCGGACTGAATCAGCTGAATCACATTGATACTCATCGCTTCGCTTCCTTGAGTTCCCGAACGCATCACCTGACGCGCTCTTTTTCGCGGCGCGATTATAGGTTTGGGGAAATCTCATAAACGAAGTGACACAATTTATGACGAATTAGCCGACGTTCGCCTAAATATTCTTGTATTTACAACCCAAATTAGGGCGATTGATGCGACATCAAGCCGCCACGCCTGCGACGCCGGGCGATGCCATTGCGGGCGCCGTTTGCCCCTCGCGCCGGCTCGCCGCGATCAGTTCGGCCGCACGCTCGCCGATCATCACGGTCGGCGAGTTCGTGTTGCCGCCGATCAGCGTCGGCATTACGGACGCATCGACGATCCGCAGTCCCGTCACGCCGCGCACCCGCAACTGCGGATCGACCACCGATCGCGCATCGCCGCCCATCCGGCACGTCGCTACCGGGTGATAGATCGTGTCGGCATGTTCGGCGATGGTCTGCCGCAACGACTCCTCGGTCTGGCCGGAATGCGTGTAGAGCTCCTTGCCGCCGTGCAGCGCCAGCGAGGGCGCGTCGAGAATGCGCCGCGCCATCTGCGCGCCTTCCACCAGCAGATCGAGATCGCGGGAGTCGCTGAAAAACCGCGGGTCGATCACCGGCGCGGTGCGCGCGTCGGCGCTCGCGAGCGTCACCGTGCCGCGGCTATACGGCCGCAACACGCACACGTGCAGCGAATAGCCGTGGCCCCAGTGCATATGGCGGTTATGGTCGTCGACAATCGCTGCGCAGAAATGCAGTTGCAGATCCGGACGATCAAGCGTCGGACGGCTCTTCAGGAACCCGCCGGCTTCGGCGACATTGCTCGACAGCATGCCGGTTCCATGCCGCATGAAGGTCACGAATTGCGGCAGCATCCGCGCGATGCCGCGAATCGAAAAGCCAGTCGGCTCAATCGACGACACCCGTTTGTTGATCGTGAAGTCGACGTGATCGATCAGGTTCTGGCCGACCTCGGGCGCGTCATGCAGCACGGGTATGCCCAGCGATTGCAGATGTGCCGCCGGGCCGATCCCCGAGCACATCAGCAATTGCGGTGAGTTGAACGCACCCGCCGCCAGCACGACTTCGGCTCGCGCTTCCAGGGTTTCCGTACGGCCGCCGCGCACGATTTCCACGCCGCTTGCGCGTTTGCGATCGAAGGTCACGCGCAGCACCGTCGCATCGGCGATGGTATGGAGATTGGGACGCTCGCGATCGTAGACATAAGCGCGCGCGACGCTGCAGCGTCGTCCGTCGCGCTGCGTCACCTGATAGAAGCCCACCCCTTCCTGATCCGCGCCGTTGAAGTCGTTATTCGGTTTGTAGCCGGCCTCCATCGCGGCTTGCACGAAACGCTTCGAAAACGGATTGCGGTAACGCAGATCGGACACCGTCAACGGACCGTCGGCGCCGTGCCACGCATCGGCGCCACGCTCGTTGCCCTCGGCGCGGCGGAAATACGGCAGCACCTCGGCCCACGACCAGCCTTCGCAGCCGAGTTGCGCCCATTCGTCGTAATCGAGCGGATGGCCGCGCGTATAGATCATCGCGTTGATCGCGCTCGACCCACCGAAACCGCGCCCGCGCGGCTGATAGCCCTGGCGGCCGGCGAGCCCCGGCTGGGGCGTCGTCAGATAGCCGTAGTTGGTCTTGAGTTTGTGCGGCACGACGGCCGCCACGCCCACCGGCATGTTCACGAACAGATTGCGGTCCGTATGCGGTCCGGCTTCGATCAGGGCGATCGTCGCGTCCGGGCAGCTATCCGCCAGACGGCTCGCGAGCGAACAGCCGCCCGAGCCCGCACCGACGATGATGTAGTCGTATTGCATCCGCGCCTCCTGTTGGGACCGCATTGCTGGCGGCTCCTGTCTCGTGCACACTTGTCTACGTGTGTTTCATCGGCATTGTAGGGAGCGTTCGGGCGCGGCGGCGGGTTCCTGTCAGAGCGATCCCTCTAAACGAAAAGACGCCCGCGACCCTATGATGAAAGACGCGCATGCGCCCGCCAGGCCGCTGCGCACGGCATTCAAACACGGCGCCCCGCGCGCCGTCCTCTGAGCGTGCGGCACGACACGCCGCGATAAAACAGCCCGCTGTCGCAGAGCGACGGCGCGCATCCGGTGAACGGAGACAGCAGATGGAACGGCATAGCTTCGGCCCCACCCACGACGTGACAAATCAGGCCCCGCCGCTCGCGGACTACAACCTGTTTGCGAGCGACGTGGCGTTGTCCGCCGCCCTCGACCGCGACGGGGCCGCGTGGCATCGTGAGGCGTTGCAGCGGCACGGCGCGGCACTCACCACACCCGAGACACTCGCGCTCGCCGAACTGGCGAACCGCCACACACCCGAGCTTTTCACGCACAGCCCACGCGGCGAACGCATTGACGCGCTGGAGTTTCATCCTTCGTGGCATACGCTGCTGTCGCTGTTGCGTCGTGAAGGCCTGCATGCACTGCCATTTTCGGACCCGCAAGCCGGCGCGATGGTCGCACGCTGCGCCGGCTACTTCCTGCATGCCCAACTCGAATCAGGCTCGCTCTGCCCGCTGACGATGACCTTCGCCAGCATCCCCGTTCTGCAACGCGAACCCGCGTTGTTCGACACCTTGCGCGACAAGCTTTACGCCCGCGAACACGATCCCCGCGACGTGCCGCTCACGCAGAAAAATTCGGCGATGATCGGCATGGGGATGACCGAAAAACAGGGCGGCTCCGACGTGCGCAGCAACCAGACCCGTGCCTACGCCACCCGCGGCAGCGGCCGGGGCGCCGAATACCGCCTGGTCGGCCACAAATGGTTTTTCTCCGCGCCGCAATGCGACGCGCATCTGGTGCTCGCCCGCACCGACGACCACGAAGGCCTCTCCTGCTTCTTCGTGCCGCGCTTCGCACCGGACGGCAGCAAGAACGCCGTGCAGATCCAGCGTCTGAAAGACAAACTCGGTAACCGTTCGAATGCCAGCAGCGAGGTCGAATTCTTCGATGCGTTCGGCGTCATGATCGGCGACGAGGGCCGCGGCGTGCCGACCATCATCGAAATGGCGAACTACACGCGGCTCGATTGCGTGATCGGCAGCGCGGCCTTGATGCGCGCGGCGCTGGTGCAGGCGATTCACCATGCGCGGCATCGCAGCGCCTTCGGCCGGCATCTGGCCGATCAGCCGCTGATGCGTAACGTGCTCGCCGACCTTGCCTTGGAATCGGAAGCCGCGACGATCCTGTTCATGCGGCTCGCGCGCGCTTTCGAAGCGTCGGCGGATGCTTCGGCGGCCGCGCCCGCCGAGCGCGCATGGCGCCGGATCGTCACGCCGGCCGCGAAGTACTGGGTCTGCAAGCGCGCGCTGGAATTCACCGGCGAGGCGATGGAAGTATGGGGCGGCAACGGCTACGTCGAAACCGGCCCGATGGCGCGCTTCTATCGTGAAGCCCCGGTGAATTCGATCTGGGAAGGCTCGGGCAACGTGATGTGTCTCGACGTGCTGCGCGCCATGGAGCGCGAGCCCGACGCGGCGCAAGCCCTGTTCGCCGCCTGGCAAGCGGATGCGCACGGGCACCCCGCTTTGAGCGCCGCACTCGGCAAGCTCGCGACCACGCTCAGCGGCCCCGCCGAACATCGCGAAGGATCCGCGCGACGGATCGCGCAGCAGATCGTGCTGATCGCGCAAGCCACCTTGCTGCTCAAGCATGCGCCGCCGGAAGTCGCCGAGGCCTTCATCGCAACACGTCTCGGCGACGGCTGCGGCGAGAGCGGCCGTGTGTACGGCACGCTGCCGGTGACGTTCGACCATGCGGCAATCATCGAAAGGGCATTTCCCGCCTGAAGCGAAGCGGACCGCCCGGCACCAAACCGACAACATATCAATAAGCGCGACTCAACGCGCACCGTTATCCATCAGGGAGTGGACATCCATGAAGAACGATTTACCCGAAGTCGCCGCGCTCGAAGCGCTGCTACGCGATCAACGCCATGCGTATTTGCGCGCGCCGTATCCGTCGTGGGAAACCCGTGCGGGACATCTGAAAGCGCTGCGCAAAGTCATGCTCGACAATCGCGATGCACTCGCCGACGCGATGAGCGCCGACTTCGGCAATCGCGCGAAACAGGAAGTGCTGCTCGCGGAATTCCTGCTGGTGAAAGAGGAGATCGACGCCGCGCTCAAACACGGCAAACGCTGGATGAAGGCGCAACGCCGCAGCACCAGCAAATGGCTGATGCCGGCGCGCGCGAAAGTCGTGCCGCAGCCGCTCGGCGTGATCGGCATCATCGTGCCGTGGAACTATCCGGTGCTGCTCGCCGCCGGTCCGCTGATCAGCGCACTGACGGCCGGCAATCGCGCCATCATCAAGATGTCCGAATTGACGCCGCGCACCTCGGCGCTGTTCGAGCAACTGATCGGCCAAACCTTCGCTCGCGAGCACGTCGCCGTGGTGAATGGCGACGCCGCATTCGCCGCCGCGTTCAGCTCGCAACCGTTCGACCACCTGCTGTTCACCGGTTCGACCAAAATCGGCCATGAAGTGATGCGCGCCGCCGCCGAACATCTGACACCGGTCACGCTCGAACTCGGCGGCAAATCGCCGGCCATCATCGGTCAGCACGCGCGCTTCGACAACGCGGTGGACAACCTCATCGCCGGCAAAACGCTCAACGCGGGCCAGACCTGCGTCGCGCCGGACTACGTGCTGGTGCCGCGTGGCAAGGAGCAGGCGTTCATTGAACGGGCGCGCGCGCGAATGGCGAAGGTGTACCCCGATTTCGCGCACAACCTCGATTACACATCGATCATTTCGGAGCGGCACTTTGCGCGCTTGCAGCGCCTTGCCGACGAAGCACAGGCCGCCGGCGCGCAGCTGCACACGCTCACCGACAGCACGCCGGACGAGGCAAGCCGCCGCTTCCCACTGATCGCCGTCACGAATGCCCCGGAAGAGAGCGCGTTGATGCAGGAGGAAATCTTCGGCCCGCTGCTGCCAATCGTCCCCTACGACACACTCGACGACGCGATCGCGTGGATCAACGCGCGTCCGCGTCCCCTCGCGCTGTATCTCTACGCCGACGACAGCGCGACGATCGAACGCGTCACACGCGACACCATCGCGGGCGGCATGGCGATCAACGAAACGCTCATGCATCTGGCGTGCGAAAGCCTGCCGTTCGGCGGCGTCGGTGCAAGCGGAATGGGGGCGTATCACGGCTACGAAGGCTTCGTGAACTTCTCGAAGATGAAGCCGGTGCTGACGCAAGCGCGCCTGAATGCGCGCGGCTGGATCTCGCCGCCTTACGGCAAGCGGGTGAACGCGCTGCTGAAGTTGATGCTGCGGTTTTGATGCGACGGGCGGCCGGGGACGGCTATCCGGGCGACGGGCGGCCGGGGTCGGCTATCCGGGCGACGGGCGACCGGGGACGGCTATCCGGGCGATAGGCGGTCGGGCCCGCCAGCCCCACCTCCGCCTCAGCGCCTGGACGCTCCGCCAGAAACGTCCGCTATGTCCGTCGCCACCACATCGGTCACGTCATGCACGGCAGCGGCTCCGCCTTCGGGTTCATTCTCCGCACCGCTTTCCAGCCGATGCAGCCAGGCGAGCAACTCCGCCACCGCCTGATAGAGCTGCGGCGGAATCCGCGTATCGAGATCGACCTGCATCAGCAACGAGACCATTTCCGGTGACTCGTGCACATACAGACCGGCCTCCTTGGCGCGCTGCACGATCATCTCGGCCAGCATGCCGTAGCCTTTGGCGACGACGCGCGGCGCGGGATCGTTGCCTTGTGCGTCGTAGACGAGCGCGGCCGCGCTGCGGCGATGTTTGCGGCTCATCACATATCCCAATCGAAATCGTCGAGCGGCGCGGACGAGCGGTCAGCCCGCCCCGCGCGATGCCCCGCCGACGCTTTGTCAGCCGCCGAGGCAGCAGATGCCGCCGAGGCCGAGCGCGCATACGCGGACGCCGCCGCCTGTCCGGCTACCGCGGCGCCCGCCGCGGTAGCCGGCATGCCGCCGCCAATCTCGCGAATCGTCAGCCCGTGCAATTCGATGCCTGCCGCCGCGAGCCGTTGACGAAAATCCTCACCCTGCACGGACAAGCGCGCCGCGCCAACCGGACTCGCCTGCACGCGCGCGACCAGCCGTGAGCCCGTCAGCGTCAGGTCCGCGTCGACGGTGCCGAGTGTCGGCAGCGACAGCGTCAGCCGCGTGCGCCACGGTTGATCGTCCTCGCTCGCCGTGCCGCCGCCGCTGCGATCCCATTCATCGCCTTCCTGCTCGATGGTCCAGTCGAGCTTGGCGCCAGGCCACGCTTCGCCGGTCCAGCGGAATTGCCCGGTAGCGAGCAGATCGAGTTGCTGGCGCACCAGCGGCACGGTCGCAGGATGAACCGCGGCTGCCATCGATTGTGTGTTTTGCGACGACCCGCCGTCGTCCAGCGGCGTCGCGGCACCGCGTAAGCTCGCATGCGCCGGCTGGCCGTTCAGGTCGGACAGCGAACTCGCCAGCACCTCGCCCGCTACGAAACGCGCGGCCTGCGCGGTCTGGATCGACGGCATCCGGCCTGCCGCGTTGCCGTCCGGCGCGCCGTTGGCCGGGCCGTTGGGCGTACCGCCCGCGCCCTGCCGGGCTGCCGCATTGGCAGACGGAGCCTGCTCGGCGTCGCTCGCCCAGTTGAGCGGCAGTTGCGCGGCGGCGGCCACCAGCTTGTTCTGCGCCTCGCCGGCCAGCGCGGCCGGCGTGCTTTGGCCGGCCAGCCATTGTGCGAGATGGGATTCGTAAAACAGGCCACTTTCGCCGACCGTCTGTTCGAGCGCGGCGGCGAGCGCGGCGACCGGCACCTGGGCCGCCGCGACATTGGCGGTGGCCGCGGTGCCGGCGGTATTCGGATTCGCGGAGGGAGCAGCGGATGGGGCAGCCGTATCGAAGAGCGGCAAGCCACCAGCCTCGATATCGAGCGCCGGCGCGGCCGGCCAGATCGGCGCCTGGCCGAGCACGGCCGGCGTCGCCTCGCCGCCAGAGTTCACGATCGCATTGAGCGTCAGCGCGACGGCGGACAGCGCGGTCTGGGCGGAAGCCGGCGGGGCTGCGGGAGGCGCGACAGGGGTGGTGTTGAGAACTTCGGTATCGACGCCCGCAGCGCCAGTCTGCGAGGCCGTCGCGCTGCCCGGCGCAAGATTGAGCAGACTGTCGACCCGGTTCGCGAGCAGCGAACTGACGACCGTGTCGATTCCGTTCATACCGATTCCTTGGTCACATTGGCAGCGGCACGCTCAAATATAGTCGGACAGACTGAGGCAGCGTGTTGCCCGCGGGCACACTCAGCGCGCCCCGTACAATTCCTTGAGCACGCGAGTCGGCCGTCCGGCGAACAACGCCGACAGATTGGCCATGCGCGGATTCGCCAGATCCCGGATCGCCGCGTCGTCGGCCAGAATCTGCCGGATCAGCGTGTACTTGCGCAGACGCTCCGCATCGTCCAGCCTGACGCCGGTTTCCGCGTCTTTCAGCGCGTCCACCAGATTCCGGTATTCCTCCTGCAAATGGGCCAGATCGCTCCACAGGGCCCGCCGGGCGGCTGTCAGCATGCGGCGGGAAATCGCTGCAATCGCCTCGTAGCGGGCGAAATATTCTGCGTTCGATGTCATCTCATGCTTTCCGCGGCCGGCTGGGCTGCCGTCCGCGCGATCTCCGGGGCGATCCCGATCCATGCCTCTTCGAGTGTCGCCAGCAGGCCATCGACCTCGACCAGCATCGCCTCGCTCTGTTTTATATTGGCTTCGAGCAACCGGCGCGACATATAGCTATATAGCGCGTCCAACCGCTCTGCAATCTCGCCGCCCACCTCGAGGTTCAGCGATAGTTGCAGCCCGCTTTCGACGATCTGAATCGCCTTGCCGATCGCCTCACCACGAGCCGGCACATTGCCTTGCTGCACATGCATGCGCGCTTGCGCGATCGCCTGCCGGGCGCCCTGATACAACATCACGATCAGACGATGCGGACTCGCGCCCATCACCCCTGTCTCGACGCCGACGCGTGCATACGCATTGGCTCCAGAGTGTCCTGGGGAAAACATCGGCGCTCCTCCTCTCTTGCACTGCGGTTGGTCGTGGCACCCCGTCCGGGTGCGCTGCGCACCCAGGATTTCTGCCTATAGCTGGTTATCGGATAGGCAACGGGAAAGCTTTAGGCCGGTGTAAGGAGGATTAAGGGGCCGATCGCGGCGACATCGCGGTGAACGCGGCAAGCCCGCCCGCCACAAGGCGCCTCGCGGGCGCGCCGGGCCGACCGTCCTGCCGTGCAAGCGCACGGCGTTGCATCCGGAGCACAGGCATTCGGGCGGGCGGAACAGCCCTGCCGCCCGAGTCGCACTCACACCGACATCTGCATGATGTCGTTATAGGCCGACACCAGTTTGTTGCGCACCTGCAGCCCGAACTGGAAGCCGACGTTGGCCTTCTGCATGTCGACCATCACGTCGTTCAGCGAGACGTTGGACGCGCCGAGTTCGAACGCCTGCGATTCGCCGATCGCCTTGGTCTGATCGCCGCTGATCTTGTCCAACGACGCCTTGAGCGCCGAGGCGAACCCGCCGGCCGTCGCCGCGCCGGACTGATCGGCCGCCGGGCTGCTGCCGCCGGTCGCTTGCGCCGCCATCGACTGCATCTGTTGCAGTGCCGACGTGAGCGCGTTTACGGGCAAAGTCATGTTCTCTCCAGGGAATGACGACCGGCATGCCGGAAACCGTACCGATCTGGACGAAAGCATAGCAGCGGGTCCTCAGGGAAAGCCCCGAAACTAGGGGGGAAACCCGGCTCTATTCAAGCAATCGGGTTGAGCGGCGCTGCGGATAATTTCAATCGTGAAAGTCTCTGTCCGTACGCCCGCCGACCCTCGGTGCGCTCAGGCGGCAGAACGCAAAGGCATCCCGGAGATACCCGACGCATGGATTCGTCAGCCAACTCTTTGATCAACCCCGACGCCCGTATGGGCCTCGCCGGCGCGCAGCCGGGCGCCGGCGCTGCCGGCACCGGCCAGGCAGGCGCCGCCGCGGACCTGGGCGGACTGGGGAGCAACCTGGGCGGCAATTTTGGCCAACGTCTGTCGGGTCTCGCGCAAATGCGCGGCAACCCGCGCGCACCGCTGATTTTCGCGGTCGCGTTGCTGGTCGCCATCGTCGCGGGCCTGTTCCTGTGGTCGCGCGCGCCGGACTACAAGGTGCTCTACAGCAACCTGTCGGACCGTGACGGCGGCGCCATCATCACCGCGCTGCAGGCGGCCAACATCCCCTACAAGTTCACCGATGCCGGTGGCGCGATCCTCGTGCCGTCCGAGCAGGTGCACGAAATGCGTCTGCGTCTGGCGGCGCAAGGCTTGCCCAAGAGCGGCTCGGTCGGCTTCGAATTGATGGACAACCAGAAATTCGGCATCAGTCAGTTCGCCGAGCAGATCAATTACCAGCGCGCGCTGGAGGGTGAACTCGAACGCACGATCGAGTCGATTTCATCGGTGAAGTCGGCACGCGTGCATCTGGCCATTCCGAAGCCTTCGGTGTTCGTGCGCGACAAGGAAGCGCCGTCGGCCTCCGTGCTGGTCAACCTGTACCCGGGCCGCGCGCTCGACGAAGGCCAGGTGCTCGCGATCACCCATATGGTGTCGTCGGCAGTGCCGGATATGCCGGTGAAGGGCGTGACCATCCTCGACCAGGACGGCAACCTGCTGACGCAGCCGTCCACCGGCAGCGGGCTGGACGCCTCGCAACTCAAGTACCGCCAGCAGATCGAGCGCAGCACCCAGCAACGTATCGACGCGATCCTCGCGCCGTTATTCGGTTCGGGCAACGCGCACTCGCAGGTCAGCGCCGACATCGACTTCTCGCGCAGCGAGCAGACCTCGGAAAACTACGGCCCGAACGGCAGTCCGCAGCAGGCGGCAATCCGCAGCCAGCAAACCAGCACCGCCACCGAAATGTCCCAGGCCGCGGCCTCCGGCGTGCCGGGCGCGTTGTCGAACCAGCCGCCGCAACCGGCCTCGGCGCCGATCGTCGCCGGTAACGGTGCGAGCGGCGTGACCACCACGCCGGTCAGCGATCGCAAGGATTCGACCACCAACTACGAACTCAACAAGACCGTGCAGCACCTGGAGCAGCCGATGGGCGGCATCAAGCGCCTTTCGGTGGCGGTGGTGGTCAACTACCTGCGAGTGGTCGACGCCAAGGGTCACGCGACCATGCAGCCGGTCACCGCCGACAAGCTCGCGCAAGTCAATCAACTGGTGAAGGACGCGATGGGCTTCGACGCCGCGCGCGGCGACTCGGTCAACGTGGTCAACAGCCCGTTCACCGCCGATATCGATCCGAATGCCGACCTGCCGTGGTGGCGCACGCCGGACATGATCGCGCTCGCCAAGCAGCTCGCAACCTACCTCGGCATTGGCGCGGTCGCCCTGTTCCTGTACTTCGTAATGGTGAAGCCGGCGCTGCGCCGCGCTTTCCCGCCGCCGGAGCCGGTCGCCGCCGCGGCGCTGCCTTCGCCGGACGAACCGATCCTGCTGGACGGCATTCCCGCCGCCGAGCGCGCGGCTACAGCCAGCGTCGCCGAACTCGAAAGCGACAACGAATTGCTCGCGCTGGAAAACTCGAAGCACAAATACGAACGGAACCTGGAATTCGCGCGCAACATTGCCCGCCAGGATCCGAAGATCGTCGCAACCGTCGTGAAAAATTGGGTGTCCGATGAGCGCTGAAGGCGTAATGAAGAGCGCGCTCCTGCTGATGTCGATCGGTGAGGAAGAAGCCGCGCAGGTATTCAAGTTTCTCGGACCGCGCGAGGTTCAGAAGATCGGCGTGGCGATGGCCGCGCTGAAGAACATCACGCGCGAGCAGATCGACGAAGTCCTGCAGGAGTTCGTGCGCGAAGCCGAGAAGCACACCGCCCTCTCGCTCGATTCGAGCGACTACATCCGTTCGGTGCTGACCAAGGCGCTCGGCGACGACAAGGCCGGCGCGATCATCGACCGGATTTTGCAGGGCAGCGATACCAGCGGGATCGAAGGCCTCAAGTGGATGGACTCGGCGGCGGTGGCCGAGCTCATCAAGAACGAACACCCGCAGATCATCGCGACCATTCTGGTTCACCTGGACCGCGATCAGGCTTCGGAAATCGTCGCCTGCTTTACCGAGCGTCTGCGTAACGACGTGCTGCTGCGGATCGCCACGCTGGACGGCATCCAGCCGGCCGCACTGCGCGAACTCGACGACGTGCTGACGGGCCTGCTGTCCGGCAGCGACAACCTGAAGCGCAGCCCGATGGGCGGCATCCGCACGGCGGCCGAAATTCTCAACTTCATGTCGAGCAACCATGAAGAAGGCGTTATCGAGAACGTTCGCCAGTACGACGCGGAACTCGCGCAGAAGATCATCGATCAGATGTTCGTGTTCGAGAACCTGCTCGATCTCGAGGATCGTGCGATCCAGTTGCTGCTGAAGGAAGTCGAGTCCGAGGCGTTGATCATCTCGCTGAAGGGCGCGCCGCCCGCGTTGCGCCAGAAGTTCCTGTCGAACATGTCGCAACGTGCTGCCGAACTGCTCGCCGAAGACCTCGATTCGCGCGGCCCGGTGCGCGTGTCCGAAGTCGAGACGCAGCAGCGCCGTATCCTGCAAATCGTGCGCAATCTGGCGGAAAGCGGCCAGATCGCGCTAGGCGGCAAGGCGGAAGATGCGTATGTCTGATCAGAACTCCGCGGCGAAGGAAAGCCTCTCGGCCTACCAGCGCTGGGAGATGGCTTCGTTCGACCCGGTGCCGCCGGCGCCGCCCGAGCCGGAAGTCGACGACGGCGCGTTCGAAGCCGAACTCGAGCGTGTGCGCGACGCCGCCCATGCGCAGGGCATCGCAACCGGTCACGTGGCCGGGCAGGCGCTCGGTTATCAGGCCGGCTACGAGCAGGGGCATGCGCAAGGTTTCGAGCAGGGCCAGAGCGAAGCGCGCGAAGAAGCGGCGCGTCTGGCCGCGCTGGCCGAGACCTTCAAGGCAGCGCTCGACGGTGCGCAAGGCGCAATTTCGGAGACCCTGGTCGCGTTGGCGCTGGACATCGCCCAGCAGGTGGTGCGCCAGCACGTGCAGCACGATCCCACTGCGCTGATTGCCGCCGCCCGCGAGGTGCTGGCCAGCGAACCGGCGCTGGTCGGCGCGCCTGCGCTGATCGTCAGCCCCGCCGACCTGCCGGTCGTCGAGGCCTATCTGATGGAAGAACTGCAAACGCGCGGCTGGACCGTGCGGACCGATCCGGCGGTCGAGCGCGGTGGCTGCCGCGCCCAGGCCGGCACCGGTGAAGTGGATGCCGGCATCGATACACGCTGGGAGCGCGTCGCCGCCGCCCTCGGCAAGGTGAGCACATGGTGAAGCCGACGCTCGAAGAAATCCGCGCCAGCGATCTGACGCCGCTCGAACGCGAACTGGCGCTGGCGTCGTTCGGCGCCGAGGCGTTGGCGGATGCACCGGCTGCGCTGACGCCCGCCGCGGCCGCCGTCGCGGCTATTGAAGCGGCCTTGCGTGAGCCTGGCCACGGTCATCCGGGCGCGGCGCGGCTGGAGGCGGGTACGCCGCCGAGCCGCGAATCCGCTGCCGCGGAGGCCGCTTCAGACGCCACTTCTCCGAGTTCCGCTTCACCCCTCCCCGCCCCCTACGATCCCGCACTCGACAGCAACCCGCACATGCAAGCCTGGCGTAGCCGTCTCGACGCACTGCGCGAGCGCAACGCAATCGCCAAACCGATGCGAGCCTGCGGACGTTTGACCCGCGCAGCCGGCCTGGTGCTCGAAGCCGTCGGCTTGCGGCTGTCGGTGGGCGCTGAAGTGATGATCGAACTGCCGCGCGGCAGCTCGCTGCCGATGGCCGAAGCCGAAGTGGTCGGCTTCTCCGGCGACAAACTGTTTCTGATGCCGACCACCGAGGTGATCGGCCTTTTGCCTGGCGCGCGCGTGTACCCGCTCGAAAGCGCGCCAATCGCCGATCCAATGGCGGGCGCCAAGCGCCTGCCGGTCGGCTGGGAACTGCTTGGCCGCGTGCTGGACGCGTCCGGCCGCCCGCTCGACGGGCTCGGCCCGCTCGGCGCGCATGCCGATGCGCCGCTGTCGGCGCCGGTCATCAACCCGCTGAACCGCGAGCCGATTCACAAGGTGCTCGACGTCGGCGTGCGCGCGATCAACGCGCTGCTGACCGTGGGCCGCGGCCAGCGCATGGGCCTGTTCGCCGGTTCGGGTGTCGGTAAATCGGTGCTGCTCGGCACGATGGCGCGCTACACCAGCGCCGAGGTGATCGTGATCGGCCTGATCGGCGAACGCGGCCGTGAAGTGAAGGAGTTCATCGAACAGATTCTCGGTGAGGAAGGCCTCGCGCGCTCGGTCGTCATCGCCGCGCCGGCCGACGTCTCGCCGCTCTTGCGGATGCAGGCCGCGTCGTACTCGACCTCGCTTGCCGAGTATTTCCGCGATCAGGGCAAGCACGTGCTGCTGCTGATGGATTCGTTGACCCGCTATGCGATGGCGCAGCGCGAGATCGCGCTCGCCGTGGGCGAGCCGCCTGCCACCAAGGGCTATCCGCCTTCGGTGTTCGCCAAGCTGCCGGCGCTCGTCGAGCGTACCGGCAACGGCCCGGCGGGCGGCGGATCGATCACCGCGTTCTACACCGTGCTGACCGAAGGCGACGACCAGCAGGACCCGATCGCCGACTCCGCGCGCGCGATTCTGGACGGCCACATCGTGCTGTCTCGCTCGCTCGCCGAGGCCGGCCACTATCCGGCGATTGACATCGAAGCATCGATTAGCCGGGCAATGACCGCGCTGATCGACGATAACCATCTTGAGAAAACGCGTATGTTCAAGCAGATGCTGTCGCGCTACCAGCGCAACCGCGATCTGATCAACGTCGGCGCCTATTCGAGCGGGCGCGACGCGCTGCTCGACCGTGCGATTGCGTTGTACCCGCGGATGGAAGCTTTTTTGCAGCAAGGTTTCCGCGAATGCGCGAACTTTGAACCGAGTCTCGAGATGCTGGACGCTCTGTTTGCCCAAGGAGGCTGACGATGGCGAAACATTTTCCGATCAAGACACTTATCGGCCTCGCTCAGGACGATGTGGACGCGGCCGCGCAACGTCTGGGCCGCGCACAGCGCGAGCGCAACGACGTGCAATCGCAACTTGATGCGCTGGTGCAGTACCGCGACGAATATCACGCGCGCTTCACGGCAACCGCTCAGACCGGCATGCCGGCCGGCAACATGCGCAATTTCCAGGCGTTCATCGACACGCTCGACGCCGCCATCGAACAGCAGCGCAACCTGCTGGTGACCGCCAATGCGCGCGTGGAGGCGGCCAAGCCCGACTGGCAACGCCAGAAGCAGAAGCTTGGTTCGTACGAAGTGCTGCAGGCGCGCGGCGAGGCTGCCGAAGCAAAAGTCACGGCGCGGCGCGATCAGCGCGATGCCGACGAACACGCCGCCCGCATTCTGAGGATGCGCGCCGAGGGCGTTTGACGCGCCCGGGCGCCGCCTCGCTGACCGAACACCCCGTTTGACGGATTGACAGGATTCCCTATGTCGCTTCTTTCACAGATCGGCTCACTGCTCGGCTCCGCCAGCAGCACGTCCACCACCGCGGCCATGGCTGCGGCGGCGAACGCCACACCGTTCTCGCAGACCCTGCAGCAGAGCATCAACCTGCAGAACAACGCGGCGGTGCAGAGCGCGAGCAAGCCGCCGGCTCCGCCGTCCTCTTCATCTTCTTCGTCTGCTTCCTCGTCGTCTTCGGCCTCTTCGTCCTCTTCGGCCTCTTCGTCGAGCGTGCATGACGCGCCGCCGCCGTCCGATCCGTCGACGCAGAACCAGAATGCCGCGAGCAGCAACACGAGCAACGGCAGCTCGGCGAATGGGTCTGCATCCAGCTCATCGTCGGCTTCGTCGTCCGGCTCGCAGCAGGCCTCGAACGGCACGAACAACGCGACACCTTCGAAGTCCACCAACACCACCACGCAGACCGACGCGGGTACGGCAGCGGCCGCCGCGGCCGCGCAGGCACAAGCGCAAGCGCAGGCCAACGCGAACAACGCCGCCGATCCGGCGAGCACCGACCCTGCCGCCACGCTGACTGACGCCGCGACCACGCAGGCTGGCACGGACCCCACGACGGATGGCGCCACCGGCAAAAAGACTTCCGCGACCGATTCCAAGTCCGCGCAGGACGCCCTGCAGGCAGCGCTGGCCGCGCTGGCGAGCGGCCAGGCGGTGGTCCCGGCGCAGGCGCTTGCCAGCGGCGCGGCGGCGAACGCAACGCCGGCGGGCAGTTTGGGTGCTGGCGCGAGCAACGGACTGACCGAATCGGCGGACGGCAAGACCTTGGCGGCTGGTTTATTCGGCAACGGCAAGGGATCGGGCGCCGGCAAGACCACATCGACGACCGCGGCTACGACCGTGGCCGATCCATCGGCGGCGGCGAAGGCGGCAGCCGACGCACTGGGCGCGACTGCTGCCGGTGGTGCGCAGACTGACGATCTGGCCTCCTTCAAGAGTGCGGCCGATGCCGCGACGGCGGCGCTGGCGGCCGGCCAGGCTGCGGCGGGGGCCGCGAGCACGACCACGGCTGTGCAGACGACGGGGAACGCCGGTGCGGCGGAAGTGGCGAATGCGTTGTCGCCGCAGGTGGGCACGACGGATTGGGAAGACGCGTTGAGTCAGAAGGTGGTGTTTTTGTCGAATGCCCATTCGCAGAGCGCCGAGCTGACTTTGAATCCGAAGGATCTGGGGCCGCTGCAGGTTGTGTTGCAGGTTGCCGATAACCATGCACATGCGTTGTTTGTTTCGCAGCACCAGCAGGTGCGGGAAGCTGTCGAGGCCGCCTTGCCGAAGCTTCGCGAGGCGATGGAATCGAATGGGATTGGGTTGGGGAGCGCTAGTGTCAGCGATGGGTTTGCTCGGCAGGGCGGGCAGCAGAGTGCTGGGTCTGGGCGTTCTGGTGGGAGTGGCAGCGGGGCTGCCGGGTCTTTTGGCGGCGGGGCCGCGGGTGATTCTGATTCTGTAGTGGCTGATGTTGCCGTTCGGCGGAGTGTTGGGTTGGTTGATACGTTTGCTTGATTTTGTGTTTTTGGCCTGGTCGGCGGTTTGCTGTTTTCGTGGTCTGTTCTGGTGTTGGTCTTTTGGTCTTTTTGGCCTTTCCTTGAATTGTTAGTGGTCTATTAGCGTTGCCCCTGT